>Ga0209083_1000060_pt1 | contig 170592 bp, 204 predicted proteins | sample AM7aDNAmetaG_FD_184132 | JGI IMG/M metagenome (GOLD analysis project Ga0209083, IMG submission 184132) | Freshwater microbial communities from Finland to study Microbial Dark Matter (Phase II) - AM7a DNA metaG (SPAdes) (version 3) | ecosystem: Environmental > Aquatic > Freshwater > Lake ... | reverse complement strand
TAACTTTAACCCCGGTCTCTAACTCCTGGATCCTTGTTATATCACAATCTTGCCCACAAGCATCGCACTTACCTTTCTTATGTGTTTCCAAATGTGTATTGGAGATGGACCTAAGCACCTGAGCTTCCCGGATACGGGCTCTCAAACCTTGTAAAGTTTTTTCAAGGTCTCCTATAGAATCACTCTCAGAGTCCAGAGATTTTTCAAGAGCTTCTATTTTGAGCTTGAGCCCACTGATATTTATATCTAAAGTATTAAGCCGTGCTTCACCAGCTCGTATGTCGCGTTCGCAGAATTCTGTTTTCACTAGAGAATCTCCGATTTCTTTCTCAAGCTTCGTTACATCATCCCTAGTATTTAGGTACGAAGGCAACACATACTTTTCGAAGACTTCTCGGTTGCTCAGGTAGAGGGTATTAAATTCATTATCGAACGTAGATTCTTTCATCTTATCTTCTATCTTAGATTGCTCTGTAAGATAGACACTCAATTCCTGAGGATCCATACTCTCTAATCTCACCTTAGGATAAGTTTTGGATTTAATGGCATTTATCTCGTATGCTAAGGTTGTGCTTTCAGCCTCTTTTTGTTCAATATCCGCTTTAATTTTCTCAACAGCGGTTGTGAAATTAGAATTGAATATTTTCTTAAATATGGTCCTACGCTCCAGAGGAGTCTGGTGAGTGACTGGTTTACTATCCTGTAGGGTAAAAATAATATTCTCCAACATTTCGGAGTCAAAGGTGTCCTTTATAAAATCAGAGCACTCCGAATTCACATAGGTCTTACCCTGGTAGATAATTTGCTTACTGGTCGCGCCTTGCTTTATATTACCTTCATATCTGAATTCAACGACATCCGCTTTTGCCGCACTCTTTTGTATGAGTAGGTGGATTTTAAATCCTGTTGTTCCGGACCTGATGTAGTCTTTCCAAGAGTCCCCTCTTCTGCGTTCAACCATGCAGAAAGCGATAGCTTCAAGCACAGCACTTTTTCCTGCTCCATTTTTTCCCGAAATAACATTTATGCCGTTTTTAAAATCTAGGTCGGCTTTAGCTATGTTCATGAAGTTTTCAAGCTCAAGTTTTAGTATTGTCATATGGACCAATATATACAAAGGCTGATTCATATATTCTCTATATGAAAATCACACATAGAAAAGTCATGAGGCCCATAACAGAAATTGAATTTAAGAGACTGCGCCAGAAAGATAACATTTACGATGTATACAGACAAATGGCGAAAGCAGTTAACTTCGGATTTTTATTCGGTATGGCTTCCATAACATTCGCCGAGACTACTTTATCTGTAAAATGGACGCAAGAGCAGGTCGACGACTTCATAGAGGAATTTCAGCTCTACGACAAGAAATTTAATATTGCTAAGAAGTATAAAGATGTAGAACCTAAAATGTGGGGCTACATTACGGTCGCTGATTATATTCGAGACCAATTCTTTAAGACATATAAAGGACTTGCTGATCGCATTGAGCGTAATAAGCAGATAGGCGAGGAGCAGGGATATGTTCGTTCTTACCACGGAGCAATTCGCAGAACGCCAGTTCTTATGCTAAAAGGTAAGGATGAGGATAGAAAAGAAGTAGCGGGCCTTTATAATATCTTAGCCAACACGACTATTCAAAATGATGAGGCTTGTAAAGTAATGGGTTGCATGGTCGATTTCCAAATCTGGAAAGAAGCCAATAATATTAAATCCTATATACAAGGTATGGTTCACGACTCTGTAGATTTCATTATCTGGGATAATGAAATGAAAGAGGTGATAGCCAAGATCAAAGAAATATTTGAAAGAATGGAACCCTGGCAGAAGGGTGTTCCTTTGACAGTAGATATTGTTATCGCAGATCCTCGTGAGGGGGAGTACTATAAAGGCGGCGTAGACTGGAGAAAATATTTCAAGGAGCATAATCTCCAATGAGCATTCAGATTCTAGTTCGCGACGATAAAATATATGCCAGTCAATTATTCTCGGTCAACGCCTTCGATACAGATCTTACTATATATAAGAGATATCGATGTCAGTTTGAACCAAAGAGTAAACAGTGGTGTATTCCGACGTCTGTTTATGACTCTGTCATAGACGCTTTGGGAGACGTAGAAGAACTTTATATTACAAACGAAGTATGGTCTCAGATAGAGATATTGAAGACTCCCAAGAGATCGATCGAATTTCAAAGAATTCCTTTTACTAAAGATGATTTAAAAGTACAACCCATTATGGGGAAGGCGCCGCATGAATATTTCCAACTCGAAGACCTATCTAAATGCTCCAGTTACAACCGATATGCTCTTTTTAATGAACAAGGTACCGGGAAGAGCTGGATACTATGTAACACCCTTGAATTACTCCGTAAATACAAAGACGTCAGAAAAGTACTTATCATTACCTCAGGGTCTGGCACTTACAATATCAAGAGAGAACTGGGGAGATTTTCTAACTATGACTCATCAGATGTTAGAGTTGGGGGAATTAAAAACCGGCGACCTTTTGACGACGTGAAATCTCATGTTGTCATCTGCAGCTACCGATCTTTCCTCTTAGTATCTGATGAGTATCAGGAAGAGATATCCAATTCAAAGAATTATCGTAAGTGTCCTATTCCCTTTCGAGATTGGCTTCAGGGAGATGTTGGCATCATTATCCTGGACGAATCACATAATATCGCGAATCCTCAAGCCAGGCAATCTAAGGCCATACACCTTGCCGCTCCCTTCTTTCAGTATAGATACATTGCAACAGGAACTCCTGCAGACAGAGAAGAGAAGTACTACTCACAGCTGAAGTTCTTAGATCCCGCCTTAGTAAAGAATTTCTCTTACTTCGAGTGGCTACAAGAGTATGCAGATACTGGCAATAGATTTTCTTTATATGCTATCAATTACTTCAAACCCAATAAACTTATAGAGATGGCTGATATTGTAAAATCAGTGTCTACTCGAAGATTTGCTGACGACGTTTTGGAGTTGCCTGAGCACTTCATACAGAAGATTTATGTGGAGCTATCTGATGAGCAGAAGGAAATCTACCAAGGAATCGTTGTAGAAAAACTACGAGCCATACAAGAATTTTACGGAGGCATAGACTCTCGAGCTGTGTTTAATTCTTTCCCCTATCTCTCCTTAGCCATCGATAATCCAAGCTTACTTTTAAACCATGAAACAAAGTTACCAGACAATCTTATTCGCAAGGTCGAAAAATTTAAGTTCTCTAATCACTGTAAGATGGGAGCTTTGGATGATCTCTTAGAAAAGCATCCTAACGAAAAAATTATTATATGGTGCTCTCATCCTACAGTCGGTCAAGAACTGGCGGTAATCTTAGAAAAGAGGCAGCCCTATCTCATCAACGGGGAAGTCAAAGTACCGAAGGGGAGGACCCTGGATGAATTCAAGGCAGATATCATAGCAGATTTTCAAGCCTCGAAAGATCGCAATATTCTTATTGCGGGCATACAGGTTCTTAATAGCAGCGTGACTATTGTTGAGGCTAATATAGCTATTTACTTTGATAGAACCTGGAATTATACAGAGTATAACCAATCTATATTTCGTATTCATCGTATTGGGCAACAGAAGACGGTGTACACCTATCTCCTAATTATTGATAACTCCTTAGATTGTGTTCGAGATATGAATTTGGAAGATAAGGACTTCACAACTAAAAAGTTCGGTACTCAACAGTACTTAGATCGTAATACAGCGAAGATGATATTTGAGATGAGTAGTGTATAAAAAAGAGGCTCTCTTTTCAGAGAGCCTCTTAGCATATTCCTACCTTTTATTTTTGTACATTTTCGTCACCTTTAGATTAGGATCACCTCCTTTCTAAAGATACAGAAAAGTATATTTTACGACAGTACTTTCTTTATATCCTCAGTTTCTCTTGTCTTAGCCATTTCCCTCACTAGGGAGTTCAATTCGGAAAAGGCCTCCATCAAATCTTTACCAGACTCATTGAATATTGTCTCTTCGACGATATCCTTACTCTTCTTTGAGTTGTCAGGCAAGAGGGGAATTCTTTCCCCTGCTCTCGGAATGAAAGGACTCAGGATTTTTTCAACGCCTGAGTTACTATTCTCTTGTAGAATATTTAGAAGCCTCATTAGCTGATCAGGATTGAACTCAGAGACTCTCTCTGTTATAGCCTCCCATATAGTTTCTTCTCTTGAAGCGTCCTCCTGCAATTTGGTCAGCCTATGTTGAAGAAAGCTAGATAATGATCTCTCTACTTCTGTAGAAGGGTCGTATAAGGTTGGTGTTTTAGTGGATTCCACCAACGTAGCAGTTAACATGTTTTTTGCGTCCTCTAAATCTTTGTTTTTCATATTTCTACCTTCTTGAATTTTTTCAACAACTGTTCATTTATAAACGTCGAGAAATTCCGTACGCGAATGCCGAACTTAATAGTATTCAGATCCGGCTGATTCAGTATCTTTTTAATTTCGTCCCAATTCTTATTCTCTACTTCCTTATAGTAATAACTTAAAGTAGTTATTACAGAGTCTTGAAACTCTTCTTCTGTAGGGAAAGTTATGGCTTTGCCTTTAGCCAAGGACACGAGCTTAGCCATCCCAGATGGGCCTAGTTCTTCGTACATAAGCAACAGAGTTTTCCAGTTTGACTCATCAGGCTTATTGGGCGTTAATTTTTCTAAGGCATATAACTGCAGCAATTTAAAGATATCCTCAAACATAGGAGAACATTCCGGATCTTTTAGAAGACCATTTATACGCTGCTGAAATAGAGTTCTGGGGTTTTGGTACATCGTTCCAAATTAGTACATCTCTAATTAAATTAAAAAGGAGGCTTTTCAGCCTCCTTTATTTTTCGAAAATTCGTTTAAATTACGACCACTTCTTTAGAAGAACTGACACATTGGTCTTACCATGCATCTCAGAACGAGAGAAGGTAAAGAAGTAAGGAGTATCAGTTGAAGTGAGGGTATTCACATAGGTCTGAGTACCGATTGTACTTCCTACTGTGAGAGTTGGAGCCGAGTAGCCCACGGTGTTTACAATATCGTTAGATACAATAACGCCACCAGTAGAGCCGCTGTAAGCCGCATTCTTAATCCAAGTCTGAGTAGTAGGAGCTACCACGGGGTAGAAAGACATTCCAGGCGCATAAGTAGTAGCCTGAGAAGTAAACACTGCGGTCGTTGCCGTGTAAGTCTGGGTGTAGCCAGAAAGAGTAAATCCTGGACCAGAAGTAATAGTACCCACAGCAGCGTTGTTGTTGTTGGTGAAAGAAATCACAGGAGGAGCGTGATATCCTGGGACGGTGTTAACCATCAGGAAGGAGCCGCCTGCTACGTTTGTGATAATCCAGTTAACGCCTGATAGACCAGCCATGGCAGTCATCAGGGAAGCTAGAGAAGTTGCACCACAAGCGATCGAAGAAACACCATCAATAACTATCTGAGTAGTTGCAGTTGGCGCACCAGTCATAACTCCCTGGTACCACGCACATCCAGCAAAGACGGGGGCCATTATAGTAGGAGTATAAGTCAATGCAGCGAGATAAGGAGCTGCGACATAATTTCCACCGATTACAGCAGAAGCTAATGCACCAGCGTTACCGTTTAAAGTAATTGTAGTTGCGATCGGAGTAGAAGTGTCAGCGATATAACCAGGAAGATTGAAGCCCACAGTCTGGGTAGATGGTGTGTTAGTGAACTGACCTGCAGTCACTATAACAGGCATTGATGTCGGACCGGGCAAGTTAGCAATCATTGTAAAGATTGTTGCGCCGTCAGAGAATATAGTCCATCCTGGAACGTTAGTATTTGCGATGCCGTTAACGATACCGGCGAGAGAAGAAGCAAGAGCCGTAACAGCGACGCCGTTAACAGTGATACCTGCTGTACCTACGTAACCAGATATCGTAGAGACATAAATAGAACGTCCGCCTAGTACGACTCCGGTTTGAAGGGCCGTGGTAGATGTTGGAATACTTACTGTCTTTCCACAGAGAACATATGATCCCGCAGAGCCTGAAGTTGTACCTGTGAAAACAGTATTAAGTCTTCCACCGGTAGCCACGTCGTTGTAGATAGGCGCAGGCAAAGTAACCTGAGTTATTGCTCCTGGGGCCAAGGAGGCTACAGAGTAACCAGATAGAACAGAAACGTCGTTTGCTCCAACTGCCGTGTTAACAGCTGCACTGATTGTTACACCAGCTGAGCCCGTGAAGGTAGGTGCTGTGTTGACAGTGCCTGGAACAGGGGCCACGAAGGTAATAACTGCACCAGAAGAAGATACTGTCCAAGGGGATAGGTATCCAGGATTGGTAGTTGCTGCTGCTGCTGCAGCCGCTCCTGCCGCTGTTGCATTGATATTACCTACAAGAGAAGATGCGAAGAGAGCTAATCCAGCCGCTGTGTTACCGAGAGCGTTAACTGCGGTAACCTGAGCAGCAGTCAGAGCTGTGGTGAAGCTCAACGCACCACCAGCAGTAATAGTACCTGTGGTAGCAGTCGTAAGAGTGCTGAGTGTGAAGGCATAAGCTCCAAAAATAGGAACGCTGCCCTTACCGATAGAAATGGTTCCTTCTACTGGAACGGTTGTATTGTTCTCTAAAACAACGCCGTCGGTAGCGACTCGGAATCCGTTTGGAATTGTGAAAAAATCTCCCGACTGAGCTCCTCGGAACGTCCAACGAGCCTCGCCGCCCTTCTTCAGGGATTTCTTAATAGTTGCCATATGATCTCCTTTGTATTTACCTCTATGAGGCTCCTAACTCTATAATTAGTGTGTGTCCTCCAGTGGGACTTAACTTTTAGTAACTTTCTGTACGATCTCAGATCCGCCGGCGACGCCTAAAAACATTCCAGCAATTCCTAAGCAGTAGCTGGAAAGTGGTGTCAAGGCTGCGTTAACTGTTGCCGCAGGATAGATTGCGGCGTAACTTAATACACCTAATCCTGCTAAGCCAATAACAATGGCTGCGAAAAAAGAGCCTATCTTTACAAGCCTTCCTGAACTCAAGTCTCCTGAGGGGTCTCTAAAGAATCCCAAAGGCTTTGTATTTACAGTAACGCTTGTATTTACTACAGTAGTATCACTCATATTTTAATTCCCTTGTTTTATAGTTTATAGCATAGGGATCTTCAGAAGCGATATCAGCCCTTTTATGAGCTTCTGAAATTCCCGTGAGCTTCTTTATCTCATCGTCGAAGTCTTTTTCTTTTTTACGTATAACTGACTCTGTTCTGAAAGCTAAAACACGGGCTTCAGAAAAAATATCTTTGAAGGTTTCTAAGAGCGCTTGATTCGAGCGATCAAGGATTATATTTACTGCTTCTCGACCCGGATCAAGAAAACTAGGAATAGACCCATTTATAGATAACTTCATTTGCGTTATTATTCTTTCGCATTGTACACTTGAGTACTCATTGAAGCCTTCTTCGTCGTATTGAGTTAAATGATTGTCTTTGAACAATCTACGCAAGACTGCTAAGATATTTCTATGGGCCTGGTTATGGACTATCTCTTCAAAGATTCGATAGGACTGGTCATCTTGAATGTTGATTTTTGAATTTTTCTTATATATTACCTCCATGTAATCTTTTATAAGAATATTTTCAATAATATTCGACCTCAACTCCGCAGCAGCCATCTGAGATTTTATTAAGTACACTTCTTTGTATTTGGAGATATCCGATCCGAATCTAACGCTCTTGCTAATAACCATAAGCAAGACGTTATCGGGATCACCAGGAGTTTTCTCCGCGATAATCTCATCTTTTTCAACCATGTCTTCTGCCCCTATCATTTCATTCAAAAGCTTATTCTCCTCTTTAACGAATTCAGCGGAAGTTGAGGGTGGGGTATTATTTACTACGATATTGATATCATTTCTAGAAGTTAGTTCTTCTCTTTTCTTACCTATACGGAACAAAGATAAGAAATCTATATCTACCTCCCCTCGAATTCGCGATAGGGCGAACGCAAGACCGCCTACAACAAAAAATGTCACAAGACCTGCTAGGACTATCAGCACAGCGGATTCCCAAAAAGGTTTGCTGATTATGTCGTGTAATAAAGACACGACAGCAGGCGTTACTGCACTAGCAGGAGCTTCAGTCATTTAGAATCTCTTTTACCAAAATATAACTTCATATCTAAAGATATGCATATGATAGAAATTAATTCAAATACTTGGATTATTCTGAATATAAAGCATGAAGGAAGAAATTTCCAGGGTAGATTATTATAGAATGTAAAAAGTTCAACTAGAAAAAGAAAGGAGGCGCCGAAAAACATCCAGGATGGCTTTTTCAGTAGTCTCCAAGAGAACCACACGCAAAGGCCTAGCATGAATACTCTTAAGTACTGAGTTGTATTAACAAAGCTATCATCTAAGAGATAGTCCATCTTCATTAGAGTTGGATACTTCGCTACGTATACGACGGGATCTATTTGGAAAGAACTGCTGGCTATGAGGATGGTGCTACCTATCACTATAATCAAGGTCAAAAGAATCCATAAGACTCTTTTTAATTTGGCTTCGAAAAAATTTCTTTTGAATAGGAAGATCAACAAAAACCAATAGGTCCAAGTTTGTAAAGCCTGGACCATGAAAACGAGGCTGGGACTTAAATTATTAGTTACTAGGATGAAAGATTGCAGTAAAAATTTGCCAAAAAAACTCGCTATCGCCAGGAGAAGATAATAGTCTTCAAATCGCGTCTTCTCCGACAGGTAATACTTGGTAGCTATAAAGGTTCCCCATATAACTAACAAGGTGGAAGGTATAAAAAAGGTGAGGCCTATAAAATCCAATGGAGTATTCCTCTCTATTAGAAATTAGTCCTATGTATACTGCTTACTTTAGATTCGCGAAATTCTTTCTTTCTTTTGGTGGGATATTTCTACGGCTGATCACTTCAAAATCTCCGGGATACAATTCTTTTAATTGTTTTCTTATTATCTGAAAATTATCACGAGCGATATAAGCTCTTCCGTTAGTAGGATATTGTTTATATATATAATAAGTAGTATGGCATTTTTTAAAAGATTTTCCTAGAAAAAATGCTCTATACCAAAATTCCCAGCATTCGTGTCCATAAGTAAAATCTTCATTATAACCACCGATATCAAACCATACAGTTTTCTTAAAAAGTGCTGTAGTTCGTATTAATGGATGCTTTGAAGTAAAATGCCTTTTTTGAACAATATCAGGAGTCCTAGTGATTATATCCATACCATTACCTAGCACCCTGCTATCCACATAGACAATGTCACTATCTATTTTAGATGTCTCCTCAATGAAATTCAAAGGAAGATAATCATCAGCATCTAATGGTATGATATATGTAGATTTTGTATTTGCAATAAGCATATTTCTTGCCTTAGTAAGAGATAATTGAGGGCTTACTATACATATTATGTTAAGTGATTCCAGATATTCCTTTAATTCCCAACTTCTTTTGTCCATTAATAAAACAATGATTTCATCAGCTTTCTTAGATTGATTAATACAACTATTTATTGCTTCTAATAAAAACTCACTTTGATTATAACAGGGAATTATAATGGAAATAGACATTAAACATCCTTAAAATTATGTATCTCAGGTTTGAAATTATCTTTTAAATATTGATAAGCAGAACTTAACATACTGTTAGGATCAAGTAAATCAATAGAGTGTACATCTATATCTACCGCTCTACACCCCGTCTGCCAAGTAGCTAGTGGTTGAGGCCTATACATTATCTTTGCATTGTTCTCAAATTCTATCCATTCTTCGTCTGTCTGATTTTCTTTTTTTCCTAACTTTAATCTTAGTTCTATTTCATCAACTTTTTTAGCCTGTTCTCTAGATTCTTTAGTTAGCCAAGCTTGCATATCAATAAGAACTTGGGTATTATATGAGTTAAAAGAGATATTAACTATCTTTAGATAGATATTATCAAGTTTTTCTGCATAGCCTGTATCAAAACTATACGCCAATAATGCCAATTTATTCTCTCCTATTTTTAGTTAGTAATATATGTATACACATCCACAATATCCATTCCCGCCATTACCACCATATCGACGAGAAGGATCATCTCCTGCACCCCCTCCACCTCCTCCACCTCCTCCAAAGTTAGTAGGTGTACCTCCTGCTCCTCCTGTGGATGACCCCCACGGCCCATTAAATCTATCATTACCCCCAGCCCCACCAGCACCACCAGAGTTTGAGCCAACAAGGCATCCTCCCCCTCCTCCCCCCCCTCCTCCCCCCGGAGTTCTATAAGCCTCAGACTCTTGTATTATAACAATGGTTCCTCTTCCATTCTGGCCTCCAAGTCCTCCAACCCCAGAGGTATTGGTAATGGTAGCTGAGTTCCTTACAGTTATTGTTGCTGTATTAGTTGTAGAGGATGGTTGTCCTTGAACAGCCCTAGATTGTGAGGTATCATATGCAATGTAATTTCCTAGACCACCACCAAACCCTCCAACTCCACCATATCCCCCACTACCCGGAAGTCCACTATAGCCTCCCACGCCTCCAGTTCCCCCATTTACATTATAGTATCCTTCTATAGCTGAATACCCCCCAGCTACCCCCGTTGCTGAGGGCGTGGTCCCCCCAGTACCGGCAGCACCTACAGTAATACTAATACTACCGCTGGGTAAGTCAACTACACCAGAATTATAATATCCCGCAGCCCCACCTCCACCTCCACCTCCACCTCCATAGGTTCCAGCATTATCACCACCTGCCCCACCTCCACCTCCTCCACCCGCAATGAAAAAGGCATGGCGAACTTTTTTATTTGTTCCGGGCCCGGGCCCGGGACAGGAATAGACGGTGGAACCAGCAGAGGTAGCTTGATGAACAATGGTGGTTCCGGGGCCATACCCCACTTTTTGAAAATAAGCGGAAATATCAGTGCCTTGATAAGTGAACCCTACATTAGCTGCTTGAACCAGACCCACACTATCGCCTACTGATGCTGTATTCCTTGCTAAATAGAGGTTGTATATAGGGGATCCTCCATCCATAAAATGATTACCAATAGTGGAGTTTGGTGTAGTGGCGTCTGCATTCTTAGGCTCAAATACTGTACTTAATACCCAGTAAGAACCTGATATATATGTCTTAAATCCTTCTGACATTTACACCACTCCTAATAGTGACTTTAATTTTCTATTTTCTTCCCTAAGCTCTTGCATACCTTTTATCAACAAACCTACTGAGTTTCCCAAATCCATCTTGTTGTGATCCCTAGTTGCTAAGTACTCATGTGTATCGTCAGCGATAAAGCCTACGTGATAGACATCGTCGTCTTTCATATTGAAGGACACTACCTTCACTGTGTCAATAATATCTAAGGAGGACTGAGTAAAATCATTGATATTTTTCTTCAATGCCCTCAAGGAAGTTGAGTTGAAGGAAGCGGCGGTAACTGTAGAGAATGTCACCGTAGCCCCTGTCTCTAAGTTTTGTCCTGGAACATATATTGTTCGAACTGCAGCACCATTGTAAGCAGTTGTTCCTCCGGAGGAAAAGGTATTGGTAAAATTCAAGTTATTAGCCACGCTGCCTGCCTGACCTGTAGTGCTTTGATTTAATGTTGGGAATGAGCAGTTAGTTAGAGTGCCCGAAGCTGGAGTGCCTAGAGCAATTGAAGCTCCAAAGGACGTCAAGCTAGACGACGTAACCGTTGAGGACAAGGTTGTTCCTGTGATATTGGCCGCGCCGACAGCACTAGCTGTTAGGTTTGAAATAGTGGCACTGCCCCAATTCCAAGTTCCTGTTGGGGTATAAGAGCCTCCCAATTCAAGAATAGTATCAGAGGCGTCTCTCAAAGTTTTTGTTTTTTCTGCTGACGCAGGACCAGAGAATTTAGTAAATCCGTTTCCAGTTCCACCCCGAGAAGTAGATAAAATCGCTTCCGATGCAATTGTATTCGCTGCTGAAGCGTATATGACATAGCCGCTAGTTAAAGTTCCTGTGGTAAAGTTATCATTGAATGTTGCTGCTTTACCATCAGTTCCAGCTAGAGTAAGCGTATTACTTACAGAGAGTGTTTTAAGATTTGTTATCGTCAAGGTTCCTGTAGATGATGATATAGTTAATCCGTTGATAGAGGTTGCGGATGCAACCCCGAGAGTGGGAGTAATCAATATAGGGCCATTGTCGAATACATTTTTACCGGTTCCCGTGAAAGTGCTTGTGCCTGTTCCGCCTCGAGTTATCGATAGTTGAGCTTCTGTGTCTATAGTATTTGCGGAAGAAGCAATGAGAACTCCTGTGTTACCTAAAGTAGAATTGAAAGTCAACGCAGTATTAGTAATACTTAATGTGGTCCCTGCCGCATTAGGAGTTAATGTGATTCCGCCGGTGCCTACCGTTAAGCTTCCTGATAGAGAAATTGTTCTGCTTCCACTATTGGCGTTAAGAGTTATTGTAGATTGACCGGAAGCTCCAGAGGCTCCAACCAATGCTGTGTAGTACGCGGCATTGTTTAGTAGATATACGCCGCCGTCACAATATGCTTTCTTAACGATGTACATACCGCCAGCTAGGATCAGCGATCCTGCGCCTTGACTAGCTTCCGTTGCGTCAGCCGAATTGATTAAACCTGCCGCAATGTATATAGCATACTTGTTAGTTACTGTACCAATGACGTTATAGTAAGTTCCGTAAGCGTTTGTACCGCCTGTTGTATTGAGAGCAACCTGCAAACCATAAACATTGTACGCACCACCTGGCGAATTCGTTTTACTGATATTAATAGCAGTGGTGTTATTAATGGTGTCCGTGTTGGTAATATTGATTTGATTAGTTACACCAGAAACATAAGGAATCGTCACAGACTTTATAGTATCTAGAGAAACGCTATTGAAGTGTATATTGCCGTCGTCTGTTATATTAGATGCTACAAAAGCAGTATTGCCTGCATTAGTTTTATAAACGGTGTTGGCTACAGTTGAGGATAATCCTAAGCCGCCATTTACAATCTGCAAGACTCCATCGACATGCTTGACGCTTTCTGTTCCTGATGTATCTAGACCGATTTTACTCCATGCAGGGACAGTGCCGACTCCGCGGGAAATAAAGGCGTTACCAACTGCGACAGCAGTTATTTTACTTAGAACAGTTGTTGACGAAGCATAAGGGATATCTCCGATTGCAGCAAGAGCCGGTAGAGTCAATGATCCTGTGGGAAGAACTAGCGTAGATCCAGAAACAGTAATATTAGTTACAGAACCTGCTGTAGGAATAGTGCCACCGACAACTCTGTAGGTAATAGTGTTTGATGTAAAACTTATAACCGTTACAGAGGTAGGAGAGCCGCCGTATAAGGTTCCTGCTCCTGTTGTTGCCGAAATAGTAGATCCTACGACAACTCCTGCTGTGCTTGATAAGCCAGATACTATAGCGGACCAGATAGCAGTGTCGAGAGTAGTAATAGAACCTACTGTTCCCGTCGCTGAGGTTATGAACGTAGAAGCGTTGCCTGTGAGAGCTATGTGTCCTGTTGTCAGGGATAAAGTTCTTGCGTTGGTTCCCGTACTATCCGTAGTTCCTATGGACCAGCCATCAGTTGGCAAGGTAGATAGATTGAACTTAGCGACGTTTGTATTTGTTCCTGTGCTATTTATAACCTTAAGGTAGGCGTAAGGAGTTATGTGAAGGGTACCGAAAGAGTTAGCAACTCCTGTGACTCCATTGCCCCCTGTTACAGGGCTGATTATATAAATACTATTTGTGTTAGTGAAAGAAGTAGGCCCGTTAAAAGTTATTGTGGTTGTACCGGTGGAACTTCCAATGGTAACATTCGTAAAGGCATTGGCGCCGGTGTTAGTGCCAATGTTTATTTCTTTCACAGATGTAGAAGTTGTGGCACCTGTTCCAATATTGATTATTTGGGCAGTTGTGGAATTCGCTATGTTTGTCGTTGTTCCAGTATACCCGAAGCCTTGGGCAGATGTACCTGCTTGAAGAGTCGTGGTTGCGCCGAAAGCATTGATTGTCGTGGCGTTAGTATTAAACAGGTACGCGGTGCTTGCTCCTCCAGTAGTATCTATTGTTCCTGCAGTAGCTCCTACGTATAAGACTCCCGTCCCTGTTCCAACGTACATCTTACCTGCAACACCTACTCCGCCCTTGACTACGAATCCAGCTGCAATTGTGCTTGATGCATCTAAAGTAGAATTTACATTCACGACCCCAGTTGCAGTAGATCCTAATAAATTAAGAGTGGTACTTGCGACAACGCCACCAATATTTATTGTGGTAGCAACTGTATCAAACAAAGATCCTGCGGCTTGAGCTGTTCTAATGTACGAATTGCCAGACGCGCCTACAGTGAGAGTTCCCACCATAGTAAGATTACCAGTATTGTCAGTATAAATTACGTCTGCGCCATCCGCAGTGTTTCTTAGATTCAAGGAACCACGAATTCTATTGTATCCTGATCCATCTGCTTTGCCGGAAACATTAGCGACACCTGTGTTAGTTACGTTATTAGTTACTACGAGATCAGTAACATACAAGTCACCTTCGTAATTTAACCTAGTAGTATTTCCAATGAGAGGGGCTGTTGACACCTGCCTATTGAATCTTCCTGCAGTTACTGCCGTAAGAGGATCATAATTGATTGAGTAAGAAGAGGAGTCGCCATATAGAACTTTCCAAGCCTGTAGATTCTTATCATCAGAAGAGTAATCTATAAAGCGATTGAACCTGTCTGTCTTCTGTACGACGAATTTCCAAGACCAAGTTGAATTCGTAGGAATAACAGTTGGTCCTGAGCCGGGGGTGTCAAAGATTGCCAATCCACCGGGCATGAAGTTAATATAGAGATACTGGGTTGACGTGTCTATGTAGCACTGGTAACCGTATAAAGTTTCTCCGCCGGAATAATGAGAAGAAGGCAGAGGCTCTATTTTCCATACTTTACTTGGAGTAGCGTTGCTCCTGACATAGAGAGAAAATACAAGGTCCTCAATACCATTCGGAGGAGTATTAGCCCAAGTAGTATTCGTCAAAATATTCTGTAATGACGTGTTAGTCCAATTCAGTCCGGGGTTACTAGACCATGGTGTCCAATCCACAGGAGTGGTCTTTATTAATTGAGCTCCATTGGATAGAGGTAGATACTGCCAATTCTTGTACTTGATTTGAATGTGGGGATTTACTGTGTAAAGACTTGGAAGACTAAAAGTAGAGCAAATATTGCTGACGCCGGCGTTAGCTCCTCCATTGGTAGAAGCAGTTGTCGCATTCACAGTGTAATTAACTAAACCGGAAGCGTCGATAAGAGGAGGAGCATGAGAGCTATCATTAGATATAGCTACATAGAATGTTGAGGGATTATAACAAACATAGCCTGCCTGCGTAGATGCCATTTGAGACTGGATTCTTGCTGCTACTAGGGAGGTAGAATTTTCTGTGCCTGCCATCGTGTAGGTTACACCGTTGATCTTTACGGTCCCAGATGCAGTGCCTGCTCCAGCTACGTACCAAACTGTATATCCTCCATACGTTGTATTTATAGCTTGGTATAAGGTAGTAAAATCAAAAGTACCGTTAGCCGCGGGATTTGAGGTTGGCGCAGTTACTACTGTTGCGGGATTATATGCAGATAGCTGTCCCGCTTGATTAGCTCCTGAACCCGTTACTACTAAACCTCCGGAACCATTCGTGATACAAGGGTAGAAACCATAATCGTATGCCCAACCATAATTTCCAATAGCCTGTACAGTGCCCACAGGAACGGCGTCAGGCAAGGGTGTCGCTGGTGGAGCTATTTGAACTAAAGCTGTGCCTGGGTTTGTAGTTGCTGTTCCTAAGGGAGAAGTAGCAATACCTACTATTAATCTCCAGTCTGTAGCAGAGAAAGTTGAGTCATCCTGAACAACGGCTCCTAGCGTATCTACGTATAGCTGCTTTCCGGAGGTGAGAGTAATTCCTGTTCCTAGGGTAATAGGGCCTAGTCTTTCAACTACGACTTGCTGACCTGCAGTTATGGTAATAGGATATGTGGTTTGAGGAACTGTAGAGTTCGCGATACAGAAACCTACTACTCTGTGTCGATTTTTATAGTCGGTGGCAGTTAGATTGGTGATACTTCCTGCAGTAGGAGTGGTTCCGCCTGTTACCTGGTAAGTTATTGACGTCGAAGTAAATCCTGTTACAGCTACTGAAGTTGGAGATCCACCATAAAGAGTACCAACTCCAGCTGTAGCCGAAAGGGTAGCGCCGATTGATATATTAGTTACGTTAGTTAAACCTGAAACAGTTGCTGTCCAAGGACCACCTCCAGAAATTGTGCCTACAGTTCCTGTCGCAGACACAAAGAAAGACATAGGAGACTTTCTTCTATCGGCTACGTATATTTTACCATCCGTGGCATCTTCTGAAACTACAGGAAATCCCTGTGCAGCAGTTATTGTTATAGCTTCTCCGGCGATGTAGATAGCCTGAGAAAGACTAGAAGCAGCTCTGCTGTCTCCCGTGGGATCTAGGATGATAGTAAGTGGTCCGGCCATTGAAGGTGTGCATGCTATAATCTTTCCGAGAATGATAGGGGCACCCACGGCTCCAGCAATATTTCTATCAGTTGTTAATCCTAAGATCGTGCTCGTAGTTGAAGTATTATTGAGAACATAAACTACTTTTCCTATATCGGAGGTTCCTAAGTCTGTATCTTTTCCTGAAGGCCAGGTATACATTCCGCTTGTTTGAACTTCAACAGGCTGTCCAGCAGTAGCTGCGTGAAGAGCCACTCCTATAGTGGCGCCAATTACTGTGTTATCAGTCTGCAAGACTTGCCCAGCATAAGTGGAGCTTCCCAGGGAAGTTGCCCATCCCTGGTCTATGACGCTTAAAATGTCTCCGGCTGCAACAGAGGAGCCCGCTTTTGAGCATACAGTATACCAGACGTTAGGAGTAATACCATAATTGGTACTTCCTAATCTGTAGCGCATATGAGCTCTGTTAGTATCTAACCAGACATCTTGGTTTTCGGGAACGTAGGCCATTATATCTCCGATGTGTTACTTACTGAAGGCTTTTTAGCTCTTCAATCTTATTATTTAGTGTTTTTATTGCCTCGACAATGACGGGAATGAGGTAAGTAGCGTTAATAGAAAGCATCTCTTTACTTTCATCTCCGAATACTACTTCAGGGAATATCTCTCTAACTTCCTGAGCAATAAAACCCAAGTTCCTTAAAGTTTCCTGCCCTTCAGTAGGATCTTTCCAATTAAAGGTTACTCCGCGGATATTTAATAAGTCTTTCAGCCCATAATTGATAGGCTGTATATTCTTCTTTAATCGAATATCAGAACTTGTTGGTCTAATATTTCCTGAGCCGTCAACAATGAGAGTCGTGCCAGTAGTAGCTGTGCCAAGAGTAGCCGCTACTAAACCACCGCCAAGAGTAGTTACGCCCCCGAAGGTTGCGTTAGATACAGAAGCTAAGGTATTTGCTTTAATACCTCCAGAGTATCCTAAGATATCAGAGCTCCCGGCCCATCCCGCACCAGCGTATGATGTGGCGAGAAATAAGCAAGAAGTTCCCGCTAAGGGAGTAGCTGATAAGACTTGAATATTTTTAGTCTTCAGTAATCCAGCACCATTTACTGTCATTGCAGGTACCCCACCTATGCTTCCAACATTCAAAGTTCCGGCAGCGTCTACAGATAATGAAGGTAAGGCTCCCCAGTAACCAGGCTGAACAATAAAGGAACCATACGTTGCTGCTGCGTATATATCTACGACAATTAAGTTTCCAGAAGCGTCTGCAGAAATAATATTGTTGAAACCGGGGTACTTGACTTTAAATAATCCTGTTACCTGTGTAGTAGTAGAAACAGATGCTCCTACAGTTACGTTGCCTGAAGCGGATATATCCGTTGTAGCAGATATTGCGCCTGTTACTACAACGTTTCCGGTTACTGCGAGACCGCCTGTAATAGCCAAAGAAGATATTGTTAGCGTATTCGTAGTTATCGAAGGCGCGTATAAGTTAGCTTTGAAGTTTAGATTCGTGGAGGAGGAAACAAGCCTCACAGTATGATAAATTGTCGGCGTGACATTTCCTACGAATCCCATTCCAGCCACAGTACCTATTGCTGTCATCAAATCATTAGAGCCAGGCTTGGTGAATATGAAGTTAGAGGATACCGTAGCATAACCGCTTATCGCCACATAATTCGCTGAGGGATTTGAGAATGTTATTCTAGAGGATAAGTCCCAGAGGTTCCAAGGCCCGGCTATTCCATTGATAACTGTTTGTATAGTTCCAGTACCCGCTATAGATACTGTATACGCCCCTCCAGCACCGGTAAACTTAATAAAGTTTGTTGAAGCAGCGCACGATAGATAGGAACTAACTCCAGCTCCTGCGGCGGTGATAGCCGATTGAATATCCGAGGCAATATTAGTAGCTCCACTGCCTGACGAAAGTGTAACAGTCACTGTAGTAGCAACGCCGCCGTTCACAGATACAGTAAAAGTCCAGCCGGCCGTCTTTGTTACGCCAGATAAGTTTACAGTTCCTGTCATCGTAAAGGTATTGGCGTCCGTCACGCTTACTGAGGATCCTTTGAGCCATATACTAGAAATATAGTTTGCCGTACTTGAGTACGTAGCTGCAGGCAAGTATAAGGTGGCAAGTACAGTACCTCCGTTCACTTGAACTTGGGTACTTAAAGCAGAAGCTACAGTAAGAGCGCCCCCAGTTATAGCGACTGAACCTGTGACTGACCAAGGAGATCCCCCGAACATAGCTCCATCGAGATCCACTAAGCCATTATACTTTAAATATCCAGTTGCAGCCGCCCCTGTTACTTGCCCCAAAGCTTCCAAGGCAGTGGCTCGAGTTTCTACGGCCTTGACTCCATAGGCAACAACTAAAAAGTTATCGTGTATTTGTTGCCCTGTTAAAGGGGGAGTAGAAGCTACAGTGCCTGCCATAGTGGCTCTGGATACTGTAGTACCACTTATGGTTAAGGTGGTAGGAGTATCTAGATTGTAGGCGGATGTTGGGACTTTTAAGTCGGAGTATAATAAGCTCATACGCTATCCTTTTTTATTGCTTAGACTCTAGAGCTAAGACTTTCTGTTCTAAAGAAGCTATTCTATCCAAAAGAGATACTAGTAAAGCTTTAGTAAACTCTATTCCAGATGTTCCGTCGCTCAACACAATTTGATTAACTTGCATAGAGTTTACATATATTCTTTTATTATCCAAGTCCACCGACATGAATCCACTGTCTGCCAAAGAAGTAGGATTATTGGCTGTAACGACAGGAATATACGAAGTGTCTTTCATCTCCTCTAGAGTAACGTAAGGTTTAAATATATGATTATTAGGGTCTTCGACTGTCAATCTTCCGTACTGATTGGCTCGTAAATTAATGGTACCAAAAGACCACTTAGAACCTGGTATTGAACATCCTTCTTCCGAGAACTGTGCTCCTGCGAAAGAGGCCTTACCACTTATGAAATTAATCTCTGTGGCGTTTATTTTCCCGAAGCTTCCGATAAATTCGTCTACCTCTGCACTATCGGCTACCATTTCCGAAGTCATAATTCTGTCAGATACCGTTAATGATTTATGAGTAACGTTCGCTTCTTGGTTTAGAGATTGATTAAATTCAGCGGGATCAAATGCGTCTGCTACATACACTACGGAAATCTGTAAGCTAGCGTTTATAGCTAAAGGAGAATTAAGTTTTATTCGAGAATAAATCTGGGCTCCCGCTAGTCTAGATAATTCCGACTCTAATCCGAATAAAAGAATATCTACTCTAGATAAAGAATCCTCCACTCCCACTGACAAAGGAGCATAAAATCCCTCTGATGTTAAGTACGATGCCTGGAAACCTTCTTGTTTAAAAAAGGAGTGAGGTAGTTTTATAACATCAGATATCTGATTGTTTAGGGTATTGAGAGTTACAGCTACGGGCTCATATCCTGACGTGTTCCAAGTATATTTCCATATCGGAGTGGGGTTTGACATGATTAATTATGCTCCTTGTGTAGTGATGCCGGCGTATGCTGGCAGTTTGAATTTAGCTAATCGCTCTACTTCCCCTATGCGGGGCGTAAAAGTTTCAGGGGCATAAGTATTCTGAGGCCATACTCCAGGTATGAAGTAATCACCCGAGCCCGGGTTACTGTTACACGATCTCACTTCGACGAGAACAGTATACCCTGGCCCAGAAACAAGAGGAACTGATTTAACACAAGTACCTAAAGCAGAGTTGTAGGTTCCTGAGGTCACCTGAGTATTAACTAAGAAGGTGAAAGTATTAGTTCCGGTAGCGGTTACGGACCATACGCCATTTAGTTTGGCCTGCTCTGTTCCCACTGCTCCTGATATAGTAATTACATCTCCTACTGATACTTCATTAGAAGGAGTATTAGCAGTTACTGTGATTCCCGTGGAAGAAACGGTGTAATTAGTTATTCCTATAGTACCACCCGACATCAATCTTAGGCATCCACCCATTCCTGTTGTGTATGTATTAGTTGCCAGAGAAGATCCAGCTACGAATGAAAATGTTCCTGTACCGACAGCAGTAATAGTCGTAGATAGCCCATTAAGCTTGATCTGCTCTGTGCCTACGAATCCTGACAATATAATAGAGTCACCTACTGTATATGTTGATCCTGCGGCAGAGGTTGCAGTTATTGCTGTACCGACAGCAGAGAATTGTGTTATTCCTATCATTCCATATCTTATGGATGTACTCAACTCTTGTCCGCTCAGAAATGACATGAGAGCGTCCCTAGAGAAATTCATAGAATCAAAGTTCCAAGTATTCCCTGTGGTAATTACGTTTGAAGACCACCCAGCGGTAAAGTAAGTACTGGAAGTTTCATCCAGGTAAAGTCTGAGTAAGTCTACTTGGTAAGTTCCAGCTCCTCCCAGTTTTGGAGGAGGGGGTATTAAAGTAGCGTAACTCTGATTGCCTGTTGCTGCCCAATAGCATACAGTATCTGATATCCAGAGATTACCGGCTGTTAAATTAATCCCGGCTCCGTCGCCTCTGAACTCTGGCCTTAGATTCTGTAGGGAAACATTAGAATTAGTTACTGTATTTAATCCGACAACTGTTGAATAGTCTGCTCGGTAAACATTTAATGTGCTTGATATTCCATTCGCCACATAGTCTGCTACCATAGCGCCTTGATTCAAAAATCTACCGAGAAGAACTTGGCCGGCTAAAATGCTTGTCACGGCTGTAGCATCATCTACAGCACTGAATCCCGCATAATGGGCAGTAGAATCAACCGAGGAGTATCCCCAGTCGGCAAGAATATTTATTGCCGACGAAATATTCATTGGGCCTTGACCTAGATAATTGGTTTTAGATAAAGTTAAAGTGGCCGTTGAATTGAGATATACTTTTGTCAAGAAGGGCTGGGAGGAGACAGTATTAAAGAACATCATTGTCGTTCCAGCATTTATACTGACATTAATATTAGATGTATCTACTGTCACAGATATACTTGAGGCTGGTACAAAAGATTTTGGAAGCCCAGAGGAATCTGCCTTCGGGGACATACCCAAGAATAATTGGTTTGCATTTATAGCGGTGATGTCTTCCTGGTATGATATGGTTACTTGCTGAGAGCCTAGATTAGTTGTATATGTGGGCATCTTTGTTCCTTTACATCTGCAAGAATAAATTCGTGGATAAATGATTTACATAAGAATCATATATGATAGGTGGAAAGGTTCCGTAAGCCATCATGTTGTCATTTACATCAAATAGGCCGATCTCAGTCAAAGCCACATGTTGTCCTTTATTATTGCTATTTAAATAGTATGAAAATGAGGCGTTATATTGATATGTGTCTCCGTAATTAGGTCCACCTATAGCGACGAAATTTTGAAAAGCGCCGTCAGAACTGATACGCATTGATAGATACAAAAGACCGTTTGCTCTATCTAAGTACACAACCGGATTATTTCCATTAGAGTCATATTTACCTGAGAGCGTAAGAAAATCTAGACCTGCTCCAGAGATATATGGCATATAATTTTCTGTAGGTAAGGTATAATCAGCAGTTGTCTGGATATAATCCGTGAAATTTCTAAATGGAGTTGGCCACCAGGTAGACTCTGTCCAGTACTTGTGAGTTGTCAAATCTGTTGCAAAGGTTCCGGATGTATGGTATATGAGGCAGGTATAGTAAACTCCTGTGGGAGAATATACTACTTCGTCGCCAACATTGTATACAGTTGGAGAGGACCAAGCCACCGATACAAGAGGAACTGTTTGAGCGTATAAAGATATCACAGGATCATATAAGCTTAAAGCTACGTTGAGTTTCTCTCCTACCACCAGTCTTCGAGGTATAATATTTCCTGGAGTTGTAGTTCCCGTGCTGAAGGTTATAGTTGCTGACAGTGTGCCTGGGGACAAATTTTTTCCATTGAGATCTATAGTAGTCTGAGGAGGAGTTGTGGTTTTATCTCCTATGAAATAATTGGGATTCAAAGTTACAGGGGATGTTATGGCTAAAGTTGACTGTAATGAATGTACTACTGGTGTTATCCCTAAGAACTGGCCGTTTATAAAGGTATCATAGGAGCCGACACCCGCCTTCAATTTTGGAGCTGCAATATCAGTGGGGACAAAATCCATTGAGTACCACGCCAAGAGACCATTTCCGGACGAAGTAAAGTCAGACATAGCATACAGAGAAGTTATCTCAGCGGATGTCAGAACTCTGTTGTATAATCTAAATTCGTCTAAGTATCCTATGAATTCATATAGTGTGCCGCTGAGGTATCCTTGAAATAGTGTAGTAAATATCGTATCAGTAGTCCCTACGGCGACTGTAGATCCAAGCGTCCCATTTAAATACCCCGTCATATTCCCGGCTGCATCGCAATTCACAACAACATGATTCCAGGTCAGTGCCGTGACTGGAGGTCCGAGAGTTGCGTAAGTTCCCCCTGTTGCTCTGAATTTTAAAACTCCGGAGGCATCTATTAAGAGAGCCCCATGAGACCCGTCTCCTGCTCCTCCGAGAAAGAATTGCAAGCTTCCTAAAGCGTTTGTTTTTAACCAAATACTCACGGACCAGGCAGAAGCCGTGGTTCTATTGAGAGCAGCAGGCAACGTAACTTTTTTCCCTCCTGGGCTATATAGGCAGGCATTGGCTCCTCTGGGCACTATAGAAGCAGATGACATCCCCACTAAAGTTCCGTTATTCCCCTGGCTTGAATTATCTTTCAATGTAGAGGAATACTGGGTAGGGGAACTGAGAGTTCCCGTACCTACTTTTACATACGAAGCGCTTGAAGGAGAGTAGTTGCTTCTAAATTGTCTAAAGTTAGCCTGAATATTGGGGTGAGTATAAGTTGCATTATCGCCAGCTTGATTGTAGTAACCTGTGTTTAATGCTACGAGATTCAACTGAGATCCTATGGATATTCTATCAGAGGCTCTGGCAACAGTTTCTGTCAAGTTACCGAGCGTAGTTAACCAAGGTAAATCCATCAGACAACTATGTGTGGCTATAGTATTATAGTGCGTTAAAATTTCGTCCAAAGTTAACTCAACCAAAAGTCCTTTGCCGGCGTCGAGAATAGGTAAACCAGTATCGAATTTACTATGAACAGTATTCGTAGGTGGATTTACCCACTCATCAAATTTATGTAACGTATCGAACTTATAATAACTAGGAGGCAGTATGTTAAAATCTTGCCATCCAAAGATAGTAGAGCTTGTAGGGTATATGGAGTCCACTGTGCCAGGCAGAATTCTAGGAATCGTTCCGCCATTAATATATTTGAAGGATTGACCACTATACAATGATCCTGCTACCGTAGGATATACTGACTTTAAGAAATAAGATCCTCTCTTAAAAAGAAGATGCGGTAGCATTCTGTATGCTAAAGAACTTCCGGCCCATTGTCTTTGCTTGCCTAAAGATTCTAAGATACCTCTTACCCAATTATTACCTCTAGTTATATCAAGGAAGTAATTTTTTAAAGCTAGCGGAACTTCGAAAGCCATATAATTTGATATATTTCCTGTTCGAGAATTGAATTCATTTAAGTCGCCCAGGAAGTTCTCTAATTTAAATAAAGATCCCAATTGTTGAACATAATCTATGAATGTCTGATATTCTTCTCTAAAAGAATCCATCAATTGTTTATAAAACGTAGTTTGCATTATTGAGTGCAGATTCTCGACGGGTCCTTTTATAGTGGGGTAGAATTCGAAGCCTGTCGTAAAGTTCCTTGTGTTATCATCCACGACATCTACGGAGTACAATTCTATATCCGTAGCTGTAGCAATACCATATAACAACCACGGACCAGGAGTATTATCCATCAAAGCACTTAAGTTTGTTCCCGTTAAAGTTATACCAGTGGATATTGTAGTCACCGGGTCATAGCCATAAATACTATCTACTAAACCTAAGGTAGTCCCTGTAAAAGTTAAATGATTAGTTGTTGCAGTAAGAGAGGCCGCAATATACTTATTTAATAAAGCTCCACTTAGAGCGCTATTTATTTGAGATACAATACCGGCTCCAGTAGAGGCAGCAGCAATGCCTAAATTATAAACAGTTGCGTTGGCCATAGTAAGAGTTAGGGTCCAGGCAATGCTAGACGTGTTAGCAATATTAACGCTACCGGAGATTACAGGGACGTAAAGACTATTAGGTTCTAACCAAACGTAATTACTCATAGTGTTGTATACACCTCAACGCTAACGTCATTTGTTCCTACTTTTATAAATTCATTTTCATTCTGAGGCGTAATATTTGCTGAGCTTGGCTGAGCTATGATTTCCACTGTTATGGTTTCATCCAAGGTTACAGAATCTAAAGAAGTGAAGCCGGCATACAAAGTGCCGTCGCTCTTGTAGAGAGGAATGTATAAAGTTCCATGCCCTAAGTTACTAGAATTAGATAAATTGGAGTAAGTAAAGTCTAGAAGGAATGGAATGTATGTTGCGCCTGCAGATGACAATATTTCAGGGACTATTGAAGTGTCAATTGAATTTGTTATGAAACTCTGGTCTGTTATACTTGAGATGTGCGCGTACTGTTTAAGGACGAGTCCTCCATGAGTTCCTGCAGAATAAGCTTGCATATCTATGGGAACTCCAGGATGCAGCGGATCCTGTCTAACCATTAAAGTTCTACTACTACCTTCGCAGGCTACGCAATTAAAGATTATATTAATTTTTAAACAGTATCCGTCGCTTCGTGTTCCACTTAAATCTAACAAAGGACTCAGAATAGGATTAAAAGTGAAGTTAGTGAAGTAGTATCCTGGGTGAGTTCCTGATGAAAGGAAGGTACTGGGTTTGATATTTATAACGGATTCGAGGAGGGGTGATACTTGCTGTACTGTCTTATTGTTCTTCAACAAGGTAATAAAATCAGAGGAATAGAAGCTCTTTGTGAAATCAAAGGCAGGAACTCCGAAGGAATTAAGTGTGCTTGTTTCCAAAGTTGTTGCTAAATTAGAAAAGGATGCTTGATCAGCAGAAGATGTTATTTTGGCTTGTAGCTTTAACTCTATGATACTGGGGTCTATAACTTGTAGTAAATCCAAAGGAGATTTATTATCGAGAATAATATTTAAAATATTCTGATTTAACGTAGCTGCGTCTGGAATATTCTGTGTGGAATCCAAAGCTGTCAAGTAGATAACTCTTCTAGTTATACTATCAGACCCCGTATAATCTCCTGCGTAAGCATTTGATTTTAGGATATTAGGAATTTGTTTCAAGGTGGCTTTGTAGTCAGCAGTAGTAATGACGCTTCCACCTATGAGATACTCGTTAGGAGCGTTGACTCTTATTTCTTCAATGCCCTCATTACCTAATCCACCTAAAATAGGATCTAGATTGGTAACATAGAAAGTTTGAGTGGAGGAGAGGGGCACTACGAATCTCGTTGTGGAGTATCTCTGATTAAGATTTCCACTAGTTCCTAAAGTTTCCAAGTAGCGAACAGCTACTAGAGCTCCTGGAGGCAGAAGTCTACCAGAATTCCCGTCGCCGAATCGAATAATGACTCCGGAGTAATCGTCTAAGGTAGTAATGTCGTAGGCATACTCTGTTTCGGATGCCAGTCTAATATCAGAGTATCTGACCACATCTCCAGCAGCTTCGGTCAAGGCATAATTTAGATTGGAGTTTCCTGAGGGATATATGGTCACCTGAAAAAACGGAGATGATAGGGAAGTGTATGCGGCCTCGATCCCGGGATTAGGAATCTTAATAGATTCAAATGCAGTGCTAGTTGCTCCAGATGTGGTCCTGAAAGTTCGTATGATACCTTGTATGACTGGTACTTCTACGTACTTTGAGGCTGCGTTTCCAGACAAGTCATTTGGCCCATAATACGTGGTGTCAGACATTGTTACGAATTGGATTCCTGTGGATGACACTACGGCTGTTAGAGCGGGAATAAGAAAGCTTGTATTGGGGTAAGAAGATAAGCCTGCATTTGCAAGATCAGAAGAATCAAATATGAGAGAGGTTCCCGCTTGGCTCAATAAGGAATCATGGGATATATAAATATTTCCCATAGCACTTATCTGACGTTTAGGAGAGTATCCTAGGAATTTACCTGCAGAAATAAGTGAGGATACATTCTGAGCGGTTTCCCACTTCGATTCTTGAAAAAGGTACTCAAAGTAACGGGCTAGTTCTGCCTCGGACTCCGATACGGAGTAAAGAACACTTTCTACTGCAGAGTCCTTCAGTACCTGGGCAAATCCGGGCTGTGCTTTAAGAAAGGTTTCAAGTCTGGTTTGAATGCTGGCTTGATCAAATTGCTTCATTATTTAAGTCCTCTGTACTAGGGTAATCGAAGTGGATGATGTCATCTTATGATAAAGGTCTATATACTGAACCTTAATTTTCCATTTTTCACCAGTGACATCCGTAGTCACAATGACATCTTGTACTTGAATATTGGAGTATATTGCCAAAGATTTTATAATAACTTCTTTGATTTTAGCCTGTGTGTTTAAGTCTGCTGGAGAATTTAAGATCTCGAAGAGAGGGCCGCCTTTAGACACATACCTACCGTAATCCCCTTTTTTGCTCAGTAGGTATAACTTGAGTGCGTTATTAATTGCATCTTCTTGCTGAAGAAAGAATGGTTGGCCATCGGGAGTTGTGCCACCTGTTGTCAGATACCCTTTGTAATGGATATCTCCATAATCTACAAGAGTATTTAAATAAGTATATATCATGCTAAAGTTTCCCAAGTTTGAGAATCTACTTTTAAAGAGATTGTATATTCAATAGGAGCCGAGCTGTCCCAGGAAAATTTCGGTGTTGGCTGCTTTGTCATTACACAGCCATTCAATTTCGCGAAAGCGACGTAGACTCCACCTTTAGGAGTATATATCTCTATGTCTCTTTTCTTTTTTAAAGGCCCCGAATCTCCTGCCTGATAAATTCCATTGTTCCAAAAAAGACTAAACCAATCATAGAAGTATTTTTTGACGTCATATACGTCTGTTTCTCGTATCGTCATAGTAGCTTCAGTGTCATACTTTGCTAGCTTCAAAGCATGTTTTCTCATCGCCTGATTGTACTCCCATTCCAAGGAGTATCCACCAAAATCTATAGACTTTACTAGGAGCCCCGCTATGCCAGTATTATTTGGATCTATATCTACCGTAAATAAATTAGACCAGGATGGCTTCCAGGACATAAGTGTGGATAGCTTACCTACCACACTATAAGTTTCGTTTTTGAGAGCTGCTATCGCCATAGTTAATTAGTCAAAAAATAACCCGAAGAAATTCATCTTCGGGTTATTTACTTTTAAAAGTTTCTAATTAGGAGTTCAGAGCTACGACCGGAACTACGGTATCATCTACATTAACATCGGGATTATGCCCAGGCTCAGACATATACACATACATAAATTTAACATCAAAAGTTTGAGGCGTATTTCCTCCATCCCTGGAGAAGGGATCTAAGGTAACATCTAAAACAAGAACTTTACTAAAGATCCAGGAATCACTGGTATTAGGATCACTTGTAAAAGCAGTGTCATCTGGAAAAAGAGCTTTGACTTCTACGTGACCTACGTACTTCCCCCCCCGAGCATCGCCGGATTGATTGGTATAAAAAATATTTAAAGCTAGATTGCTTTCGCCCGAAGGATCAACTAATAAATGTTTCCATTTCATGAAAGAATCGTATAGCCCCAGAGTCGCGTTGGCCCTGAATTTTAAAGAAAATGTTCTGTCGCCTTGTATGGTCGCGCCGGGCTTTTTTATAGTTACTGCTTTATACTTGACTTCATATTCCGGTACCGTAAATCCCGTTGGAGGAGTAAATCCCTGGGCCCTGACAGACATTGTGATGGCATTCGTCGTATTCCCTATAATAATAGGATCGTCCGCTAAGAAGGTAGGGAAGGTTACCTCAACATCAAACAGATTAGTAAAAGTATCAGCTCCGGAACTTAGGAGCGTTGTTATCATTCCTGTACCCATTTTCTAAAACTCCTTACACCGTATCCGACTGACTTACATTTTGAAAAATTAATTCAACGTACTCGGCAAATGGATTTACTTTTACCCGAACCTTAATAACGAACGTATTAGCTGCCCTTGTTATATCAGTATTGACTTCCTCAACAAGTACCTTGCCAGAATCCCATATTGCTGTAGGCCCTGATAATCTTAGAGAAAGAATATCTTGAGTTTGTCGTTTCCTCAAGCGCATGTAATCCGCGTTGATAGGCTTGCCGATCTGAGGCGTCATAACATTTGTCTTGACGTCCTTCATGAAGAGATCGAAGGACATCTGATGACCTAGCTTAGACCAATCCGTCAACATTAGAGGATCTTGTGCGGTTCGCTGACTAGTGATCATCAAACCGTATGTGTTATCCTTAATGATAGGATTAAGTCCTAGAGTTAAATCTAAAGTGTCTAGCTGATCGGCTGTAAAGTCGTATTTTGCCTTCAACACTGAAGTATTAATCTGGCCGCCTAATCCGTCGGAGGTGTTGACCCACATGGGAGCAGCGCCGCCTCTCTTGATGTCCATAATCTGACAAAGCATTGTAGCTACGGAACCAATAGGTACTGTCCAGAACTTCGTGCTTCCTGTCTGAACCAGGAACTCATTGATGTAGAATGCCAAGCCAGTTATCTTAGGTAGAGATGATCTTGCCGTTACGTACTGACTCATAGCAGTAATGGCGTCTGAAGCAGCTACTCGCAAGCCTGCTATATAGGTTGCTCTCTTGAACGTAGATGTTCTCATATTTCCCATTTGCGTAGCAATCTGGAAATCACCCATTGTCAACTCTGGATTAAAGAATATCGATACGTCAGAGAATAAGCTAGTAGAGCTAGCTGTCCAGCCGGATAGAAGAGACGTTATTAGGCTTGCGCTATCATTTGTTGAGACTATGGCGTCCATTACCCGTGAACCATAGGGGCTTATAATGAATGGAGTAGCTCCTGTCAAGCCGTTAATAAGCTCCCAGGGATCATATCCTGGGCTGGAACCTGAGGTCCTTGTGAAGTTACCGTAAGACAGTCCGTTAATGAAGTAGTTTCCTGATAGAACGTTTTCTACATACAATGAAGAGTTGTAACCATCTACCGCATTTACGTCTGGGCTTACTGTGAAAGTTTGTGTCCTTATGACATTACTGTAAGCCGTCTCTGACATGGAGAATGTTACGGAGTTAAACAATAAGTTATTAGGCGACACTAAAACATTTACATCGGTTACTGTTAAAGTGGTAACATTTGATCTGGGGGAAGTCTGATACAAGGTCATCAGAGTATCAGTTTGAGTTTGTAGTACCCAGCTGAGTGTGGCTCCGGGGACTCCGGAGAGCTTGTCTGTGAAAGCTCCTCCCGTGCCTGACTTGATATAAGTATTTAAGGCAGCATTAAAATTCCACCCAACCACCATAACCTCAGGGTCTGACTGGTTTGTAGTAGTGCCGGTTATCTGAATAGTTGCTGTGCTTGTTGTAATGGATCCGACTACGATATTGTTTGTTGGAGTCTTAAGAATCCAGTCCGGCCCATTGGCTACGCATTTCAAAGAAACTCTTCCCGCGGAGGGAACTGTTGTTCCGTTCCCTGGATAATAAAGATTGACGTAAAGAGGAGTATACTTTGTGAAGTAGGCTGTGGGCACATTGCTGGTAGTAATTACTGTGTTAGGAGAAGCTCCTGTCACAGTAGCTTGAGCAGTTGATGTGATAACGCCGGAGCCATTGTATGTAGACTCTAAAAGGGAGGTTCCTGCACAAAAAGCCTCAGTCAAGAAATTCGGAGTTGTAGGATCCGTCACCTGGTAGAAGGGCTTAATAATTCCAGGAGCGATAAAATAAACGCCGCCGTAGTAATTTGAGTAACTTGTCTTTGCCCCTTCAGGAGCAGAAATCCATAAGCCATAATTTTGATTGAATTCTATGGCTTCTCTTATGCCCGGGTACGTAGAAGAAGGGGATCCAATCACTGACTGTATTGCGTCAGACGAATTCTTCGAAAAGAATATAGGAGTCGAGGTTCCCTTGGGAGCTTTAACTACTGTCAACCCCGTTTTATTAGAACTCTGGGTCGTTGATACACTTGTATCAACTGTAGTGAATATAAGTCTATTACTTTCCACCTTGCAGCCTCTCTATTATAGTAAATAACACCATATCTAATTAGTCTTCTGGCTATTACCAGGTGTATCCTATCATTCCCTTGAGATTGAGATTGGATTGACTACCAGTTGTGAGCGCAGTTACTGAGTATTGATTTATGGCTCCTGATAAAGCAAAAAATTGAATTTTAAATGTATATGTGGAGCCTAAATTCAATCCACTTATGGTTGCAGTCAGCGCTGTCTTTGGAACTTGCACAGAAGTACCATTATTGCAAAGAATAGTCACATTCGGCTCATACAGGGCCGTACACAGAGGATTATAGGTCCAATGTAGAGTTACGCTTGTGTCTGTTGAGACTCCTGCTGTGAAGGTTCCATTTAAATCGGGGTCTGGAATGAAAGAGCCCAAAAGAATCTCTTGTACCCCATCCGAATCCACTAGCATATCGTTTTTGAAGGACAAGAAATCTAAAATGACCTTCTTCGTAATGTAAATAGTATCGTCGTCTGTAGGATATAAAGCATTCGGAGTCTGAGGCTGAGCTCGTATTATTACTGAGTCTACCTTCAAGGAGACCTCAATAGGGAATACGCGATTCATTTCCAGCCAATTTTTTTCTTTATACTCGGGAGCAAATTGAATATCTTCTATCTTATATCGTATAGGTATATCAATAGCTGTGTCCTTATACACCAAGCCAGGGGCTGTTGTTTGAATAGGCCTAGGATGCTTAATCCACATTAAGGCCTCGTAGGCTAATTGAGCGTCGTCTTCTCTGTTAAAAAAGAAGACGACGCTGAAAGGGAACTGAGCATTGAAGAATCGTACATTAGGTCCTAGATCGGTTGTGCCCAGTATAGCAGCATCTGCTGCCGGTACGCCTGGCGCTACTTCAGGACCTACTGTCCAATTACCATTCCGGTAATAAGCACAAAAAGGAAAATTCAGGGAGGAGTAGTCAGGACTAGAGTTCATATTCAGCAGATTGATTCTCTGTCGAAAAGCCCAGGACTTCGATGCATAAAAAATCCTCGAACCATCCTCTCGCAAGATATTATTTGCGAGGAATTGTTCGAGGTTCATTCTTACTATGGCAATAGTACTGGCGAATTTAGATTGATCAAAGAATCTATCGGCAACGATTTCCATTATTCATAGTTAGTATGTGGGACAGTACTCCAGGATTTTTGCTTTTATTTCGTCCGGAGTTTCCTCGGGATTTTCGTCCAGGAAGGATTCTATGAGATCCTTAACTGTTTTCTTATTCGTGGATTTTCCTAAAGAACAGTACTCATGGAAATTCGTGAGATCAATTCCTATATCATATACACATTTTCTGATGAAAATATCTCCGTAAGTTTGTCTTGCTATGAAGGGGTCCTTACATTTATAAACAGTCCATATAGGTATAATAGCATCTACTTTCGGCAGTGCTTTAGGATATTCTACATCATAGTAGTCACATATGACAGGTATAGCTTCATTGATAGGCTCCCTGTCTTTCTCATAAATTCTAATATGTCGATTTCTACCTTTCTCGGACACAGAGTTAGGTACTAAAGACCCGGTGTACGAAGGCGTTATAGCGGAGTGTATGTGCCCCAAACACCTATACTTAGGATTTATATTGCTAATATTTACTAGGATTTCCCTCATAGCCTTGTCAGACTCGTCCGCAAAATGGCCCATGACAATATCGACAGGCACTGACGCGGTAATGTCTTCATAATCTTTTACTGAATGAATGCCGTCATTATGAATATGTGGTAACATAAGAACTGTCATTCCTTCTAGTACCACAGTGCTCATGGTTCTAACAAGGTGAATATTCTTAGGTACTAAACCCTTCTCATTCAGGAAAGACAGAGGCGAGGTCATCTTACCTTTCTTCATTTTAAGATCATGGTTACCCATGATAACATACGTTTCTTTGAGCCTTAAACAAGTTAAGAGCTCTAATAATTGCTGTACTACCTCACCCGAGTTGATAACGGACTCTGTCATGTCACCTAAAAAGACACCGGTGTTATCTTCATTATTATGTTCCAGGGAGCATAAATACTTCACTATTTCTTTGGCAACATCCAAAGACCACGGTCTATTATCGCTAAGATGAAGATCGCCAAAACATACTATCTTACCCAACTGGATTAACCCTCGGAACCTTTATATCGCCGAACTCAAATGTGACATTAACATTGTTTATCTTCAAGACAGATTCTATAGCTGTTCGCTGAACCTTAGAATCCCGGCCTATTGAACAACTGTAAAAAAAGTGCTTGTCACTTACAGGAATTGTAGCCACCATCTGATATGCGATTCGCAATTCTGGTAGTCTATCTCTCACTAAGGTCACGTATTCTTTTAACGGTGTATATAATTCATAATTTAGAATAAAATTTTGAATGCAATCGAAATCGCTGCGAATCTGTTCTCTCAGAGCCTTCGGTAGCTCAGGCAAGACCTCTTTTACATTATCAGCGGAGTCACCGAAAAGAATCTTATCTAAAATAATCTTCTCCTCAGTTGGATAGAACCCTCGCTTAGCTTGAAACATCACATCAGTTACAGGAGGCTCGAATGTGTGAGGAAGATAATGGGTGTTGCTATCTAAGTATCTCGCCCAATCAGAGTCATTAGTAATCATTAAAATTTTACTATTGGGAATAGAATCAATACAAGGCTTAACTAAGTCATCTGCTTCCAGTCCCTGTATGCGAGCCGTACGATACTTTGAAGAAGACACCATGTAATAGTATTTGATTAAATCGAGAGTATTATAAAACTCTCTCGACTCCGTCATTCTATTTTCCTTGTAGGCATTATCTACTTCTTTTCTTGACTTAGTGGGCGCAAGAGGAGCGAACATCTTCTTGAGTTCGTCCCTACTAGTGGCATTATCAAACAACAAAAATACCCGACCATCAGAGGCCAGGTATTTTTGTTCTAAGTAAAAGACTGTATCGAGGTAGGCTCTAATGAGATCAACCATAACAACCTTATTGCTTATCTTCACAAGATTGCTGCAGTCTACATTCTTATCACTTCTCACTCGGTACAGAAAATTTAAACTGTCGAAAATTAACACATCATATAATATCATTTAACTATAATATATGATATTATATGAGCGGTTATTCCTGAAGTCTCTTCAGAGTCTTGAAGGTACCTGGGTTCACTTCCAAGATTTTCTGAGTGGGAGTATCTTGCTTTTTGGCTTCCTGAAGCTCGTCCTTAGTGACTTCCTTATTGTCAAGGACCACTGTTTCTTTAATCTGTTCCATACATTACCTCATTGTGCTGCAATTTGAATTCGCTATCCGTCATAAAAAGAAAATTACCATCCCTATTGTGAAGAATCCAATCTCCTTTCTCTACTCTTATATTGCCATTGAATACAGGCGCTATTAGATATGATCCATCTAGACCAAAATCAAAATTACCTAGGCGCACCCATTCTTTGGGAAAGCCAGGCTCGAACTCCCCGCCGGCATACCGCCTCGCTTCTAATTCTAAGCTGTCATCAAACTTATGCTTCACTCTCATTTATGGTCTCCTTAACTTTATGTGAGGTCGACTCCTCTTTTAATTTTAAATAAATACCGCCACCAAGAATTCGACCCCACCAAAGCTCAACTTCTCTTTCCTCTATCTTCTCCCCAGTGACAGGACTCTTAAAAGAATCTAAGCACTCATGACTGAATCTATTTAAGAGAACTGTATTCTCTATGTTGTAACACATATGGGGGTATGGTCCAACACCAAAGCAGTGAGCAGTGTCGCAAGTCATCAGCTGAGCTCGGGGAGCATGCTTCGCCAAAAGAATCATTTCTTTTGCAGATAGTATTTTCATCAACCTACACGACTTATCTCTCTTACGTACTTTCTTTTTTAGTTCTACCCATTTTGGATCTTGTGAGGACCTTTTTGCCACCACTAAAAACTCTCTTTCTGGTGAATCTCGTTCATAAGAGTTGCATTAGCAAAAAAGAAATCACCTGCAGTCTCCCTATTGAACTTCTTACTCCGTAAATCCTTCAAGAAGAACACAGAGCTCTTATTTAATTTATACCTATAGGATTGCCCTGTTGCACGGTCCACAAGAATAAACATATCCTTGTATATAACTACCTTGTCTATGAGATACTCCGTTACTCTCTTTTTGTATACTCGCGTAGGAATATTATCGAGAGGCAAGCCCTTGCTTGCAAGTTCAATCTGCTCCTTCTCAGAAACAGGAACCTCGATATGTTCTACCTTATGAATCACCGGGTAGCATCTTTCTACTAGGATTTGCTTAATGCCGTGAATAAAGGACTTAACCGGAATTGAGAAGTCCCAGGTGAACGCGTGCCCTTGTTGTGTATACTCATCAATGACTTGCACTTCAGTCGGTGTGATTATGATGCTTAGCTTAACAGGAGATTTTTCTACGAAGTTTACAAACCTCTTTTTAAAATCCTCCATATACGATTGCGAGTCTATTTTTTCACATAACATTTATGTTACACTCCCTTATCTACACCAGTTACTCTGTCCATTACGGCCACAAGAATATCTGTGAAGTCGTCTGCGTCTCCTTCTGGACCCCAGTGAAACTTACCTCGCCTCCATTTTGCATAAGTAGAATAAATCTCTGAAATGGCTTTAGGATCCATTTCACTATTTTCTGCGTAGCTTTTTAATTCCTCTCTTGCTTCCTTGGTTAAGACGGATGCAGATTCTTGTTTGTCGTACGCGTCCTCAAATACCTCTACGAGCTCGACTATCTTAGTCTCTTCGATCATGTTTGATCTCCTTCATTTAAATTAGTCAGGCAAATTCCCCGAAAAGAAAAGAAGTGAAACCTTGTATGAGAAATCCGCCCTTCTTTCTGTATTCCTCGACGCCGAGACCAAGCTTACGAGGAATCTCATCAATATCTTTTGCTGCTGTATCCTGTATTCTCATAACATCGAATTTAGTTCTTAATCTATTTTTAAAGGTATCGATAACCTTTTTTCCAGGCTCATCATTGTCCGGTATTAACACGACCTTCTTAAATTCGCTAAGTAAATCCATCTGATATGCGGTTACGGATGCCCCGAAGATAGTGGTCGAATTCGCAAAATAATCATCGCCGCGAAGACAAGCCATCTTCGTCAGTCCCTCAACGACATATAAAGGCTTCTCTTTGTCAAGCTTATACCATTCATAGATTGTCTTCGTTATACCGTGAGGATATAAGCACTTTAGTTTATGAGTTCCTGTCACGTCCCTACCTTCAAGATTGATAAGCTTGCCAGATTTTCCATAGATAGGAATCACTAAGCGATCCTCATAGTACGTGCCATTCACATACGCTTCTTTGATGAACCCCATTTGCATCGCCGTTGCTATTCTTGGAGGTATGAATCTAGATTTTACATACCCAATAGCTTCTGGCACATGGGTCCAAGGAGCGACGATGCCTCGCACATCAATCGTGACATCTTCTTCATTAATTGGTTTTGGGGTGTACTCTTGTTTTATATGACCTGAAAACATGGAGAAAGAAGTATCGACGCCTAGAAGAACATCGAGTTTTCTTCCTGTCATTTTTTCAGATAAGGTGTTGATGGAGCCGGATGCGTCACAAGAGAAGCAGTGAAAGATTCCACGTGTAAAATCGATAGACATCGAAGCTGTACTGTCAGAGTGGAAAGGACAATGAGCCATGGCTCTATCTTTAGAGTCGATGCTCGAGGGAAACTTGACGCCGAGTTTTCGCAGGGCTAACTTTATTTGATCTGTACTATATGGATGATTCCTCATACTAGAATATAGCTATTTTTTTCGCGAGGTATTTCCTGGTAAGATGTTTCCTATGCGCGCCAAAAAAGATTTTTGTTTTGTAGGGGTCATTCTGACTCTGAGATTTTTAATATCATCTTCATTGGGCATCTGAAAGCCGAGTTTATATAAGTGACTCAAAGGATCTTGCTCTTCTGGTGCAAAGGGGTCCTGCCCTTTTAGCCCCTTCTTAAAGTAACTGGCGAGCGGATCTCTATAGGTGCGGTCTTGTGCATCGGAAGGATGTAATAAAATCACCCTATTGTCGACTTGATTCCACATCCAAAAAGAGTACGTGCATAGGGCCTCCTTCATCTGAGGTAGCACTTTTCTATTTTTATTCTCAACAAATTCTATGAAAGAATCAATTTTAGATACTCGTTTGTAACTTTGTTTTTGAGGGTCTAACCAATACCATACTATGTTACGAGGAGGGCAGGGCTGGAATACTGCATATAGAAAATCTACATCAATCATAATAGGCCTAACTTAATCATTCTTGGCATTTGTCCGGCCCCACCTTCATTATAATTCTCTTTGCTCATCTTCCACGACGCAACCGCTTTGACCAGCTCATCTTCAAGAAACGGTTTTACTTCTTCCGTCGATAGAACTTCATGGCCTCTGAATTTAGAATTAGAGGGTCCGGAGTCTGAGTCCATGAAATCATTGACGATATACCAATGAAGATCCTCATGTCTTTTTAAAACTTCATATAAAGCTGTTTTGATAAAAACATGCGTGTGCTCTGATGCATAGGATCCATCTTTTAAATCTATAGTGTAAAGCTTTCCGGGATTATCATACCCTGGGCCGCTGGCTAAGTATTTATTGTAATAGTATCCTATGCTAGGCTTCGTGTAAATATTCCAATCGTATTCATGAAAAGATCCATTATGCTGGAGAGTGAATGGTCCTCCGAATGTTTTTAAAAAGACGTCAAGATCTTTTTTTCGTTCGTCTCCCAAACTCAGCACCGATTGAATGCATATGTATACATTTACATCAACTCCACGTCCCTTCATCCATGTGTGCATTTCTGACATAGGTTGATACTCATCGATATACATTCTGAGGCTCCTTATCAATTAGTGTAACGGCATAAATTCTCTCTTCTTACTAGGAAAATTGAGTTATAACGAGAGGACCTAAGGCGCTTTGGAGAGCTATACGGGCATAAAAAAAAGTCCTCTCTTAGAGAGGACTTTTTGAAAGTTATGTATCTATCTGATCATCCCTCGCCTCCTGGGCCGAGCAAGGCGGAACGGGCAGCGTAGGCGCATTTCAAAGCCCGGTCGTAATGCTCCATGATGCCGTGGCTTTGAAATGATAGCGCTAGTGATTCGATTTGTGCCGCCGCGTTGTCAAGCGCCTCCCTGAGCGCCTTCTCGCGGGTCTCGCAATCCTTGATTCTTGCCTCAAGCTCTCGTTCCACAACCTCGGCTGTCCTGAGTTGCGTCCATGCAAGATCACGTTGCTGCACAGTCAGCTTGTAGACATGTCGGTCTACGTTGTCCTGCGCGGCCTCAGCGTCGAGGAGGGCGAGGGCCTCCGTAAAAAGCTCTGTAACAGTACATCGCTCACCATTTTCGCGTTCCGACAGACATTTGCCGTATGCAATCGCATTGCGCACCTTGTCGATCTGATCCCTGGTCATACTTCCTCCTTGCCGATGATCGCGGCGCGCAGGAAAATATGCTGTCTGCTGCGTAGCCGCTGGATTGCCGGATTATCTTCAAACCCACCACCACCGAATTGCGTATTCAGCCATGTCCCTGCCCTATCCGCCGCCCCCCCCACGCGCTTGCGAGCGTAGGCTTCGATGAGGGCGGCGGCTTCGTCGATACCGGGATAATCGACAGGATAGCAAAATATAGGCGCTATCTGCCGAGCAACACCCATTGCGTCCTGCGCGGGCTCGGGGAACTCCTCGCGGAGGATGGCGGCTACTTTTGATGGATCGGTGTAGCTTCCTTCGTCACGGTTGTAGTCAATAATCCCAATTATCTTCCGCGCCGTCTCGGTGTACCTGTCCATCATTCCCCCTCTATGGTCGCGGGCGGGAGGCCGGGCGTGAAGTTGATCCACGAACCCCGCTTATTCTTGCGAAACCAATTGCCATTATCGTCCAGCTTAAAATATCCCCATACGAAATTATTTGGTTCGTCGTCCCACGCCTTGCCGAACGTCCACACGTCCGGGAACTCGATGGGCTCGGCGTGGTCCCATAGGGATGGATATCTGTCTTCATTAAGACACAAGCATCCATCCATATGGTGTTTTCCATACGAAATAGAGTTCGGTATGGGTATCGTTGATATCACACCACACCAGGCACAGCGGAGCCTTGATCACCTGTCCGTCCATCATCGTAATGTCAATCGTCTTACGCATTTAATGTTCTCCACCTAAGAGGGGGACCTAAGGTCCCCCTCTATTTCACTTCGGCCACACAATCGAGGAATCGCCAGGGCCCGGCTTATCGGCCGCGCGATCGAAATCTCTCGACGCCATGGTATCGATGTTGTAGAACTTGTAGGCTCCAATGTCCCACTTATCTGAGGCCATGAGAACCCAGCCAGACTTAGTAGGATCCACGACAATGACGCGGAAGGATGCACCGTCCGTGTTCTCGATGCGAAGGCCCTTGATGCTCCGACCACTGTCGGTACGGAACTCTGCCATGCGCGTCTCGAACGCACCCTGCACGACAGCAGGAATGAGTGTCTTCTTCGCCTTCGGAGCCTTGGGCTCCTTAGGAGCCTTCTCGACCTTGACCTTGGCGACCTTGACTTTCGCAGGAGCCGCCATCTTCACGATCGCGGTGCCGTTGAGAACGTCGTTCGGGACGTAGAGGTGCTTCTTGCGCACTCGAATTGCCACGTCCTCCCCTGCCTCGCTGATAAGCGCGTAGATGGGCGCCTGACCGAGAACCGTATACTTCTTCGTATCGAAGTAAACCGTGATTCCCTTGCGGAGACTCATGTCGGGCTTGGACACCTCGGCAAACGAAGCCGGCTCGGGATTCGTAAGACTACCAGCCTCGGTAATCTTATAGGAACACACGTTGATTGACATCTATAAACTCTCCTTTTAGAGTGCAGGTTCAGAAACTGGAGATGCTTCGAGTCCGGTAGCCGGGGACGACCATCGGAGTATTGCCGTTGGGAAGCCTGGAAATCGAGCCGTCGTTCTTGCGATCGAGATCCCGATTAAGATTGGTAATGCGGTCCTGCCACTCCTTCGAATTCACGTCGTACTGGGTGACGACGGACCGTGCGGTCCTGTGATTCGTGGTTTTGTTGCCGGTCGCGATTGCGATTCGTGCCATTTCTTGGCTCCTTGCGTTCTTCGTTTCTTGCTTACGTATATAATATAAGCATTTGCTGTGTGCTCGGTGGCAAGTATTTTGCGGATTCTTTTGTTCTTTTTTCTGCGTATATAGGAAAAATCATACCTACGAAAAGTCCGGGTCTGTTCCTTTTCGCGGAATAATAATACAAAAAGAAGAGAATGATAGGTCTTAATACTGGCTTTTTACAATTAGCCTGCAAGGCTTAATATTTATATATTTTATATTACTTATTTTTATATTAATAGATGTGCGAAATTCGAACCTCTAGTTATGCGAAATTCAAATATCTAGAAACTCATATCTTTCTTCAAGCGAATATTTACATAATAAAAAACATATAATTTCGTATGGCAGCATTCACATTCGGCGATGTATCTTTAGGCTCTTCTAAAAAGGGGAGCGGCTTGGAAACAAAAGGAGCTCTTCTGTACGAGAGAGCTCATAGTAACGATGAGACTCATCTCATTATTGTCTTAGAGACATTCCCTAATCAAAGGCACTTGGATGCCTTTACAAAATGGTTAGACAGGCAGATACCTCAAGGCTACAATTATAGAATTGTGAGTCTTTCGAAGTACAGCAAGACTTCAGAAGAGATAAAAAAAGAGGGAGTCGCGGAGTACTATAAGAGAAACGCAGCGAATATTCTTTCATACATGACAGACAAGACTATCATGATAACGTCCGGTCGTGCCATTTATGGTATAACCGGCGATTCTAATATTCACATAAATAGTTTTTATGACATAGTGTTCACGCAAACATACTTTTACTCGAGAGAATATGAGTGTAACGTATTTCCTATTGACGCTCTAGAAGACATATTTAAAATAACTCCAATGGGAATTTTGCCCAGAGATTCTTTTAGAATGCATTTCGCAGAAATACAAATCAAAAAGATTTTAAAAAATTACGATGGCTTGAGTGAACCTCCTTGTCCCACGCGCTTAAAAATAACCAAGCTTATGGAAGCAGATGAGGCTGATAATTTTCTTAAAGCTTGGACTCCCGTATCATGTAAGGTATGCTGGGACTTGGAAACATCAGGGTTTGATTTTGTTAATGACCGCATAGGTTGCATTACGATGTCTTTTGATGGCAGGGAAGGCTTCTATATTCCCTGGTATCTAATAGATAAGAATCTACTTACCGAGTTTTTTAGAAATAAGATCCAGATAGGACAAAATTTAAAATTCGATGTCAAGTTTCTTTTGAATGCAGGCATATCTACAGCGAAAATTGATATTGATACTCTACCCATGGCACAGACTTTGAATGAGTCTCGATCTAATAGTTTGAAGTCTTTAGCTTTCTATTATACGCAATTTGGAGGTTATGATAGAGACTTAGACGACTATAAAAAAAGATACAATCCAAAGACGTACTTGGACATACCTGAAAAAATCTTATCACAATACGCGACTATGGACGCTATCATTAATTTCCAGGTGTATGAAGCGATGGAGAAAAGAATAAACTGGATTGACCTCGCTTGGCCTCCGCCTGTAGAGGGTTGGTGGACTGTGCGCGAGTACTTTGAAAAGAAAAGAATGCCAGCGATGAAAATGTTTGTGCCTGTTGAAATACAGGGTATCGAAGTAGACATGGATATTTGGGATAAGAATTCTCTCGATGTAGATAAGGAGATGAAGGATCTTCAAAGAGAATTGAGCGAGAAGCTGAAGGTACAAGAATTCTTAGGCGGCCATGGACTAAAGGTAATGAGTCTAGATTTTCATAGCTTCTTTGATGATTGCGCGGATGAAGATGACCCCGAGTCTAATTTTAATAGTGGTAAGCAATTAGGTGAAATACTTAAGTGGCTTGGGTGGGAAAATTGTGGTATGTCTAAGTCTGGCTATTATTTAACAGGCGACGAGCAGTTAACTCAGTGGGAACAATTGGGAAGACCTGAAGCGACTATTCTTAAGAAGCTCCGAGCATACAAGACGTTGCAGAAGACGTTCTTAGGACTACCAGATACGAATATGGGTTGGAGACAACACTTGAAGTTTCACGAGGATCTGGGTAAGTCCAAACTCCACCCTGTATATAATGTCATGGGTGCGGAAACCGGGCGCAATACTTGTCGAGAACCTAATTGGACGAATTTGCCATCTCATTCGTTGGGATCTGATCTGGTCAAAGAAATTGTAAGTGTACCTGATATAGAACACTGTAAACTAGTAACCATGGATTATAGTGGGCTTCAACTAAGGCTCGCAGCTTTGGACGGTAATGATGCGTTCCTTCTGAAGGCCTATAAAACAGATCCTAACGCTGATGTACATAGTACGACGGGTTGGAATGTCTTCTGCAGGAATAAAGAATTTGAAATTAATGAAGTCATTATAAATCAAGACGGCAAAGAATATGTATTCTTTGCCGACGAGACAGTAAAAGTTAAAAGGGGTGAGAAGACAGAAGAAGTGAAGGCGAGGAATCTAAAGGAAACAGATACCCTGGTAATTAAGCGTTAAAACTTGTCTTCATCTCCATTTAAGGTTTTCCAATTTTGGAATATTTCATTAATAATATTCTGTAACTCTAAGTGGACCTTTCCTAGGTTGTCTAGGTTTCCTTGCTGCTTAGAGAATCGGAAATTGATCTCAGCGAAGGTAGATTTCAAATCTTCGTTGAGGTCTTCTATAGTTTCCTGAACATCCTGTCCAGTGTCGCCTTTTTTAGGCTTATTGGGCCTCGGCTCAAAAGCGAACTCAGTTTGAGGATGAATCTTCGGAGTTGTTTCTTTATAGTCTTCTACGATCTCATACTTGCGCTTACAGATATAAACGCCTTCATAAGCTGACTGGTATATGTCACCGACCTGATTGTCGATGGCATCTATGTATTTATGAATAGTTTCCAGTTTTCGAGTCAATTCCTTGTATAATAAACTAAGGTATTCCATAGAAGAAGGTGTAGGCATTATTTTTGTCCCTCACCATAATTAGTGAGAGGTTTAGCTATATTATAAAAAGGAGAAAATCATGTTTGATGAGCTTTTCGAAGGTCTTATTAAAAAAAATAAAGATATACCAATTGAAGACCTTTTAAACCTGTGTTATCTAACAGGAAGTAGGGCGTTTGGCACGGAACGCCCAGACAGTGATTGGGATCTTGTATACAGTGTGCATAATGATAGTAAAATAAACTCTTTGACTACCGGCCTCGTTCGAGCTCCCTCGAACTATAATTCAGGGTTTTGGATAGATTTGAAGTTTGGCAAAGTTAATTTTATACCAGTGCATCCACAAGAGTTTCCTGCCTGGGTGTTTGCGACGAGAGCAGTGAAAGCAATACTCAAAGATACGGCTATACTTGATAGATCAGCGAAAATAGCACTATTCGAGAGTCTAGTAACGATGATGAAACTCACCTTACCATCTAAAGACTTTTCCCCGAAACAAATCGAAGACTATAATACACAGCTAATAAAGGAGAGAAAATGAAGTTAATGGAGTTTACTTATCATAACGAGCCCAGGAAGGTGATTGTTATGAATCATGATGAGACTCATGTCGAAGGCATCGATTTATCAAAGTTGAATTCTGAGGAGGCTGCTAAAATCACAGCTATCTTTAAGGAGATGGACGAAAAGCTAGCGCCCTACCTCAAGAGCTATCGTAAATTCTTTAAAAAGGAGATGATCAACTAATTAGCCATACGCATAAAAGGAAGGTAAAAACCATATGATGTTCTCTCAATCTATCTCCGAAGAAATCTTTCGCCAGAAGTATATGATTAACGGCGAAAAAACCCCTGAGGATGTATTTAGGGGTGTTGCGACTGAAATAGCGATGGCTGAAAAACCGAAAGTAAGAGCTCAGTGGGAACACGAATTTCTTGACATTATGGAAAAAGGCTTATTTATCCCCGGTGGAAGAATCCTAGCTAATGCTCGTCCGGATTCTAAAATGAAGTACTATAATAATTGTTATACTATAGCTGTTGGAGATAGCATGGAGGGCATTTTCGGAGCTCTCCACGATGATGCCATGATCAGTGCTTCAGGGGGAGGCGTTGGCTTTAATATTTCGTACTTGAGACCTAAAGATGCTGCTATTAAAAAGGGAGGCAAGTCATCCGGGCCTATTTCTTTCCTTAAAATATTCAACGAGTCTGCAAAAGTCATACAGACTGGAGGAGGTCGTCGATCTGCTCATATTGCTCTGATGAACATAGATCACCCTGACATCGAAGAGTTCATTACAGTAAAACACGGAGACGAGAAAAAAGCTTTAGACCAATTCAACCTCTCTGTAGTTCTCACAGACGAATTTATCAGGGCTGTAGAAGAAGATAGTGAATGGCCTCTTGTTTGGGAAGGGCAAGTTTATAAAATAGTTAAAGCTAAGTATCTTTATGATCTCCTGGCCAAGAATGCCTTCGAGCACAATGAACCAGGCATCTTTAATATTGATACAGTAAATAGGTATAACAACGGCTGGTACGCCTTTAATATAGATTCGGTCAATCCTTGCGTAACAGGAGATACCGTTGTAGATATTTCTTTCAAGGGCGTAAATCAAAAAATAAGAATGAAGGACTTAGTAGAATTGGTAGTTTCTGGGGAAGAAGTATTTGCGAAGTCTCTCAACGAAGAGACTCGTCAAACTGAATACCAAAAAGTAACAAATGCTCTTCTCACTAGAAAAAATACGAAAATAATCAGGATAACAGATACCTCCACTGGCAATCAGATCAAATGTACTCCGGATCACAAAATACTTACAAAAAATAGAGGATGGGTAGAAGCACAGCACCTTCAACCAACTGATGAGTTAATCCATGACTAGAGGAATTAACAGAGGAGACGTTTAAAAATGCTAATTATAGAAACATCTGATAACGAAGATGTATATGATATAACAGTGGAGAATACTCATAATTTTTATGCAAATGGCACTGTTATTAAAAATTGTGGCGAAATTTCGATGCCAGCATATAGTTTATGCTGTCTAGGATCCTTAAACCTACCTTCCTTTGTGACAGGGGCTTTTGGAGATTCCCCGATGATTAATCAGGATCTTCTATCGAAAACTATTCGCACAGCAGTTAGATTTCTTGATGACGTTTTAGATGTAACTAAATATCCTCTTAAGAGGATAGAAGATTTTTCCAAACAGTGGAGGCGGATAGGACTAGGCTTCACGGGTTTTGGTGACGTCTGTGCCATGATGAAAATAAAATACGGTAGCCAAGAAAGTATAGATCTTGCAGACGGAATAGGTAGAATACTCCGTGACGAAGCATACAGTGAATCTGCTGAGTTAGCGAGAGAAAAGGGTACCTTTCCTGCATTTGATAAAAGACTTAATCAGTCTTCTTTTATTACCTCACTCCCCGAGGAATTATATGAAGATATATGGGCAAGTGGTCTAAGGAACATAGGTATATTAACTTGTGCGCCAACAGGAACAATTTCATTGACAGTTGGTAATAATTGCTCTTCAGGTATTGAGCCCATCTTTGCTCTCCAGTATGATAGAACTATCAGGACGGGAAAAGGAGACGAGACTCGTAAAGAAACTGTGTATGATAAGGCCTGGCTAGAATATCTTCACACCCCTTACGATGATACAAAAGCACATATGACATCGACGGGGCTTGAACCTAAAATTCCCGAGTACTTCATAACTTCAAATGAAGTGAATCCTTATGATGGGGTAAGAGTACAGGCTGCTTTTCAAAAATACATAGATCACTCTATATCTAAGACAGCTAACCTACCCGAAGGATATACTTTGGAGGCCTATAAAGATCTTTTCATGTTTGCTTATAAGCAAGGCTTAAAAGGATTCACTTCATTTAATCCACAGGGAAGTATGAAGGGAATATTATCTACTAAGCCAGTGAAGAAAGAAGTATGCTATAAGAGACCTGAGTACATTGAGAGGTCTGGTGCGCCAAAAAGACCTAAGGACTTGGAGTGTGATATTTATGTCACTTCTATTAAGGGACAAAAGTTTCTAACTCTAATCGGCAAGTACAGCGGATCCATATATGAGACATTCATATCTGAACAAAGAGAAGAATGGAGTTATCTAAAGGATAAAGACACAGGTATCATTCGTAAGAAGGGCAAAGGCAATTACGACCTCATTATTCCTAACGGAGTAGATAAGGTCGTAATTGAGAATATTGCCCAAACATTCAATCACGAGTACGAAGGACCAACGCGTCTACTGAGTACAGCTCTGAGGCACGGAACACCTATCGAGTTCATCGTTGAACAGCTAGGTAAAAGCGATGGTTTCGGTTCCTGGTCAAAATCCTTAGCGAGAGTTCTTAAAGGATACATCAAGAACGGCGAGCAAGTAAAGACATCTATGGAATGTCCCTCTTGTGGTAGTAAAGATGGCTTTATGTATAAAGAGGGATGTGTCACGTGTATGTGTGGATGGTCAAAATGTTAGTCGTCCTCTTCCTCTGAGTCTACATGAAAGCCTATAGCAGGTGGAAGCTCCTCTTTTTCAGAGGAGCTTTTTTTATTCTTTTTTATTTGTCGTAGGTCGTCAGCAATACTATCCTCTTCATCATCGCCCGCGTCTCCTTGATCCAAAAAAACCATAGGAGCTAGCAGTATCTTGAATTCCATGGGATTTAATAAACCAGCAGCAGTACATAGTCTCAGTTCTCGAATAGTCTTCCAGTCGTGTAGTGTAATTGCCATCATTGGGAAGCTCCTTTGTGTACATGCGATATAAAATTAGTGACTAATTATGTGGGGATAAAAATGACATATGATCTGAAGTTTTTCAAAGAATTATTTGCGGAGTCTTCGGATAGGGCCGACATTGATAAAGGTACCGTACAGGCTATTTTTAAAGAGGACGAGGAATCCCTTTTTGTAGTATTCAGATCATCTGATTCAACATTAGATTGGTGGAATCATATGCTTTTCGATACCGCAGTTATACCTTATGATAATACGGACTCAAAAGTTCGCATTCATTTCGGTTGGTTAGATCAATACAAGCAGAGTGGCGTGAGAGATGTGATTCTCAATCGGGCTCGAGAATTCTACGATAGAAAACCAGCAGGTACTGTCGTCGTCACCGGCCATTCGTATGGTGGCGCCTTGGCAACTATATGTAGCCTAGACGTGCAGTATAATTTTGATGGATGTAGTATATTTTGCTTGCCAGGCTCTTCCCCGAGGGTAGGCAACGCGGCTTTTGTTAAGAGCTTTGAGAAGAGAGTGAGATTCTTAGCTATATATTATGGTGCTGATATTGTTCACTTTGTACCGCCCAGGCTATTCGGATATAAAGGTATCCAAATGCTTCATTTTGGCCCAAGAAAAGTACTGCAGGTACTGGGCAACACTCTTTTAGCTATCTGGTGGGCCTTGAGAAGGCAACCGAGAGACATGCATGACGTAGAATTATTCGGAGATCACGCTTATCGCAATTATCCCGATGATATCGCAGTAATAATTTAAGCAAAATAAAAGCCACTCTTTTCAGAGTGGCTTTCTTTTTAACCGATATTTATTTTAATCGGCTTTGTGTCTTCCTTTGCAGGAATCATAACGGACAAAATTCCGTTTTCTAGCTTTGATTCTACCTTCTGTAGATTGTACTTAGATAGTGGAATTCTGTACTGGCTCACAGACTCACATCGCTTGATGCCTTTCTGTAGTTGCTTTCTAGTGTCCTTTTCTTTTGCAGGTAGTGGAATGATTGTTAGAATCAACAGATCGTCGTTTAACGAAAGATTGATTTCATCCTTACTGAAGCCTGCCACAGCGAACTCATAATATAGATTATTTTGTTCATCTGAATACCAGTTGCAAGGCGGGAACGAAGATCCTGTAGCCAAGGAATGAGGAAGCTTGGAAACCGGCGCCTCCCAACCACTAAGCAAATCGAACCATCCGCTCATTGTCTCTGCAACCTCCTGCAATGGAAATAAAATGTCATCTCCACGCACCCTGAAACCTCTTGAAGTCGTCATGACCTTCTCCTTTACGTGGCCTTTTATACGGCCTGAAATACATCTACGCTTCCATACGGAACGCGTTATTTACTTCATTATAGATAATTAGTGTGTTGATTATTTCTTATAAAATTCGTCTAAAATCTCCTGTATCTCTCCTACTAATCTTTTTTGTGTGCTCGTTAGTTTTCTATGCTCGATCAAGTAAATTAGTATGTCTTGGGTTTGCTTGGCATACTTCAGAGCCCAGTCGTAATCAGCGTCAAGAAGATCCGACACATTATCTAAGCGATCACTCAATTTGATAACTAAAGCCCAGCTACTGATACCCGAAAACTTCTTTTGTAAATATGCAGTTTTACCTAGCCGTTTCAGCTCTTCCTCATCGGAAGTCAATTCAAATACGAGATTAAGGACGTTAGGACCAAATTGATCGAGAATCTGCTTTTCGGTCATATCTGTATCTTCGAGGGTGTCGTGAAGATAGGCCGCAGCTATTAAGTCATCAGCTTTATGAGAGTCGCCTTTCACACGTTGTACATGCTGAGCAACTCGTGCGGGGTGAGATATGTAAGGAGCGCCTCCTCTTCTAAATTGTCCAGAGTGAGCCCTGGTAGCTGTTACTAGAGCATCCTCTGGAACACCTTCGATTAGAATAGTCATCTTACTTTCGCCGAAGACTCTGAGCCAACCTAGCGGCGAATTGTATCACGGCATCCATTTCACTTTCATCAACCATATACTCCTCGCCAAGGCCCATTAAGCTTTCATCCCAGGAAGTGACAAGGGAGCCTTCCTCTAATTGTTCAGCAATCCACATTTTAAAACTAGAAACTGCATCCATTGTATTCTCCTATTTATACTTTTCATCGCAAGAAAACCTCGAAATCTTTTTTAGTTTCAGGGTAGTTCACTTCCTAAGTATAATATATACGGTCTCTAGTACTATAGCAACGCCACTACCCACAAGAACATAATCTTTTACTTTATTACTGAATTCGAGAGCTGTTAATTTGAGCGATAAGCTTTGCAATTGTACTTTGAGTAAGTTGGAGTCTTTTAATAGTTGATTGTATATCAGTACCTGCTGATCCAAGTCCTTCGTCAAACTGTCTTCCTGCTGCTGCAAGGTCGCTAATAATTTGTTGGTTTCGTTTTGACTCTGCTGTAAGGAGGTCAATAATGCCGTGCTGCTGTCCAAGCTCTGTTGTAAGAGTTGTAATTGTTTGTCTTTGTTTATCTGATTCTGTTGCAAGAGACTTATTTGTTGCAACAAGTCCGTCTTTGTCAGCAATAAGCTGTCGATTGTTTGCTTGGAGGTCTGCAATTGACTTATCGAGACTTGCAATTGTTGATTGCATTCGTTTAACTTCTGTATCAGCACTTCTTTCGGTAACGTAGACGGCACTGGCACCGCCTGCGCCCAAGCAAGCAACGGCAAGAATAATAGCATGAATAATACGAGGCAATTCTTTGATCTTACCAATGAAGTCAGCGGCGGTTTTTGCGATCTTAAGAATCCCTTTGATCTTTTCTCCAGTAGCTGGTTTACTTTCTTCGCCCATTCCATTTATTCCCTCATAGTTCTATAGATAGTCTCGATTCTTTTATTTGCGGACTGAATTTTAGAAAAAGAGCACCCGAGCTCACCAGCTATAGACTGCAGTGATCGAGGCTTGCCCTCTTCCCTAATTTCCAAACGCTTACTAAGAATTAGTCTCTCAAAGTCATTCAGATTAGATCTAAACTGATCTATGAAAGTCTCCTCCTCAATGCCCCTGGTCATATCTCGACTTTCATTTTCCGCGTAATTATCTGCTACACAGTACTCGTCGCTGCTGCTCCTGGACTTGACATAAAGAGGAGTTTCATTTGCCTGCTGATGCATATATGACATGACACAGGACTTACGTAGCATGTTAAGGTAGTAACCGAACACACCGATAAAAAGCCACTTCTCCTTATCGGTAATCTTATCAGGGTCCACATACTCGATAGCCTTGACCAAAGCTGCATACCCCTCGACCTCGAAGTCCTCTCGCTCCATGGGAATTTTGAAGTAGAATTGCTTCTGCATCTTGTAGTAGTGTTTGTTGATAAATGGTATGTACTTAAAATATAGGGCCTGAAGAGAGGGCTTATGACCTTCTTTGCACTTCATCACGACATCATATTCTAGCATGTATTCCCCTTTTATAGTTCACAAATAATATAAGATAGGTCCTAGGAGTCGTGGCAATAAAAAACGGTATTAACTCATATATTCATTTAATGAAGGAGCACAAATGAACCTAAGGATAAAGAATATAGATTTTAAAGGTCTGTTTGATCACGAAAAAATCCTAAGTGGGTTCGAATTCGACGCAGCAGATATTCTCAACTTAAACCTGTGGATTCAAAATGAGAAGACAGTTACCTTAGTCGTTAAGGACTCGACTGCATATGTGGAACTTGATATTCCCTGCGAGGTTGAGGACTTTAAGACTCCCGTAGGAATTCGTCTCGAGTCTCAAAAGTTCTTTTACATTCTGCATAGCTATCTAGTCGATGACCTCGCTCTAATGACTATTGCAGTAACTCAAGATGGAGACAACTCGACTTTCGATATTAAGGTAGGTAAGGATAAACTTTCACTCCCCCATATTCTTATGGAGGACAGCCAACTCTTTGAAATCTCAGAGTTGCATGATCAGTTAGTAGACAGTATGAAAGTCAAAAATTATGATCTGTCCCTAGTGAGCATAAAGAATTCGGCTGAGTTCGGGGAGGCTATTGGTTCCTGCCTCCCTTTTATATCTTCTGACGAAAAGAAGAATAATGCTCTTAGTATATACGGAGATAAGATTATTGTTAATGACAGAACCCACGTATACATTTATGGGGGCTTGGAGACAGGAGTCCTTAAAAAGGAGTACATTCCTCTGCATAAAAAGATCGCGAGGGTTTTTGTGCAGGCCTTCTCAAGTGGCTTAGTGGTAAATTTCATAGTGTTTGAAAATAGAAATAAAGCCTACCTGGAAACTAGCGTAATGAAATGTGTTTTTAATAACGCAATGTCTAATGTGGCGCCGCCTGCAGAAGATGACCTCAAAGCTATATACCCTAAGAAAAAGATATGTGATATAAATGTAAACGCGCTGAGAGACACGAGTAATTTCTTCAGCGGGTTCTATTCTTCTTCCTTAGATTTAGATCCTATTATTCTAGCATACGACAAGAGTAACAAGGAGACACTAAAAGTTCTTTTAAAGGATTCTGGTGTGAGAGGAGGCTCTTGCTCAATTGATAGGGAGTTATCTGTGATAATGGACTCTGATAACTTCGAAGTTACCGTTATTAATTCTTCTTTGAAGCAATTCTTAGGGAAGATAAAGAAGGAGACAACCGCGGAGTTGAGAGCAGATATGGATAAGAAAGCAATTCATATTAAGGCTGGTAATCTCGAAATCTATCTAGCAAAACTCGTTGGATAAATAATATTCAAAAGAGATACTATATTAAAAGGGAACCGTTTCTGGTTCCCTTTATTTTTTGGAGAAACGCGAATGGCAAGATATGCAATCAAACCTGTGACTGAAGTGTGTTTATCAGAGTTACAGGAAAAGTACTTAACGACGAGAGAATGTAAAATTGAAACAGTTGAGGGAGATCAAAGAATTGTAAATTATGATAAAAGCCCTTTTTATAAAGAAATGTTTCAAAAAATGGTCCCCTACGCAAGATCACTTATACTGAAACAAACGAAAGGAAAGATATTTTTGCCACCAGATATAGTAGACGCTGCAGCTGTGGATTCTACTATAAAATTAATGACTCAGTACAATAGGCCTGGCTTTCTTATTGATAGATCTTTTGCGGGATATCTTTACTTTAAGATTAAAGAAACTTTGTATAACGACAAGCTTCAGAAAGAGGATAGAGTAGCTTCTTTAAACAGCATCATAGAGACTAAGTCAAATAGTATAGAGCTTGGTGACCTAGCTGAAACCTTAAACTTTACGTATATGTTTAGGCCAGGAGACGATAAGACTGTCGAGGATCCCGCAAACTACTTATTCAACAAAGAACACGACGCTATCAGATCTGCTCTAACTGTAACTCAGGATGTCTTCGCTACGTCTTCGTTAAAAACAGCGATGAAAGTGGTAATAGGGGTGCTGCAATTTATCCGGAAAAGTAGCACCTACAAGATTTACGTGAACTCTCTGAAGGAGGAAGAGGAATCTATACTGAACTTATCTCTTTTAGAGCTGAGAAATAGACTGGCCAACGTCGCCTAACTAATTAAAATAGAAGGATGATATATGAAAAAACTTCAGGAAATGGGTGACCGATTTGCGCAGACTGCTCAATCATTTATACAAATGTTATCTCAAGCTCTGGGTGCTGAGATATCCTTTTCACCAGTGGCTATCCAGATAAAGGATAGAACAGGTATAAAGGATTCCTACTACGGGTATACTGGCACCCAGGCCATACGAGTGGAGTTGAATTCTGACGGCGACATCGTAGGTGTTTCTGTGTGGGTTAAGCCCGGAGACTTAGATAAACCTGGTTTTAGAATTGACCTATCCGCAACTGATCCCCAGGATCAACTGGATATGATAGCTGAAGTTATGAAAGGCGCGGGAGAAAATTATGTAGCTCAGGTACAAGAAGAGCAATATATTCTCCATACTATCCCGCTTCGCGAGTCGATAAAAGACGACGTAGGTGAGTTTTTGAGCTCCTTAGGTAATGAAGCCTATGGCAAAAAAATGGCACACCTCTATCGGTCTTATCTTGCATGGGCAGATATTAATGACAAGAAAAAAATCAGCAGCATGGCTTTCAATACACACGCAAAAGCCTGGCTATCGAGTAACGGTGAAGGTAGCGCCCAAGTCACTAGAGGTGGATCTAGTCCATCGCAGCAAGTAACAACTCCATCGGAAGAAGATTTATTTGCACAGTCCGTTTTCGCTGATGAAGCAAAGCATAATATGGATATCTATAATTATGAATTAACTAGGATGTCCAAAGCTATTAAAGGTGAGATACAAGGTGCCCAGCTTGAAGACGTCCCAAAGGGATTATTCGTATATGGTAACCCTGGACTTGGAAAGACTTTCACAGTCAAAAAAGTATTCAAAAGAGAAGGTATATGGGGTTCTTCCAATGGCACAGATAGCCCGGCGGTATATAAGTCCGGAGGAATAGCTGGATTTACTGGCTTATTGCAGATCCTTTGGGATTATAGAAAAGGTTATTGTGTTATCCTGGATGATAATGACGCTATATTGAAAGTTCAGACTGCGGCTAATATGCTCAAGGGAGCTCTTCAATCGGATAAAGAAGACAGACGAATATCTTACACCAAGATGAGACGACACTAAAAAGGAACTGAATTAAAATGATGAAAGTAAACCTAATTAAAAACGCCAATGTCCGGGGCGTCGATATCTACTTAAACGAGCAGTATGCAGGATCCGAGATAGTTCCTTCTCGGATCTATGAAAAGATTTTTCCAGAGCATGATCCAAGCAATTCTATATCTAGAATGATAGAAGCTCCGAAAAAGAAGGCGACCATAACTCCAGATGACGAAGATATGTTTAGTGGTGGTGGCGAATTCGAAGACGAGGGTATGAGCGATCTGGATACTGAAGAGGATGACGAGATTCCAGTAGAGTTCTACTTTGAATCTTTTATGATCTTTATCTCTAACTATATGGATGTTCCTACGGCCTTAGCTGACCGTGTAACTTGTATCCGATACGTCTACACAAAGGAGCAAGCCACCGACCTCATAGAGACGCAGCTTGCTGACCTGGTGCCTAGTCTTACAATGACACAAAAGAAAGAAGTTTTAAAATTCTTAAGAAGTTATTTGAAGTACGCTCCTCGCGTATCCTTTAGGTTATATAAGACACTATGTTCAGTATATGCCTCAGGCAATCCAGAATGGAAGCGCTGGGCACTTTTACAAATGAGAAATCTACCAGGTTAATTGATCCGACTTAAGGAGTTCACACATGAGTGATAAGACTATCATAATAAAAATGGATCCAGAGAGTCAAGAATGGAAAGACAAGATAGCTAAGCTAAAAAAAGAGCTAGCGAACAAGCAAGAAGATGACTCGTGGAGCAGCGAAAAAGAAATTAAAAAGACAACGTTTAGATCTAAGAAGACTAAAGTAGAAGATTGAAAACAAAGCCCGATGTTATGTCGGGCTTTTTTAATTTACTAATTAACTATGACACGTAAAATGCATTTAATCTACGAGGACCTGTCCCTCAATCAGATCGCGAGCTCTCCAGTATCTGGTGCGATACAAATGGCATCCGATGAGAGATATACCATAGAAGGACCGGCGACCAAATCTTCTAAATTCATAAGCTCAATATACAACGCAGATCAAGATCTAGCCATATTCAAAATTTTAGTTAACTCCACACATAAGTATGGGGATGAATATGACTATAAAGACGTGGATAATGCCACTTTTAAACTTCAGGATGATCCTTCCGAATTATATGAAGTATGGGTAGGGTTTTTCCCAATGCAGAAAACGATGAATGATAATGGGTGGGAGCTAAATAAAGAGGGTGTGGTAAACGCCTTCAAGAAATGCAGCATTAAGCTATGGTCCAACAGCCCTTCATTCCATTATCAGGGATTTAATTATAACTTGTCTCAGAAAAACGCATCCTTATTCCCTACTACTATAGCTCCGCGAAAGTGGAATGCAAGGCACGGAAGTACTTTACTTGATAAGCATACTTATCAAGTTGTTAAAAATCTATCTTTCTACCTCAACCAGTTTGCGCAATCCCTACTGAAGAAAGTCCCTCAAAATATTCCTTTGGAAGAACCTGAGGAAGAGCGACCAATCGAACAAGAGCAGGAACAACCTATAGAACAGCAGCAAGTAGAAGAACCTGAGCAGAATACCGAGCCCGTAGAAATGGAACAAGAGGGTGTGCCAACAGAAGAAGCACCTAAGGAACAAGAAGAGGAACCAGGGGAACTAATGAACAATATAAAACGAGAAGCCACCAAAGGATACGTGACACCTGATTATAATCAGATCTGGGTAGAATTAGGACCAGGGGTGGCGAAAGCATACTGGGCCAAGGGTGGAATTGGGTTTGATCCTAAGGACTTTATATTCGAAGTCACACCAAAAGATAAGCAGGATGTTGAATCCCTTCTATATGGGGCGAAAATAGGTCCCAACGCAAAAGATGCTTTGAAGCCCGGCCTAGAGATGGCAGCTAGGTTCTGTTTAGACGCTGTAGCTCATCCTGGAAAGTACCCTCACATGCTTCAGAAATTCAATATCAATGGAAAAGATAGAAAATCAGTCGATATTGATATAGATGGGCCTAATGGAAAGGTTATATCAAAAAACTTAGATGAAGCTGTCGAAGATGAGCCTAAGAAGAAAGCTACCTTTATTTGGGGCCGCTACAATCCTCCTACCAAGGGGCACATGAAGGCTTTCAATATCGTTCTCGAAACAGCTAAGAAGTATCAGACAGATGCTTATGTGTTGACTACCCACTCTCATGATCAGAAAAAGAATCCCCTATCCTGGGAACAGAAGGTCAATTTCTTATCGAGGATGGTTCCTCAAGGTGTAACTGTCTTAGCAGACCCTGAAGTGACTACGATTTTCGAGGCTCTCGTATGGTTCTACAATAAGAAGTATACTGATCTTATCATTTACCAGGACGTAGATGCTGTGGCTCAGTTAAAGATACAATGTGAAAAGTATAATGATGTACAATCTAACCACGGATATTACGTATTTAATTCCATTCAGGTCGTTTCAACCGGAGATAGAGATCCAGACTCAAACGACGTCAACGGATTCTCTGCTACGAAAGCACGCAACGCCGCAATGGATGGTAACTTTGAAGAATTCCAGCGTATAACAGCTGATGATAAAGAATTAGCTATGGAAATGTTTGAAGCAACAAGAGACGGCTTAGGTGTGCAGGAATCTACAGCAATCCGCAATGAGCTACTGACTTACCTCTCGGAAACTTTATCCATACCTATGTATGATTTAGCTCTGTCCTTAAAGGAGCATTCTGCAAAAGAGTTATTATCATTATACACTTCTCTAGAAAACTATGTCGAGGGCGGTCACGCCGTTTCCGGTGATAGGATTAAGAGAGAATATATTCTGCCAACTTTGGAGAAATTCGACCCTTTTCTTCAAAGACTCATACCTGGAGTTGAGTACCGGCCTATCGGATCTACAGGTAAGAAACCTGACAATGGAGATATCGACTTAGGCGTACAAAGCGATTTAGATCTGAAAACTATAACGGCAGCTTTTGAAAAAGAAGGCTTTAAGTGTGCACCATCTGTAGGATTTAATCAGGTGAGTGTATTGTTTCCTCAATTCGATGAGGCCGGTAATGAGACAGACAAGCATGTTCAGATAGACTTAATGCTAGGTGAGCTTAACTGGTTGTCATTTAAGTATGCTGGATTTGGCCTTGGTGAGTCTAAGTATGGCCCTATTGGAAGAGTAGGGGCTCTTGCAGCTATCATGAAACAACTAGGCTATGGCATAAATAATCAAGGAGTCTTTAAGCGAGATGCGAATGGGAAGAAAGATCCCTCTATCCCTTTGATAACGAATCCAGATGAGGTAGCAGGACTTATTTCTTCTGAGTCTAGTGAACCCTGGACCGCAACAGACTTAGTGCAGCCCTTAGAATATATTTGGGATAAAGTAAAGCAGACATTCCCCCCTGATCTAGCTGAGAATTTTAGAGCTTACGTTGACGATTTCTTGACGCATCAGAAAGCACCTATTGGGCTGACAGAGATGGTAGGTAAGTGTCCTGTATGCCAGGGCAAAGGTACCCGGCAAAAATTAAACGGAGAAGTAGTCGAATGCTCTTATTGCCAAGGGCTTGGAAAAGTAGATGAGCTCAACGAGAAAGGTGGAGCTAATATCCCTCACATAGAGGATCTTGTATACAACGAAGGTGCCATTGGCGGTGAGAAGGCTATGCGCTACCTCGGCTCTTTATTTTCGGAGCTACAAGGCAACACCCCTGAAGAAGAAGTCACTGCTACTATGAAATGGGATGGTTCTCATTTTACAGTATTCGGTAATAATTATCCTGGTGTCAATGGGCCTTTCGTCGGTATGAAGAATACATTTTCTCCCAAGCAGCCGCAGATTTTTCAAACTGATGAAGAGATAGACGCACGATATGGAGATAAGCCTAACCTTGCTAATGAATTGAAAATCTCTTTGCATTATATTCCTCAATTAGGAATTCCTGATGGCGAGTTATGGTGCGGCGATTTCTTATTCACAAAGGAAGACCTAGAACAAAGAACGGATGAGCAGGGTAAGCAATGGGTTATATTTACACCTAACACCTTAACGTACGCTGTTGAAATAGACACGGATCTGGGTCAGAGAATCTTATCTAGTGATGCCGGTGTTGCCTTCCATACAATCGTAAGGGGTAATGACTTAAGGACAGCAGCCGAAACAAAGTCTTTCGGAGATGTAGATATATCTAAATTAAATCCTGTGCAAGGATTATTTGCGGTAGACTCTAATCTGCCTTCCCTGGTTGGCAAAGTAACCTTAACTGAAGAAGAATCCTATGAGTGCGTCGGATTGCAGAACAAGACATCAGAAGCTTTTGAAAAGTGTAAAGACTTCGCTAATGAGGTAGCTGCAAAGCCTACTTTAAGAGACCTATTGATCAGATTTGAAAATTACGGCGTAGGCCAGAATTTCCAGTTCGGAGATATCAATAAATATGTGGAAGAATTTTTGAAATGGCTACCAGAAAATTACTCAGCGAAGTCTAAAATAGCGAGTGTGCAGGAATACTTTGGACAAACAAAACGAGAGGAATTCGGCAACCTACTTATGTTTCAAGCTGGACTTGTTGAATTAAAGAACTACCTGATAGGTAAGTTAAATAATTTACCTAGAGTGACTCCCTTCATACGGGAACCTGATGGATCATTCAAGCTGACCGGACAAGAGGGTTTCGCCGTATCTGATATCGACGGAAATATAATAAAACTGGTAGACAGGTTGACTTTCTCTGCCTTGAATTTCCAGCAGGTACACGAATCTTTAAAGGAAAAAACGACCCAAGACCAAATGGATAAATTCTTAGCAAAGAACAATCTGCAGACTATTAAGAAGGTAAATAGTAAAGATGGAAAGATCAGATTGAATGTTAGGTCAACCGCAGGCATTGATAGAAATGAAGCAGCTGACTTAGTTGCAGCTAAGTTACATATTCATGTAATGAAAATAGGTGATAGACCTGTCATAGAAGATCCTTCCTTAGATCCCTTCTCCCTCCAGTTTAAACCAACCCCTGGAGTAGGAAATAAGATGGGCGACGCCACGGCTAGAACAGAGCAGCAGGAGACTGCTACAGCGTTTGCTTTATATAAATTAAACGAATTAGGAGTAGAAGCTTCTCTGAAAGAACTTCAGAAATTATTTCCTGATTGCGACAAGGGGTGGCATCATTCCATAACTGAATCTGCTAGAGCTTTTACTAAATGGATAGGAAATAGAAAAGAGTATATCTACTCTAGGGGCCGGACAACGTTCCCAAAAACTGCCGGTGGAGATATACACGACCTAGTAAAACACATGGCCACTTCTTTGGGATTTAAATCTGCAGATAGTTGGAATCCATCGGATATTTATATATGTAAATCTACTAAGCTAGATAACATTCGCAGTGTTTTCGAGAGAATAGGAAATTCGACCGATTCTAAAGAAGAAAAATTACAGTTAGTAAATGACTTCTTAGCTAAAGCTTTGGAGAGCAAAACTATTATTGGGGTTAGCTTAAAGAAAGTTAAAAAGGCCGCAAAAGTAGAGTACGGAGATGATCCAGAGTCTCACATTCTACCTAAACTAGAATTCATTTCTTTTCCTATTAATCTAGGAACAGTAACAGTAACTGGTGTCATGAAAGATTTAAATGGATCCGGAGACTACACCGTGAGAATTGGTAGTAATTCTTCGGAGGTCAGATCTGTAACAGTAGAGTTTAAGAAAAAAGGAGCCCAAGCTGCTTTAGGCAAGGCAACGGGATCTCCAGAGGTTGCTGAGTGGTTTGCGAAGTATGGGATGCATAAACCCAATGGAGTAGATACGGCCAAGTGGAAAACACTGTCGCCAGAAGTGCTGATAGATTTTTCTAAAAAAGCCTCAGTTGTTAAAAAAATGCTTCCGGGAGTTCGCTATGAGGCTTCAGATCTGAAAGACTATCTTGCTCAGTTCTCAAATCCTAAAAAAGTAACTCCTGATCAAATGAGAACTTTTCTTAATACTTTTCAAATCCTAGTATATGGAGAATTATTCGCTAAGGCTAAAAATGACAATCTATTAGATGACCTAGCTACGTCGTGGCTCATAGCCTCTAAAAAGAATACTGACACATCAGCACCATTCGTAAAAATTACAGATTTTTAACGTATAAAAAACCCCGTCTCAATGACGGGGTTTTTTTTCAGTAATTAGGTATTTCGCAGTATCTATATACTGTACTGTATGAATACCCTGTTAGAAGAGAAGCACACTTATATGCCTCGGAGTGCTTCAAGCCGGCCTCGAGAAGAGGTAGCACCTTGGCGTAGATTTCCAACTTGCGTTGAAATTTAATATGCTTAGGCACCCTCATGTTACTCCTTTACAGTGCCGAAGAGGAGATCACGCTCCTTCTTAACGATCTGGGCAAGGCGATCAGTCTCCTCGAGGGCAATACGAGCCTCTGCGATGCTCTTCCAAATCTTCCGAGCTTCGTCCTCGGTCTTCACCTCGGTAAGCTTCTTCTGGAGATCGACCAGCTTCTGCTCTGATGTCAGGCGATCACTCTCGATGGTGTCTTGGAAGGACTCGGCCGCCCTCTCAATCTGCTTTACACGAAGAGGCCACTTGAGCTCATCGATCACCTCATCCGTAGCCTTACGAATCTTATCAATCATCTTCATATTCTCTCCTCACTTTTAAGCTAGCCTAAGTAGTAGCTCGGCACGTAGGTCTGCACGTAGGTCTGAGCGCTGCTTAGGCATTTCAATACTGCTTATACTAATGTATATAGACTCCAACCTCTTTATCAATTCCTCCATCATAGTTTGTCGAATCGATAGTTTTTCTGGTTCTGATTTCTCTACCGGCTCGAAAATCGGCCCGGGCGATATTTGATTATTTGCTGCAAAGCCCGAATTAACGTAGTAAACATACTGAGGCTGCGCATCATAGTAATACCCTGTATTTGTCGCGTAAGTCGTTGTACTCGCTGTTATGTAGTTGTTAGGCCCCACTTTACCCCCTTTTAAAGATCAAAGACTTTAGCCACCATATTATACATTCCCTGCTGCTTTGCAGCGTTCTTAGCCTTATGGGAAACAAGGCTGGTGATGATATTCATGACTGCGTAAGCAGACATGTCCGTATCGATGGACTTCAGAACCTGCTTCGTGCGACCAGAAGGTGAAGTCATAGTGTCGTAGTAGCTAGAGATTGCAGGTCCCGCCATCTCTACAATATCCTTCTTGAACTTAGCAGGAAGGGTCCTGTTGAAAAGGAACTCTTCAGCGAATTCCTGACCCTCAAGTTCGTTGAGCTCAGGAATTCTAACCTTCAAGCTTTCGATAGACTTCTCGAGGTTCTCCTCGAAGCTATTCTGGACGTCTCCGACCACGAGTTTCTGATTATGACGAATCGAAAGCTTACTGATATCGATTCCAACCATTACCCCGTTGATGCAGATGTAGCGGAAAGCGCCGTAGGCAAACTGAGTCGGGTAGGACTTGTCGTAGGAGCTACGAACAGTGATGGTGGGCACGTACTCGTCTGGCTTATGCTTGTCAGCGTCTAAGGACGTATCCTTTCCCTTCGGTAGAACCTCGAACTTCAGATCTGGGAATTCGATGACCTCGAAGTACTGAGCTCCGTTGGCGGCGGTTCTAATAAACTTAATCACGTAGTTAAGTTTTGTCGCGTCGAGAAAATCATGCACCGTCTGAGATGCCGTTTTGTGAGGAACGAAGTGATAGGATTCTCCCACGACACTGAGCGTCTTGTTGAGTTTTGAATTGATGAGGGCATCGAATCCCACATACTCACCACTGGAAGTAAGTAGCCTCTCTCTTTTTACAGAGAAATAGGGGTCCAGACTATGATCTGAACCCCTCAGTCTACGATTAAGAACATCTGACATATATGTCTCCTTGTACCTTAAGAATATAGATCGTCTATTGAATTATTATTAGGAAAGCTCGATGAGAAGAGCGATGATAAGAGCGATGATAAGAATCAGGACTACAAGACCTGCGCTAAAAATAAGGGGACTCAGCACCCAGAACCAGGACCAGTCTATCTTACCCAAGAGCTTGAGGACGATAAATACTATCGTCAAAAGCCCGGTAAATCCAATACCACCATTATTCGAGGTCGACGTCTCATTACTCACCTTTATTCTCCCTTTACTTCAATAGTCTTTTTTTCGAGGTCGATGATGTACTGGAACCTAGCATCATCGCCGCTGTCATAATCGGGCATGGGTTCGAAAATACTGGCTTTCCAGCCCATGAACTTATCGTCGGGATTCGGCTCTCTGAATCCACCGAGTTCAGTATTACCAAGGATTACGAGCCAGCCAGCCGCCTGCTGGAGATTGCTGCGAATCCGTCGGGTTTCAACCCAGTCGAGAAATTTCTCGAGAGTAGGTAGGGTATCCGACGGGCCACCATCACCATGTTTGTAGAACCTCAATTCGTGCTGAGAGTAGTCCCTGAGAACGATAACGGCTCGTGTACTCATTTCTCCACTCCTTAGAAGCCCGGGTCCTGATAAAACACGGCCCGACCAATATAAAGTCGGTAGCAACCGGACTGGTAACCGCCGCGCGTGTTCTTATAGAATATCTTATCGAATCCATCGGGCTGATCAAGGTAGGCCTCGAAGTCCTGATTAGGCCACTGGCACTTATTCGGTCCGGTCTTGACATGCTGGACTATGACTGTCTTAGGTGTAACCCTTACAACGACTGCAGGGTAAGAGTCGCTGCCTATCGCGATTGTGGCTGGCTGACCAACAGTGAAGCCATGTTTTCATGATCACCTTTCGGGAAGATTCTTCGTGAAATCAATGGAGATTCCCTTGAAGATAGCCTTGTCGACCTCCCCTGGGCGGTCCGCTGTTACCATCTCGATATCAATCCTCGCAGCTCCGAGCGGCCGCAACCCTGGGTACTGGCCAGCAAAGTAAGTCCGCAGTATCTCCGCAACATCCTCAGACGGGATTTTTATGGTGATGGCCACGTTCATAATTTACTCCATTCTCGAAAGAATGACGAGGGTGCTGTCGTGCATGTCCCCGTCCCTGAAACCCCTCTGGTAGAGTTCATACTGGTCAATCCAGAATCCGACCTCCGAGAGTTTAAAGTCCTCGTTGTACTTGGCGCGCTCGAGAACAAGAGTCCCGAGAAACTCTTCCAAAGACATTTTCGACGGCTTGATTTTCATAGGCTTCTTATTCCTTTTGTCGAGAGTGCGGTACAGCTCTTCGTCGGTCTCAGGGCAGTCGCCTTTGCGTGAGTTCATAGTGGCTCCTCGTTATGGATGGAAGTGAGATCGATGGAGAAGAACTCCTTTTTACAAGAGTCATCCCTCATACCAGATGCTCCACTTATAGGGCTTTACGAACCGGATTGAGTAAAGTTTCATGCTTGGGCCACCTTGATGACTTTGTAAAGAATGGCGGTCGGAAGTGCGTTGAGCTTGACTTCCTGCCCAGGAACCCAATCGCGGTTGCCGTACACTTTCTGAACCATGCCGCGCGTACAACCAGTCAAGGACTGAATCGTGAACTCTTTCATTTCCTGACCCCCTTACATATATAATATAAGTTTACGAAGTCCTTCGGTGGCAACTAAAAGTCGAATTTTTTGGAATTATTTTGTTCTTTTTCTTCCGTATATATGAAATTCTATACCGTATCTTTTACGGTCTTTTTCAACTCAGCAAGCTCTTCAAGAGCCTCACGGTAACCTTGAATAAGCCGGAATACCTGGAAGTGCAGATCATGCTCAACAGAACAAAAAGCAGCTGCCCTCATAGTATCATCGACCATCATATCGATATGAACTTCTATGTTCTTTGCTTCCTCAGCATACTCTTTGTCTGTCATCTAATTTTCCTTCACATCTTAATCTCTACGTACTTGGGATTATTATAATCGCTACCACAATTGATCAACCGTGTGTGACCATTCTTAGAAAGACCATCGAAAGCTCGGTGGGAATGCCCAAAGAGAACATAATCGACGTCCCCCAGGAAATCTTCCCACTTGGGATTTCCCCCAAACCAGTCAGGCTCGGCGCCCCAGTTTCTCATAGTTCCAGACTTCCAATCCTTTATGTGATCGAAGAATCCAAAGTGCGTAACTATGACAGTAGTTTTTCCACCTGCCTTAGCTGCCGCACAAGTACCTAGGCATCTAGCAAAGCCCGTCTCAGCCCGAGTCCTAAGCCACTCCTTTCCTCCTCGAGAATAGCCTGGAATATACCTGGGGTCGTTGACGGGAGGATCACTCGAGTACCAACCGTCGAATCCGGTAATGACTACATTACCGGTAACCATATCCTTCTCTTGAAGATGAGTGATATTCCTATGAAGAAAAAAGGAATCATTTATTGCCGATACTTCTTCAGCGCTAGTTCGAACTCCATCCCAGTCCCAAAAATCATGATTCCCATTTACAATACCTACAGGAGCACTGAACTCATGGTCCTCTCTCATTCTTCGGAGAAAGTCCGCTCGCTCTGCTTCGGAGGAGGACCCAAAGTCACCCGCTATAATAAGAACATCTGGACTTTTAGTCTTGATTTCATCGATCACCTTAAACAAGGACTTATCGCCGAGAGTGCTGTGGCCATAGTGTATATCTGATGTCAGTATAAGTGTCATGTTACCTCTCATATATAATATATGATTAGTCCAACTTTTAATTGCAAATAAAAAGAAAAGTCCTCTCTTTCGAGAGGACTTTATATTTAAAGAGATTTGGACTTATCTCTTTGAGCCGCTATAACCGTTCTCTAAAAGCTTCTTGAAGTTCAAAGTCTCCTCAGCCTTAGGGGCAGCTTTGGATTCCGTGACTCTCTGCTCTCGACGAATTCGAATATTCTCGATTCTCCTAGCAACGCTGGGATCTACGCGCATATCGAAGTTAGCCTCGGTAACCATGTGCCTCACAGTTGTATCAGAGTCAGCATAATTTCCACCGGAAGCACTCTTAGGTGTTGTTACTGTTCCCTGATCTGCTCCCACGTCGAAAGGAAGATCGCCTAACTGGTGAAGAAGTTTATTATTAACAGTTCCGGTGCCGTTGCCATCCCTCAGCTCCAGGTTATCTAGATCCTTCTCCTTCAGAGCCTTGCGAGCTCGAATCTTAGCAAGGGCCTCATTGAATTCCTTCTGCTCAGCAGTCTGCTTCTTCGTGGACTCGGAGGCCTTCTGACCAACACCATTTCCACCGGGCTCTTGCTGACCTGAGGACTTAGAGAACTTTACAGCAGACCTCTTGGAAGCCGCGCCTTGTGTTCTTGGCGCCTGGCCCCAATCGCCATGCTTACCCGTATCATTCTCAAGAGTATCATCTTCTGTAGATATCATGATTCTCTTGCCGCCCAGAGTATCTCGCTCTTCCTTAGCCCGAGCGATCTTCTCTAGGACTTTCTTTCTCCTAATAGTCTCAAGCTTCCTCTTTATGAGAATCTTCCTTGATTCTTTAGTCATTGAGGCCTGGTTACCCATAACCGCAACTTCGGGAACCTGGCCGTCACCAGTGCCTGATAGTGCGCCGTCGGGAAGTTCAGCAACCTTGTTAGCTTCCTTAACTCTCTTCTGTACTTTCTTGCGAGACTCGAACTGATGCTCCTCTTCTTCTTCCTCAGGAGACTCCATTTCCTCGCCTTCGCCAGGCATGTCGTCTTCATCGCCCATACCCATATCCTCGCCAGGCATCTCGCCCCCGTCCTCGAATTCTCCCTCTCCGCCGATGCCTTCTGCACCAGCTCCAGGAAGAGGAGTAACTCCGTAATCCACGCCGTTAATAGTAATAACGATATCTTCTGGATTAACTTCGTCGCCCATGCCGCCCTCGAGCTCATCGGGATTCTCTAGATCAGGAGGAAGCTCATCGCCGCCTTCCATCCCTTCCATCCCTTCCATATCTCCACCCATATCGGGATCTTCAAATTCACCACCAGCAGGCTCAAACTCGTCCTCTTCTGGTTCCTCATCTCCGAACATTTCTTTGATTACTTTCTTCTTCAAGGAAACTTTCTTCTTGGTGTTGTCTTTCATATCCACACCCTTAGAAGCGTTGTATCCATCCTTGCCGAAACTAGGCTGGCCGGACCCTCTGACAGCGCCCTTGCCACTTGCATACTTGAGCTTGGCACCGCCTACTCCGTCCCAACCAGGTTTCGTAGCCACACCACTATAAGTTTCATTAACACTCAAGGGATGACTATCCGTATTAGTTCCTTCTGTAATTCTTGTATCGGCCGGCCTCTCGCCCGCCTCTCTCCACCACTCAAGCTTCCGCTTAAAAGTTCTATAACCTGACATTGCAATCCTCCATTTAGATTGTTTGTTATGCTTCTCGCAATTCTTAAATAAAAGACATTGCTCTTCTCAAGTCATATATAGATAATTTGAGATTTAGATGTGCCTATATGAGGCGGAATAAAAGAATCACTAACTATATAATTAGTGGGACATTAAATGGAAGCTTCTCGTATTACCAATAAAAAAGAACTCATTCCTGTTTTAATAGATGTTATATCTGGAGATACTAGTTTACTTGATAAATACCAAGTATTTGAAAACGTGGATCTTAGGAAAATAGGATTAGCTTTAGATTTTATACTAAATAACCCCAAATTATCAAATCAGCAAAAGTTATACCTGATGTCTAATAGTTGGAGAATCAATTATAGAGATAGGCCACCAGCGCCAGAGGAATTTCTTACCGATAAGTATATCGGTAGAATGGCTCCTATGGTACAACCTAAGATCAGTAGATGCTTCCAAGAATTCTTGGACCCTAAATCTTCATATAGAAATGCTGTCTTGTATCCTCACATCGGTTGGGGGAAAGAAATAAATCGTTATAAGACAAAGATTTGTACTCCTGAGGGCTATAAGATCGCAGATGATATACGTGTGGGAGATGAAGTTTGTACCCCTGCTGGCGACATCGCCCGAGTTATAAACAGGGCGACTTGGTCTAATGATGAGTTCTGCGATATGCAGTTTGCAGATGGGCGATCGGTCTCATCGGGACTGGATCACTATTGGAAAGCCGCAAAATCATATAATACAAAGAGATGGGACTCATCTCAAAAAAAATATATAAAAACAGCGTATCCGGAACCTTGTTGGAAAATAATATCATCTCGTGAAATCCTAAAAGATATTGAAAAAAATCCCAAGGCACGGTGGTTTATTCCTCTCACGAATCCTGTAGAACATAAGCAGCGGATTCACGTCATACCTTCTTACACCCTAGGAGCACTCCTCGGTGGCGGTCATTTTGGTAACACGCTATTTCTTTGTGGGGATGACCTGGAAATCCATTCTAGAATCAAATCTGAAGTGCCTGAGGGAGTTTTTACTCACACGCGACCTAATGCGTCTTGTAATTATATAACAACTTTGGTTCAGGAAAAATCTACTCTGAATCTTTATAAAGTAGAACTAGAGAGATTGGATTTGAGGCGTACTCGAAGTCATACTAAGTTTATTCCCGAAGAATACTTGTATGATAGCCTAGCCAATAGAATAGCACTATTACAAGGTCTGATGGACACAGATGGAACTGTGTCGAAGAGATCAGGACTCGCCTCTTATTATACTACCAGTCCCTTTTTAAGAGATAATATGCTTACTTTGGTTCGAGGCCTCGGAGGCAAATCTTCATATCATGTAGACAGCAGAAAGCGGCCCCACTGTGAAAATGGAAAAGAGGGGTATGTAATTTTTATTACTTTTCCAACTAATAGTTTTCCTATCTTCTCACTTCTTAGAAAGCAAATACTGATCGACAATCACTTCAATAGAAGCCGAATTAAAAGAAAGCCTATGTATCTTTATCTAAAAAAGATTGAGCGAACTCCTAACGATGAGGGTCTGTGCATAGAGGTAAGCGGAGACGAAAAACTATTTCTTGTCGACGATTATACCGTAACACATAACTCTACCCTCGCCGTTCTTATAAACTTATACATCATAACACATCTTTCTATGATGAGAGACGCTAAGAGGACATTCGCTCAGGCACCCTCTGCTCAGCTAGCTATAGTCTTAGCGTCTTACTCCCTGAAGAAGGCCTCAGAAGTACTCTTGGAGCCATTTACAAGTCTTCTAGAAGTATCTGATTTCTTCGAAAAAGTAAGAACAAAAGAAGACATGATTAAGATGGAAAAGGATTATCAGCGAAAAACTTCTATCGATAGAATCTATTGGACAACAGCTTCTCCTAATGGTACTTCAGCTATACAATTTAGCAACAATACAAATATTAAACTCATATCATCCGTACATAATCTCTTAGGATTGACGGTTGTCGCAGGAACAATGACGGAGTTAGCCTTCTTCAGGGAGGCAGGCAAAGCACTATCAATGGATAGTGAAGTAATCACTCCGTCTGGATTTACATTGATGAGAGATATACAAGTAGGAGACAGTGTTCTTACCCATAAGGGTACTGTCTCAAAAGTTTCCCGAGTAATCCCCCAGGGAAAAACGAGAGTCTTTAAACTAGTATTTTCAGATGGAAGAGAAATAAAAGCAAATCCAGAACACGAGTGGATAATAAAAAAAGATAGATACTGGTATAAAAAAACAACTCAAGAAATATTTGAAGGATCTACAAACCTAAAAAATATGTGGGGTATTCCTCTGTCTAAGCCCGCCCCCTTTAACGAAAAAAGTCACTTCATAGCCCCATATATTATGGGGTTTGCCTTAGGAGACGGGAGTTTTAGACACAATACTTTTATCTTGTCCGTGGGCTCTGACGGTGATAGGGAAGAGAGTATTTTAAATGTATCAAAAGACCTGAATAAAGACTATACCTGGTCTTTCAGCGGATATCCTAGTAGATATATTAGAATAATTAAAAAAGAAAAAAATACTAAGATTAAAAATTTGTATGCTGAAGAAATAATTAAATTAGGGCTGGTCGACAAGAGAAGCAATGATAAATTTATCCCCAAAGAATATCTATATGATTCCATTCTTAATCGAATAGAATTATTGCAGGGCTTAATGGATACCGATGGATCTGTCAACAAGGGAGGCGGTGTATTCTCCTCAGTATCAAAAACCTTGGCCGAAGACGTGGTATATTTAGCTAGAAGTTTGGGGGCTTTTGCAACTTTAAGTATGCAAAAGAAAAGAGAGCAGATATTTTTCGACGGCTACCATGTTTGTATTCATTTTAAAGATAACTCTATCCCTCTATTCAAGATGAGTAGAAAACAAAAAAGGATAGATGAGTACTGGAGAGGCAAGCAGCGGAGTCATCGCCAGATCTTAAGACTTTCCTCTATTAAAGAGATTGAGTCGGAAGAAACTCAATGCATCACTATAGAGGATGAAGATCATCTATTTTTAGCTAATGACTTTATTGTTACATCCAACAGTGACGAATACATAATGAAATTCTATACGTCATTAAAAGAACGTATTGGTTCTCGTATGGATAAGACGCCTCTCGGTAAATTCTGGGGCCGGTCTATCTTGGACTCCTCTCCTAACGATCTCGAGTCTCCTATTGATAAGTATTGCATGTTTGAAGCGAGCAAAGATAAAACCAATTACGTAGTGAAGGGGTCTAGATGGGAATGGGCCCCTGAGGACTTTAAAAACTTAGATGACAAGTTCCCTGTATTTAAGGGTAGTAATGGTAAGCCGCCAGAGATACTATATTCAACAGAAGGATACGACCCTTCTGACATTATAATGGTGCCCAGAGAGATTGAGCAGTTGTTTAAGGATAATATAGTCGAGGCTTTAAAGAACACTGCAGGTATTCCTCAAGGCTCCATAGATAAATTATTCTATCAAGTGGATAAGATAGAGAATTGTTTCTTTGACCAATTAAAATCTCTCTATACCTGTATCAAATCCGATGCTAAAATGGCACCGCAGAAATTGATATGGAATCAGGTCAAAAATACCTTCTTCATTAAATCTGGTGATAGATATTACTTCTACTATAAGCCTACAATTCCCAGAGTATTTCATGTTGACCAAGCTATATCGGGAGACATGGCAGCCATAGCTTTTTGTCATGTCGAAAAGAAATATGACTCTGCAGTTACTGGAAAAGCTTTTGATTTATTAACTGATCTCGTATATGTTATTGATGCTGTTATACCTATCCATCCTTTTGGTGGCCGAATTAATCTGGACTCCATTAAGGAATGCATAACTGATTTTATATCTGAAGGCAATATGCCAATAGAATTTGGTTCCTTTGATAGTTTTCAGTCAGAGGCTAATATTCAGTTCCTGGAGCGTTATGGTGTAGAGATGGAACAGTTGTCAGTAGATAAGACTATGGATCCTTACTTGTTCTTGACTCAATTAATCGAACAAGGTAATTTAAAAATAGGGCGTAATATTTTCTTTAAGAATAATTTACGTAGCTTACGTATTGTCCAGCGAAAGGAAACAAGGACTTTAAAAGTAGATCATACTCCAGGAGATACTATTAATCCCAATGGCGCAGATACAAACTGGGACACCTCACTTTTAGGTATAAATGCGAAGGACGTCTCAGACGCTGTAGCCGGGGCAGTGTACTTGGCTAGGATGAAATTAGCGACGGAACCTCGATGTTTAACTCAGGTGTGGGATGACAATAATATTATTTTGACTCCCAAACAATTGAAAGATAGCGCTCAGGCCTTTATATCTAAAATAGGATTTGTTCTTTCGGAAGGAGCACCAGCATAAAAAAGGTCCCTAGTATTGCTAGGGACCTTCCTGACTTAGCCAGTGCGACAGTACAAATCAGGTTAGAGTTTTTGTAATTTCGTCATAGTGCTTCACAGGCCTGGCGCCTGCGATTACTGATAGAGGACACAATTCTTGGACACCTTTATACTGGCAGTAGTTACAAAGCCATTGCATATTAGCTTCCTTGGATCTATCGGGCGACTCCAATAAAGCAATGGTGTCGTCTAATTTGGTTATCTGCTCCTCTATCTTTTTGCCTGTGACTTTTATTTCTTTAAATCTATCATCATCACTTTTGACATCCGTAGCGAAAGGAAAGAATACTCCAGCTCGCACTTCTTCTACTGGTATCTTATACTTCTCCATAATGTAATGGATATACGTGTACAGCTGGCCTGAATAAAAGGAAGCTTTTGACCCCTTCGGAGTCTTATAATCTATAATCCAGTATTCCTTAGGCTGCAAGACCACTAGGTCTAAGAAGCCCGTGAAGGTATGACCTTTTGGAGTCTTACTAGAAATTCTAAATTCCTTCATGGTAAAGTTTTCTCGGGACTTTAAGAAGGTATCATAAAAGTGATTAAAAGAGGCGAATGCTTCTTGTATAGCCTTGTGCTGTACTGGAGTTATCATTTGAAGAAACTCTGGCTTTACTTCTTCTGGTTCATGGAAAGCTTTATCTGCTGCCTCCCTAGAATTTCCCTTGTATACTTCTGCGTAATGATGAAAGATTATTCCCTTAATGACGTCGTAGTCGAAGTCTTTTAGCAACTTAATTTTTCTGACGTACTGCAGATCATAGGCAAGAGGGCAAGACTCAAAAGTTCCTATCTTACTGTAGCTGTAGGAAGCTCCCATCAGAGTACCCGACGAGCTTCGTCAGCCCAGTCTATATCTTGGCTTAGCTGATCTTCCTCTTCCCACGAACCTTCCCACGAACTAATATCAACCCCATCAACCATATTAGATCCCTTTTTATTCGCGAGGGCTTTTCGAATCTCCTCCGGAGTATCAGGAGGAGGTCTTAATTTGTCAGCAGGAGTTTCTCGCTGTTCTTTCACTGGTTTGCCGAGAGTATTCTTTAGAGACGGCGCTCGCCTCAGGTGATTTGGTAAAGCTGAAGGATCGAAACTTCCATCGTTCCCGCCCGATTCTCCTGTGCTACCGAAACCCCCAGTGCCTCTCACTGACGTGACTTCATGTAAGTGGTCTTCAGTGGTAAACTCCCAGTCTTGAATAATGCAGGGCTTATGTATAAGTTGGGCGCATGCTTTGCCTGGTACTAAAAGTACTTCGTATGGGTTGGTATTAAACAAGGATATGTAAACTTGTCCCTGGTAGTCGGCATCGATAACATGACTGCCAACCTTCATCCCGAAATTAGCGAAGTGACCTGACTTGGTGCACACGTCAATATATGTGCCTTTGGGAATATCTAATTTCAACCCTGTGGGGATAAGAATATGTCCACCAGCCTTTACTATAATCTTGTCGGCTGAAGAAACGATTAAAGCTCTTTTATTGTGATCTTGATTCTTGTCCAAGAATTCAAAATTGAAAGCGTCGTTAAACATTGGAATATATACATCCATCCCTGCAGAATCAGGTGTTCCTCTTCTAGGAGGAAAAGATTCATATCCCTCTATGAATGCAAACCTCACTGGAGGCATATTATGCTCAAACATCGGTAGTAGCTACCTTTGCCTCTTCGGTCTTTTCAAATTCCTCTTGCTTTTCCTCTGGTTCAGGATCTGTTGCTTTCTTCAGCTCCTCAAACTCTGCAGCATACTTCTGAAACAATTTGAAGAAGGGATTCATGATCCGCTTACAGGCTCCACACATAAGAAGAATCTCTTCGCCATCCTTAAGAAAATCTATTTGAGATTTATTAACCAAGGGATAAGACATCGCGTTGCACACAGGACACTTCACTAGTTGATCTGCTGTATTTTTACTCATTTTAAGCTCCTGCCGATATATCTTTGAAGTAAGTTGCTGTCGTCTTTGCAGACTCAGAGAACGTAACACTAGCCACCATCTTGCCCAAATACTGCTCAATGTTCTCAAACAACCATTTGGCCAAGTTTTCAGAGGTAGGAACGAAAGGAACAATTACAAAGGACTCGAGATACTCTAGATGGGGCTGATCGAAATCATCTACATCACGCCCCCAGCTCTCTCGAAAATTAGAGGTGTCGAATACTTTGTAGGAAGACTTATTTCTCATAAGCACATCTTGAGGAAGAAGAGGGTCTGACTCATCGATGATGTACTTGTGATCAAGAACCTCATCTAGGAACTTCTTGAAGAAGTTTAGCTCGTTATAATCCAGGACCACACCATGGCTTTGTAGTCCTGGCGAACTTAGGGCCACAATAACTCTAGCATTATGTCCGTGTATGTTTCTACACTTAGGCTTAGCATTGAGACTTTGTGGGCCATTTAATTTCTGATTCCAGATTCTATGAGCGTAGGCGAATTCAAACTCTTTCGTAATATTATACATTTATTTCTCCTGAAATATCTTCACCAATTGTTTTTCCTAGTCGACCTGTTTCTACCTTATAGAAGAGGTTGTCTATAGCTCTTTCCAGAGCTCGTAGGAGATTATCGTCGTCCCCTTCTTCACCTAAGTAACTTATGGACTCAGTGTTTTCATTCCATACCCATAAGTACTTATTTCTATTGATTTTTAGCCCTATGTTATTTTGAGATAAGTAATCTATAGCTCGATCCCAAGAATCGAAGTGCATACCGGAGCTGTCTTTGACCATGAGTATATCCTCTTAATTTTTAATATAGAGAGATTTGTAGAAAATTATGCCAAGTCCTTCTCAGCTTTTCTTAGAATGCTAGGAACCTCAGACCAGTTAGAAAATTCATAGTCCGTGTCAGTATCTTCGTTGTAAGGCTGTATGTGCTTTATAGTTAGTTTTAGGTCGGCAGATTTTTTAAGAATAGCAGGTTTATCGTCTATAATGACATCGCCATCTACTAACCATTTTTTAGATTCGAAAGAGATTTGATTATTTGATATGAAGGGGAAGTACTTGCGGACCCATTTTTTCTTTTGATTTTGAAACGCAGATTCAGGCTTCCAGGGGATCGTGACTATTTTTACAGTATACTTGCTATTGATTTTTCTCATGGCTTCGACACACCCAGGCAGGGGCGTCAGCTCATCCCAGAACTTAAGATTGTCAAGAATCTCAGCTAAAACTTTCCTGGGATTATCTGCGACGATAGCATCCTCAATATCCCAGGAATCGTATTTATCATAATCAAACTCGTAACCTAATTTTTCGACCCACTTGATAAACAAGCCGGTGAAATCATTACAAGTATTATCCAGATCTATTAGAACTGTCACTTTTTAAATCCTCTGGAGATACAAGGAACTCCGGGTACTCGGTCTGAATAAGAGTCAACAGCATCGAAGTTAAGGCTTTATATCTACTCCCATAATCGAAGGACGTTACTTCCACCAATCCTTGTCCTGGAACAAATTCCATAGTAGTAAACCCCTGCTGCTTTTGTTCACACACATGGGAGAATCCCATGGCTGTCAAGTTGGTCAGGGTTCTGGGGTCATTGATAAAATCGCGGTAGACGTCGTGTATGGGCTTCATAAATATATTATATCCTCACAGCTTCTGACATATTTTCTCTAAAATAGGAACTAACTTCCGATAGAAGGAGGTCCTTATATCTTCAAACTTTATAACCCGGTAGCCTACATGCTCCGGAACTATACGACCAAAGTAACTAAAGGTGGAGTGACAACTCAAGGCCGACACAAAGTTTAAATTGGGCACCTTACAAATAAATAGATGTAACCTTTTCTCTTCCATGTAAGGAAATTCACCTACGTCTACGAGGTCCCACTTCGATACGTCCAATCCTGTCTCTTCCTTGACCTCTCGAACAACACCTTCCTTAGGAGATTCTCCTGGTTCAATACCACCCTTAGGAAGGTCAAGGTTATTATGATTAAACTTAGCTTTACCGTAAGGTATACATGCCAACATCTCTTTATTTTTTGTATATAGGATCAATCCGGCAGATATTCGCATTTACACCCTCTTTGAATTAGTATAAAGAAAAAATCCCGCCTCGTGTTAGGGGAAGCGGGATTTTTAGAACCTAGACACGGTTTAAGTCTTACTGGAAAAGAACTCTGGCGAGTTAAGGTTGCCATCCTGAAAATCCTTTATTTATAGTAGGTCTAGATTTTCATATTGACCTGCAGTTAAGTAATAATGCCCCATGCTCGAGGCCATCTTATTGTCGAAAATGATAGTAGCTTTGATCACTTCTTTACCTCAATAAGCTTCAGAGATTTGTACTCCGCGAAATCAAAACATGGCACCAGTTCAACCCCTGTCTTCAGAGTCTTGAACCTGTACGCCATATTGCTGATCCACACCAAGTTTTCACTGACTCGATAAGGATAAGACTTGGTCACACCTTTGTCATTCAAAAAGCGCATCCAATCTGGATACACCTTTATGAGCGTGGCTGTGACCAAATCTGGCGGCATACATTCTACGCGAAATGTCTTACCGATAAAGGGATCTTGAGCAAACAGGTACATGGAGAAAAGAGATATAGTAAGAATTAAAAACAACCGCTTCATTTGAGGCTCTCCCTCTTGAACGATTCAAGATGACACGGACACAATGTCGTAAGCCAACCGTTGACATTTTCTATCTGGGCAACATCACCACATTCCTCGCAGGTTGACTTGCTCATGTTCTCATACTTATCAATTAGGTAATCCACGAGTCGGCTTCTGAGCATATCATTTACGCCGTGGTAGTAGATGCGTAAGGAGCCGAACTTTTCCTTGATCTGGTCGAATTCGAAGCCGATATCGCCCAAGGAATCGATCTCCTTACAGAGACCTTCGATAAGTCCAAACCAGCCGTCGCCATGCTCGAAACCAAACCGTCGGATATTTGGCATAGGAGGAAAAAGCTTAGAGTACATTTCGACAAGATATTGTTCTCTCTCGCTTGTCATCAAATCCCCCAAAATAGCCCTAAGAGGACTCGAACCCCCACTTGACAGTTTAGGAAACTGCCGTACTATCCAGTTATACTATAAGGCCAAAAATAATGTTAACAAAGATTATGAATCTGGTTTTCTTCGACGTGCTTTCGCCACTTCACTTCATCATAGTAGGCCTCGGCGACCCCAGCAAGTTCTATCCTGACTTTTTCTTCTTCGGTCACCACAGCCTCGAGGGTATAAAGCTGATCTTCTAAGGAGCCTACAGACTTCTCATACGCCTCGGTAAGATTGGCTATCTTAGCGCGGATTTTTTTCAACTGAATATTCTTTTCTTTCTCAGTCATGTAAGTAATCTCTATTCGCTGCAGGAATCGAACCTGCTCTACCCCCTGAACCGGAGGTTTGCTACCATTAACAATAAGCGAATCTGCTCCGTTCTCAACACTGGCATGTCTCTGAACTAAAGTAGGACGATACTCATCTCCTTTTCCTGCCAGGGATAGAAAATAAGACCCGTCTAATGTGGGAGTGCCGGATTCGAACCGGCTCTGGAGGTGGACGTCTAGACAGGCCATAATCCTCCGTGCTGCCCTTACACTAATCTCCCCTATGTGTTATTCCCCGGGATTTGAACCCGGATACCTCCTTTACGTCTTACCCTTTGAAAATACTCAGAGGCTTAGGCTGGTCGACTTCTCAGCATTTCCACCTATCACCCGGTCGTGCACTACGGTACCGATATACACAACAAGATTACTAAGCCTCAAAGTATTTTCAGCCACTTTCCATTCTTCTGCGCAGAACGGGAAGTGGGAAACCAAGACCGCTTCATGAGGTAATCAGCCTCCCAGGCCCCAGGGTGATTAGTCCTGCTCTCCGCCACACAGCAAGTGTAACCACAGCAAGTGTAACGGGGACCTAGTTTGAAGATTTCGCACCAAAGCTCTTGACGTCGATTCGTCAAAATCAGATCGCTCTGCCTGATGGGCGTTAGCCTAGGCTTCGATGTAAAATCTCCAACTTAAAACAATCTATCACGGTGAACCATTTTGCAGAAGAGCTACTTTGGCTGGGCCTTCCTTATGGGGAAACCATCATCTCCTTCCTGCACGGTCGGAGCGTCACTGTGATAGACAATTTTTCTATTACCTAAATAGTGCGAATGAGAAGATGACGAGCACACAAAACAAGAAAGAGATAAGCTCCAGAGCCGCCCGCCATATCGTGATGTCTTTCTCTTCCTTCATCTTAGTAGTCCTCATCGTAGTCTTCATCGGACTTGAGATTCTGTCCGAAGATATTAAACCGTTCCCCGCACCGGGGACAAGAACACTCGGAAATAAGATCGAACTCGGAGCCGCAGAAACAAGTTATGCGAGTCATACTGAAGACACTTCCATCCTCGATGACAACTCTGCGTCCAGTGCGCTTGTCAAGCTTAGTCAGCACGTATCTCTCCCTTACTTCGAGTAAACGATGCTCGCGCCAGTCGCATCACAGCGCCTAGTCATTGAAGGCTTCGACCACGAATGGACGTTATTTGATTTGCGCGGACCGCGATAGATGACCCGGAGACCCTTTGAACGCATGTACGGACGAATCTGGTTCTCGAGACGATTGAAAACCTCCATGGGTACGGTGCCGGAAGGGTATCGCCTGCAAAGATCCTCATAGACCTGCTTACTGAAATCGAGTGCACACTGCTCGGGAGTTCGAACTGGAACCGCAACCTTTATTGCGTTTATTGCGTATCGGGCGCGAGCAACCTTTTCTGAAAGGTCCTCGATGCGATCGTTCTTCTGAGCGAGTTCCCTCTCAAGACGCTTGACCTCAATAAGAAGGAGGACTGCGGCCGCTTCGGCCCTGCCAAGATCACCGTTACCGGAGACATCGTCCAGAACCTCGGCCAGCTTCCTCGCCATCTTCATATCCATTCGGTCCTCCGCTCGTATTTCTTTCGTTTTCCGTGCTTACATATATAATATAAGACCGCATTAAACGTCGGCGGCAAAGAAAAAGCTGATTTTTTAGAACTTATATGGTATTTTTAGCGATTTTTGCCGCGCGGGCCTTCGCCATTTGAGACACAAGTTGTGCTTTTCTCTCATCAGACATAGGCTTCTTTGGCTTCTTTTCTTTTTCTTTCTTCGCTTTTTTCGGCTTCACCGTAGGACCGACCTGAAGAACGACATACTTGGAGAGCATACTTTTGACGAGGTCAAGATTGTTCCACACAGCGGGATCTGCGATTTCGCGTTCGATCAAGCGGCAGGACCTATACTGATGTATCGGTCGAAGCGCATCGCGGAGACAAGGCCAAAAGTCGAAGCCATTCATTTCCTTGCCAGTTATGATAACGGTGGGCTTTTCGCCTGCCATCGTTATGACTTCCTTCTCCTGGAAAACTTTCTTGGACTTCGCTTTCTCTCGCCCGTCAGCCATCTTCTTTTTATGGTCCTTAGAGAGAGGTCGACCTTTCTTAGGCATTTATGTCCTCCGCGTTTGTACGTGTATATAATATAAGTTTAGGGGAGCCACATGTGGCGAGGAAAGTGAAAATTCTTTTGGTTGCGATATCTATTAGCGGAATGCGAGTCTTCGCCAAACCAGACATCTTTGATAATTAGTCCAATTGTCTTGAAAAACTTATACATCGCGTTTCTTCTCCTTAAAAGAAATATAGGTTTGCAACAACGGAGAGATTTGATCTACGAAAGAAGTCACAACGCCTTCCAATAAAGAAACGTTAGGCTCCTCTGCAACTTCCCATTGTATTCCTGGCATACTCCCGTCTACCACGAGGTCTCTTTTCTTAGAACTCATGATAATCCAAAAATAATGACCCGGGAATCGCTCCTTCAACAGAGCACAAGTACCACTCTCCATATTTTTCCTCACTTCATCCACATCAAGTAGTGCCAATTTTTCTTTCTTTCGTCCCAGTAAGGGGAGTCCCTCCTATCTACAAAATTATGAGTGAAAGAAATGACTCCCCAGCTCCCACCATAGTCTCTGATATTCCACCTGTCGTAGGACCTCTTATACTTGGTGTTTTTGCCACAGAGATAATTCTCATCTTCGCCATTCCTTGCTAAGATAAGCTGTCTCCGATTGATTCTATTCGCTAAGGTTTTTGCCCGTCGGGAATTAACGCTAGCGAACCAATTCTTCTTTCGTGAACGAGACATAATGTTTGCTCCTTTACTTAAAACATAACATTGTGTCCTCCTTTTTGGGTATCCTCTTACTAACTTAGTAAGAAGAGATTAATATGTCAGTAACAATAAACGAAGAAATTAAAAAAGCCGGAGTCGAAAGATCCCCTCACTGGCCATTGGCTGAAAAAAGGCATCTGTTAAAACACCCTTATTGTGAAGCTTGTGGGCCCACTATGGATAAGAACATAAAAGTACAAGTACATCATGTCATACCCTTCCATTATGTCATAGCTCTCGGACGACCTGAACTTGAGTTGGATGATCGAAATCTCATTACTCTATGTGAGGATGAGAAAGGACATCCCGCGGATAATCATCATCTTCTTTTGGGTCATGCTGGAAACTTTAAAGAAGCTAATTTAGATGTTAGAAAAGACGTGGCTAGCATGCAAGGGCAGACTGCTCAAGCTATAAAAGAAAGTACGCGATACAAGGAAATTGAAGCAGGCAAATTAAAGCCTCTTGATCAGATGACTGATGCGGATAAACAAGGACTCATTAATCTAATGAATACTTTGTATCCTTAAAGGATTTCTTGTATCAAATCTTCAATAGCCTGTGTTGCTACTGAACCCACAGTAATCTTATACTCCCCGCTTAGCGGTATGAACAGCATTGTCGGTATAGAAAAGATATTGAAACGACTCGCTAAATCGGGATGTGCATCAACATCTACGGAATAAATGTCTACTCTACCTTGGTATTTCCTGGACAATTCTTCTAGGCGAGGAGTCAAGACTTTACATGGACCACACCAAGGCGCGCTAAATTCTATTATGGCCGACCTGAGTCCTAAGAACCTATTCTTATCGTCAAATGCAAGGAAGGAAAATGAGATCTCATCTAACTCCACCATATCATCCAACTCCCGCGATTCCAATGATTGTCTTCCAAGCTAGTCCGTGTAGGATTGCGTTGTACACTCTTTTCATAAAGGGTGGCTTATGGCGATCGTTGTACTTGAAGCTCTCGTTCGTGTTTCCATATAATATTATAGAAATAAACGAAGCAACTATTATCTTTGTCCAGGAAAGATGACTAAAATCTTGTGCAACTAGGACTCCGCCTTGGATACTTTTTTGTAGCACATCTGAAAAAATGATGGATACCACTGATACGACGAATACAGTAGTCTCGTCTAAAAAGTATATGAGTTTCTTTACTTGGTCGGTGCTTGTATCTCTTGCTCTCATTGATAATTAGTCAAGCAAAAGCGTCGAAATGCCTCCCTAGGTAGTCCGCGAATACTTTGTCCATCTCTTGTCGAGTTTCAATTTGTTCCATAGCTTTCTTTGCAGCTGGTAATTTTGTATAATTGGCGTCTAATTGTAAAATACGTATCATAACCGGATTCAAATCATTGTATAGCTTATCCATAATATAATTAGTTGACTAATTAGATACGATGCTAAAACAATTATTAGAAATGGGTGAGTTGAAAGCCGATGATCTAGAGCTGGCAGTAGACGAAAAGTTCAAGCAAATGTATACATTTACAGTTATGCCGGAGACGGGGCCGTTTGCTTATCAAATACTGGTATTTGAGGTAGACTTTAGCTCTACCTCAAAAGGATCCCAGGGATCTTCTCGGTTTGTTTGTAGATTATCAGTCAGTTGTTTACCCCGAGCTACTAGAAATGATGCTATATAAGGAAGAGCCTGAATTTAATATCTGGGAAATCTTCTTTAGTGCTAACGGCAAATATTCTATGCTAGACCTAGGGGATCGCAAGTCCTCCACAACCATTATGAACACAGTCATTGAGGCCGTGACACTCTTCTTTGAGAGAAAAGAGCAAGATATCGACGGAGTAGAATTTTTCTCTTCCAGAGAAGATCATGGGCGATTACTACTCTATGAGAGGTTCTCCAGATTAATAGCAAAGAAGATGGGGTGGGAATTACTCACCGGCGATAGCCGTGTGTCAAGTGATTATATTAGTTTTCTCGTGTTTGATCACGAGATGCTTACATCGCCATGATTCTGAAATAAAGGACTTCAGGCGCGGGTTTTGAAAAGTACTTCCAGAAGGTAGGACAGAACCAACCTTCACCATAAACTATCTCCTCGCTGCCATCGAAATCCGTATCCTCATATCTAGTCCATTCCCCTAGAGATCCCGCATAATGAAGGCTGTGGTACTGAATTTCTCCAGAGGCATCGTCGGGAACAGAATCATTTAGAATGATTTTAGCGGTGACTGCTTTATCGCCTACATATGCTTCTATAATTTCTGGTACGCCGTCAATAAATTCTTCTTGATAAATATTTTTCGACGGGTCATCAAAGAACCACCTTTTATCTATCTTATACAAATCAAAAATATACTTCATATGCATCCAGCGGGAATCGGACCCGCGTGTGGGATTTTAGAGATCCCCACCTTGCCACTAGGCTATGGATACAGGAGGGGGTTCTGATGAACCCCCTATTCTTTCAGAGCAATGTCAGTCTCTTAAATGATTTTAGCTTATCTTCTTCTGCTGGTCCTATTGATAAAGCAGTTACCATACCGTAGTCTTCCATAACCGCTGTAGCTAAACCTAAGCTCTCCGCTTCCTCTTTAAGCTTCATAATGGCTTCTTTAGCCCAAACCTTACAGACAATCAATGTAAAGTGATCTTTGAGCCAAGTTTGCAGCTCTGGGTTATCATCTGCTTGGAGCCAAAATGTACCGTCGTCCCAAGATCCCTGATGTAATATGCCTAGCATAGAAGCGTGAGCTATTTGTACCGTAAGCTGAGAGAACCCCATCGGTACAGCCATATTGACTACTATCAGTTGCTTTACCATTCTTGGCTCCGCGAATCAAACACTAGTTGAATCTGGGCCTCAATAGCGGCGTAGTCAATCTTGTAATATTCACAGAGTTTTTTCAATCCATACCGTGAAGGACCGTTATGCTCTCTAACCTTTGCTTCAATCTTTTCGTAAGGCTTGCCTCTGATAATAGAGTAGACAATGTTCATCTCTCTAGGCCAACCAAGAAAAATTGGTTGCTTAGGTCGCAGCTCTCCCCACGCCTTATATTTCGCAAGATAATCTGCGTAACGAGGATTTTCACCCCTGGATCCTTCTATGAATCTCACTACTTGAGCGGACTGAGAGATCATCCAAGTATGGAGAAGGCCCGTGTATATATCCGTCAGGGTATTATGCCTGGCGTCGTCCATGATTGCTATTTGGTCTTGACGCATCGTAAGATAAGTATCTCGATCGACAATCCAATTCCTTGTAGTCTCAATTGTATCACTCATTTGTTGCCTCCTTTGAGTTATATAAAATTGAAATTGTTTACATACTTTGGAGGACTTCTGGATTTGCCCTACGTCATGAGTTAACCTCCTTTCTTTTAATATAGAATTAGTTGATTCTACTTATCTTTAGGAAGAGGATGACTCAACACCCATCCCCAGCAGCTTTCTCTGTTTCTCTTTGAGCATTCAAAGTTCGTTTTGCCTAGACTCCACCCGCCATTCATACAACACCTGTGCTCTTTCAGGTACTCACCTGGTTCTGTTTAGAAGGGGATGACATAGTGAAGGCGCTACTCGTAGATGAACTACTCGTAGCGGTAAAAGAGCTGTGAGAGGTGCTGCTGAATCCCGAACTCTTACTGGAACTGATACTTGAACTTCGACTAGAACTTATGCCCGAAGAGGGGTGAGCACTAAAACTAGAGTGCGCACTAGCTGCATGACCACCGGAACTTCCACCCTTGCCAAATGATGGCCCCACGATAAGCAGGGCCATCATCAGCACCATTACGTGCTTCTTCATTATCGAATCTTCCTCACCCTTACATCGATATAATCGATGTCAAATTCCTTTGCGAATGCAGCCTTAGCCTGGTTCTTGGTAACGCCGTAGTACTCCATAGTCGTCCAGCTACCGTACTTATCCTCGAATCCACCATCAGAGCAGATCCAATTTCCTGTAGAGACAGGAGCAGGAAGAGTCTTGGGCGGAATATTCTTTGGCACAGGAGGAACCCAATCGCAAGGATCGTCGCACTCGCAAGGATTGCAGTCATAATCCTCGTCCTCATCGTAATCCTCATCGGAGTAGTCAGAGGTGGAGTACTTATCCTTAAGCTGGGTGACCTGGTCGTTAGGAATCTCTCCTACAACCACGTACTTGCACACGCGCATCTTCTGGTTGCCGTAATCCTTAGGAACGGCGACAACATCACGAGGATTGACCTGAACGATAACGACCTTATCCCAAGAAGAGTCACCATAGTTCTTCAGATAGTCGAAGGAACAACAGTGGAGGCCAGAGGAACAGGTCTGCTCGGAATTCTCGTCGACCAAATTACGCCTCATCTCCACGACCTTGCCGATCGAGTTATCGAGATACGTGCCGTCAGGGTTCGCGTGAATGGACTTATACTCCCCGTTAACCTTCTTATACGCGAGGAAGCAACCACTAGGTGTGATTGGCAGACTGCAGGCGTCAAGGAAGTCAAAGAGCTCTGTAACAGCCCTGAACGACGGATTGTCGACAAGGTTGTTCATGAAATTGACGAGGCTCTGAATGGACTGATTCTTCTTGATTAAATCGATAGTCCTCGTAACAAGGGCGTTGTGCATCTCGACACCGTCGTAGAAGAGCCTGTCGCCCCCGACCTTGACTTTGCCATCCGAGAACTGAAATATAGCCGATGCCGCGTCGTACATGAGATTGAACGAGTCCTCGTCAAGAACGTCATTGAGCAGACTACTGAGAATCAGCTCATACTTGATGTGGTCCTTAGCGACCATCTTGGCCTCACCACCGACATAGGCCGTCAGGCCACTATTAGAAGTCACAAAGGGAATACGCATCGTACCAACCTCCATTTTGTTGGAAACCTTGTTTCTCACTCGGATACGACCCGAGTGTCTACCATTTTAATATAGTCAACGACTAGATCAAGATATTTTATATTTGAAGTATTCTTTTCCGTCACAAGGACCTGTAATGTCCCACTCCCCAGATCGCTCTCGTACCGGATAACTTCCAGCATAACTTTCAGCATAGGGTACTTAGCATACATTCCTATGGTATCCTTTTCGACGATTGTGTTGGAGGTGATAGTATAAGGGACCAAGTTATGCGCGGTAACACATTTCTTTAGTTCACCATACTGCTCTGTCATCTTGTCGATCTTTCCCAAAAGCGCAATCTGATCGTACTTCTTGGTGAAGTCGCTGTCGGGTCCAACACCCCTTTTAATATATTGTATAGCGGAGTCTTTCTGATTCAAAAGGCGGCTGTAGAAATTATTAAGGATATGATTTTTAGTCCGCGCTATGTAAGATTCTTTATACTTATCATCAAGAACCTTAAGATTCTGAGCGATGAAATCCTTGAAGGAAATCCAATCGGTACTAAGATCCAATCGAGTCCTTTTAAACTCAAGGCTGGTCACAACATAGACCTTTGCCAAACTAATTCCGAACGCATTCAGAGGTTTTCGGAGGTACTGACACGTTTTGAGATCGGCATTGGCATTCGCATCCTCGAGGGCTTCCCAATCAACATAGTACTTCTTGGCCTTGGAGATGATGAAAATCTTTTTGTCTTGACTGAGCTCAGAGGACTCCTCTTCGCAAATCGGTCCCGGTCCCGATTCCCAATTCGTCACCCTTATTTTGGTACTCGACGCCCTCAATTTCTTTGAAACGTAATTGTTGTTGGGATTCTTCGGGAGGTCATCGTAATTGACGACAGGAATTCCATGAAGCTGCTTTCGCAGAGACTCAGGGAGACTCCTCATCGCGTAAATGACCAACCCGGAAGTAGATACTTTGTTGTTAGTAATATACTTGCCGACCCTCTTCCTAGTATTCGCAGAGTTCCAGTCAATGACTTTCCTGGGCTCGAGAATAATGAATACGTTTGAGCCCAACTTCAGTTCAACTTGACCGGCGACGATAGCTATTGCAGTGAGAGAAGTCGCCACTCTCCTTCTCCTAAAAGGAGTAATCTGAGTATAGCTCTCTGGGAAAGCTACCTTGAAGGCCTCGCCGTACTTGTAATTAGCTCCTTTGTAAGTGAAAGGATAAGTGACTATTTTATCTTTATACGAGTTTCTGGAGCCGAACGAGTTGTAAAACTCGAAAGCTTTCTGTGCAGCAACCCACTCTGAGGGGCTTTCGTCCAAGGTCTTCCTAAGCTTCTCATCGAAGTCAGCATTGATGATCTGAAGGCGCCTCTCGATGTTAGAGACGGTAAGTTCATCGTAGGAGAGCTCCTCGCGGGATGGAGCGATATCGCACTCCCCGAGTTTCATCTCAATGATGAACTTGTTGTCTAGGTACAGACCATAATTGGTCGCGAGCTTACTTCTGATGTCGCCTGGAGGGTTGAATGGGTACAGGATATTGCCCATTTTAATGAGCGAATTCGAAGTACCGTTCCACCAAGAGGGGTACTCCTTGTAGAACTTCCAGCCCCGGCCCTCGTAGATGGTGGAGGACTTGTCGGACCTAACATACTCCTCGTAAGTCTTGACTGCGCCGATGAACGTAGGCTTCTTGTCAAAAGCCCAGAAAATGTGCACAGCGCGATTCACGAAAGTGCGGAAGTCCTGCTCCTTGACAGGAAAAGTAATCTTCACGCCGGGGTGAGCATCACTCGGCTTTGAATTCAGAGTCATGATTGTAGGAGTGCCGTTCTTTGCGATAACGGCACTATAGGAAGTATGCACGCCCTCGCAGACCGAGTCCACAGAGAACGTATCGGTGTAGGCGAAAGGAGACTTCGAACCGAGGCCAAGAGCGCCGATCTGGTTGTTGCTGTGCTCCTTGGAAGAAGAAAAGTACGAAGTGTATAGGTCCTCGATTTGATCAGGAGTCATACCGGTGCCCTTGTCCTCAACGCTGAAGTAGGGCTCAAACGTAGTGGGAAGATGAACGACGATGGGATCCTTGTTCTTCGCCATCGCGTGCGCGTCGAGAGCGTTGCAGGCTAGCTCCCGGATCGGGGCGCCAATCTTATCCTTATACAGATTGGCGGACAGAATCTCGAACGCCTTACCAGACGCCTTGATGGTGAACTCGCGGGAGTTACCAACATTGGTCTGAACAGTATTCTTGTCTGCAGAATGTAGCTGCACTTTATATTTCCTTTAGTTGGTCGTTCGCTTTCATTTCACGAATTCGAGTACTATGAAAGCGGTTGCTCTCGCAGTATGGGCATCCACCGTGACACCGACAAGTCCTGTCGAATTTACCTGCACGGTAGAAGGGCTTGCGCCTTTCTTTGCCATGTTCGATTGCCTTATCGAGCATCTCGCGCTCCTTTTCTTGTGCTTACGTATATAATATAAGAAGACACCCATATGTCGGTGGCGAGAAAAAGGCGAATTTTTGTTGATTTTTTAGAACAGAGTTGTAAAGATATGAGATTTACTATATGAGAGTAACAGGACTCGAACCTGCATTCATCCAATTACGTGCTTCCTGTTTCGAAGACAGTGCCGATATACTCCCAAAAAGAAAAGGCCCGATCGGAATTGAACCGATGTATAGAGGATTTGCAGTCAACTGCCTTACCACTTGGCTACGGACCTAAGAAGAAGCACGCAGGGGAATTGAACCCCTCCTCCACCAGGCTTTACATCCGCGCGACGTTCTGCCAAGAACTTACATGCTTACTAAAAAACTTTGATCTACTTTCTAAAGACCTTTTGGGTTAGCTCTGTAACGCTAAGGGTATTGATTACAGTCAATCCCCACTATAGATTTGAATCGACGGAGCCGACAGGACTCGAACCTGCGCTACCTTACGATAGCTCTTGCTTTCCAAGCAAGTTGTATAGCCGCTAACATACAGCTCCAAAAACCAAAAGCCCACACTCCGCATTGTCCGGAGACCCGCTGTTTACGAGACAGCAATTCTACCAAAGAGTTAAACTATACGGGCACTGAAAGCTGATACATAGAATTGAACTATGATTTAATCCTTACCAAGGACTCGTAATAGCCTTTATACGATATCAGCAGATTTATGTTCAATTGGTGGTTTTATTACGCTTTCTTTGAATATGAAAGTAAAACCAGATTTTATAATACAGGGAGGATTGTTTGACAAAATTCGTAAAGTAATATTTTTGGTACCACCACCAGGTAGAAGGAGTAACCAATTCCCACTTCCACCAAGGACGATCAGGCCTATAGAGTAGAACTTTAATACCTTTTACGGGGATGAACTTTTTTACAGCAAGCATATCAATCCTTTTACGGAAGTGGGCGGACTTGAACCCCCAACCCCTTTTACGGAGCACTTGATTTCGAATCAAGCTGACTACCAATTATCACACACTTCCAAGTCATCCGCGGAGCAGGCAGGACTCGAACCTGCGATCCCTTGCGAGATAAACGGTATTCAAAGCCGCGTGCATAGCCGCTAGCATACTGCTCCATTAAAAAAGCCTACTTTCTCAAGTAGGCTTTTATTTTCCAAAAGCCTACTCTTTAGCCCTTGCGAGATGAAGTCGACGTATCCTTTACCTGAACTTCCTCTACAACAACCTCGTCCTTCTTAATGTCAGCCATAGTAGTTACAACATCTGAGGACGTTAGGGCGTTAACTGATATTTCTTGGTCCATACCTTTCAAATTCATTTCCAAAGGCGTAGGCACAAAAGTCTGAAATTGAACAGGGGCGGTAGACTTCTCTTTTTCTCTCAACTTGTTAAAGTACTCATATACCAGAGAAGTCAAATAAGTACACAGCTGATTATTAGCTAGGTCTTTACCCAAAGCGGATTCCAGCTCCTGCTCAAGAGTCTGAGTCCATGATACTCCTGAAGGAATACCATCGATATTCAAAACATATGCCCCTTCGCCTTCCGCGTAAATACGGTGCGATGGAAAATTCATAGTTAACTTTGAAATAGCGGTATGTAACATAAGGCCCTCTTCTTTTTAATTAGTGGGGTCGATTCAAAATTCTCTCAATGCAGGCGCAAATCGAATTTCGACATAAAGGCTTTTCTATATAGCCCTGATAAGAAAGACACTCTAGGCGTTCTATCATCAAACTCTGAGGATGAAAAGAAAGGAACACAAGCGGAATTTTTTTCTTTTGTAAAATCTTCTTAGCTGCCTCTATCCCACCTATTCCAGGTAGAAATATGTCCATTAAAATAAGATCTATTTTATTTAGGACGTTGGTTATTTCTATAGCTTGTTCCCCTGATTCCGCTACTACCACGCTGTAACCACAGCTCTCTAAAAGATTTCGCTGTATTACGATGCTTGTTGCTTCAGCCTCGACAAGAAGAATGGTTCTTTTATTCATACCTAATTAGGTTGGATTTTTCTCAAGTCTGCGAGCGAGTTCCATTCCCAAACATCCCAGAGTTATTGCTAAGATTTCAGACCAAAAGGTCATGAATTCCTCCATATATTCCACAAGTACTTAGCAAGACAAGCTAAAGAAATCCCGATATGAGAATTTCAAATGCCGTGCCTATGATTTTTTCTAGTGCATATTCCATAGATTACTCAGCAGGCGTAATATCTACGTAATACTGCTTTCCCATCTCAAACTCATCGGCTACAACAGGATTGGCACAATAGAAAGAAATCTGACCGCCGGGAGTGAATTTGAAGAAAGCTTCGTTTTCGGAGCTGCCCATAGTAACGGGAGTGAACTGAAGGATGGTGCCATTTCTTTCGGAAGGCTGCTTAAAATTAAATACTACTTTTAGACGTGTACTCATGGTAACTCCTATATCATTATTAATATAAGGTCATGAATTAATATATTGTTAAATTACGGAAGGAACGAGACTCGAACTCGTATGCCCCACTGCTGTTGCGCCGGAATAAGGTGGTTACGATCCACTGCCGGTTGCCCAGCCTCGAACTTAGCGGGTTCGTGCATTTCCCCAATGCTTCTCTATTCCAATATATTTAAGTTTCTCAATTCTCTCTCTTTCCAGATAATAAGCTTCTCTGGAAAACCCCTCCACTTAGCTCTATCCAGATCAGTCTCATACCCTTTTACTTCGAGGTAAGAACTCCAATCTTTCACATAGAAGTCGGGAGTGTATTTTCTGCTTACTCCTACATCATCAACATAATCAAATCTCTTTGTGTTTCTGATCCACTGAACCCCAAGGGTATCAAGGTACTTTGCTGTTGCCAACTCCCAGGTACCATCCACACTTATTGACCCCGCAATTGAGCTTTCATACTTAATTTTCTTACATCGGCCAGCTTTGGGTTGCCATCCATCCTCGTACCTACTTTTGATAAGATCCGACATACGAACCTTATAAGCCACCGTATGTGTTTTCCCTTTAAAGGAGGGTTGAAGTTCTTGATTCTTATATTTTAACGAAAGTCTTTCACTAAGGAATTTAAGTTTTTCCGAAGAGGCTATCGTAAGTCCTTTGTTCCAAGGAACTCCCCCCACGTTCCCTTTAGTTTGCTGCCTATTTAGATTAGACTTACATAACCTTTCATGGTTACGTAAACTATTAGGATTCTTACACTCTCTTCCACAGTATCGACAATTCATATATAATTAGTCTGATGGAATACCAGAAGTCAATCTACTGGAATACCATTATCCGACCCTTCCATTTTCAAAAGCGTCATTACGCATATCATGCTTCTTTTACGGAGAGAATGAAAAGCTTTCGCTTTACTGTCGAACCTTCTATTCTGACAAATTCTTCGTAATGACGCGTAAAACAAGACCCCACTTTGAACGAGTGGGATTCGAACCCACGACCACGAGCTTAATAGGCTAATTTTGGATTGCAGTTTAGGTCTTGTCAAGACCTAATTTTTTCGTGCTCTACCCACTGAGCTATCGTTCAATAGGAGCCCCGAGGCTTGAACTCGGCACATCAACCTTATAAGGATTGCGCTACTGACCTACGATGAGCTAGGCTCCTGTGTTGTATATTGGTATAATTTCTATATCTTTTTCAAACCTAATACATCGTGTTCTCCTTTTTTTCAGGGTGTCATTGGGGATCGAACCCTTGTCTCTTGATTCACAGTCAAGCGCTCTACCACTGAGCTAATGACACATTGCGGAGAACGGGACTCGAACCCGGACAGTCTGACCTTCAATCAGAGGTGCTACCAGTTACACCATCTCCACGTAATTTTATTTTTTGTATACTAAAAATGTATGAGTTCCTTCTATTCTATATCCTTTCTCTTCAGCCCAGTGAGCTAAAGCTATCCCGTGTACATCATCATAAGTACCCCAAACACAACCCTGCTCTTTAAGTTCTGCGCGGAAGGACTTATGAAGTTCTGATTTGCCTTTCTTTGACAATTCTCTGTAGTCATCTGAAGCGTATGAACTATCGTAGTGACCCATTTATATAATCCTTATGTGAGAACACATATAAATGATGATCTCTATTATCTTCCAAATAGTGAGAGGAAGTAGACACACGAGGAGCACGAAAACTCCGAAAGGATACTCAGGCATTTTACTTACCTACATCCACTTCATAAGTCTGGGTCTGGTTATCAGATAAGGCAGCGTAAGTCCACCAATGGTGATTAATCCTGGTGGTACGAATTATCACAGGCTTGCTATACTTTATTCCCTCGTAGTAATCGGTAGTTATAGTTCTGTTATCTATAGATCGAACTTCTCCATTACGAATAAGAGGAACTAGAAGTAGTGCTATGCAAAAAATGAAACAAAAATTACGCCGACTATCTCTCCCGCAGACCAGCCATCAGATAAGCACGAAAAGAATACCGCACAAAAAATCCCAAAAGCAAGTATCCCTAAAAGAATAAATATGATAGCCATTTTCGTTCCTTATGAAGAGAGAACTTGAAAAGAGGTGCTCCTTGATCCCTATCGGATAGATTCTCTTTTTGACGCGGCAATGCACCGTCTTATGAATTGGGTATGAGTCTTGTTCAGCCGCTAAGCCTTGCAAGTCTACTTCCGCCCACATCCGCGTCTCAACCTAGGCTAGCACTAGGATTAACAACCGACTTCCTCGCTTTAGCTCGGCTCTTGCTGTTTTTTATTCTCTTATATTATAGATCGTGTTTCAAGAGATATTTCGGATTAATGAATTTAAAGCTAATACTTGCGTCATCCTTAGCCCGCAATACAACTCCCTCTCGGATAGAATCAGATACGACACAGGTGCCTTCTGCGAGGGTCGCAATGTCATCAAGGGTAGCCAGGGTTGGTACTGCTAGCCTAGGGACCATCTTAAGTTCTTCCCCATCAGCAAATTCATTCATCGTGGTAAGAATTCGTTCAATTTCGTCGTTGCTGAATCTCGTTGTCTTATCAATATCCTGGACAGTAAAAACAAATAACTGTACTTCTTTAAGCTTAGCTCTATTAGCCTGAATTCCAGGGCCTGCAACTTCTCCTTGAATAGCAAGATTTCGGCCCAAGCCCCGAAGGCGCTCCTCGATGTTGTATTTACGAGCCATTCCCCAGTACACGTTTCCTTCTGTATTTTTTAGTTCCTGATTCCTACTACAGACACCGAACTCTCCGGAAGTAGGGTCGTCTGTAATACCATTGATATAGAAGGTGACGCTTGTTCCGTCCATCTTAACAGTGGCGTCGAATTCATGCTCAGCAAGAAGTCTCTCTATAGTCTTGTTACCCAGATTCTGAGCCCTTTCCTCATCTGTCTTTATAATGAATCCGGGGAAAGACCCCTTGCACATACCTGGCTGACCAGGCTCTGGCGCTTCGTATTTAATGATTCCAAGTGCATCAGTGAGGTCATATCCTTCCTCGAGGTCGAAGTTTGTTAACATTCCAACGAAATCCGACAGAGGCAAAGTAAGTCCCTGACTAACCTGGCCTCGAAGCTTAATAGTCTTAACGCGATAGTGATAAGGCTCCATGAAAGCGAAAGCGGAATTCGTAAGAGGGAGAACGGAATCGACTTCCAGATATACTACTTGTTTCCCTTCATATGGATTGGAATTTTTATTAGTTACGCAAGACCATCCGATATTCTTGAAGGTAATCTTGACGATATTGTCCGCTCCTTCAATTGGAATCACCTTGTCAATACTTTGAATTGTCGCCAGCTTTCTTTTTATTTCACTCATACCTTCTCCTATAGATAGTGGATTTCACCATCTATAATTATCTTCTTTTTTCCCTTATTACCTGGCACGATATGTTTTGCTTTTCGTGTTTCGGACAACTTCTTTTTTGATTCTTCTGATTTCGGTATCCCCTTGCTCGACGGCGGGCTTGGGTGATCCCAAGTTACTTTTCTACCGGGATAGAAACCTTCAGGAGGGATATCCGAAAGCCATAAATAGAGATTGTCTATTCCGTTTGTATACCATCTTCTATTTTTAGTTCTCTCTGCTTGCCATGCTTTGAATTCTTCGCTATGCTTGTTCCCTGTGTTACCTCTTGTCTTCCAAGTTCTCGGCTTACCCTTTTTACTTTTGCTGATTGCTCGTTTGTGAGCTTCTGATTTTGTTTTAGGAGCAGCCTCTCTAAGCTTTTGTCGTATATTCTCATATTTTTGAGGGTCTGCAGTTCTGAGCCACCCGAGATAATCCCCTCCGTCCCCGCCCAATCGAATATTGTAGATATCCTTTCTTGCAAGAAAAGACATATTTACAATTTCTGCTTCTCTAACAAACGCAGCTTCGATAGTTTCAAATTGTTCCAAAATTCGTCTTTTGAAAGAAGCTAAGCCATACTTTTTTATGGCGCGTCGTAACACGGTGCCAGAGCCGAAATATCCATCTTCGAGGTCATCTGTACAATGAACCCCAATGTAGATCTTGTTATTTGCTAAATTCGTAGTTTCATAAAGAATGTTATACATTATGTCTCCTGCTAAATTGGTATCAATCTCTAACCAATTAGTAGGAGACCGAGAAAAGATCAACCCATGCTTTCAAAGGTGAGCTTAACAATGCTGTCAGCATTTTCAATAGGTTCCACGGTCTTGATTACCTGGACCGTTGCTAATTTTCGTTTGTGGAAGATTAAAAGTCTTCTGGATTCGACCATGCTATCCGTAATAGGCCCTAGAATTTAAGGTCGCTTAACGATTGCTTTTCTAGGGCGTTTACCTAATCGGAAAATTACCATTTCCTATACCTACCTTTTATTAGCTATGTGTTGCTGCGTATAAATCAATATATCTTTTAAACACATCAATTATTTCATTACAATTATCAACAAAGTCAGCAGCGTCGACAAGGCCTGCTTCGTACCTATCTATAAAGTTTCGGATCTCTTCAATGTCCATTTATAATCCCTCTCGTAGTGCTCGGTGGAGGACTCGAACCTCCGGTATTGCCATCTTGTAGGGGTGGTGCCATAGCCGCTAGGCGAACCGAGCAATGAAGAAGCCAGATAGAGGAATCGAACCCCTGTTTAAAGATTACAAGTCACTCGTAATGCCACTATACTAATCTGGCGATGAAAAACTGAGACAGGTCTTGTAGGAATCGAACCCACAACGTCGGACTTGGAAACCGAAGTGATACCATTTCACCAAAGGCCTATGCGGGAGTGCGCTGCCCGTACGTGCCCGCTTACCTCCCTGATGCGAGCCGGAGGAATTGAACCTCCCTGCGCCAACTACCCTTTCAACACCTTATCAGAGTGAGGGGATATGCTCGCAAAAAAAAGAGCTCCACAGCCTGGGATCGAACCAGGGACCTTCTGATTAACAGTCAGACGTTACTTCCAGCTGAACTACTGTGAAATGAAAAAGTGGACCTACAGAGAGTCGAACTCTGATCTGAAGCTTGCAAGGCTACCATAATATGCCGTTATACTATAAGCCCATTAAAAAACCAGAGATTTTAGTCTCTGGTGTCTTCGGTCTGTACATGAAATATTATCATGCTATATCCGTAGACACCCATCCTTTATTATGATTGGCCCAGAAAGAGAAACTTGTATTAGTTGCTGTGACTATAGTCTCGGACTTTTTCATTGTACTTTCTCCTCCCATGTTTAATTAGTGTGCTTTCCCACTCTTATGTATATCATATAAGATTATATGATAGATCCGTGGCAAATATTTTTCGATTTAAATTCAAGACACCTTTTTAGGTTGGATTCGAACCAACGACCCAGTACTTATGGAGGTCCTGTGCTCTACCTGCTGAGCTACTTTCCGAAACCGGAACTTTTATGCTGTAGGTGTCTTAATATTGGACTTTACTTTTTAAAAATCTTCTGGACTACCTTTTTGACGAACAAGTACAGACGCTTCACCACGTTAATGTCAAAGTCCACAACGTCCCTCACAGTAACGTTACCTAAAGCCTCGATGTCTTTCTTGACCTTAGCTTCCAAGTCATCGAATGCCTTCTGAAAAGGCGCCCGCGAAGAAATAATATCGATGTTGGCTTCTAAAGCCACGACGATATGCTTAGTCGTCTTTTCAAGAACCTTGACTCCAGGGGTCGACTCAAGACCAGTGATAAAATCACTGATGCCGCTGGCTAAGGCAACTCCCTCTTTCTCTGCTCCTAACAAGAATTTTCTTATAATCACAACTCTACCCTCATATAAATACTTAGTCTAGATAAGAGGGGTCGAACCTCCGACCTGATGGTCCCAAACCACCCGCTCTACCAACTGAGCTACATCTAGATGTTGATTGTCCTGCTAGGGCTTGAACCTAACTTCAAACATTTCATATTGAACCTCTACTATAATTGGTAGTTACTTTTCGGCGAAGTTCAATTTATTCCCCGTGGTTGTACTGACCAACCTCCTAGGGTTTCAGAGACCCTTGTACCACTTTTATACGAACGAGGATTGATTTCTCTTAATTGGATCAGACTAAGTGAGACTCGAAGTCTCTGGTCTTCCAGTTGAGCTACAGAACATCGAAAATAGCTAATTCTCCCTGCCTGAATCGAACAAGCGTAGCAGGATCCAAAGGCCTGCGATCTACCATTGATCTAAGGAAGATTGTAATTACTCTACAGGAACGCAAATATCAGAATTCACCACAATAGATTTATTTTTAAAGGATACTAAAGTCATTCCATTATAAGTCCATCGCTCATTGACAATACCTTCCTCTCTGAAAAGACCTGTCGATCCTAAGACGGTGTACGTTACCTTCTCTTCTTTAGGGGGTACAATAGGTACATCTTTCACTTCATCCATTTCATTTCCTATTAAACTGTATAAGAGACGTGCATGTCATGAATATTTTAGGAGGCGAGGTAACCTGCAGGAAATTCCGTGGATCAAACCTGATCTCAAAATGTAAGTGAGCTCCGTCAGACTTACCAGTACTACCCATAACTCCTATAAGTTCGCCTTTCTTAACTTTCTCTTTCGTAGAAATATCTACTTCTTTCATATGAGCATAGAAGGTGTATGCATATATATGCTTACCATCTACAATACCCAAATCATGCTTCAGAAGTACACATCCACCGAAAGTGGGATGACCTCTAAACTTGCCGCCTGGTGCAGGGTACACATCAACTGCTGTACCGTCGTAAGCTGCCAGGATAGGTACTACTTTATACGATCCATCCTTCGGAATCATGTCTAAGGCGAAGTGCATTGAGCTATCATCGCCGCCTTGACCAGGTAAAAAGACATCGCTTCTGTAACCGAAAGGACTAGTTATCTTTACATCATTACCATATCCGTTTCCCATGGGCCATTGAAAATCAGGAAAGAACGGAGCTGCATAACCATTACATAACGCAAAGATCAATACGAAAACACAGGTGAATTTCTTCAATAGTATTCCTTTTGTAATGTAATTAGTTCTCAGTGATTTCGAAGGGACTCGAACCCTAATTTCATTTACTCTCGATGGCCCCCGGAGGAGTTGAACCTCACACCTCCGCTGAACTATTTAATGGAATCGGTTTAGAAGACCGATGTCCAGAACGGGGGTCGTTTTACAACAATCATCTTCTGACGGAACCGCTAAAAATAGCTCCTCTGGGACTCGAACCCAGACTGTATAGTTTTTGAAACTATCGCCTCTGCCTTTGGGCTAAGAAGCCACAATAGCGCCATTGGGACTCGAACCCAAACTGTATGGATTTTAAGTCCATTGCCTCTGCCTTTGGGCTACGACGCCGTAATCTTATGGAGTATAAAGACAGTCTACTGGGAAGGAATCTTCGTAAACATTAACGTCTGAATCTTTCCCAAACCAATTAGTTGTGACCCAGCATAAGCCATCTCTGGTTATTGAGGATACCACCACCATATTAGGCCCACCGCTCTTCAGTTTAACCATATCACCAATTCCCATATGTACTCCTTACTTTAAAAACTAGACACGCTTTTTCAAATTTTACAGATTTGTTTTTATTTGATTGCTGCAAGTGTCTATAGGCCGGGCAGGTAGGATTCGAACCTACGACTAGAAGTTCCTTATTTTATGCTGCGGTTAATGTCTACTGAACGAGACACATTTTTATAACTTCCGCCTCTACCGCTGGGCCACCACCCGAAAAACAAAAGGTTACCATATACAAGCTGCGGGGCTGTGTTCTGGCCCCCTTACGCTCAAGCACCCGGGAAGCTAGCAAGGCCTCGCCACGAGTAATCGCTTTAATCCGAACCTGGACTCGACCTCTCTTGGCCTGTATACTAGTCGATCGGATAACCTTATATTGCCCCGAGAGGGATTTGAACCCTCAATCCTTTCGGCACTGGTTTCTAAGACCAGCATGTATGCATTCCACCACCGAGGCATAAAAAATAGTCAGCTGCACAAGGAACCACCCTCGTATCAGTTCTACCGGACGAGGCGCCTGACAACCACCTCTTTTTTTATGGGCACATGACGCAGGGACCCACAATGCGCTGCTTTTCTTTTTACGTTTTGACCAGCAGTAATTTGAACGGATAATTCTCGGGCATCATGACGTCACTTGAATTTAAGTCCGCAGTGAATTAGACTGGTACTGGGCAGAGAAGGACTCGAACCTTCGGTGTTTCTACGTCACGGTTTTACAGACCGCTACCATCGCCACTAGGTGACCTACCCATAAGAAAATTACTGGAATGGAAACTTCGAAAACCACATCTTGTTTCCTTCGTGAGCATTATGCTCCTCAAGGTTTTCCGATTCTTTGCAACGAACCCCGCTCATATGTTGGTTTAGGCGCGAGGTAGAATCAACCAGCAACCTTATTTATTTAATCTTAATTGTTTTAATTAAAAAAAGAGTCTGGAATACCGACGTACGTCTCTTCCTGCCTCCGGGGATCCGATCCCTTTCTCAAGCTTTGAACTCTTTGCCGGTTTGAAAGTACTACATCCTTATGAGTGAAGGATACACTCTGTAGCTGCCAGTGCCGCGTTTCCCGACTGCGGTTGGACTTTGACGACCCCAGGCGGTGTCGATCCGCCTACTTCACCGTGACAGGGTGATGTCTTAGCCAACGTAAACGATGGAGTCATATTAGGGGCGATTAAGCCCCTTGTTTGTAATTTAACCGAGAGTGCCGAAAACTACGCGCCTGACAGTACTGACGGATCGATCGGTGTCCCTCGCGATGTCTCGGACGATAGTCGCCTGAGCCTTCGCATACATCTTCTCGATGGTCTCCGCCTCATCAATAGTGACTGAGGTCGATCCCGCAATACGCCCCTTGCGGTTCGTTCTCTTTGCCTTCATATATAGGTTCTCCTTTGTATGTATACAATATAGAGCGTCGAGCTCCATACTATTTTCTATTTTCAGCGACTATTGGATCCCTGAATAGGACCGATCCAATTATCCTCGATGCCGTCGATAAAATTCTGCGCTAGTACTGTAGTGATCTCATAGAAGGCATCGGATTCAGCCAGGTCTTCCAAAACACCTTCCCAATTTTTCGCTCGAGCAGTTGCAGTGAGAATATCTAAAGCGTCCGACATAATCTGATCGGAAATTTCATCTCCGTATCTGTGACCGAGTCCCTGGAATTTCCTGATATATTTGAGATATGATTTCTCGTCAATATGTCCTGTAATATCCTCAGGATCGAAAAGTTCCTGGTTTACTCCAATATCAAACTTACCCATTTTATTCAACGCTCCTAAATTAATTAGTCGGAGATATCGCCTTAGCTATTATAGAATTTAGCTCTACCCGGATTCGAACCGGGACTCTCGCTGTCTGAGAAACAGGTGTGTTAACCATTCCACTACAGAGCCATAAATTATATTATCTCGGGCCGCCTGTCCAAGAATCTTCGGAGATCATAACCATTGCCTGATGGGCGTAACTCTGGCCCACAAAAGGGGCCCCCAGGGGTTCCCATCCCTTTGGCAGAAGATCATTGACCTTCGATTCAAGCCACTGGTCGTCCTTTGCAGTAACAATTTTGTACAATTTAGTCTTCATTTAGAGAACCTCACATTGTAGATATAGCCCATGCCGGTAACGATCCGACGTTTGAAGATTGAAAGTCTCCCTTCCTACCTTTAGAAGAATGGGCCATTGAGAGCAGTATAAGGGATTTGAACCCTTGGCCTCGTACTTGGCAAGCACGTACTCTACCACTGAGTTAATACTGCATTTAAAATAGAAACTTATGTGTGTTTGGCACAGTCTTTGAAAGTAGTATCTGATCATCTAACTCGTCTTCAATATTGGTAGCACCAATATACTTAAGAAGACTCTTCAAAAACGATATTTGCTCCTCGTGTCTATATCCCTTTTTCAACCACTTTACTGTACGAGACATTAGATCACGTGCAACACCTAGCAGAGTTTTCTTATCATACTTACTAAAGTCTACATTTATCTTGTTCTCATCCGATACGGGTAATTCAGATAAAGATTCGGCAATATCCTCTACATCTTTCCTTTCTTGGCCTCGATAAGCGATCGCGAGTCCCTGCAAGTAATTCAGTATCCTTTCCCGATCTGCTCGGTTAGGATGCTCCATTAAGTATTCGGCGGACGCCTCGGCCTTATCTATATTCGTTGTTAGCTTCTTTAAGCTAACCCTAAAAACTTGCCAATCAATATCGAACTTAGATACATCTTTTGACTTCAATTATTGCTACCTTAAAAAGAACCCGGTTATCGTACGGGTGCACTTAGATATGGTTGTCAATAAGTGTTACGTGATTCTCCCCAAAATACTGCTTCCTCCTCAGTAGGCTCGCTAAGGCAGTCCCCATGAATCACGAGGGAGATTGTACCATAATAGTCGATATTAGTATATCACTCTTGCCTCAATACTCTAAGGCTCACAACACTTTACGGTGATTGAAACCGTCTCGCGATTAACGCTTGCCACGCGAGCTTTCCGGTAGAGAACAACGTTCTCTGTGGGACGGGTCATGCACATAGTTTGTTTCGGCTAACTTCGACGACCGATCTTATGTAGCCTACACCTTCTTTTACAAATTATTAGTCTCACACGAATGCGAGGATTCTGATTCATAATCTAGATGGCCTCAAATAGAGTTCAATCATCACCGCTGCACGATTTGAGCAGCTCCGATCTCTCTACCTGGCTTAGTAGTCATCTTTGGCGGGCCTTCAGGTATTGACCCTCGAAAACAAATCAGTGAAAGCGTCATAAGGGAATTGAACCCTTATCTCCAACTTGGAAGGATGGAATAATTAGCCATTATACGAATGACGCATAGTAATAGTGGAGGTGGGGGATTTGACTCCCCGTCAACTTACAAAGCAACCGTTTAAGGTACAGATCCGTTCGTGTTTTAGGCATTTCCGTTGGATCTAATCTTCATAAGCTTCGAATCAACACACCCCCTTCGTTCGTTTAATCGTCCCAATCAGGGTAGGGATCATCCTTCATCGACTTGTACGTCTTGCGACTGCAATCAGGACACATTCCTGTGGCCCCGAAAGCCTCAAGCTGGCGAGGACTAAGCCCCTCAGCAAAAAGCGGCACGCCACAAATCTTACACTCACCAAGTTCCTTAGTAACCACGATACATTCCTTAGAAAACAGATTTGAGAAAAAGAGAAGCTGGCCAGCTTCAAAGGAGAGAAACGAAGAAGAAGGACTCGCGAACCGTAATCATCCGGTACCTACGATGGCAACTACTTGAGGCGAGTTGCTACCTTCGGTCTGATGGCGAGGTCAAAACTCGCTAGTACCTATAGCAGAGGTCGGAGTCGGACCGACGAGATAAGGCTTATGAGACCTCACTGAATCCCATTCTCCCTGCTATGTTTAATATAGTAATTAGTATGATGGGCTATCGCCGATTTTGGGAGTATGTCTCTAGCTCCTTCAGCTAGGACCTCATCAGAAAAATACGAGGGCCTTCCACCTTCCCGTCGCTGACTTAGTACACGCGATCTGCCCTACGAGTTTCCTACCGTACTCGTAGACACGCATCAGGACTCACACCCAACTTTATGCAGAGATTACGCTTCTGACGGCGATCCCCTTTAGCACTTTATCCACCGACCAAAACCTTACGCATGCAGTGGGTGGCCCGTACATGTTGTCAGACAATTCTTTCACGACTCGAACGTGTCTCTCAGCGAGATGATCAATCCTCGCTGAGCGGTTGCGCCTCCAACCCCAAGAACTACCCGGCTTACTCGTACCGGAGTGGACGATTGCTATCCACAGGCTATCCGTTTGAGGTGTTCGTCCCGCCCCTTACCGCTATTTCACGGAGGCTACTCGGGCACCTAAGGCGTTTGCATCCCTTATATTTTTCTTTACTTAGTTACGATGATCGCCCGCTGATACTGCTCCAGGGAGAGCACGTACCGCGCTCCGCGGTCCGTCTGGACCTGAATCTTGTTCTTCGAAGCTCGCTCGTTGATACGCATAACCGTGTAGACAGCCTGCTTACCGGGAAACTTGAACTTGATGCCGATTGCAGGAACATGGACAGCGACGCCGTAGACCGAAGTCTTCGCTGGCTGTGCGGACATATCGGTGCCGGTCAACTTGACCCGAAGCTCCGTCATGTTGTACGTGATCCTGCCGAGATCGAGGCGAAGCCCGTATTTGGCCTCGAACAGCTTGGACATGGCCGCAAAGTCTGTCCTGAAGCTCTCACAAATCTCTTTCGATATCGCCATTTTAGGCTCCTCAACTCGGAAGTTTTGCTCTCTTAAAGGAGAGTGGGTTTACCTAGGCATCACCGTCGGTAATTCGGACTCTGTCCTACCCCTGTTTTGTACTGTCGCTCTGACCGTTTTTTGTTTTCCTTACGTATATAATATAAGATTGACTTTAAACTCGGTGGCAAGAAAAAACAGGGAATTTCCCGATTTTTTCAGACCTTATATGTTCTTTTCTGCGATTCCCACCCCTTTTACGGGGGTTCCCTTGGAAACCCCAATCTTAGCGGACTCAAGTTTGTCCAACTTGATCTTTGGAATCTCATTTACGAGGTGAAATCCATGATTTCGACCAGGAGCCTCGAGGACGAGAAAATCCATCACCCCTAGAGTGTGAATGCCAAAAGCGGGAGAAGAGGGCATACAGAGAAGTTTGCGACTCATGTCGACTTCAAAACCCATCTTCTTCAGATACTCTGCAGCACTAGACACGGTCAAATTCCTTTTACTCATTTGTTAGTTTATCTAACTCCTTATTTTCAATATAGAAAGTCATCACATTCAATATTGCCGATAAAAAAAGACCACCTTTCTTTTCATATGGTGGTCTTTTTTAGTATAGTTTTTACATTATTACACTAAAATTCACCAGCCATTTGATATTGTTCAAAACTCTGTAATGATCCGTCTTTGCCTCTCACTTTTAAAATCGTTAAATTAACTGGAAAGTCTACTGGAGATATTCCAGAGTGACTTACAATACCAACATCGCGACCGGGCAGCTCTGGGAGTTCTCTTATATCGACGAGAGTCCCGGGTGTTTGAGTTCCTGGGATCCAAACTGGCTTATTTACAAAAATCATTTTGTAAGCCTCTGTCGTCGGACTCATGAACCCATCGCTCCGGTATTTAAAGGACTAGATTGATTCACTTTCAACTTCCCTAAAGAACCTATCATACCATCTAACTGATTATCGGGAACTCGACTCAAATCTAATTGTTCATCTCCTAGCATTGTTTGTATTGCCACTCTTTTCCCTTGTGTAGGATCAGGTGTTCCAGAGTTAGCAGGCATAGTTCCCGGAGTAGTGGATAAGACTCCTGATGCAACAGGGGGCCCAGCCGTTACTGGCCTAACAATACCTGTCGCATCTTCCTCTAGTTCCATTTGATCGGGATCCAATGGAAATTCTTCTCCGCACAAAGGGCATACATAATGGGGGTAGGGCTCTTCTACAAAAGTAAATGTAGACATCGGAGCCTTACTACAAACCGGACATAAATCACCTTCGTGGTCAAACATACCTGCTGGATACATTCTTATTAATTTCCTTATTTATTTAGTGTGATTTCTCATTCAGTAGTCCGTTGCAGCAACTTCATAGTTCTCACTATCATAAACACCTTCCAAGGACATTTCACTCAGGACTAAATTTCCTTCATTGAGATGATGCCGCACTAGCCTAGTTTTATTTGTTGCCTCATCGAGCCCTAAGTTCATTTCAGAGTCGTCTAACTCAAAGACTATAAGATATTTCACCCACTACTCCTTTTATGGTGCTGGATCTTTGTTTTCCTCGGAGAGAACTGCTGCGTTGACTTCAGCCTGCATATTATTAGACATAGAAAATTCCTTGAATTGATCCATATCGACAGCGCTTCTCAAAGAAGTCACATAAGAAGATGTTGCGGTATATGTTCCAGTATTACCAGCATTGTCATTCCTGTACAGAGCCATCTTGGATACGTTCATACCAATATCGGCGCCGCCTTTGAATGCCTCGGCTCCAGCGGCAAGGTAGATAAACTCCCAGCCCAAGGTATCGCGAGTCTTCTTAATCATATCAAAAATCTTCTTCTTGTCGTACTCTCGTGAGGAGTTCTCTTCTCCGTCAGTGAGAATAGCAAAGATGACTTTTGCAGGCCGAGACTCGGCCTCGTAGGCAGCCAAGCGAGTACCTGTTTCATCGATAGCTTTACCGATGGCATCGTAGAGAGCCGTATTACCACTGGGGCTATATGACTTCTCGTTAAGAGGATCAACACTCCTAATGTCCGCGTTCAAGACATAGAAGGAACACTGAGAATCGAAAAGCTCAACGGTAAGCTTTGCTTCTCCTGGAGCTTCCTTCTGCTCCTTCAAAAACTGATTAAATTCCACCAATAGCGTCACTCTGCGCGCCTGCCATTGATCCCGACTTATCCATTACTACTACTAGTTCTGCTAGGTCCATTCTCATATCTTTATTTGCTCCTTGTCTGGTATAAAAATAAATCAATTTTTTCTCTGTATCTTATTTCCATAGTTTCATGCACACTAAGGAAACTCCTTATATTAAATTCCTCTTGAGTCATATTTTTTATTCTCTCTAATACTCCCGCGAGTATTCGTAAGCTCTCTTCCTTGGTCATTTCACATACCTCTAAAAAGTTTATCTTCTTTACCGCTATATGCTAGCTTAATTAGCTTGAGCATACCCTCACTATGCTTTCTAATTCTCTCTTCAATTTCTTCGTACTCGCTAAGTGGAATTAATATGGTCTTTTGTATAACATCATCGTCGCTTGCTTCGTGGCCGCAATTTTTACATTTATATATAGCCGTATCACTATCTCGGCTCTCGGGCAGTCCTAGAAACCCTTGCTCAGTCCAGTGTTCATGATTATGTCTTACGATGCTGTCTTTGTCGACGCTTGCGCTGCATTTAGGACAAAGGTAGGAGCCATCGTGAGATGCGAAGACCCTGACATAGACACCTTCCGGGGTCTCAATGTGCTGTCCTATGTTATATTCCATTAGTCAATTCCCACCAGTTCTTTGAACCAAGGTAGCCCTTCACACCACTCACAGAACGGGCCCCAGTCTTCCCTGAGCTTGTGGTTCTTCCGTTGGTGGTACATAGTTTTAAGCTGCAAATAGTTTGTCCTTACTGTCATCCACATCTCGAAGCCCATAGGAAGAGAACTAATTATTCTCATAAATAAAGTATATTTTATTTCAGAATTTTCTTCATCATTATACATTTGAATTAATCCAAATACTTTTCTAATGCAGTCTAAATCTACATATTCATTAAACATAGCATAGAAGCTATCCCAATCTTTTCCCATCGTCGTGAGTCGATGCATTTTTGATTGTGAAGAAATTATTTGGTTGAAATGGTATCTTTGGAATTCCATCGACCAGTACATCGAGTACTTCACGTCGTACATTACATCGATTCCGGATAGGAAGTTATCGTGACCGAAGCCTGCGTCGACGCGTCCAAGCTTTTTTGCTCGCCCCATATGAGCGCCAACTAGGGCACTCACGTCATTAGTTATTGTATCTATTTCTCCTATGGTCATAGGATTACCTGAGGCTTTAATAGCTCGACCGAGATAGCAGACTTCTGTATTCTTGATTTCTAGCATATCTTTAATATATAAAATAAAAACCCCCTTTATTTTACAAAGGGGGCTTATATTATTCTAAATTATAGTTCAGAGAGCGCCTGAACCATCCTTACCGAAGTAGCGCCTGGACCGCTCCAGAAACTCAGCGTAGTCCTCTGCGATCGACACGGGCATCATAGTCTCAGTCCCCCTGGCCTCACGACCGCGAGCGATCTCAATGCCCCTCTCCTTGTTGAACCTCTCGAGGCCAATATGGCAGAGCGACCAACCAACCGAATTATACCCGTTTGAAACGAGCACTCCGACCTTCTGGTTGTCCCTGTTGCGGATGTACTTTACGATTTCCATCTTTCAATTCTCCTTTGTGTATTTTTGCCCGTTGCTGACGCGGGTTTATTCCCTACAGATACAATATAACCAATCTCTACTTCAATCGTGGCAAAAATAATTAAATTATTTTTGAAGATTCCACTTCTCTCCCATGGTGACCAGTCTCCAGTCTTTAAAGCTTGGACAATTTAGATCACCCATCCTCAATTCCTTGATGCATTCTGCCGTATAAGTGGAATTATCCCGTTGCATACAATCCGAGTAAAGAAATCCACAACGGCTACAGGGTTCTGGCGTATTCATTTTTCTCCTACTTTACAGGGTGTCTAAAAGAAGTCCTCTTATCAAACCCATGATTGACAAGTTTGTCAACATCCGTATTCTTGATAGTGATAGTCTTGTCGTTGTACTTCGACGAAATGTAATTAGACAAATCCACCCAAATATCCTGTTGACTTAGAAGGCTTGTAAAGGATGTATCCTTCAAAATAGGATTTAGAACAGGGCCACCTCTCTTTTTGAGCTCAGAATAAGAAGTAGGTACTTTGTTAAATGTTCTCCAGCCTCTATACTCTTTCTCGACAGGAATCAAGGACATCGAGGCCTCTCCGTAATGCTTCTGATCCTTAAAGGTCTTAATGAGTTTAAAAGTAGCTGCGTAAGGTTCCTCTATGTCATTAAACGCCGAATAAATCTTTCTGTACTTGAAATCGGAAACACTGAAAAGATATTGAGTATAACCAATCTCAACAATGATGTACGAATCTCTGGGATTGCCGAATGGATGGGAATTGTCTGCGATGACGAGAAGATCCTTCTCCGATAGAGCAACAGACCCCCTTCGATCATATACTATATTTTTGTCCACCCCGTAGATTTTTCCGAGGTGGTCGTAGTAATCTGTATTCTTATCTATGATGAGCATTCCACTACTCCTCCGAATCTCTAACTATCCTGCTTAACTCCATTATCCACATAACTCGCTCCCATGACCACCGATCAGAGAAATACTCCAGATCGGATATGAGGCTATCAATCGAAGGTTTTATATTGCAGTCTTGCATGGCTTCCAGGCAGTTACAGGCATACTCGTTACAGTCTTTATCGTCTCGTGAAATACCGTCGTTGAGAAACTGAGCCATAATTCTGCTCAGAAAGGCTTTGACATAGTCATGCCACTCAGCAGGATACTCGCGCAAATTGCGCACAAGAACCATAGTGGCTTCGTACATGCCATCGGTGTTCATATGAGTATCTCTCCGGGCCAATCTTCCATCTGAGCCTTCATTCGAGTAACGGTTTCCTCAGGCACTCCGTGTGTAGTGCCGTACATTGAAGTCATCCTATAGACTACGGATTCCGTGACAGAAGGGTGGTAGATTATGCTTGTGATTTCCCAGGTATGTACGAATGTGTTGGAAATAACGACATCCGCGCCTTCATCTAAGATCATCTTTGCAATGCGCTGTAAGGTCAGGTGATTCTGGGCAAGCTTGGACTTCTCGAAAAAGTACATGCCGTTCTTCATAAAAAACATGTCGGCTTCGAGATGGAATATCCCTGGGAAATTAGTGCGGACCCAAGTGGACTTCCCGCTGCCCGGCAAACCTCGGACTAGAATGAGCTTGCTCAAGATATACTACCCTCACTTATCTTTTTGCACACTGCCCAACACAAGAGGCAGAGGGAGATCCATCGACGGACTCATCGCACGTGGCACACGAGTCGTCAGGAACTTGCCTCTCTATTCTGCGCCGCTCGGAATTAGAGACTGCGGCTGCCAGCATTTCCTCTTTAGTTCGTTTCTTCATACATCCCTTTCATCGCCATAGAGACCCCAGTAGGTAGGGAACAGCAAACTAAGCGTTCCCTTATCATTAGTGGTCTCACCGAAGTACCTAACATTAATCATCTTGCCGACGATCGACTTAGGATTCCAATAAAACTCGTTTCTCTCGGCCAGGGTAAAGCCGGATCCGACGTTGACCTCGAAGCCCTTGTAGTCCACAACAACTGCGGACAGGGTCGTAATAGAGTCCTCGAGGCCCGTCTCCTTATTGATGATGCGGAAAGGACCAGTGATGATTCCCTTGACACGCAATTCAGTATCCTGAAAGTACTTAGCCTTGAGAAGATTGTTGGTCCTCTTACCTTCGTATCCGACGTTCTTCCTAATAACCAGGCCCTCCCAATGGTTGGCGAGGGCAGTCTTGCGAAGCTCCTCAAAGTGAGCATTATCTCGCACAAGGGTCTGCTCAACCTTCTTTATATGCTTGAAGGTCCTCCCAGCCATGAAGGCCTGTAGAACATGGTACCTCTCAGAGAGGACCTGCTTGCCGTTCTTCGACCAGAAGTCCTCGGGATCGAGGCAGTCGAAGATCATGTACATGGGATTTTCGATGGTGTGGTCTTTCTGTCGGGCTTCCTTAATGATGCCCTTAAAGGTCTCCATACCGTCGGAATCGACCATGCAGAGCTCGCCGTCGAAAACGATATCAATAATTCCGGACTTCTTAATCTCGGCTGCAATCTTGGACAGAGTAAGAAACTCCTTGCCTGTCCTTGAAAAGAATTTGGCGTTGGAGTGCTTGTCTACGATCGTGATGAGCCTGAGTCCGTCCATCTTCCTCGACGCGTACCAAGGCTCCTTTCCGAAAAACACCTTCTTAGCGCGGTCCTCGTACACATGCGCGAGAGCGACGTCGAAAGTAGGAATGCAGTCGGGAAGAGCCTTGTTGATGAGGGTAGATCCTGTCCGAGTCTTGAGGTCCTTGTCGAGAATGCAATAGATCAAATCGGCAAAGCCGTTCGCCTCGATGAATCCGTTGACCTGACCAAGAGCATCGTGCCCAGAGAGCTCGCCTGAAGCGAGATCGTCAAGAAGAGCGTAAATATCCTTATACCGTACACGGTTGCAGATACCTTGCTTCTTGACATTCTTGCTCGTCACGCCGAACTGAATCTGCTCGTCGTAAACGTACCTGAACATCCTCCGGAGGGATTCGTACTTTTGCAGGATCTCGATCTTCTCGTTCGAGGAGTTGGTCTTATTCACCTCATCCACGAACCTAGCGAGAATTTTAAGGTCTTCGTTCATTTAGGTGTCCTTTCAGAAAAGCGCGACGAGTAGAATGATGACGATGGTGTAGAAAAAGCAGAGCCAAGCTACGTCACTACTTTTTGGTGTGCTCATTATGTTTCTCCTGTGCAGCCATAATAGCAAGACACTTGGGGCAATCAGTATCGGCTCCGGTACGCGATCCCCAGCTTAGCTTGAGGTTCGCGTTGCATTCAATGGTATCATATAGATTACCATCTTCACCCAGATGAATTGTGAGTTTATGAATCATAGTGCGTCCTCGAGCTGCATGAACTGTGCCATATTCTTATCGGCAAATCCGGTGTTGACCAGGGGATATTTTTCCCGCAGATCCTTGTACGCAACCCAGTATTCGAGCGGCATGTACATTCCGGTCCGATCAATGGACTCTTTCATGCTCCGCAGGAATTCTTTGCTGTATTTCAAGGTTTCACCACCTTACATATATAATATAAGGCGGTGAAACCGCTCGGTGGCAAGAAAAAAGAGGATTCTTTTGTTCTATTTTTCGTGTATATGATTTGGACTATATTGACAACCAGGTCCAATACTGGTCGAACCGCACCAAATGCACTTGTTGTCGCTTTGGCCATGCTTATGAACATGATATGGTTCGTGCGGACTATACTGACATCCAGGGCCTCTACTTGTTGAGCCGCAGTATACGCATGTTTCGTCATCGGCAATGTGCTCGTGCATTCTCTTAGGCCCATATTGGCATCCAGGGCCATGGCTAGTTGATTCACAATGCTTACATTTACTCATCGTAATTCTTTTCCTGCTGACAACACGGCGACTGCTTCTATGTCGCCGCTATGAATACTTTCCTGATTACGAACTACGACAACATAATCTTTCACTGCACACATCTCATTCAGCTTCTCTGCGCACTGACGAGAAATATCTTCCACGAATTTAGGCCCAGCGTCAGGTACTTCTACAAATTGTTTATTATCATCGTAATACCCGCCCATATAAGATACCTCTGTAACCCACTTTTCATCTGGTCTCTTTAAAACCGAGAAGGTTGGGGCGGAAGTGCATCGATACACAAGATTGACCAAGTCTTCTATCCATACGATGTCATCTCTTACTTCTACTTTAATTTTAACAAATGACTTTTGATTATGAGCGCCGAAGCCAGCCTTCTTCAATTTGCTAACGAGACTTTTCATAGTAGGCCAGAGGTCGTCGGCGTTACTGTCCCAGACGTCGAATAGAGTTCTCTCTTCCTCGGTCAGGTTATTAATGAGAAGGCTCATTTCCTTAGAACACGGACACAAGGACATACCAACTACATCCACAGTCAAGTACTTCTTCAAAATATTATTCACAAGCGTGGTTTCAATTTCCACGTCGACAATTTCTGGGGACTTGAGATCCTTGGATATCGGCGAATTATGAATGAAGGGATACTTGAATTTTACTTTAAGGTAAATGTCATCCGTATCGTGCGCCTTCTGGAGTGCATATACGCACTCTTCTGCCATATCTAAAATGAATCCTCTAGGCTCTTTGAATATGTCGAATATCGTTCTAGATATTCTCGACATATTAATACCTTTCACGCCTTCGACTAAGTCGCAGTATGAGGATATGGTAGCTATAGTGGAAAAAGATCGCGATGCTACAGAGTCCTTCGTGTATACCTTTATTGGTAGTTCTATATTTCTAATACCTACCTTACTAATAGGGATCTTAGGAAAGCCGTCGGTACATTTTTGCATATCAGGAAGACTCAATATACAACCCCGTCCTGCTCTACGAGAGGATCTTTCATCTTGAGCTCCTTGAAAGAATCAGCTCGACCAGCGCACGATGGGCAAATGCCACAAGGGATATATCGATTCCTTGAGTGGCCATTTCTGCCTCCCATGGGGTCGAAAGAATAATCCATTCTTTCAAACTTTATGGTGGGATTATAGCAGGTCCAAGAATCCTCGTAGGGAATACTTAGTTCTGAGCCGAGTTGTATCTCATCTACTTTCTTCAATTTAACGAAGGGAGCGATAAAAGTAATCTTGTGCTTGTTATTGAGATCAGCTACAGCCTGCATAGCCTTGGTGAAAACTTCCTGACAATCCCAATATAAGTAGACTTCATTGTTCTCGTAATCACCATACTGGACGCCGAGAGCGATACCATCTGCTCCATTGGCTTCAGCGTAAGCTAAAGTGATCCCCGTAAGAATTGTATTACGAAATGGTACATACGTTGGCACAGTCTTCTCAGCGTCGAGATCACCCATTGTTGGGGTTGCAACCGACCCCTTGACCATCGCTGATACGTTTGCAGCGATTTCTCCGAGGAAAGAGAGATTAATAATCTTATGCTTGACCCCGAGCTTCTCACATGTCTTAGATGCCTGCTTGAGTTCCACATCACCGTGCCTCTGATTGTAATCGAAGCTTAGTGCGACTACATTTTCTCTACCAAGTTTCTTTACCATAAAGTATAGAAGCGTTGTGGAATCAAGTCCGCCAGAAAGACTAACTACAACCTTATGGACTTTGTCAATATTTTCCGTTCCCGAGATAACTGATTCATACATGCTCATTTATAATCCTTCCTCTTTTAAAGCAAAATAGGCATTCTCATATTCCTGAAGTGTTGCCTCAAGCCACACTACGTAATCCCACGCGGGATTTGTTAGAAATCTAGTAGCTTCCTCTTCCGTTAGATGATTTGGAATACCGGGCAAAGCTGTCCTGTGCGACTTGCCTGTCTCCCTCTCGAATCTTTTTCTATATTTATCTAGTACTTGTAACATACTTTCCTTTAAAAAATAGGGAGGTCTGCTTTGACCTCCCTATCAGTATATAGCTTTTGGCTATGAGTTATTTTAGGACTTCAAGTTCACTTCTGCATTTTCGGTAGCAAGGCTGAAGGGAGTGTGACTAGATGCATCAGTAGCTACTACGTCGATGCCCTCGCTCTTCTTCAAGGTCTTAACAACCACGTAAGTGACGGGAGTCATCACAGCCTCAATTAGGACCTTGACGATATACTGTACTATGAACATTCCACAAACTGCGAGGAAAGGCATAGTAAAGAGGAATACGCCGAAGATAAAAATTCCACTATCGAAAATCTGGCCCACCACAGTACTACCGATAGTACGGACCCAGAGATGCTTATGGGTGGGATCCCAATCAACCATGAGCTTCTTCACCTTGGACATAAAGACATCATTAGCGAAAGAACCGACAATGTACGCTAAGATAGAGAATAGAACTACTCTTGGTACTACCCCGAGCACGGCGTCATAAGCCTTCTTGCCGTCGGCGAAAAAGCCAGGAGCAGGAAGAGCTGAAGCGAATACGAACATAACAAGCATGATAGCGTTTGCCAAAGCTCCGTACCACACTACTCGCCTACTAGCTGCAAATCCATAAACCTCGGTGAATACGTCCGAGAGGATGTATGACAGGGGAAATAAGAACATTGCGCTTGTTACCACAAATGGACCCATTTGTACGAGCCTACCAGCTATAACGTTTGAGATAAGAAGGATTGTTACGAATGCCGTAACAAACCAACTAAGATACTTGTACTCCTTCATCTAAACTCCTTTTTCAAGTGATTGGCATTACTTCGTAGTCTTCAGCGAAGACGTCTGCTTGAGTAATTACCCAGGGATTCATTTCTCCATTCTTATAAAAATATATAAAAGGTCGCTTGGCCTTATCAGGATCCCCAGGTACAGGAAGATACGTCATTGATATCCACGCGTCCTTCCAGGTCTCCGACCACAAACCTCTAGTTACTTTTTGCCCATCCTTCAGTAGTTGGAAGGCTCCGAAGAAATCATGCATTCTTATCTCCCATATCCTTTATAGATTTACTAGACATCATCCTCTTCATAAATTCCGGATTGTTGAGTATAAATAGAGTCATCCCTCTTGCGAGAGCGCCTATTTCTTGCTCCGTTATTTGTATTCCATTCGTATTTTCGAACGCATGGAATATTTCATGCCACAGAGCTTGCCTGGCATCCATTTCATGAATCGTAGACTCTATATGAATTTCCGACTCATCGTTTAAACAAAGACCATCACACACTGTCTTATCTCTAGTGATGGTCGTCAAGAACTTAAGTTTATAGTCTTTGTACCCTATTTTAAGAGTCATCCTGATTGCACCTCTGAATGTAATATATACAAAGGACTACTTAAATATTTCCGCTTTTACCCACTCGACTCTTTCCTGAATAGAGCCGCCGTGAATAAAGAAGACTTTCTCTTCTGGAATATCTAGGATCCTCAGCATTCGTATCATTCCTAAAGATATATCATTTTGCTGATCAGTGTCAATAACTCTAGTCCCATCCCAAATCATATTAAAGGACGGTTGAATAATGATAAAGTGATCTATTCTGCTTGCTATTACTGTAGACTCGTGAGTAAGAAAATTAAGTATAGGTTCCGGTAGCCTGGGATTCTGACGCTCATGATAATACAGCGCGTATGTCAAAGAATCCAAGACAGTTCTATCCAGTAGAATACCGTTCTCTCCAGAATCCTTAGCTTGTAGAGCTAGTACAGCTAGCTGCACTTCAGCGTTACCGGAATAGATATCGAACCCGAAATTCTCTTTTAGAGATCGCACTCCTTCGGATCTTACTTTGTAAGCCTTAAAAGCTTTATCTTCCTTCAAGGCTGCTATAAGAGAACTTTTGCCTGTACACTGTGCGCCTGAAATAGCAATCCTCTTCATCATAAGAATTCTCTCCTAAAACGGCCGATGTTCATAACCATTAAGTCCTTCCTAGAATCGATATAGGGAATTTCAAATACCTCATCTATCTTGACCTTAGGTTTGTAATAATATAAGTTTTCTTTGTAGTAATTATTCTCCAATGCAGCAGCTACGGGATGAGAGGTATCCGCAGTTTCGATGAAGGGAAACATTGATGTTTTATACTTATATAGCTTGAGTTCCATTCCATAGTGACACCCGAGTAGGTGCAGTGGAAACTTTTTAAATACTGATAAGTCATACCGCTTCTTCAAGTCATTTTTAATAAATAAAATTCTATTCATCGACTTCCTATATAGAAGGTCGTCTTTCATTCTGCTTAATTCGGAGTCTAAGTCTTCCAACACAGGCCCTTCAAAGGCCTTAGACCCAAAAGGTATTGCTATCTTATCACAATAATGTATAGCAGTCTCGAATGAATGCAAGAGCTCTATGTTGGAAACTCCGTGAATAGCTCCGATTAATTTCGTGTGTGGAAATCTTTTTCGAAAAATAAGATTGAAACTTTTTAAAGAATTCAGGTTTTTCTGGAAATCATTAAACACATCAGGAGCTATAACTTCCGTTGGGCCTAATTTTTCAATCCACTCCAAGTACTGCTCTGGATCGAAGGAGGTGCCTAACTCAAACAGAGAGTTATCTAGGATAACTCTTCTTCCAGCCTCCACACTTTTCTTAAAGAAATTAAAGTATCTGAGGTTAGACAAACGGTGTACAAGGCAGTAATCGTAGTCAGTTACTGCTCTTACTGCCTCTAAGTAATTTAGAGGTGCCTCATGTGCGATATTCATTTTAATCCTTTATAGAGATATAATATGCTAGCCTGGATAGAATTTATTTAAGTCGTGCAGTACTGCATAAGCTAGTCTGGCGCTTCTCTTTAACTCCACTATCAATTCGGAGTCACCTGTAATGCCATTCTTATATATCTCATGCATGATATAATTCAAACAATCCTGCAGCTCTTCCTTTGCTAAAGCAATTGTGGGCGCTACCAAAGTATTTGCAAGGGAGCTCTCGTAAGACATTTCACCATACTTCTCTAGACCAAAAATACGCCTAGTATGCAAAATATTTCTCACGTCCATTGAGAAATCTAGGTCTCTTTCGATACCCTCGATACCACTCTCGTATATCCCGGGCCAGTCAGGGAGATTTTCTTTCTGAATTTCCATAATCTTCTTGTAATCTACATTCGGGGATTCCATTAATTCTTCCCACCCTGCCATTGGCCGTCATAAAGACTCGATGTCTCTTCGGTCTCACACATTACGACCTGAGCCAATCGCGATTGCTGCTCAATACGCAAAGGCGCAGTCGTAATCATAAATGCCCCCATATTATTCGTCTTAAACCCGGCATCGTATTCAGCGCTGAATAACATTGCGCCTGCTCGAAGCACAGAACTACGATGAATAATATTAGCTTTAGCGTTAGCTGGTACTTCAATTCCCTGAGAGAACGTTATAGCGTACATATAACCTGGTTCCAAGTCCCAATAAGTAATATGTGTCTGCTCATCTCGGCTGACACCAACGGGTGTGGCTGTCTGCAACGCAGTCTTTTCCTTTAGAATTTGTCCACCATTAACTTTCATAATGCCGATAACATTAAGATCAACCCCGTGCTGTTGAGGCGTCGCCCAGCCCTGAGGATCGATCAAGCACTTCATTACATGCTCACTATTAAAAACCATATAATCTATTCTCCTTATTTCTCTTCTAATATATTCTGTAAAGAATTTCTTATTTTCTTTTGTAACAAGCCCTCTATAATACCTGGCTCGTCGTCCTCTACATCGCCTATGACTCTTTTCAAAAGGTCAGATGGCTGAAATAGAACATCTATCTCGGCCATCTTAGCCCCAGAGATAAAGGTGTCTCCTTTATATACAACTTTTGTTTTCCCTAGAAAAGGAATCATTAGCTCCTCTTTGTCCATATACTGTTCTATTTGTCTAAGAAAAGTGAACTCAAGGACCTCCCTTACAATAGAAACTGGGTAGCCTGATATTGTTGATATTTCATTTACCAGATTTCTTTCGAAATCAGATAACCTCAAATTGGCCATGTAGTACTCCTCATGCTTAATCTTTTAGTTCTTTGAGCCAATGCTTTGTTACTTCACTAGTATAATTAGGATACCACGCTTGGCTTTCTTTTCTGAACTCTAATAGAGTAAAGCCAGTTGGTCCCTTTAATTCAGATAAAAACTTAAACATTCTATTTCCGTCTTCTCGAGATATCTTAAGAATATCCGATGTCTCTTCTGCGGTCTTCAGATATGGATGGACCCCATTTTCAAATAACTCCATCGCAAACCGTATCATTACAGGCTCTTCTTCAACTACAGGAGGATTAAATATGGCTTTCAAGGCCTCAGAAGGCTCCGGAGGATTACTAATGTTTGCGACAAATGTAGTCATTTCCTCCTGATTCAACTTTATCTTCTTATTATATACCTTTTTAGGTTTCTTTATTGGTGCCGCCATGGCTTCAGCTCGCCTTGCTTCGATTTCTTTTTGTTGTTGTTCAATTTGAAATTGAAGTTTGCTTAACTCCGACATAAAATCTACTGTGGTTTCTTTTTGTGATTTTTCTACGACTACCTCTAATTCTCCTGCAGCCGGTATAGCAGATAGGGCTAGAGTTAACTCAATTGCTAAACCGAACAATAAGAAGAATATCATAATTGCGGGTCTGGCTCCAGCTTCAGAGAATATTTGGCTGAATATTAACTGCGCATTCACTGCCACCCTCTGCTTAGCAATATCCGATGCTGTGCCGCTATTGAAAGCATTAATCTTAGCATCCAAAGAGTCTGCGCGACTACGCACATCCTTTAACTGAGTTTCCATCGCAGTTCTTGCTTTGGTATCATATTGAGTTAACTGACTTTCTTTAACGAGAATATCATCTATTTGGGTTTGTATCGATTTTCTCTCAACTGCTAAAGACTGAAGTTGAGTTGTTATAGCCTGGTCTTTGACGGACTGTAGTCCTACAATTTTTGTGACATCACTATTTGTAGCATACGAAATAGCCAATCCAAAAGATATGGCAGCTATGATGGACATTACTGCAATAGTAAACCAGGTTATGTAGTGGAGCCTCTTTTTGAAGAGGCTTTTTTTCTCATGGTTTGCAGATATCCATTGCCAGATTTTCATGAATACAAGAATTGCGCCAGCAAAAGGCATAATCCAAGATTCTCCCAATGAAGAGAAAAAGTTCACCCCGATTAAAACATCCACGAGACCTACAGCTAGGAATCCTAGTCTTCTAAACCAGGGATTTGTGTGGTGACTTGATGGCTCTGCCTTAATGAATTTCATTACTGTCTTAAAGACTTCGTTCATTTGATTTTCATCCTTTTTTATTATAGCACTTAGGCTCTAATTATATTGTTTTACCCCTAGATCTGCGAAATTCGCATATCTAGAGTTGCGAAATCCTGATATCTATTAATATAAAAATAAATAATATAAAAATATATGAATATTAAGGGATGCTCTAGTCGAGCATCCCTTAGTATAAATACAAGTCTATTTATGTAATTAAGGCTATCATCCTCTTCTATATTATTAATTGCCGCGGATGATGATGACCTTGCTTGCGGCCTGCCAAAGCGCGATAACTTTTTCTTCAAGTTTGTCTGCTCTTGCCAGGAAGCCTGAATAATCAATTGTCCCCATATCCGTAGTCTTGACTTGTGATCTCAACATTGCAAGTGTTCTTAGTACTTTAGCGGTAGCTAGCTCTCTTGCCTCACTTCGACGATTAAAAGGTATGTCGTCCCAGTCAGTAGAAAGAGTAGCCCACTCTATTTCAAGGAGGCCCATTTTATTGGCGTAACCTATAACCTTTCCGTTTTGAATATCTGTCCGTACTCGAGTTCTCGCACCATAATTAATGACTCCTTGTCTCACAGCCCTTTCCATAATAAAGGTGGAAAAGGAGCCTGTATTAGCATACCCTTGCTTCTTTTTCCAATTGATAGCGGGGTTTGCGAAGGATCCCTGGGAAGAAGTAGATAAAATAACTTCATCAAAGTAACGAGATATGGGATTACCCTTGTCCATAGAAATAGGATACCCTGGATTCACATAAGCACGATGTACTCCGAATGTCGTATGAGCTCCCACTGGATCAGGAAATGGGATTTCGAAGCCCTGTGTCGTCATAGGGTACTTGCCAATCGTTATTATGGGAAACCATTTGTAGTACTCATAGAGACAGGGACGAACGACATTATCTAAGAATTCCTCCTGTGTAAATTCTAACTCCTCGAATTTAATGAAGGGAACTCCAGCCTCTGAGAAAATCATATTTAGTTCATCAGTAGTAATAGTTATTGTAGATGTAATGTCGTTTTGATTTTCTAGTTCAGTGAAAGGAATCCATGCTGGATTAAAAGGATCAGTTATGGATTGAAACTGCGCCTGAGTCAATATAATATAAAGATAAGGGGAGATGATGTTGGCGCTTTGGATAGTCCCGGTCGCTAAATTACTGACATAGTAATTATTCCAGGAAAATCCCGTGTCAGTAAAGTCTTCATTTACATATATCACTGCACCATTGAGCGGAACGCCTGGCTCTACAACTCGAAGGAAGGTCCCATTAGTGAAGCTTTTTTGTGTATTAACAGACTCCGCTTGTCCCATCTGGATCCAAGAGTCTCTTCTTTGAGCTAAAGTATACGTGAAAAGCAAGTCCAGCTTGGTCATTATTTGTTATCCTTGATACTTAAATTAGTAGACAGGTTCACCTGTATAATGTTAGATTTATTCATTCGATCCGTAGATGACTCGGTATCGTGAATAGATCTATTTAATGAGGTGATTTTTAACGCTGTAACAAAATCTGTATATGATTCCTTATCTTGCTGAGCTCGGCTTAATCCATACTTTGAGGAAGTAAGAACATCATAAATCGATTCTGTACTCGCTATGAGACTTTTTGGAGATAATGGAGGGTGCGATAAAGCATCAGTCACGCCATGGCTATCGTTTTCATATCTGTGTAAGATCCTGGAGACAATCAAAGAAGACCTCGGAGATACTAAGTCTGCGAAGAATCTTGTGTAATTTTCAATACCTCGATGGTAATGAGAGAGAACATCAAAAATAGATGCGGCGTCTAGGAGAGTTAATCTATTAGGGCCATAAACTTGACTAGAATCATTGAGAGGAGAAAATTCATCGATTGAAGCTAGAATACTACCAGAAGATGGGTAGTCTAAAAGATTATTAGTTTCTAAAATGGAGACTACAAATGTTTGCTTAGCTGAGCTAGAATCGCCGGATACAGTTCCTGACTCTACGACGGCAACTGGAGTACCTGAGGTCCCAGTTGAGGAATCTCCTGACACAGTTCCACTCTCAGATATAGCGGCAGGAATGTATCTGATCGCACTAGAAGTATCCGAGCTAGAAGTAGGCTCTACAATCGCAGATGTGGTAGTTAAAGTATTTGACTGGGAATCCCCTGACACTGTGCCATTTTCTAAGATAGCTACAACATTGATTAAAGAACTAGATTGTGTATCACCGGAAGTAACACCACTCTCTGTTATGGAAACAGGAGATCCTGCTACCCCGGTCGAAGAGTCCCCTGAGGTTACTCCGTTCTCTGTGATTGAAGCAGGTACGTACCTAGTAGCACCGCCAGTATCAGAACTATTCGTAGCCTCCGTTATAGTCGCCACGGCTGTTAGGGAGGAGGATTGAGAGTCCCCTGATACTGTACCACTCTCAGTAATAGATACCGGCGAGCCGGCAATCGCTGAAGAGGAGTCGCCTGAAACAGTACCGGACTCCGTAATAGATACGGAAGTCGTTAGTATCTTGGATTGTGAGTCGCCAGATACGGTTCCATTTTCAAGAATCGTTACTGCTGCCGTCAGAAGAGAGGACTGAGAATCTCCAGAAGTTATACCAGATTCAACAATGGCTACTGGCCAGGTAGCTGAGCCAGTAGCCGCACTTGAGGTGTCAGAGGAGTTTGATATTGATTCTGTTATGGAGACAGGGTAGGTTACAGGGCTTTGAGTGTCAAACGCATCAAATAGTATCCTTGACATTCAATACCCCTTAGAAGCTTATAAGTGCGTAAGTATCTCCATTGGAGGGTGTTCCTGTATATCCATTGGTGAAGGTTAGTATCTTTGTAGAGCCATCATATGCAGTTACCTTTTTTACTTCTGGTACGGTAGCCCCATTTATGAATAATAGGCATAATGCATCCTTCCAGAAGTCAACCGTAGTCTCGGAACGGTCTGACTTGAACTGAGTAGCCGAGTTACCACCATCTGTCTGCACAGTACCTACTGTCCTGTCAGGGACATCCTGCATGACCGAGCCCCATTGGTACCTTTCATTTGGAGGAACTGACGAGTTTCCAGTTATTAGGTATGTATAGTTTATTCCATATAGAAACCCAGTGAAATCATATTTGTATATTCCTGTAGACCCGATCTGGGTCATTGAGGTTGCGGTGACTACATGGGTGCCATCAGACACCTTGTATATATCAATCAGAGGGGTATACCCGTTATATGGGCTACCCCCGCTCGTCATTAAAGCGATAATAGTAATAGCCACTTAACTCTCCCAGTATATCAATGATCGCCAGAACTCCTGTCCAGTATGTCTCATTATATATAAGTAATCAAGATTATCCACAGTAGTTACTATTTCCATCCTATTACCAGCCAAGCCTACACCTTGGGCATATGGTGTCAATGATGCTGAGCGTATCATCCATGTTGGTATGTCTATAACATATACACGTCCTGTTGCTCCTACAGTGAAGTATAGCTTGTTGCCACCATCGTAGGCATACATAGAACCTACCACCAATGTCTCTGGCTGTGGGTCCAACTGCAAGGATATATCCCATTTCTCAGTTGGAATATCATACATGTCAAATTGCTGCTGGTTTCCTCTTGCTTTTATTATTCCTCTTCCCTTATAGTTGGAGGTACCACCGAATATCCATTGAAGACCACAATTTGTACCTGAAGCTGGGGGCTCTAGAACAGTATAGCTATTGACATTTGAAGGGGTACCAATGGCTGTTGTTATTGTTGTAGCTGTATTTGCTGTTATTACAACTTCCTGTCCATAAGGTGCCGCAGATCCTCCACATACACGTAGCCTTTTGTTTACCAATAGAGATGCAGGTAGGTTCATTGCTGTGTTTGTTCCTACACCAGCAGCACCAGAGGTGAATGTCCCGAAGCTATCCATTATCCGGTACCTTGAGGTAGTATCCGGGGTTCCATTGGGCCAAGAGGCTACATTCAATGTAGTCGCTGTATTGGATGTTATTGCGGCCTCACTGCCTACACCCGTACCTGACTCTATCCTAACCCTATATCCCACCCACCTTCCATTAGCTAATGATGTGTTCCATGTTTGTGAGGAATCAGTAATGCTAGTTGAAGAAGAAGATGTTACATATCCTGTGGTCCTTCCTCCAGTATCCTTGTAGACTGTCATGGGGCCAAAGCAGCATGGGTCCACAATCATGTACCGCCACGTACCGTTTGTAGGGGCATTATTGGTAAGTATTGTAAGGGTGTTCGCTGTATTTGATGTTATCCTTGTTGCCATCAAGCCAGTACCAGCAGCGGGGGTTGGTCCAGCCGCCTGCAGGAGGCATAGCCTTCCAGCATGCTCACCGTTTCCAGTTGCTGACCAGTTCTTTGACATATCTATCACTGTGGTTGCATTAAGGGTTCCTGTAAGCGCTGGGGTTGCTGTGCTTCCTGTACCATCCAGAGAAAATGTTGCCGTTCCTCCAACACCTAGGATAGTAAAGGACTTGTTCCACCACGTATCAGTGGCAAGGCCACCAATGACTATTGACTGACCAGAGACAAGACCATGGTTTATTGCTGTGGTTACGAGTCCAGTTGTTCCTACCGTAAGGGTTATTGTCAATGATGACCCTGTACCTCCAGTGGTCGCTGAAGATCCAGCACCATATCCAGAACCTGAGGCACATAGTGCTATGGCTGAAGGTATACCGCCAGTAGCACATGCTGTTATGATGAATGTTCCCAAAGTACCAGAGGTTGAACATGTTACTATATCACCTATTGTGTACCCCGTTCCAGCCACATTTATAACTCCAGATAGTATACCTGTAGTTACTCTTACTATGGATGTAATCCCAATAGGCTCCTGCTGCGCTGGCCACCCTGTAGCACCGGGAACTGATATGTATGCCTGTCTTACGGTGCCAAAGTCAAATACGTTTGATGTAGCCCAAGTATCTTGTTCAACATTATAGCTAAGAAGGCTACCCTGTGCATCTCCAGAGAAATACATTAAATCTGTATTGGCGAATATGGAGAATACTGATGTATTATCAGGGTTAACATCAAAGTTTCTTTCAACAGTAAGAATTGTAGCTGTATTACCAACTATCCTTCTTCTCTGTCCTGCTCCAGTTCCAGATAGTATTCTTAATTGATAGTTAACCCATTGATCAACTGTCCATGCTGTTGATGCTGTCAATGTCCTTGCAGTACCAGCTGTTGCAGTTACTGAGGATACGTATGCCCCACCTATCTCACCAGTCCTCTCCAAAGACCAGTCAGTTCCCAAAGCCGCTACTATATTACCCGCTATTGCTGTTTTTGTATACCATACATCAGTGGCAATATCATAGTATTGGTGTGTTGACCATCCGGGAGTACCAGCAGAGGATGTTGCCCATATTCCTCCCGATAGTATCAAAAATGTTGATGTAGTATCAGGACTAGTAGTCCATGCCGAGCTTAGTGTCAATGTGGAATATTCTATCTGATACCCTGTCTGTGCTGCTGGTGCCGCATAAGGAGACTGTGAGGACCACCCAGTGTTATGCCAAGAATCCAGTTGCTGCCAGTTAACATCATTGAAATAAAGAATTGTAGGATCATTGTATAATATTTTCCTTACCTGCCCTAATCCAGTTCCATAGGTTGCCCTGCAATGATATCCCTGCCATTGATTGTATGTCCATTTCTTCAATCCATCTGTAGCGGTGGCAACACCGGATACTGTCGAGAAGAACCCACCGTCAACAACAGTAGGCGCTGAGGTTCCTCCAGCTGTAACTGTGCGTTCCTGTCCCGCTCCTGTTCCAGAGATTATCCTTACTGTCATGCCATCAAAGAGCCCTGCCCTTACACCTGCTATCCTTATATGTGTAGTATCAGGAACATAGAGAACCTTTCCCCTGAATCCACTGTATTTGGAATACTTAAGTCCCAAGGATGTGGCTGGAACTACAGGGGGAGCGGCCAATAATGCCCAAGCATCAGACCATGTATCATATCTCCAGAAGGAGTTTGGAACCGCTGTGGCCGTGAGTACATACATGTATCTGGCATTACCATCATCGATGGCGCACATGGCGGTACCAGCAGCTGTAGCCTGAGGAAGGAATCTCATCCACTCCCATACGGGGAGATCCACCTGCTTTTGAAGTTTATTTACCAAAGCCATTTATAAGTTCTCCTTACCATAAAATCTATTTATATTATCTTTCATTTTATTTTTTTAGAAGTTTAATTGGGTTCTTATTCCATCACAATAAGTTCTATGAGTATCATCGCATATTCTCCATCGTTGGTCTATTCCTTTTTCTGTTGTTGGTACCGTAGGTGTCTGTATGGCAGTACCCGTTGTGGGGTCATAAGCTCCAAAGGCATCCTTTGTCCAAGTAGCGGGGTCCGTAGGTATTATATAAGGATTACCTCCCGGAACATTAGATATTATATTAGGCCCTAAGGATGTTGCTGCCGTTATTGCTGTAGTTCCAGCTATTGAGTCAGCAATAACCCTCTGCCTACCCTGTGAATCCACGATTGCCTGACTTTCAAGAAGTTTATTCATTCTTCTTAATAATGTGGGTATTGAGTCAATATCAGAAGGAAAGTCTATGAATATCTGTAGTACATCAGAGTTATTCATTCCTGTTGTATTATAGGTTAATGTGATGACATTATTCACTATTGATGTAGCACCTAGTGCATTGTTGGTGAAGTTGTATATTATTACATTGGTGGTTACATTGGTTATCAGTAGGATTTGATTTAAAGTTAGATTTATGCTTACCCTATAGGTATTTGTATTTATTCCAGATAATGTTATTGTCTTAGCTGCTGCATTGAATGTGTAAGAGCCAAAGTCCGAGCCTACAAGATATTTCATTCTAACTCCATTGAAGCTGGCTTCTTATTCCCAATGCATAGGACTGCCTTGTATCGTTGGCTATCCTCCATCTTTGATCAACAGGGCCTTCATTTATATTCAATGTTCCCACGGATGTCAGTGAGTATGGGTTACCTCCAGAGGTATTACCCGATATTGATACTCCAAGTCCAGTAGCATTTGTTACAGCCACCGATCCTGCTTCTATTACCACTCTCTGCCTCAAGGAGGAGTCTACAATAGCATTGCTCTCTAGAAGCTTGTTCATCCTTCTTAATAGCGCTGCTAAGGATTCCGTCTGGTCTATATTTATGAATATCTGTAGGGCATCATTGGAACTCATGGAGGTAGTGTTATACGCCAATGTTATTACATTGTTGTTTAGCGCCGTTGCCCCCAAGGACGCGTTCATAAAGTTGTATATCAGGACATTGCTGGTTACATTTGTTATCACCATGAAGTTAGACAGGGAAAGAGTGGCGCCAATATTATTCAATGCTATCTGCCTAGTGGCTGGATTGAATGTATATGTCCCTATGTCACTTCCTATCATTAATTTCATTATTTGCCTTCTATGATAATGCTATAACCATGCCTATATCCATAGAGGTATAGGCGGAGGAATTCAATGCCAGCCAATTTGCTATATTAGCAGGGAATGAGGTGGAGGTATGAGCAGTAGTACACCTATACAGATTACCTGAGTAATATACATACTGGTACAATGCATAGGTTATTCCTGTGGACCAATCAGTTACCTGAGTTAGAAAAGATCCAGGTTTAGCGCCACTTATCATATTAAGAAACTATCTCCATATTTCCATCTTGATGAATATTCAATTTTATAAAATCCCCAGCAGTTTGGGCCGGTTGGATCAATACAGTTAAAGGATCTCCTTCTTGAACTATTGCTGTCATAGTAAAATAGTTTGTATTGCCCGCCTGACTCATTAAGTATTTATAAAGCTCATTTATCATATTGTATTCTCCATGTCGCGTTTACTGAGTAAGATATCCTTGTATAATCCTTACATTGTTGTGGAGTAAGACACCTGGATAGCGTCATTTACTGCTACTGTCTTGGCGCCACCTGTAAAAGCACCACCAGAGTACAAAGTTCCACCCGTATTGCCTATAGTAGATACTGCGCCAGAAGCCATGACCATAAAGCAGCCTTGAACAGAGGTTCCACCAGTTATTGTGGCTATTGTGAAAGATAACGCTGATGTTAAAGCCTTAGTAACGGTGCCTGTACCTGATGCCGCAGAGAAACCGCCGTTCGCAGTTATACGTGCTGTTACTGTTGGCCCGTGAGAACCGTCGACACCGCACTCATACCAACCAGCGTGAGTACCCATAGTGTCTCCAGCAGCAACCGAAGACCAACCTACTCCGCTAATGAGTCCCATGAAAGGTCCAGTTGGAGTGTACGCACCTGTACCAAACATAGTGTCAAGAATATGCTTCTTGCCTACATCTACTACCGTATTCTCTATAACATCTTCCCACTTGAGATTACCATTCTCGTCTCTGCATGTGAGAGTATATTTTCCCTCGAGATGATTAACTTCATTGTGCATACCTGCTCCCCTTATTACGCGCGCGGACCCACTGTCCACTAAATTATTTATTTCCATTTATCAACTTCCCAAGAATGTAATTTGCCATGTCACAACGAGTGAATCTAAAGTAGTGACATTTACAGAAGGTGTAATCTGAGCGTAGGCTAAACAGTTAACCGAAGAGCCCGAATTCAAATCCGAAGTTATTGCTGCCTCGTTTATGCCAGACACATTCAAAGATCCCTGAGTATATGTTACTCGGTATACCACGACATTAGAATTCGAAGCCGGAGTCGCACTGCCGCCCCAAGCTGCTAGTAATTGAGGATACCCTGTGTCCAAAACTTGCGCGATTCCCGTTTGAGTATTAACCCAAGTATTTGCCTTAGGTAAAGTACCCGTCCAGCCTGTACCAACGGGAAGATATCCATGAGTAGAGTCTATTTTCTGTCTCACGGGGACTAGCTGAAGCATATCCGCAATCAAGGAGTCTCCACTTGAGGTGACGATGTTATGACTGACAGACTTACTTAATTCGTTGCCATCCTTATCATACACAACCGCTTCAACCTTACCGCATATTGTAATTATTGAGTTTTCCATGCTTTAAGTTCCTACTCTAAATTAGTCAGTTTGTTACTAATTAGTCACAATGAAAAACGAGTCGGAAGCATGCACCATACTTAAGAACTCCCTTATGATTCAAGGAGATCTAGCATATAAGATACCAGATCCAACAGGGCAATTTATAAATACTATACCGCGCCCCTTTGACTTATTCGGTTCGGTACGGGGGCTGCCCTGGTATTGCGAGGTAAAATTTCTCAACAAACTTCAGTCTTTTGATCTTCAACGCATAGAAGATCATCAGATTCAAAATCTACTGGATCTTAAAGAAAAAACAGTAGGAGCTCTTTGTTGGATTGTCTTGGCCGTAAAAGTAGCGAGAGGAGATAGTCGATTTTATATCTTTAAAGATATCTTAGATATAGCAGAGAGAAGAAAAAATAAAAGGAATTATTTGAAAAAAGAACTCGAAACACTAACTTATTACACTGTTAGGAAAAATCTAATAGAAGGAGATTTTTGTGATATATCCGTACCTATGCGACTCTTGTAAGGAAACAACTGAAGTGGAAATGCCTATGATGGAAGACCACCCAGCATCTATTAAATGTAAGTGTGGTAAAAAAGCTCATAGAGTTTTTGGGCAATCTATACATATTCCGGATGATTTTAAAGCGGTGTCTGATATTAGCAATGGAGATCATGGCGCCAACCTCGATTACATTTCCGGCAGGATGAGACACTCTCATCCGTCTGGTCGAACATCGAAAATATATTACTAATGTGGACCGGAGTCTCAGCAGTCAGTCAGCGATTTTGTAGAGAGTTACATGAGAAGCTCCACGAGCTCTATCCTAATCTAAGGCTACATTACAGCGATTTAAATGGCGAATGGATGGTATTTAAGACCAAGAAAACTTTTTATCAAGTGGATTTTTTTATAGAAGATTGGAAAACAGCCATAGAGTTTCATGGAGATTTTTGGCATGCCAATCCCGAGAAGTACACAGCCGATAGAAAAATCATGAGGTTAAAAGCATCTACTATATGGGCCAAAGATAAAAAAAGAACAGCTTTCTTAGAAAAGAAAGGATTAAAAGTAGTCATTGTGTGGGAATCAGAGTATAACCAGGATCCGGAAGAGACTGTTAATAGAATTTTGAAACTAATTAAAAAGGGACATAGAAGGAAATTAAATGGCGGCTAAATTAAATAGTGGTGGAGCTGGACCTCTTCCAGGCGTCGGTTCTGACAGCAGTAAGGATGCTCAACTAGCAAAATCTCAGAAACAACGATTTCGATTCGTAAGAAATCTTACCTCTCTTTTCGGCTTCCGCCGATCGGGAGGAAATAAAGGTACATTCGCAAAGCATAACGTAGATTTCGTAAAAGTAGATCCTGATTCCGATATGAGAATTGCTCAGGGCAAACTCGGCAAGACTTTTACAACGAAGCTTTCTTCGCGCCTCGAAACATTATTCGACGCCTGGCTCACTGATACTACTGATACTTTCACCGGTTATCAGGATAGGTTAAAGCGCTTGGCTGAGCTTCAATTTGCTATAACGAATGATCCTTTCCTATCTATGGCTGTGGATCTGTATGCTGATGAAGGAACACAGTTAGACGTACAGGGCCAGCTTATAAATATCGATTGTTCTGATCCTAGAATGAAAACCAGAATGGAAAATCTCTTGAGGCAATGGGGAGTTACTCAAAACAGGGTGCGCTCCGCTATGTACAATATGGCCTGGTCTGGAGATGCTTTTTGGTCTAATAAAGTAACTAGAGACGGCGTCATAAGAATTAATCCTCTGGATGTTCACCAAGTGACCGAACGATTAGAGTTTGATCCCGTCCAAGTTGCATCTAAGATTGCTTTGAATAATAACATTGTAGCAGCTCTTTCTCGAGACTCAAAGCTGCAGATGTTATTCTCACGATTAAATGACGAAGAAAATGACGAGTATGCTGATCTCTTCGACAAGAAGCTATTCGGCTTCGTTACGGATGGCGATCTGGTATTGCCCCCCTGGTGCGTTTCTCATTTTAGATTGAATTCAGAGCAATCCGAGTTTTATCCAATGGGTAAATCTATTTTCTTAAAGGCCCTGGCGCCCTTTAGACAGTATAACGCCACAAAAACTTTGCAGTCTATCGCACGCGTAATGTCGTATCCTATCACAGTGTATAGTGTAAAAACTACGCCCGGTATGGACGAATCTCAGCAGTTCGAAAAAATCAATGAAGCTCGTGAGCAATATGAAAATATTGGCGAGCAAGGTAATAGTTCAGAAGCCTACTCCGTTAATACGAAGATGTGGGTACCTGACGGTCTTGTCAACGTATCCGTACACTCTCCTAACATTGATGTTAATGCTATCGGCGACCTCGAAATGTACCGGGACGACGTGGCTATTGCTTCGGGAATTCCAAAGGGATATTTAGTTAATGAATGGGGCAATTTCGGAGTGTCTGCAATCTCGCTGGTCGAGCAATTCAAACCCTTCGCAAGAAGAGTATACACCTTACAATCAGCATTCATCGACGGATTATCTAATCTGTTTAGACTACACTTCGCTATTACAGGTGAATTCGACTATACCGAGCCTTTCGTTCTTTCAATGAAATTCCCTAACGAAGAATCCTCGGACGAGAGAGTTCAATCAAAAACGAATAGCTTATCTCTGAGTAAAGACGTTATAGATACAGTGTCTGGTATTATAGGGGCCATCAATGATCCTTTGCCTCAGGAAGTCGTCCAAGATATTTTAACTAAATTCTCTTTCTTGGATCCTAAGGATATTAAGAAGTGGGTAAAGAAGAGGAATCTGGATAATACGGAGGCAGCCGATGACCTTGGAGGAGATGAGTCTGGAACAGGTGGTGGCGGAGGCATTTCGTCAATTGGCGGAGGCTCGGGAGGGTCTGCTGACGATTTTGGAGCTTACGGAGACAGCGGAGGAGATGATTTTGGAGAGCCCTCAGAAGTCGAAGGAGAGGGTCTTGAGGGCGATAATGAGGATAAAGAATTTGAGGGCGGTGATGAGTTCGGTACTGAAATTGGTGGCGGAGGATTTGGAGCCGTAGAAGGCGGAGAAGAAAACGCTGGAGCTGGAGAAGAATTAGCTGCCGGAGAGGATGAAACTGGCAACGAAGAGGGCGAAGAGGAAGAAGAGCCTCGAGCTAAGGAAGAAATTACTCGTTGGAAGAAGAATCGCTTGCGCGAAGCTCGAGTGCGAGAACTCACAGTACGTTACGTTGAATCAAGAGAAATTGTACAAGAAGCTATCATGCAGAAATGGCTAGATTTAGAAGAAGCAACGATAAATAATCGCCATTATAAGTACTCAGAGATTCCTTCGAACATGAGAGACGTATATGAAACCTTGAAGGCTGCTAAGGGGGGCCTGACTCCCGAGAAAAAGAAAAGCTTACAAGAGTCCGTACAGATTATAATGGAAAAACAAAACCCAAAAACCAAACCTGATAAGTTAAATTTTGGGGATATAAAAAGTACTTTTGAGCAAGATCAAATTGACGCTGACACTGCAGAAGATTTAAGTGACGAGGATCTTTTACATCGACAAAAAACGCAGCAACTACTTCAATAGAATGATATTACTAATTAAAGTAAGAGGATAATGGAATGATTAGGCTTCAAGAGAATTATACTGTATCGCCCCAAAACATTCATCTTCACAGCAGCGATTCTATGGAAGAATCTGCTACCAAGATATATGAACAAGTTGACGGTAAGAAGTACGAATGCGTAGGTGTTGCGGATGTAGAAGTTTCTCGATACGATTTTATAAATGAGAATGGTAGATTATACGGAAAAGCTTTATGGGAAAATGTTATTAAGAATCAAAAACATATCTGGGAAGGCTCTGTTGGCCTTGCTGATCATCCTGGTGATATGGATGAGGGTTCGGTAAAAAACATTTTCGGTGTATGGCACAATCTTCACCTCAACGAGTCGACACAGACTGTGATGGCAGAGTTGCGATTAGTTGGTCCTCATGGTAAGCTAGCCCGCGAAATTATGGAAGCCGGCGGCAAAATAGGTTTTTCCTCCTCTGGTTTTGGTGAACTGAAAGAAGATGGACGCACGGTTGACCCATCTTCTTACATGATAGAAAGAATATCAGATTTTGTATTGAATCCTAGTCAAAAAGTTTTCGGAACAATCAATAACGTGAGAAAAGAATCAAAGGAGACGGTTTCCATGAATGAATCTACAAATTCTTCAACTAGAAAAATATCGAAGCTTGAGGAAAGAAAATTCCGCAAGGACGTGGAAGGATTCCTTCAGGAAGCGTCCGCTATTGCAAAGCCGGCTGATCGCTTAGCTGATTTGCATGAACTTCTCAATTATTTTGAGGATGATTCTACCCCGGATCTAAAAGCTAGGGTTCAAGAGGAAATCAAAGTAACTGAAAAGCTTCTTGGTACCTTCCAGGAAGAGCAGATCAAGCTCAAAGAAGAGCTTGGCGTTGATTCTGTAGGCGCTATCAAAGAGGGCATTAGGAAGATTGTCAACGAGACTCAGCTTTTTGAGAAGCAGTCTAAGGACTGGAAGAAAATTGCCGAGGGACTCCAGGTTAAGATTCGCAATATGCAGAAGCAAATTGAGAGTATGCCTACTCCTGAGCAATTTGAAGAGTCTCAAGTTAAGCTCGAGAGAATGAAGAGATTTATTAATCAGCGAGAACAGCTCATGAAGAGCAAAATAGACGCTATGCGCGAAGAACTTGATAGTACTTCCGCTATTACCGATAAGATGTCCGAGGAATTTGTTTCTCTTAACAAGAAACTAGACGAGTATAAGAAAGTTATCGTTGAAGGCTCCAAGGCTATCACAGAACTCGAGGAAACAGTACAACAGAAAGATCAGATCATCGAGCAGATCACTATAGAAAACGAATCCATAGTGGAAGCGGCGACGAGGCTTCCTGAATTTAAGCCATCCTTCACTGAAAAAACATCTTCTATGCTTAATATGAACGAGCACACCAAGGTAGAATCCTACTACAAGGATCTCGTAAAAAGACATGGAAAGAGAATGGAAGCATTCCGAACTCGAATTATGGCTTGTAAGACTCTATCCGAAGCAGCTAAGCTATATGTTGGTATCTTAGCAGAAATGGATTCTCCTAAGGCAGTGAATGACGGCGTGTGGGAAGGTAGGAAGCAGATCATGGAATCAGTAACCGGCCGCCACATTAGTGATCATAAGCCTATGAAATCTCGTCTTCCTTCAACCTGGGAGTAATAAAGAAATGCCACTTAATCAATTAAACGCTAGCGATCCTTTTAAGCAGGCCGCTAGCGCATTTCAGAACTTAAAAACTTGTAGGCTTGATGTTGTATTCGGTGGCACAAGTCTAACAAGAGATATGTTGGAGATGATCATTGAAGACTTCTCCTTAGCGTCTCAGGATCAAGCTACTTTTAATAGTTGGATTAAGATAGATATGGATTTAGAGAAGGCTCTGAAAACATATAAGTCTACCCTGGCTGCCTTGTTACAAGGTATGACTACATCAGGAGCTGTTGCAGCAGAAGTACAATCAGAAACAGGCACACCTGGACCAGCGGGATTTGCGCCAGACCTCACTGCCAATCAATTATAGGACTAATTAGAAATAGAATTACTTTTAGGGAAGGATTGAATATCAAACAATCTTATATTGATTGTTTTCACCCATTACTCTCATATAGAGTAGATGCTGTTATAAATACAAACAGACACTCGATATCTTCAATCCCTCGTAAGCGCGGTTTCTTCAAATATACGGAAACCTCCCCGATAAGAAATATAAAGGGAGATTTAATTTTATGAGTATTAAGTCAAGAATGACTGAAGATAGGATGAAGCTCAATGAGTCCGATCCTATTTATACCGAGCGGGAAGCTCGTGCGAGCCGCCTCCTAGAGAAGTGGTATCGAGTTCCTGAGATCGGAGAGGGCCTAAAGGCCATGGAAGATCGCAAGGCTATGAATACCGCGATCCTCTTAGAGAATCAGGCACGGCACATGTCCAGGCTGTCTGAAACCACGTATTCTTCACAGTTCGCTGCTACGCCTGAAAACATGATTCGTCTTGTAAGGCTTGCTTATCCTAACAGTATTCGTGACAAGCTCTTCACTGAGTTCGCCATGGAGACTGCTCGCGATTCTATCAAGTACATTAAGCCTATCTACGTTGACAAGTATGGTGTTTCCACTGGTATTAACCGATCCTACACTGGTCCCGGAGCTTTCCAGAACAGTGCAGTTACTTACGAAGGTAAGGAAGATAGGTATCCTGAGGAAATGGCTAACGGCGTCGTTGTTTCAGCAACATCGATCACCTTCGCTGGTGGTTCCACTGAATTTAGCTTCGGTTATATTCAGGGATACGCAATTTGCTATGACGCTAACGGTGATGTCGTAGCTATGGAAAACAGGTCTGGTACTTGGTCTATTCGCGCCGGCCTAAATATTACTATTTCTTATTCCGGTGCCGGCGTGTATGCGCTGTCTGGATCTGATGCTGGTGTAATTACACTCGCTATCGGTAGGTATGCATCAGAATTGGATACTTCTGGTACGTCTCTCGGTGAAGTTGACCTCGTGATGACTGATTATCAGTTCAGGGTTCGACCTATGACCTTGGGCGTTAGCTGGACGACCATGTCTGAGTTGTATCTTGATTCTACTGTTGGTGTTTCCACTGAGGAAGTTCTCATGGACGCAGCTGGACAGGAAATCAAGAAGGCTCTGGACTTCCGCGCTGTAAGAATTGCTTGGGCTGCTGCACGAACGAACGGCTACCCAATTCTTCAGTTTGACGCTGAAGGTGGCGCCGGTACTCAGGACTCCTATATCCATACCGCGCAGACTGCTTCTCAGGCTATCGAGCGTGTTGGTGACGTAATGTTTAACGACATTATGCGAGGCGGCGTATCGAGGATCGTTGGTGGTCCTGCTGCTGTTACCTATCTACGACTCAACGCTGGTTTCACAACCAAGGGTGCACAGCCAAGAATCGGTGGATACCAGGTCGGAGAGCTCTACAACATTCCAGTGTTCAAGGTTCCTTCTCAGATTATCCCGGATAATCAGCTTCTTTGCGTATGGAAGAACGAGAATAACGAGGCAGACGTTAGCGTGGCCTTCGGAGTACTCGTACCATTCTTCAGCACTGGTTCACTCCAGAGAAAGAACTTCTACAAGGAAGCAGGCTTGGCGTCCTTCGGTGACTACCAGGTCCTTAATCCAAAATACTTCGGGATCATCCAAATCAACAACATCCGTGTACTATAACATTATATAGTAACGAATTAGTAATCGAGCCGCTCTGAAAAGAGCGGCTTTTATTTTGCTTTCTGATTCTTTTTGAGAGGGGGATATTAATTAAAGATCAAAGGGAGCTACGATGAAACAATTTGGAATAGTATACGTGATAACTAATATAGAGAATGGACATCAGTACGTGGGGCAAACCACCGGTAAGTTGCGCAACAGATGGACAGAGCATAAGAGGGTAGGAAAAAAATGCAAAGTAAAAACTTATTTATATAACTAAAGGGGCGAAAAGCCCCTAACAAAGCTGAGCTCAGCGAGGAGGAGTTATTTATTATAAAGCAATTAAGAGAGTCCGGCTTATCTATAAATAATATAGTCAAAGTTATACGAGAGAAGGGAATGGTATACTCAAACACGGTAGTACAGAGAGTGCTAACAACGTAACAACATTCGCACACTATAACACTTAATAAAATTAATATAACTTCTGGGAATAACCTATACTAAATAATAGTAAGAGGCTGAAATGGTGCTACTGGAAGAACTAAAAAAACTAGGGATGTTCAGATCAAACGGACTACTCAATCCTGCTTTTCCTACGTTTTTAAAAAACAGAAAAGAGTGGCTAGATATTGTTAATACCGAGTGTCCCACAGTAGGATCAACATCCGAGAAGTTATATTTATTATCCCATAATTTTACTACAAAGCCGACTTGCATGATATGTGGCTCCTCCGTTAAGTTTATATCTTTTAAAGAAGGATATAGAGAGTTCTGTTCTAACTCTTGCAAAGCTAAGGGAACCTCAAGCAAAGTAGCCAAAACAAACCTAGAAAGATACGGAGTAGAAAGGCCTGCCCAATCTGCAGAGATTCAAGCTAAAATAAGGAAAACTACAAAGGAAAGATTTGGCGTAGATAATATCTTTCAAGATAAAAATTATATTAGGAAGAAGTGGGAAGAGAAGTATGGTGATAAAGTTCATCAAGTAAGGTCTGAGGCCGCGCAAAAAGCTCAAATTACTTCTTTTAGTGCCCACGGAAATAAGCCTCATGAGAAGGCTAAAGCAACCAATCTAATAAAGTATGGCAATGAATGTAGCATTTATGGTCCGGATATCTGGCAAAAAGTTCTTAAGACTAAGAGACAGGATTTCTGGAGTAAACTGATGTCTTCAGAAAGAATAACAAAAGCTACTCCTTTATTCAGTCAAGAGGAATATATCTCTACTGTAGATACGGAAGGACAGGTTAAGTATTACAAGTTTCAATGTAATACTTGTGGATCTGCCTTTGAAGATTACTTAGCTAATGGAAAGTATCCCCGGTGTCCAACGTGTTATCCCCCCGGCTCGCAAGGGATCATAGAAAAGGAAATCGTCGCTTGGCTCAAAGAAGTACTGCCTAATGAAAGAATCGTAGAGAATTCCCGTAGAATTATATCCCCGCTTGAATTAGATATATACTTACCAGATAGGAACTTAGCTATTGAATTGAATGAAATATACTGGCACTCAGAAATTAGGGGCCAGAGAGGAACACAATATCATTTCAATAAAACTAGTCTTTGTGAAGCTCAGAATATTACTTTACTACATTTTTGGGACTCCGAGTGGATCAATAAATCTGATGTAGTTAAGTCCATCATAAAAAATAAATTAGGAATATGTGACAGAAAAGTAGGAGCTAGATCATGCTCTATAGTTCAAGTGTCCCCTGCTGATAGCAGATCTTTTTTTGAAGTTAATCACATTCAAGGGTACGCCCAAGGTTCTATGAGGTATGGTCTAAAAGACAAAGAAGGAAATTTAGTGGCTCACATAGTCGTGTCTAAAAATAGATTTAAGAAAAATACGTATGAGTTAACTAGATTTGCTTGCTCTTTGAACACAGTAGTAGTCGGCGGTATATCAAAGTTGTGGAACGAAGTTGTAAAATCGCTACCACTAGGTAGTACAGTTCTATCGTATACTGACAAAAGAATTTTTAATGGTAAGAGTACTTTTAATTTAGGGTTCGAATATTCTCACACGAATTCTCCTGGCATGTACTATACGAAAGATTACAAGGAACTTATTCACAGACTAACCTTTCAGAAACACAAGTTAAAGAAGGTACTGCCTAACTTCGATTTTAAAAAAACAGAATGGGAGAATATGCAAATCAATGGATACGATAGAGTATGGGACTGTGGGACCATAGTATATACTTTTACAAAGACTAATTAATAATGAGAATCAAAGAGCTCGGCGAATCGATACGCCCTTGGAAAAGAAAAGCTGAAATTAGTGAGGAAGATGAGTCCTCAGAGCACAAAAATATATACTATTATTTTAAAACTTCAGACGGCGGTTTTTATAAGGTATTATTTTGGTACTACGGGCTATGGCCTGCTGATCTTGTAGAGGAATTTAATGGTGAACCCGCCGAGGGTGAACAATATGTCACACCTCTCATGGACTTACATAAATATCTCGAAGAATCTGATGCATCGCAGGTTCCAATAAGTAGTTACATCATAACTTTTGCGAGAACCACCGGTGAGGAAGAAAATGAAGAGGAAGAGTCATTTAATATTCTAAATCTCGGCCCCAGAGTAGGCCTGGAGGTATTTGCCACCGTACAAGAATGTATGTTGAATTTTTTAGAAACATATTACGATCAGTTTGATGCTCTAGAATTTTCCGCGAAAGAACCTTCTCGACAAAAATTATATGATAGATTTTCTAAAATGATAGAGAAACATCTTGGATTCTATCTAATGGCGGGCGAAACTGCTTACAGGAGTAAAGCCTACATTTTGTTCGATCCTAGTATTCTACTGGATGACGACGATGAAGACGATGAAGACGAAGATTAAAGAACTAGGCGACCTGGTAAGACCTTGGACGCCTTTTAAAATAATAAGAGATGAGAACGGAAAAGACTCTCAAATTATTTCGAAATTTAAAACCTCCGATAATAGTACTTATAGAGTCAATATCTCCCAAGTTACAATGAGGACTCAGAACGGGGTTTTAAATTACTGCTTGTTGGATAGATCTGATCCGGAGAGCATGGAGATTTTAGATTTACTAAATCCTCCTTACCACATGTCTCTTTTTGAATTCGCTTATTTGGAACCCATACACAATGATCCTGTTTATAAGAATGTATCGGGCTTGAGTAAGAAGACAGTATTTGAAGTCTTCGCTACCGTGAAGGACATTCTTTTAGGCTACTTAGAAAAGCACGAAGAAAATATCGATATATTGATGTTCTCCGGAGATATTCCGAGACAACCTTTATATGATAGTTATGCCAAGCTTTTATCGAAAAAACTAGGATACACCTTAGTTACCTATGATATCGGACTGGGCAAGGCATATGTTCTTATCAAGCCGAAGGAGTAAGCAGTATGACACAGTTAGAAGCAGGAATCATAGTAGAGCATGAGCACAAGCCTACCTATGATTGGTTTACAAAATATGCCCTAGATAACGAAGAATTTCCATCACCAGAAGAGTTATACAAACATATAGCCCAAGACCACTTGAGAGATCATCCGGGTGTATACTACTCGAAGTTAGATAAAGCTGGCTTAGCTGAAGAACTTCACAAATAACGCTACTAATTGATAAAGGACTATAAAGATGGTTGCTACTGCCCGAATCCAAACAACAGGATATAGAGTAAATAGAAATACTGCTACGTTTAAGATTATTCCTGTTCCAGCTACATCTGCTGAATTTACTTTAACTGTAAATACAATAAAACAGGGTGAACAATACCTAGAGCAGAATATTATCAAGGTTAATGGAGTACCAAACGGAGCCGGAACCCTAACTATAGGAACAGGAACGCCAGCCACGGTTACTCTAGCAGGCGGTATGACCTTCGGTACCCTAGTGACGGCTTTTCAATCCGGACTGACTGCAGTATCCAATACTATGGACGGAGTTGCATGGACGCTATCTTCCGATACAGCTGCACAGACAATCACACTTTCTTGTATACGACCCCTTCTAAATTATACTCCCCCAAGCGGCGGAGGCATCAGTGCTATAGGAGGAACGATTCCAGCAACTAAGCGATTAGTTATCACGGGCACGAGAAGCTTACTCGATAGTATTCTATATACTAATGACGCAGTAATGGTAAATGGTGCATTCTTAACATCAGTTACGCCGACTGGTGGATCAGTAACCGGAGTCTATTATACTATGCCCGATGCTGACTTGCAGGGATCACCTTCGTGGATTATATCGACTACGATTGCTGCCGTATCTATTTACACAGAGGATTCCATAACAAAACCTTATGGCTATATAAAATGTACGTTGGGGACAGCGACGAGCTCACTTCTCACTGTCACAAGGCAGAAGCAGTAAACTATAAAAGCCTCTCTGCGGAGAGGCTTTTTATTGCTCAAAAATTTTCACTAATTAAGCTAAGGGGAGAATACTATATGCCGTTCGAAGTAGTCGACGAAAATGACGACATGACTCAAAGCACAAAGATCATAGACAAGGTACAGCAGTCTCTGAAACTCAATATTCCTGGCGGATATATTCCTATCAATCTTTCTACGAAGGGAAAACTAGGAGTACCTGAGATAATACATGTGAAAAACTTTAATACGGAAAATCTTATTGATCTCTCAATGGCCTCCGATGAACTTTTGCCTGAGAGACTTATACACTTGTTAAAAGATCTCATCCTAGAACCTGTAAAAGTAGAAGAGTGGCCAGAGAAGGCCGTCGTGGAGCTCTTAATAAAGATATATGCGAATTTCTTTACACCTCTCATTACGTCTACAGATTTTCCTTGGAACCAGGAGGATTTAGACTGGCTTAAAGCTCATGGACAAGAAGAGCAGGCCAATAACCTTATTGCCGGAAAATGGAAGCCTAAGGTTGATGTGGACTTACGCAATGTGAAAATCAAAGATTTTCCTAGTGAAGTAAAATCATATGTTACTATAAAGAATCGATTTCCGAAAAATGATCCTAGTTACGTGGAAGTAAAATTCTTAGCGTACACTAGAATCGGGGATTCTTTAGCTTTGAAGAAAGCTGCAGATGATAAGTTTGAAAAAGAAGATTTAAGATTTGAAAAGATAAAGCAATTAATAGACCTGCGCGAAGCAAGATCTGAAAAGGGATCTACGGATTTACCAGTCATACCTGAGAAGGAATTCCTAGATTGGCAGCTACATAATATAAATAAGGCTATCTATATGAGCAAGCTGTCCAAAGCCCTTTACATAGTAGCTTTTAATGGTATTGATCTCAGCAAGTCTACTATTGAAGAAAAACTTAAGTATAGTGAGGATCCTCGCTTAGATGTGAATATTACGAAGAAGGTTGATACTCAGTTTTCTAAGTTAGACTTCGGCATAGATCCTAATATCGAATTGAAGAACCCTATAACGAAAGAAGTATGTACACGGAGGTTTTCTTTTCGACTCTTGGATATTCTTCAAGCCATACGATTATCAGACTCTGATGAGTATGATATTTCTTATGACGACTAAGACTCACAACGGGATATCAGATCTGACAAGTCTGCCCTTCCATGAGTTTTATTTTCAGTACAAATTGTTGGAAAAAAAGATTGAGGATATTTCTAGATTGATAAAACAGAATCCTAATATTGGATCATCAGGGCTTTTAAATTGGGTATGAGGTGATACATGGCGGGCGTAGTTGGTGAGGGAGATGGCATGATGCCCCCGGGCGTCAGTGATTCCATGGCTGATATTGATAAAGGCATAAAAAAACTCACACAAGCAATGGGCGATATGCCTGATGGCTTTAAGACTGCGCTTGTCAAAGCTTTAGGGAAGACGACTCAGAATTTTGATTTATTATCTAGTACGTTTTTCCCTAAAATCTTAGAGATGCAAGAGGCCGCTCAGAAGCAAAAAGAAGAAGCAGATAAGAAATATGCTGCGATGTCTATCGAGGAAAGAAAGACATCAGATGAGTTAAAGAAATCTATAGATGCAAGCATCAAAACAGCTAATCAATTACAGAGATATTTGGACGATTTAAAGAAAGATCAGAAAAAGCTAAACAGTGAACTTTTAGATGCTCTCCTTAGCGATAAAAAGGACGCCAAAGAATATAGAGCCTCTACTAAGAAAGCAGGAAGAGAAGCAGGCAAACAAACGCGTAAGTTTGATGATCAACAATTTGCCTCGAACATACAACAAGAAATATTTGAGAAAATGCCTTTCTTGAAGCTCTTCGGTACAGCGACAGATAAGCTAGGCTTGACTTCGGGGGATAACTCCGGGAATAGATTAGATAGAATACTCAATGCTCCAACCAAAGAATTTCAGTCTGGGTATATGAGCAGAGGCCATGAGGCTATTAATAAAGGCGCTGAATTAAAATCGCAGGCAGCTACTAGTAAGTTTTTACTCGATAGAGGTCTCGGAGAAAGCGCTATTGGAGCCAGCACCGCTGCTTATGAAAAAGCTGGAATAGACCAAGAGAAATTAGCAGGCTTGTTAGAAAGCGTACCGGAGATTATAGATATTAACAATGGAAGACCTCCGCGCGGACCTGGCGGGGGCAGAGGCAAGTATAAGACAGGGGGCGCCTTCGGTGGAAGCGGTGGAAGTCGTGGAAGCGCCGATGAAAAAATAAATGTTGTAAAATCTGAAGATCCTTCTGCTGGAGATATCTTGCAGCTTCCTGTACAATACGCTTTGCCTGCTTTATATATCGGATCAAAATTAGACGCTCTTATGAAGGATACTAAAAATATAAGTGCTTCAGGTGGAGGCCCCGGAGTAGAAGGAGACATAGAGGGCGGCATAATAAATGCTTTGATGAGTGGAAAGTTAACTAAGGACTTAGTTAAGAAAGCTCTACCCATTGTCGCTAAAGCAGGCGCCATAGGATTAGGCATCGCAGCAGCAGCCGCTTTAGCTTTTGCCTTATACGAGGGAATTTCTGGCCAGTCTTACGAAGAGAGAACAAAGGAATTAGCAAAATCTTTAACGTCTGAGCAGAGAGCTAAACTCAAAAAGGAAGGAAAAGAAAATGATCTAGATGCCATCGCGCTTATCTCTTCCAAGGCAAACTCTTTTGAAATTGGCACCGCGGCCGCCGCCTTGGCTGAACCCACTACTATTCCCGGGTCTCGAGGCGCAGCTGCACAACTCGACTCAACTGGATTATTATCAGCAAAAGGTAGACGAAAACTAGTTAGCCCTTACAATAGCAGAAATAGAGCCATGGATGATTTCATAGTATTTGATGGTCAAAGCATCCCCATAGCGGGCTTAAGTGGGGCGCAACAGCTGGATCTGCTACATTCTATCCCAGGATATGAAAAATCAACCATAAGCGACTGGAGCAAGTTTAAATCTTCTGTAGGGGAAACATCTTTTGAGATAGGTACGGACTATTCCCCAGGAAGCGTAATTCCTGGGGTCCCTGGTGAAGCAGTTGCAGCTACAATACATGCTGGAGAACAAATATCTTCTGTTACTCAAATCAACGAGCAAGCAGATTTATTGAGACAATTGATTAGTATAGCTCAGGAAGATTCAAAAGCGATGGGCAAGCAGAATAATATTTTAGAAAAAATATCTAATGCTCCCACCTCTGAGGGACCGGATAATATTCCAGAAGCTCCAAAACTTAAAGTAAAATCATACTCGTAAAAGGATAGATAACTATGGCCCTAAGCACCGCTCTTTACTCGGACCCAAAAACTTTTCCTAACGGTAGTCCTTATGTTAGATTAACTAAAAGCACCGTAACAGGGACAGGACCCGCATCCCTAGACTTATATTTTCCCTATATAGATGACATAGGATTTTCTATAACTAACCAGTTATTTCAACCAGTCAAAGCTTTCTTTGAAGGAGCTCAAGAATCTATGAAAAAGGCTGCTGGCACCGGCGCCATCAGTAGCGTGTTCTCCGCGATAACAACTGCCTCGGATACTCTAGGTCAAAAAATGTATAATAAGTACTATATGGCTAGTGCTTGGAAAGAATCCTTACCTGCAAACTTTTCTATCACTCTCAAATTACAATTCGGACAAATGAATGCCTGGGACGGCAACACAGAAGTTTTTAGTCCCATTATGACTCTAATGTCTGCTTGCGTGCCCTCTGAGATTGCCGTAGGGAACTTATTAACCGCTCCGGCCACCAACGCCTTCAGCGCTTTTTCAGCATTCGGAGAATCTTATTTTAAAACCGCGACTCGGTCGTCAGATACTGTATCGAGTACCTGGACCGTAGCTTTCGGAGCGAATAATAGTTTCCCCGATTTTCTACATTTAAAAAATTACTTAGCAGAAACAGCTAATTTTAAATTCTCCAATAAACTTGACTCCAAGGGATACCCAATATCTGGAGAAATAAGCATAACATTTAAATCTCAGACTATTGCTACTTCGGCCGATTTTACTAGTAATTATTTATCCACGTAAAAGGAAATTGAAATGGCAGATCCCATTGTATCTCGATACAACCTAATGAAACCAAGTACTCAAGTTGATATAGATAACCAGCAGTACCCAGATCCTCTGTCTGTTGATTTTGGATCCTTCGAAATTACAGAGCCTCCGTTTCAGTACCCGATGGATACTTCCTTTATGAGCAAGCCCTTTCAAATTATACAGTACTTCTTAGATGGAAGTACTTCACAGGACAAGCCTGCACAATACGACGATATTATTTTAACTATAAATAATATAGCTCATAAAGATTTAATCAATGTTGGAGATGTGGCTATTATACCTACCAGAAAAGATATTCTCGGTTTCATAAATAAATGGAAGGTAACAAATAATGCCTGAACCACTTGATTTTACTGCAAACGTAGACTGGCAAGTCTACGTTGAGACTGGAGAGGACTTGACAGCCCTTAAAGCAGCTACAAAAGTTTTAAATATTGTTTCAAATGTAAACAGCCTATATACAACGGGGACATGGACCTTTAATGCACCTTCTAACTATATAGAAGATGGAACCCTTATAGTAGGGAAGGATTTAACTTTTGTATTTAGCCAAGATTATAGCCCCGACTCCGTGAAGCCACTATCTATATTTAAAATAGAAGCAGGTCCTGGAACTTCGGGAAGAACAATACCTGGCTTAGTTACTATTACTCTCATAAGCCCCTGGTACTTCAAACAAAAAATAGGATCCAGAGCATACACAGGAAGAATAACAGATATACTGCGAACTATGTATGATGCAGAGTTATCTTCATTTATTCTTAATGCTGAAATCAATCAAAGTGCCGACGATATACTGACTAGGTGGAGAACCTATATGACGCCAGGCAAGTTCATCGAAGATAGACTTAGATTTCATATGAGGGGAGAAAATTATTGTCCCCCCTTCATCTATACGGACGATACTCATAAGTTCGTAGCCACCTCGACAAATATAGTTAAAAAATCTCATAAGAAATTCAGGGCTGCAGACAGGGCATTGCACCTAGTGCCTCTATCTAGTTCAGATCCGGATTACGATGGCGATATATTCATTAACAATCTCAAATTGATGGTGGACGGAGGAGTAATCTGGCAAAATACTAATCCTGGTCTTACCTACATGTACTCCATAAACCAGTATAGAGCCGTAAACGAGCCTATGAAAGGATTCTTGAAAGATATCACTCCTCTAGTCATTGGACCGGGAGAAGTAGGATTTGTTCCCATTACCTCCAAAAGAGGCCTTATCAATCCAGGGGAATTTACTAGAATCATTCAAGAAGACTCCAGCCAAGACCGCAGTGATACCGTGACAGAATTACTGACTAGATATGGTAATGAGCTTCTCGAAGGATTCCATCTCGAGTTATCTTGCCCCTATGTACACAGCGCTGTTTTAGGCCGTTACATATCTGTAAACTTATCAAAAGACGAATTGTCAACAGACGTATTTAACCCCTCTCTTTATACTAGAGACTGGTTCTGTACAGAGGTAAGTTTAACCATATATAGAGGAAACAGAGCTCAGACCACTCTTAGAGTAGGAAATACTACGTTGACAACTAATCTGAATGCCACAGACACTGCAAAATACTACGTGGTCACCGGAGAATCTCCAATTGCAACACAAGGGGCAGGAACCGGAATTTCCCTATAAATAAAAACTCCCATTCATCCCTATATTCAGTATCTAAGGAGAGATGAATGGGAGTTACTCAATTGTCTATTATAATGAGGCCTAGAAAGTTTTCAGATATATACAATCAAGAAGGAGTTGTAAAAGAACTAAAGGCTAGACAAACTTCCGGAGATTGGCCCACAGCCATGTTAATGAAGGGTCCTTCTGGAACAGGAAAAACAACAGCGGCACACCTTGTCGCTATGACTCTAGTTTGTAAGAGTCTCACAAAAGAAGGCGATCCTTGCTGTGAATGTGTGGCTTGCAAGTCTATCATCGAAGAGCGCTTCGATAGGGATGTAGTAGTACTAGACGGATCCTCCTTCTCGGGTAAGGATGACGTAGTTGATTTCGGCCAGATCGCAGATTCGGCTCCTATGTATGATAAGAAGAAAATTCTCATTATTGAGGAAGCTGATCAACTTAGCGCGCAGGCTAAAAGTGCGATGTTGAAGATCCTAGAGAAGCCCAGAAGTCATGTACACTTCATTCTCCTGTCTATGTTTAATACTGGCATCCCTACCGCTATACAGAGTAGGTGCCAAACCTTCAATTTTAAACCTTTCAATACAAAAGATATTATGATAGCTCTCAAGGGTATCTTGGAGAAGATGAATCTCTGGAATGATAAAAGTATTCCAGATTCATTCAAGCTCGCAGGATTAGCCTCTATCGCCGGATCTGCTCGCGGATCTCTTCGCGAGGGTGTTCAGTACTTAGAAAAATGTCTCGTAGGCAAGTACTATACAGTCGAAGAGATTAAATCTAATCTCGGTATTATCGATGAAAGCACCATTAATGGAACTTTGATGAAGCTCTTAAATAGAGACCTCACTTTCTTTACAGACATAGCGGATCTCAATATCGAAGATTTTTTCAATATCGCCTACTCGGCTCTTGTGGACGCCTATGTGTATGGTATGACAGGGTATACAAAGAATGAGTACTATGAAGCATCAACTAAGGCGATGGCTAAAAGTCCTGGCCTTCGAGAACTTCTAGTGGTTATGGATGATCTCTCAAAAGAGACAAAGCCATACCTCCGCAAGGCATACTTTCTCAGCAAGATGGCTAATTGGTTCTCGAAGAGCAACGCTATTCGACCTATGGTAGAGCAAACTCCTCTTACTCGCCAAGAGCAGTTTGACAAGGAATTCCACGAGAGAAATGTGGAGATCATTGGGGTGCGTCCTCCGAGGAGCATGAGAAATGACTAATGGAATGCATACTGAAACCTTGAAGCCTCCTGAAGAAGAAGTGATCGTAAAGTATCCTTCGATGCTCTCGGTTGTAGAGGATCTGTTTAAGAATGAGTTATCGGGTCACAAATGGAAGAGTCTCACCTTTGGCCAAGTATCAGATTTAATCAAAAAGAAAACTGAGGACCATGGAGTATCTTTCGGAGATAGACACTATATTCTACTACAAAGGAAGCTGAGGGAATGCACAACCGTAGATAAGTTTGTTCTTAGTCTCGGTGAGTTCTTCCTAGGAAAGGGTCTATGATAAATGTGGGTTCAGAACAGTATGTTTTAGAGCTTCTATCAAACGATACATTTTTAATGGTTAATAAGTCTCTTTTAAGACAATTAAAGGATTGCGATGAAGCCATAGTGCTGACGGAGCTCGTCTCCGCGTATAAGTACTTTAAAGATCAGACAACTGATGGTTGGTTTTTCCAAACTGTAGATTATCTTGAGAGAGACTTAGGTATGACATACTATCGTCAATGCGCGGCTATCAATTCTTTAATAAAGAAGCAGCTGGTACAAACTAAGCGATTAGGAATGCCTGCAAGGAGGTTTTTCAAGTTAGACATGAGGAATATACAGGCGCTGCTTCTAGACTGTGCTCCGGTTATCTTAAAAGAAGTGGTGTCTAAGAAAGAGTTTTATACCGCTATTACTAAGGCGAGAACTTATGATGAATTTATGAGAGCCACCGGAAATATATCGGAAGAGTTATCACAAATGATGTGGCTGTGGAAAGAGCATTGTCGAGGAACTTTTCAGTGGAATGCCAAAGAGTTCACTCAAATAAAAAATCTATATATCCGTTTAAAAAAGCCTGTAGATTGGGGAAGACTTGTAGCAGTGATGGATAAGAGTATATCAAACGCCATCGAGCCCTCTATTTGGGATTTTTCCGAAACAGAGAAAGGTGAAGCGGAAAATCCAATACAGTACCGTGTAACAACATTTAAGGAGAATATGTGAATAAGGAACTAACAAAAGTTCTAACAAAATTAAAGAAGGATTACTCCGACTCCCTACCCAATGTAGAGGAAGCTGGTCTCGTGAGGAGATTAGTGATGTCTTCTCCTCAGCTGAATTATATTATGGGTGGAGGAGTTCCTCTCGGTCGTATAATAGAATTCTTTGGGCCGGAGAGCGGTGGCAAAGAACAGCCTAATAGTTCTAGGGTACTGACACCAACCGGATGGACCCTTATGGGAAATCTTAAGGTAGGTGATAAGGTTTGTACTCCTTCAGGGAGAGTAACTAATGTCACGGGTGTATTTCCGCAGGGAGAAAAAGATGTATTTGAGATAACCCTTCGAGATGGATCTACAACAAGGGCGGGAAGAGATCATCTATGGAACGTTAAGTCTTCAAAGTATTCTACAAGATGGGCTAGAAAATCTAAAAATTTTGAGGATTCCTGCTTAAAAACAGTGACCACAGAGGATCTGGCAAAAAATATCAATAAGTCTCTTTCTAAATATGGGAAAATAAATAGTCCTGACGCAGATTATTTAGAATTGATTCAGCCTCAGGAGTTCCTTAAAAAAAGCTTGCCCTTAGATCCTTATGTTTTAGGACTTCTTTTGGGTGATGGATGCATGACTCAGGCTATGACTCAATTTTCCTCTGAAGATCAACAACTTATAGATTCGATAAAAAGTATTTTGGGGTTTGAGTTGTCTCAAGCCTCCTTCTATGATTGGAGAATAAAGTCGAAGGGGTCTCTTCCGGCAATACTAAAACAACTAGACCTTCAAGGTAGAAATTCTTATGATAAGTTTATTCCCTTCGATTATAAATGGTCTTCTATAGAGGATAGAATGAATTTGCTTCGGGGTTTACTGGACACCGATGGGCATATTGGCAAGGATGTTAAACACAGCGGCATTGAATACTCTTCCTCTAGCAAAAAGCTAGCTGAAGATGTTGTCGATATTGTTCATAGCCTGGGAGGCACAGCCAGGATAAAAGTAAAAAAGACTTCGTACACCTACAAAGGAGAAAAAAAAGAAGGAGCTCTATCGTATAGGCTACACTTGGCGCTGCCACAGAAGTTGGGATCTCCTTTCGCTCTGGAGCGAAAAAAAGATTTATTTCTTTCGAAGTCAAGGAAGACAATTAGATATCAATATATCAAAAGCGTCGAGTATGTGGGAAAAGAAGAATGTTCATGTATCATGGTAGACGATGTAGAGCATCTGTATATTACAGATAATTTTATTCCTACACACAATACTGTTATCAGTTCCTATATTGGAGGTCAGTTCCAACGAAGAACAGATGGTGGACCTAAGATGGTACTCTTTATTGATATGGAACATTCTTTCGAAAAGAAGTACGCTCAGGTAGCCGGACTAAGTCTTGCCGATGAAGATCTCATATTCGTGAGGCCTATGAACGGAGAGGAAGCTTTTACTATTATGGAAGAGCTTGTTGCGACAGGCCAGATAGGATGCATTATTTATGATTCCATTGCAGCAACACCCTCAGCAGCTGAAGTCGAAGATGTATATGGGAAATCGAATTTTGGAGCCACTGCTAAGCTATTTTCGCAGGGGCTACGTAAATTAAATCCTTATATATCTCGATTCAATATTACCCTTATTCTTCTTAATCAGGTTCGCGATAATATAGGTGGGTGGTCTCCTAATGGAAAGCCAGAAGATATTACTCCTGGTGGAAGAGCTATTAAGTTCTACGCTTCTTGGAGAGCTAAAGTATCTAAGATGGAAGATATCGCTATAAAGAAAGTTGTTATAGGTAACGTTGTAAAGATTCGAAATGTGAAAAACAAAGTGGGTATTCCTAAGAGATCCGCCATACTTGATCTAAAGTATGAGACTGGTTTTGATCCCGATAACGAGTATATCCAGTTCATCATGGATCTAGGTATTGTAAAGGTCGCTGGCGCAGGTTGGATGTCCAACGATGTTTGGGGTTGGAAAGGACAAGGTAGGGATTCGCTTTTGACTTACCTCAAAGCCAACCCAGAAAAATTTGAAGATTGTAAACGCATAGTAAATGAATCATTTACTAAAGCGACAGTACTAGATTCTCTAGAAGCCGACGAAGAATCGGACGACTTAGGAGATGAGTAATGGAACAGCGACCAGTGAAGCAGCCCAGTATTCTTGATCAAAAAGCTCCTCCGGAGGAGCTTTTTATAATTTTTGTCAATGCTCAAATCGAAAAGATGAAAGAGTATTCTCACATCGGATCCGACAAAGAAATCTCTTTTCACGAACTCAATTCAGCATTATGCAATTATCAGCTAATATATTTAACTCTTCTTAGTCTTTACAATGTAGCCAAGATTGACCATACTAAGAAGAAGGAAGAATTCGACGACTGGTATGCGGATAAGTATATTGACATACGGCATAGAGAAAATCGATCTGATATGTCAGCTCAGAAGTGGGTAGCAGCTAAAGAACTAGAGATGTTGGTGCGCAAGGAATTCAAAGAGGAGTATAGAGCTTTAAATGATGAAGTCCTAGTAGCAGATCATAAGGTGTCTTTTCTACGCCGACTATTGGAGTCGTGGCAAACACAGCAATATGTACTTTCTCAGTTATCGAAAAATATCATAGCTGAAGTGGGTTCGACTAATACCGAAAACTCACTAAATAATAGAGGTACATAATGGACTCTGTCAAGTTAGATTACTTAGAAAAGCGTCTTTTCGGAGACGAACCTTTGGAGCAGACGCAAGAGTCAATTCAAAAAGAATCTGAGCTAAAGGAAAACGAAGATGAACGCGCCCTTTCAGATAAAAACTGATTATCGATTATGTAAGGCCGTAATCGAAGATGAAAAATACTACGATACTGTAGAGAACTTTGATCATAATAACTATGCATGTCGTATTCTACCTGATATGCAAGACTTTACGGTAATTGACCAGTTACCTCGCTTCCCTAATTTCTTCAAGAATACTCAGAGTGCCTATAACGTAGGCGATTATGTATGGGTCTTGACCGTGGAAGACTTCCAAGTAGGGTTTATTTTAGGCCCAGCAGAGATAACGGATGGCTCGAGGGAAGTAGTAAATGCCATAAGTCTTATTCAAGAGGCTGAGACCAACGCTGGTTTTAAGCTATCCCGATATAATAATCTTAGCTTTATAGTCAAAGCAAATGATGCTATCGAGTTCACGGATAAAGCCTTAGGTATCTCCGGAATGGTATACAGCAATAAACTAGTGATGATGCACGACTCTGATGGCACTCTAGTGGTACAGAATAGAAAAATGAAAATCAATTTCACTAATAAGGGCGAAATGATTGTTACGGGTACTTTGGGTGATTTCGAAGTTGATTCTATGACTATAAACTCCGGGAGTCATACAGAAACACATGAATCATATGATTCTAAGACTCACGGATCTGTCGGGGTGAGAGCTGGAGGCACTTATCAGGTTACTGCCTCTGGCGACATGTCTATGGCTACTCTCGCCGCTCGCAATGATTTCACTACTACAACTAAAACAGAAGTAATTGGATTAGGAGAAGTTAAAACTATAGTGGCGGGTGGATCCGCCACTACGGTGACAGCAGGAGCATATGCTTTGACGGTAGCGGCCGGGGCTTTGGCTTTAACAGCTGGAGCTGGAGTAGTTACCATAACTGCAGGAGGCGCTATTACATTAACGGCACCCGCGATCACCGTGTCCACATCTGCTTTATACGTTACCTCTAATTTTTTAAAATTCCCTAACGGAGCTACTACTCCAAATGCTGGAGGCCCCGGCCCCTTCTGCGGGTTACCCTTCTGTCTATTCACAGGCGTACCACACACTGCGGCTGTGTTCGCCGGCTTTTAAAAAAGGAAAAATCATGCTAGACGGCGAAGAACTAGGAAAACTAATAGCCTCTATTCTTGTAGATCCTGGTGTTCCAGCTTCCATGAGAAAAACGCTAACTGATACTTGGATAAAGATAGGTAAAGCAATTTGTCAGTATTTTGCTGCCAATGGGAATATGATTGTCACTGGTGACGCGTTTCAAGAGCAGGGTGAGACTAATCTTACAGTAAGGGGAGTTGCTTTCTGGCCTACTCCTCCTGACGTAATAGCCGAAGAAGGAGATCACGGTGGTAGCAATGGTGGCGAAGGTGTTGGCGGGTAAAATTCTTACTAATTCTTTAATAAGGGATTAAAGAATGGCCAACGCCAACGAAATTATTAATATCTCATCAGCAACGGTACAGGCTTTATCCAAGCCTGTACCGTTTGTAACTCCAAATAATCCTCGTGAAGTTTTTCTTGACTTCAGGGACTCTGGTTGTGTTTCTTCAGAAGGTAATGTACCTACTGTCAATGTTGTTAATACTAATGTTCCCTATATTTTGGGTCAGGATAATATAAAATGCAAACAGTGGGCTGATGGTAATAGAATTCCCAATATTTCTCTCTATGATAACACGTCAAACTTAATCCTTGATCCTGTTGAGAGCGGTACGGGATGGACGAATACAGGGCTCACCTTCACAGAGGTAGTAAAAGCTCCATACGGATACTTGGGCAACGTAAGAAAGTTTTCTAAAACATCCGCTGGTCAGCAATACTATGAATTTTTAGGATTAACCCTATCTCCTAATACGGTATATACTGTGTCCGCTTGGGTTATGCAGGAGGCTGCTTCTCTCATTAATTTATATGTGTTATCTAGTACAGGTACCTTAGTTCAGAATCAGATTTTAGCTGCGTCTATTCCTGTCGGCCAGTGGTATAAGATTGAGTCTACTTTCACTACTTCAGGAGACATCACTGGGGCTAACCAGTTCATAAGAATTGATCATAATGGATCAAGCCCTAAATTCACTTATGCTACTCAAGTACAGTTGGAACTCGGTCGTATTGCAACGCCGTTTCATTTAGGCACCACGACTTTAAATCAATTGGTTTATCAGAATTTTGCGCATCCTGTTTCCTTTATATGGGAGGGATGGATACGACCAAGATTTACTTATGATACTGCAACCTCTCAGTATATCCTCGGTATTGAAAAAGGAGGCTCTGCTGATTGGTTAGACTTCCTTGTTTATGATCAAAGCGTACATAAATTTAGAATATATTCTTCTCAGTCTGGAGGAAGTGGACTACCTCTTGGAAACGCAGTAACTACGAATGCTCAAATCCAGCAGTGGTTATATTTCCGAGTAAGCATTGATCGAATTAATAATAAGCAACATCTTTATATCATAGGAGAAGATAGTACTGTCTTAGCAGACGCGTATACAACTGTCAGCACATCCGCATGGTCCTTTGACCCCGTCCTAGAAATAGGGGGATGTACCCTATACAGCGCAGGAGGATTATATCACGCCAACGCTGAGCTATCTGATTTCAGACTCATTGATCTTACTAACATAGATACTTTCGCTTGGACGGGACCCTCCTTTAAGACATATAGAAACGATTACTACTTAAAAAATATATCTTATGAGAGCCCTAGAATACCGCTGGGCAACGAAGCCTTTTTTATAGACTCCGGGGGTAATCCTAATTTATCTAATGTCACCGTAGGCGGCGCTGATCTTAATGCGGTAAGAAGCCTACAGAAAGACCCTAGCGGCTTTGATAACCCCGCGAATGTTATTATGACATACAGTTCAGCCTCAAGAACAATAACACTCACAGGCACCAATTTCCAAGGATACTTCAGAGGAAGACCAGTACCTGGTTTAACTGATGGATGGGTTTCTCCTGTTCATGCTGCTGCGCCAACTACACCCTTATATCTGTACTACGATGGACTGAATTATGTCTGGGCTACAACCCCGTGGACATTCGATCAGGTACAAATAGCTTTCGTTTACTGGGACACCTCCGCGACATTTAGATTTGCTCTGCGAGAGTGTCACGGTATGATGAATTATCTGACTCATCAAGAGCTCCATCAAACAATTGGAACATACCTGATGAGCGGCGGATCACTCTCATGGCAAGGGTCTATTCCCTCCTCTAATACAGCTACAGCTCGGCGGCCCGTTGTAGCCTTATCTAATATTAAAGATGAAGACCTTATCACAGCTAATCCCTCTTTATTAAATCCATCTTACACTTCAAGTGTGTACACTATAATGTACTTATCTGGAGCTGGTGCGGCTTTAAACTGGTCAACTAGCCAAGCTGACATTGCCCTTTTGAGCGGCAATACCCCCTACTGGAACCAGTGGACAGGAACTGTGTGGCAACAAGCATCGATGGGTAATAATTCCTATATGTCTATGTGGCTTTTAAGTGTGCCTGCTACGAATGACGCGGGATCCCAAAGCTATAGATATATCTGGATTCAAGGCCAAAGCAGTGGTTCTCTATCGAGTGAGCAGGCAAGCAATTTTACTTCTCTTAACTTAGGTGGACTAGCCGCAGTTATACCGGAAATGGTACCGATTCAAAGAGTTATACTGAGGTATCAAGGCGGCAATTGGATCATACAAGAAACTGACGCTATCAATGCTACGAAGATAGCATCTATAAGCGGGTCCTTTAATGGAATGACGTCGGTCGACTCCGATTATACTTTAATAGGATTGGGAATTCCTGCGAGTCCCCTAGGTTTGTCTGGAACCTACGCAAACCAGTTTACATTGACGAATGCCACTAATACCACGTCTACATCAACGGGAGCATTACTGGTATCAGGTGGTGAGTACATAGCGCAGGACTTGTATGTTGGTGGAAATATTGGCATAGGTAGGGCACCAACAAATATTCTTGATGTATATAGCTCTTCAGCATTGAAATCCAATGTGGAAACATCCTCATCTACAGGGTATGCCGTAATACAAGCCAAGGCAAATTCTACCTATGTTGGACAATTATACCAGTATAGCACTGCAAATGGAAATACACTGTTTGGACAGTCTACTAACAATATGACACTGTTATATTCTAACTCTAATACCTTTTTTGTCCTTGGGGTAAACAATGCAATACCATTGATTTTTGGAACCTCAGGTTCAGAAAGAATGAGGATAGATGGCTCAGGAAATGTTGGTATTGGTACTGCCCCCAGCACTATCCTCCATGTGTTAGGTGCAGGAGGAATAAAGCTACAGACCACAGGTGCTACTGATACCTTCTTCATTGATGCCTACAAGGATTCAACCTCACAATATAGGGTATATCATAATGGAACTGCTGTTTATAATGATGTAAATACCTCGTATGTGGTAAGGCTCAGCCAGCTAGGTGGTTCTGGTGGTTATATGATTGTATCAGGTGGTGCTAGTGATTCTGGTACTATCACTAACAATGCCATCACTATGGCTGGGGGAAATATAGCTGCTAGTGGAGTAGTGCGAGCTTCAACAGGGTATGGAACAACAAGTAGCGTCGTAACACAGGGGTTTACTACTAGCTATGTAACTGGTGGCTATGCCCCCATGATAAATTTAGGTGTGGGTTATTATGGAATTGGGTATCTGCAAGGAACTGGGGGTTATCAGGGAGTGGATTCCATAGCATATCATTTTGGTCCAGCCTCTCCAAATAGAACAAATGCATATTTTCAGGTTAATAGTGTTGGAAATATTTGGATGAATGGTACCAATGCTCCTGTAACAGCAGGGGCTGTATTAAATATAAGTAAAGGTGTGGCATACGCGAACTTACCAGCAGCAGTAGCTTATGATGTAGCTATTTTCAGTGCTAGTGATGCCCCAAGTATCAGGATAGCAGAAGTGAATGGTTCCCCAGTTCAGTTGACTATAGGGATGGATAATGCACAATCAGGGGCTTCTATGGCAACCACTATGGGAGCTTTGAAGTTTTGGACTTCCTCTGCTCTTGATACTTCAGGACATGCTGGTGCTGGTGGGACTTTAGGGATGACAATATCAGGAACAACGGTTACAGCAACTACTTTCAGTGGTAGTCTATCAGGAACAGCCACAAACGCTACAAATGTAACTGGAAGTGGAACTATAAGTGGAACTACCACTGGTGGTGGTAGCCTTACAGTATCAAGCGCTAGCACAGTGTCATCTGCTACGCAATCAAGCATAACAACATGTTCCAATCTCACTACGGTAGGAACAGTAGCTACGGGAACTTGGGCATCCCTTATAAATGCTAGTGCTACACTGACATCAACAGAGGATCATACAACTTCTGCAAACTATTATCCTTTGTTTACTACACTTGCATCGACAGGAACACTAAAGACATCCACAGGGTTTACCTTTAACCCTTCTACAGTGTCTCTTTTGGTATCAGGAACAAATATCTATTATACAGGTTCTATTGGAGGTATTAACTTTGGGCAGAGTAACCCAGCAAATGGAGCGGTATGGGCTACTTATATACCAATAAGTACAACTGTAAATTTAAATATAACGGGAACACATGTTGTGATATGGAAAATGTCTGGTGGCAGTGGAATGATAATATTATATACTAATGGCACGGTAGCAAACAATATAATGGGAACATTTTCAAGTTCAGGAGCAACCTGTACAAGGGCTAATACAGGGGTTGCCTGGTCATTCACTACTGGTGGAACGTATCCGGTGTACATCACAGTAATGACAGCAGGATAAACTATAAAATTTTCATTTTGAACTAAATACAGGAAGGAGATAAAATGACAAGTCTAGGAAAGGTTATTGAGGCACTGGAGGCGATGAACGTATTGGTTACAAAGCCAATGAAGGCATCGGTTGGTTTCAAGCTATCTGTGTTCATCAAGAAGGTGCAGCCAGAGTATGAGGCATTCACAAAGAAAAGGGATGAGCTTTTAAAGGAGCTAGGAACCTCAGAGGATGGTGAGAAGTACACGATACCTAGAGCAAACATTGATAAGTATACTGAGACAATGAACGACCTTCTTAATATCGAGGTTGATATTGACGTGCCAAAGATAAAGCTTGAGGATATAAAGGACATTGACATAGAAGCTAAGTATATCTATATACTTTTAGATAGCATAGAAGAGAATTAGACATTATCAAATAATGAGCGAGAGGTTATCCCTCCAGTAATACAATAATTATTAGAGATTCAGTCTATCATATTAAGAAGGGAGAAAATAAATGAAATTGAATGAGGCTATAGTTGTCGTCGAATCTGCAAATAAGATCTTAGAAAAAGATATTCCTATCTCTTTCTCTTTTAAGCTAGAAAGGGTTATTAAGAAGTTGCAGCCAGATGTAGCTGCTTTTTTTAAGAAGAGGCAAGAACTCATAGAGAAGAATTCTACAAAGAATCCTGTGGAAGAAGGCAAAGAGGAATCTTATACTTTGACGCCAGAGCAACAGACTTTAGTGAACGCTGAAATTGAGGAGATGGCAAAGCAGGAAATTGAGTTCCCTGAGTCCCTCATGCTATCTGAGAGTATTTTCGACAAGATAGAAACGATAGTGACGGGGACAGTTGCCTTGGGCTTGTCTGCAGTTATTAAGCACCCAGAGTAAAAAACTATGGACTTGACTGGACTCGATGACGGAACATTAAAACCACTAAATAAAGAGCTAGGTAATATTCTCGGGGTCTACTCTAAGGAGATGATAGCCGAAATCAAAAAAGAGTTTGAAGATATTACAAAGAGTGTGGAGGTTTTAATACATGTCCTCGAGTCCAGCCAATTGGCAAACAATACACAACTTGGGAGTAGACATAGGGGACCAGATACAGAGCGTCCTCGACGGCCTTGACAACTTTTTATCTTGGGTAGATAACTTAGTTCAGTGGGTACAAACCGCTCTTAATTACATAGCTTGGCTTTTCAAATCCCTAGTAGACCCTGTTGCGGCTACTGTTAAAGCAGTTGCTGATCAATTAAAATTATACTTAAAAGCTCTCATATCTGTCGGAGGTGGTTACATAGTTATCCACCCGTGGAATGCTATAAATAAGCGCGAATCTACTGTGGGTATTGTTGAAGACGTATATATTAAAATCCCGTCTTTAACTCCGATGGAAGCTTTTCAAGAATTTAACGCTTCTTTTGCAAATACGAAAGATCATTATAGACCCCAATGGGGCCAGTACACTCAGACTGGCGCTTGGGGTTTTCTTGTCACCGCTCCACTTCCCAATGACTTCATTAAAACAATGACATTGCTGGGTAGTTGGTTTACAGATTTCTCTGCGTTCGAAAAAGTAGCAAAAACTTATAAAGATACCGTGAACCAGTATGCGAAAGAGCTTAACACGGATATGAAGAAAATCCACGATAACATTATTGTGGAAGGTTCTCAGTTATCAGTTACCAATTTTTCTTTAGGCGACGAGAAGCCTCAGGTGGTGAAGGATATAAAAGACTCTAACGACAATATTAGGAAGTTACAAGTATCTCTTGTCAATGATTTAAATGCCGCGGAGTCTCGAGCTCATTGGGAAACTTTTAGTCCTGAGAACTTAGGCATCCTCCAAGAAGTTTTAGACGCTTGTTTCCGCCTCGTTGATTTTATGCTAAATGTCGCCAAGGCAACCGAAGCAGCAGTACTGGCACTCATACAAGCTATCATCGATAAAGTTAAAGCCCTCGTGGTTCTCATACATCAAGTAGTGGATATAATTAAACAATTTGCCTCTGCCTTAGCGACTACTGGCATTTATATGTTTAATATTTCTTATGAGTCTGGTGGAGTACAACACCTGATTGACTCCTTAACTGCTAGTTATTCCTCCCCTCAAATAAAGGCAGCTTTAAATAATCAGTTCTCCGGTCTGATTGTAGTTGCTTGGGGCGGCTTGGATAATTCCGCTTTTACAACTAACTTATCTGCTATTTTAGATAAAGCAAACGAACCAGCTCTTCCATCAATGGCTGCATCCATAAGTCCAGGATTCTCTGCACATTATGCAAGACCTACACAGTTAACTTATAAAGTAGTAACACCTCCTTTATCTGGAGTGGAGTCTTCTTTATTTGACTTGCCCGTTACTTACTCCTGGACGTGTACTCCTACCGATATAGGCATTTCTCCTTTCTCAGGTAAGGGATCTACTTCGGCGAACACAGATATATCTATTCTTCTCAGCACCAATGGAACCTGGAACTTTACAACTACTGTACAGAAAGTAACTAAGGGTATTTATACAGTGGCGGCTAAAAAAGTATTTAAGAATTCTTTTGTCGTATCTGATACACCTGTTGATGTACCGGGATTTATAGCAGGTGATGTACCTACATTTAATGTATTTCAATTCAAATTAACTGATTTACCGGCCTACTCAAATGCTAATTGGATCAATATCGTATCAACAACATATCCTGGCTGGCGTTTAGCGGATTGGAATGATTTACCTATAGGTAATAATTTACCGTTAATGCTTAACGCTATTGGATTTACCTCAGAGGCTTTTGTATCATACAATGGAGCGTATACTGGGGCGCCTTATATAGATTATACATCTATATCTTCTATTCAAACTTTAAATCCTTCCTTCGATAAGCCCCTGTACTTGCATCAAACAGCGGTGCCAGGATCTCAAAAGAAGATTCTCATGTATAATGCTGATAGTCCAGGCCCTTACTCTAGTACAACCGATTCAAGCTCGGGAGTTAGTGGTCAATACACCATCTATATAGGGAATCCCCCTATTCCTGTTAGGTTCAGTTATGACGGAAGATATAAAGTAAGCTCAAGCCGTATAGTTGGACTTTGCACAGGAAATGATTTGACTATTAAAGTATCTACTTTACCCTGTTACATAGATGTGTCGATGACTAAAGCTTTCTGTATAGACGTAACAGAAAAGTACTTGGGAGAATTACATTCTTCTCGAATGGAAAATGATATCAATGAAGTGGGGTGGCTATGCATACCTAGCAATCCTGGCCTATTGCCCATGGTTTCTGCAGGTACGTATCAAGTCAATTATCTATGTGCTCTAAATAATACCTGGTATCAAAATAATCTCACCGTTGTATTAAGTGACTCCGGATTGACAGGGATCTGTTAAGTGAACTACCCTGAAACTAAAGATTTCAGGGCTTCCTGCTTCACAGACTCGACCTTGTGCATCGATGTCTCCACAGACTTAATTTCGGGCTGTCCCAGCCCTAATTCTTTTAGACCATAATTTTTGAGATTGATTCCTGCATTCTGGTCTCGATCAATCTCGAAGCCACAGCTCGGACAATTGAAAATTCGATCATCCAGCTGTAGTTGTTTGTGAACGTATCCGCATCTTGAACAGGTTTTAGAAGAGGCAAACCATTTATCGGCTTCAATCAAGGTCTTATTATTCCAAAGGCTCTTGTATTGAAGCTGTCTTAGGAATTCACCATAACCAAGGTCGTTGATCGATTTGCCAAGTTTCAAACACTGAGCCATTGCTCTTAAATTAAGAGTTTCAACTACAATTACATCATTTTCTTGAATGAGTTTTGTAGATAGTTTCTGAGAGAAATCCTTCCTGGAATTCGTAATTCTCTCAAATACTTGGTTCACCCTTAATTGAGCTTTCTTTCGGTTGTTTGAACCTTTCTGCTTCTTACTGACTTGTTTTTGCAACCACTTCAACCGTGGTTCATTTTTGCGGTAGATACGTTCGTATGCAGGAGAATTTCCTTCATCATCTACATAGAAGTTCGCTAAGCTCATATCAAGACCCTTGGTTTTCAGATCCTGATTGATTTCAACTCCTTCTAATTCGAGTTCTTGCTCAAATAGAATAGATACAAAGTATTTTCCTGTTTTGCTACGACTTACAGTAGCTTGTTTGATTGCTCCTTGTGTATTACAGCGAAGGTCACGAAAAGTAATCCAACCAAGTTTAGGTAGTCTCACTTTTCGAGTGTCGTAGTTGATTGCTATGTTGGTTCCAAGATTGAGAGTTCGATATGAGTCTTTTTGACCTCGTTTATGGAACTTTGGAAATCCTGATTTTCCTTTTCTTTTACCCGATTGAGATTTGAAGAAGTTCTGATAAGCCATTGAGAGATCGATTCGAGATTGTTGGAGGCTGATTGAATCGGGTTCAGAAAGCCATTCAAATTCTTGCTTATATTGCTTTTCTGTCTTATATTGATATTCATAGAGTTTTCTTACATCTTCGCCAGAGGCTTTCCATTCATCATAGGTTTTGATCCTCTCAGCGAGCATTTGATTATAGAGGAAACGACAAGAACCGAGCGTCTTCAGTATTTGAGTCTCTTGTATTCTATTGGGATAGAGTCTTATTTTCAATGCTCTATGTATCGTTCCGCTCATATTTAATTAGTAGCACTAATTTAGAAAGGTTATAGGTGTTGTATGAGCCATAAGACTTCTCTAAAAGTTCACCTCGACTTTGGGAAGACCATGAAGGTTATTTGAAAAAGCAGTTCTGGAATGAGAGAACCTTTTGGTCAGATGGATTCTTTGCGTGTTCAATAGGAGAGGCTTCTGATGAAACCATTAGAAAGTATATTGAATCTCAGGGATGATCGCAATTCATCCTCGAAACTAAAGATTTCGAGGTTTTCTTGCGATGAAAAAAATAAAAAACCACATCTTTAGATGCGGTTTTTTATTCTATAAGCTTATTGCTTGTTTAAATTCATCAAGCTTCTCGGGGTTTTTATGGAATAGCATAGGACATGGTTTCCATCCTACGATCTGTTCATGTGTACATACATCATCTATGGTTAGTTCGTACTTCTTCAACAGGTAAGCAGTCAAGTCAAGGCCCGCTTGCCAGGTAGCATCATTATAAGTTCCATCAAGATCCACAGGACACATTTCAATTCCAATAGTCACACTATTAGGAGAGCTATTGACATGATCAATAGCGTACGAGCCGAACTTTTCGCGAGCCCAATCTGTGTAGTACTTACCTGAAGCGGGGTCGATTTGTGAAGTACCACAATGATATGCTCTCTCATTCTCGGGCATACACTGTTCAATCTCTCCATCATATCCTATGATATATGTTGCAGAGCCATAGCCGTCATTTCCTAGCTTTCGGCCTTCATAGAAGTTTCTATTACCTTTAGCAGAGAGGCCTGGGTTAGCTGTCCAATGTAAAACAATAGCCTGCACTTTGATTAGCTTACTGCCTCCCCTGCTATAAGGGTTGATAGTTATAAAATCCTCGATGATGTTCATTTCTTTGGGTTCTCTTTATTAACCTTCTTAGCGATTTTCTTAGGGAAATCAGCGAAAGGCGGCTTTGGTGCTGGCTTCTCTTCCTCTTCTTTCTCAGCGGGAACAGCGACGGCTTCTTCCATAGCTAAGCGAGCCTCTGCTAAGGAAATTTTGTCCTCAAGAATAGCGTATAGGACATCCTCAGATGTCAGTTTAATAACGCTCTCGCCATGGTGATTTCGGCGGCCTTGTACAAAGTTGTCAGCGGTCCCATCAGAATCTTCTTCTACGGTGGGAGCAACCATCTCACGAGCTGTCTGTGCATCGAGATCAAAGCTATCTATGAGCATATCTACGATCTCTGAGTCTTGTGCACCGGCACTAATGGCATCATCAATAGCACCATAAATAGAGTCGATATAGCCATTCTCTGACTGATATTCTTCAGAGTCTATAGAAGTCTCTCTTGCTTCTCTCATTATACAATCCCTCCTGAGGATTCTCCATCTACGTCGTATCCGTCTTGACCACCATCACCGCTACCGCCAGTTTCCATAGCTGCGCCGTCGACCTCTTCGTTTAAATCTGATCCGGCTTTTTCCTGATCTTTAATATCCTGCTTTAAATATTCTATCTCTTTCTCCCGTTCTCTTATCTCCTGAGGATCTGCTCTTCGTGCTTTTAATCTCTTCAGGTGATTCTCAAATGAAAGAAGTCCTGATTTCAATTCCTTCATAGTATCATCATAGGATTCTCGGTAACCAGGCATCGGCATATCTTCTCGACCCAACTTTGGTTCATCAGACCTTATGGAAGCCTCAAGAATATCAGCTGCTTCCCAGTATCTTCCACCATAACAAAGATCCAAAGCTCTCGCTAGGATAGTCATAGAAAGCCCGTTAAGGCTCTCCTGAGTTACTCCCAGAGTAGTAAGATTATCTGCCAAGTTTTTCCATAAAGCTCTAACTACTTCTGGGCGTTCTTCTTGTCGTTCCTCGGGGTCGATATCTTCATCCCAGTCAGTATCTAATTCGGGATCCATATTATACATTGGCTCGCGCACATCTTGTGGCCAATCAATGTCGTCGTTATCGTCCGTGGGTCTCTGGTAGTTAAATTCACGGCCAACAATGCCTTCCTTTTGTCTTTCAAAAGACTCAGCAGCATCCATCGCATTCTTGGAGCTGTCATCACAGTCTATGTCAGATAACAATCCAGCGGACCTGGAGTCACTTGTACCGATAGGACCCCAGGAATGGTCACAATTAATGCAAGTATAATCGCCATACGTGGAATCCTGTACTCCAGTATCCATGTTGCAGTTAGGACAATTTGCTAGCTCAGTGGACTCCATCTGCTTCGATCCGCCCTTATGCTCCGCCCAATCTTTCTTCCAATCGTGCTTAGCGTCTGCTGGCAAAAATCCGCCGCCTGGGCCCCCGAAGGAAGAAGAGGTTACTTCCTCATCAATCATACCAACTGCATCACAGTCTTCTAGAATTTCTGACATAGGGATTTTATACTGCTTAGACGTATAAGCAACGGCCTCGTTGAAAGCATAACCATTATCCATCATCTCTTGTACAACCGCGGCAAAAGATAATGTAGATTCTGTTTGACCTGAGGTGGGGTGTACCATATTGGCTACTTTACCTAGGCCTCCTAAAAGTCCTTCTTTATCCTGTATAATTTTCTTAAAGTTCCTGCCAGTAGCCTTCGTGTCAGCCAAGGCCTGAGCTTTAGCCCGGAATCTGCCAGTATCTTTCTGTTGCTTGGGAGTAGCAACATTCATCTCGTCTTCCCTAACCATCACTATCTCTTGCGAGTACACTTGAGCCGAAGGTCTTTCGTGAGTAAAGTCGGGATTCTCCGCAGGAGCCTTAGCTAAGTTCTGCCCTGTTATTCCAGGATGCGTATTTATAATAGAAGGAGTATTTCTGCCTGTCAAGGAGTCTCCAACGCGTTCTGTGACGGGTTTTTCCTTAGGTCCACTAGAATTTTCTAGAAGGAACATAACCGCCTGCTGATAAATTCTAATATGATTCTCGCATTTCTGCTCGGACTCTAGGTCTCTCTTTAGCCCTAAACTACTGAGTTCGCCACTCAGCAAGCCATAAAACTTAATGCGGGTCTTATCAGTGCCGTTAGCTCGTAGGCAGAGGTATTGAAATAACTTTTTTGCATTAAATACTTTCAAGTAATCCGCGACTATCTTTTTAGCCACAGGTAGCAAGTCCGGAATATCTTCTTCGCCTACAGTATCTACTATGTAAGGCTTAGGATTATCGGACTTAACCAAATCTGAACCGACTTTCTTTATACTTAAAGATACTATAGAATTTACGCCCTTTGCAGCAAGAGGATCCCAGGCTTTCCACCAATGAGATTCTTTTGATCGAGATAAGGCAAATCTAAATTGAAAAATTCTAGCGGCATCGAGCTCAGCCCAAGCCACGGCAGTCCGCACTGTCGAGCGACCTCTCCACTCCCATTCTTGGGAATCTGCGGCTTCGCGAATCACGGATTCTTTAACCTTGGGATCGCCAGCGCCTTCGGGAGTTGTGTCGCCAGTATCGTTATGAATATAATCGGGATCTAAAGTATTCTCATCATCAGGATCATACTGTGTGTATGTTTCAGGATTGTTGAAAGTCCTCTCGCCCGGAGTCATATCCTCTCCAGACACTGTTTTAGGATCATCTTCGCGCTGACAAGCGTCCGGATCGAAGTCAGAATTAAAGGTATCTTCCTTCAAAGACTTCTTCACTTCCTTTAGCAAAGTGGAGTAAAACTTAGGATCACTTTCTGCCATGCCTAGGGCAAGAAGAGAGGCCTTAGTCTCTTCCCAACGATCGCCTACTTTGGTAGAAAGAACATCATAAGATTCATTGACAGATTCTTTTGGAGTCTTGCCGCCATGAGACTTCTCCCAGGCACTCGTTGCGATGGCATAAGCTTGATCCTCAGGCTTACCTGACTTCTCTATACCCCGTACCATCTTCTTAAATTTTTCTGGCATAACATATTCCTTCTAATATACAATTAGTTCGAGCACAGGCTACCACTTTAAGGTAGCCCTTCTAGTCGCCATATCTAATACACTATTAACTATGAATTCAGGTAAATTACCATCGTAGTATGTGGCTTTTAATTTCATAAATAAAATAGATCGCTGACCAAAAGACCCCAAAACATCCTTGACCTGTAGAACAATCACCAAGGGGTTTTCATTAGCGGGATTATCAAAGAATTTAATGAGGAGATCATCTTGGTCTATTTTAGAGGTAGCGGGGGCGTAACATTCAAAAGGTTCTAAAGGAGACTCTGGATCATTAATAACAGTCGCGCGCTTCTCCACTGTTCCATCAGAGGATATAAACCGCCACATAGGTACGTCAATGATATTGGGGAATATGACCTCGACTACATCCAAGCCATCTACTGTCCTACTTACTATATCACCCACATTATCTTTCTTCAAAGTAATGCGAATACAATCAGTAGACACTCCCATCCAAGAGATAGCGTTATCCGCTAATTTCCTATGAAGAGAGTTTAAGCGACTAGTTAGGCGGGCCTGGAATGTTCTCACTGCATCCATTCCTTGAATACTTCTTTAGCTAAAGCAGTGTACTTATTTATAACCCAGTCAGACTTACCAAGGACAACAGCAATATCCTGAGTGTTCTTCCCCTCTGTTCTCATTTTAATAACGGGGTATAGCTTAGGATATTTGGTTTGCAGAAGAAGAAGGAATCTTTGCTCTGTATCACTTATCTCAACATCCTGAGCAAAGTCTGCGTTAGCATCAGCTAAGTCATTACCATTCTCTATGTGCTGATCAAAGGAAGAGGCTACCTGTTCCTGAGGAAGAGCTTTTTCATTAGGATTACCATAACTGTATTCTTCAGGATTTTCTCGTAGCATTTTGAAAGCAAGATTCTGACAATATCTATAAATATAATACCCGAGTTTATTTAATTGTTCGTACTCAGGCTCGTTCTTGAACTTAGAATTATCATATGTTTTTAAGGGGTTAGCAGAATCTTCCGGATCTGCTAGCATGCCGTATACCTCAGCCGCAAATACGTCAGCATGTCCTGCTTTAATTCTCTGCATCGCCTTTTTAGGGGGAGCTTTCTTTCCGCCCATAAAATACTTCCAGAAAGCTGCCGCTATTTGTTTTCGGCTCGAGTAAAATATAAAATTAATAGCCCGGATATCCCCATTTCGAGCATCCGCGAGGACTTTCTCGAAAGGAGTTACCTGGGCATATTTTAAAGCGTCTTGTAGGTCTCTACCAGAAACATATCTATCAAAAGCTGTTACGGCCATAGGATATCCTTCAATATCCTTAATTAGTAGAATTTCCTCCAAGAGCTCTTATTTCTTATTTCAGTCTCAGTAAAAGAAACGTTCATCAGCACTTTCTCGAGATAATCGATAGAAGATAAGGGGATTTTACTTTCTATGACTCTTGAGTATCCACAGTTATAAGCGATGATGGCTTTAAAGTAATCTCCCTGAAATAAATCTAACAGACGTCTTAAATGGCGGATACCTATCACAACATTATCATACGGATCACTTTTCGGGCTATACTTGTAACCAGCGTTTCCATATTTATCTATGAACTCGGGTATGTAGTTTACATTCAACTGCATCAACCCGAAATCAGTCCCTCGCCCACATGCTCGTGCATTCCACTTGGATTCCACCTCTATAATCGCATAGACTACAACAGGGGGAATTTTATTCTTAGCACACACAGAATCTATGTATCCTAAAAGATGAGGATCAAACCCGGGCGGCACAGCATAAACATTAGCGACTAGAACAAAAAAAACATAACTTAAAATTGCTACTTTTTTCAACATAAAATTCTCCTTCGAACATAAAAATAATAGCCGGTCGATCAAACCGGCTATTGGGTTATTTGAGATTCAGATCAGGCTGCTTGGTAACTTTTTAAGTACCTCTCTATATTCCTCCAGGAAGTATTTATTTTTTGCGTCATTTCCGTAGAACCCTTTCCAGGATTGACATCGGGATGGTAGCGCTTCAAGAGAGCCCTGTAGGCCTCGTGGGCCTGATTATACGACGCACCGTAAGATAGGCCGAGATTAGCGTAATCCTCCCGGTACTGGGCTAGAATCTTAGATTCCGAGGGGCGAGGTTTCTCGCTGTAGGAATAGGTAAATGACGGCCTGGGCTCCTCTTTCTTGGTTTCCGCTGGCTTCCACCTACCCTGGTACACCCCGTATACGTAAATTGTTCCATCGTCGCAACGATAGGTGTGACTTTCCATTCTGGCCTGTTTTTCCGCAGGACTTTCCGGAAACCGGCCAATCTCACCAGGCCAGCGCTCTTCGGTAGCGGCGTACTGACCTGGCCAGCACTCGAACCGTCTGAAAGGGAATCCTTTCCACAACCACCACCGCATCTTGTCACCTCGTACGTATATAATATACGGCGAAGAAGCGCTTAGGTGGCGCTTATTTTGCTGATTTTTTCAGTATTCGCCTACAGAATTAGTATCAATGTGGTCTGCTTCTATGTAAGGCTTCAATTGAAAACACTCACCTTCGAACAAATACTTACCTATAGAGCCAACTCTTCCTTGGCTTTGCTTCAAAATAGATACTTCCATGATATCGTCCATATACTCTACTGCCTCGTCATCTGGAAAATATCTGTCCGCGTAATACTTGCCCCTAAATATAGATAGCACTGTTCTCGCTCGCTCTGCCATAGCATTACTATTCTTGATATGGTTTAGCGTAGGCTTCAATTTATCAATATCTTCAATTTCAGTTATCTTTTCTTTATCCGCCTCTCTATTCATCTGAGCCACACACATGAAACACACGTTCTCTGTCTTGGCCATAGCATTCAGCCTATTAACCGCGAATTCTATAGCATTCGCTAAAGACTTTTGTCCGGTCATCATAGAGAATTCCTTCACCATAGTCACCAAGTCAATAACGACAAAAATGTAATCGACCCTATATACCATCTTGAATTCTCGAATGAGAGATTGTATAGTACCGAGATCGACATTGGGATCATCGATAAACCTGAACGGCTTATTCTCTAAGAGCTTTCGCTCCTCTTCAAGCTTTCGCAGAAGAGGATTTATTTGATTGCCAGATGTATACCAGCCTTCAACAGGCACGCTAGTTCTCATTGCTAATAGTCTATCGAAGGTCGACTCCGTATCCATTTCCAAGGAGAAGTACATACATGGCTGACCTAAGTTAATCATACCATTTAGAATATTTAAAGCGTACGCTGATTTACCTGTGCCTGTCGAACCAGCAACCATGATGACTTGCCCGGGCGCTGCCTTCTTCGTCAAATGAGAATCAAGGAACTGATCGCCGAAAGGATAGTACTTTCCTAAACGTCTCATTTCCAGAACGTCTTTATAATCGTCTAAGCATTCTTCCAAAGTCTTAGACTCAGTAGCTTTACTACCGCGAGACAAAACCTGTTGAGCTTCGTATAGAGAGTTACTTATACCAGTAGACTCTAAGTCGTCCGGTAAACTAGTCGTCTCGGCTAACTTATTGAAAGCTAAGTTCAACTGATACTTAATACTAGCTTTCCGCAAGGTCTCTATAGCCGGAAACCAATTAGAGAGGTCGGCCTTATGATCCATCAGACTCTTGATCATAGGCAAGTCGATATCGTCGTTGAGGAAGTTAGCTTCTCGTAGTAAAGATCCTTCAGTTATAGACTCGCCCTTGTCTTTCAATTTCATTACTGACTGAAAGAGAGCTTTAGCTTCCTCATGAGGAAACATTCCCTCATTTAGAATCTGGCAATCGACTTCGTTGTCAATAAGGATTTTCAGTACTTGAAATTCTGCCGGTACTATGAAGTCTTGATTAGATCTTTTCATTTATTCCCCTTAAACAACTTATCAACATCAAAAGAGGACTTAACCTGATGATACACATCTTTAAATAAAAGATCTGTTTCTTTGGGAACAGTGTTCCTAACTATAAAGTCTTGTATAGATTTGCCGAATCCTTGGCTCTCAATATCACTAGGCGCTACGTTGCTAACGAATACAATGCCTTTTTTCCTATAATCTACTCTATCTCTAATGAAAGACTCCAAGAAGGGCAACTGGTATCCTGACTTATACAGGGTCACCTTATTTTTATCTAAGGCCTCGTCTATAATGAGACAATCTACATTCTTCAGATCCTCGAGTTCTTTAATAGCCTCTTCATCAGTCTCAAAGTTCTCGTTAGCTAACTTCGATACAAGATACTGCATAAGAATATATTTGACCTTAAATCCCTTACGAAGAAGGCTCAAACCGACCCACTGAGCTAACGTCGTCTTTTGGGATCCATTGGGGCCGTGCATATATATGATGGAACTAGAGTAGGCAGGAGATTTAAAAAATCTGATATACTCTTCTAAGTGTTCTACATTCTGTAAACTTTTAGTTCCCACATAATCATTCGCCGGAGTATAATCAGAGTACCAAAGCCCAGCCTTACTTGCTTTGATTCTATTAAGTTCTTCCTTGACAAATCTCTTGTGGCAAGAACACTCTGCTATGGCTTGCTGTCCATTTTCTAAGTCTACGTAAAAAAAGCCTGGCATATTTTTAGGTCCAGGCTTTTTTGCGCATGTTCTGCATTGTATGAAGTCTTTCATTTAACCTCTGTAACTAGGATCACGTGGAGAAATCTCCCAGTCTGTAGCTAATATATCTTCTCCAGATGCCATATATTGCTGATGCATATCATGCCCATCTTCCTGAATAGCATACTGACGAACTTCTTTATCTTTGAAAGTAATGTATATATTATCTGGCCACGATGTTCTCTTCATCAGCCTCTCGATACGTAAGCCGCGCACAACGCATTCGAAACCCATCATTTTACTCATTTATCTTTATCTCCGGATGTGCATTGTTATACACTTCGCATCGAAGCTCCCAGGCAATACGAATAGGCTCTGGGAGCTCGTCGGCGATAGAATCACAAGTGTCAATAATTTCTGTGGACGTTAAAGTAGTTGGTATTAGATTAAATAATCCCTTAGACTCATATCTAGAAACTTTCCCTTTTACATTGATTAGTTGCCAGGGATCCCATTTCCATCCCTTCAGGAAAGAATGATACCATCCTCCAGAAATCTCCATTCTATCGTAAGCAAAGTCTCCCAAGAAAACTCGAGTGTCCTCCTGAATAGGAAATTCTTGTGAAAGTTCTCCCTTTATGGAAGAGGGATAATTTCTTCGAATGATAGGTAATACGAATACGTTGTCCAATATCATACGCCAACTCTCTTATCCCAAGTTATGGTCTGCAGTCTTGTTGTAGCCTTGACGTTATGCTTGCAAGCCATCTCCCATACAATAGGACTCGTAACTAAAAGATCCTCGCGAGATGCTCCCGCAGGCATCAGTATGATCTGATCCTTAAATATAAGTGGCAAGAAATCTTTCTCGATCTCATTCCAATCTTCAGGTTTGCTAACAACGAATTTGAACCAAGAGTTAAGATGATTCTTTATCTCCTCAATAGCATCCTGCTTAATTCTTTGCTCTCGAGGCACACCACTATTAGCTAGTTTAGGGCTACAATTAACCTGATCAACATACGTATCCAAGAAGTCTTCTGTTGAGCAAGTGCCGTTCGTCTCAACCTCAATATAAGGATAGAATGTCTGATCTGCGAGATTATCATACCTCAGCATTTCAATAAGTAGTTTTAGCGGATCGATATTCCTGCGTAAGAGAGGCTCGCCGCCAGTAATAACTAAGTGAGTAGATCCAGATCTAATATTATCAAGCTCACCCGCGTCCTTAATATATTCAATAATTTCACCAGGAGTATACGATTTACTTTCTCGCCAAATCTTTTCAGAGTCACACCACCAAGTAGCGGACCCATCGCGAACTTTCTCACCGTTATGACCGCCGCAATTATGCGTAACCATTCCATCAACTATGAAATTATGATAAGGGTAACACATAATATCAATTGCTCTCATCGGCTTAGTGGTAATATTGAACTGGGTATCGGAATTAGATAACGATTTTTCTCCCTCATAATGGGTTTTAAATTGATTAACTTTTGTTACAGATATAATCTTTACCCCGTTCTGCATTTTTATTTCGGTGGATATTAAATCTTTAATATCATTAATATTGCTCTCGGAACAATTTACAAACGTGCAGGAATAGCCATTAGCCTCGAAGGCCTCCAGCCTTTCTTTTTTCCACTGTTCATTCCTGTGAGAATATAATTTCCCTTTTGAGTAGTATATTTCCAGAAGTCTATTTGTCCCCTCAATTATAAAATCAGGGTAGTATGTTTTACTCTTGTGTTTAATCTGAAGATCAAATCTTCCAATATACTTAACTGGCAGCCCCATTTTCATAGCAATATTAGAAAAATCTTTCTCTGATTTGGACATAAAGGGGTAATATTGATTTATATTCTGGTGGGTCCCTCTACTTTTTTTAACTACTTCCTGATTAAACATTGGATTATTAGTTGTCATTCTTACTGAGGTATTTTTATTCATCTCTGCATACTTTTCTGGATTATTGCGTCTCATGGAAGTAACGGCGTCTACATAAGTGTCTGCAGCTTTCCTTCTTTGAATATCACCTTTAATTTTTTCTCCCTGAGTTGTCCAGTTCGTATTTTCAATATGTCTTTTCATAGTATCTGGATCATGAATAGGGTTATACTTTTTCATTCTTTCTGATTGAATCTGCTTCTTAGAAAAATGCATTATTTCATCGTCTTTAAGAAGCTCGTCAGCTCTCTTCCACCCTTGATTTGTTAGCCAGGGGTGCTCCCCTGAGCAGTAAACAGGGTGATCTATCCCTTCGACTATTAGCTCAACTCTATCTTTGATGTCGTATTCGAATACTGATAGAACTTTTGTTTCAACGAGATTTCCGTTTTCATTTGTGGCCCAGATTACATCATCAGGCTTTACATCTTGTATATTTTTCTCTCCACCTTTATTCATCCATATCTTTGGCTGAGAAATTCCTCGATTATACCCTATGGACATAAGATTACAATTCGATAGCCTCAGAAAGAAAGCTGGCTCGCCGAGAGACTTGCCTTCTCCCTGAAGCACGGGACCGAACATCTCAGCTACATTCAACTCCATTGTCGACACCTCTCTTATAAATAAATATAGCCGTTCTTTCGAACGGCTATTGTAAAAGTCTTTATTTCTCTTTAGATCACTTCGGCTTCGGTACGAATATCATCCTCAGGCTTACGCCATAGAGAGAAAGGAAGTCTGGCAAGATATACTCCCTCATTTCTCCCCCAGGAGAAATTAGAGATTCTCGCCTTGATACCCTCCATAGATATCTGTTCGACGATTCCTCGCTTCAATACCGCCCGACAACCGTGCTTTGAAGCCCACACAATCTCTGTGCCTACAGTAATCTCTTTATTGTTTCTATCGTATACTCTCATTTGTGATTATCCTTCTCACGCAAAAGACATGCCGCAACCAGGGCAATGAGCATAAGTTTCGGGGGCAGGAGTTTCACACTGGGGACACTCATACTGCTTTCCAGGAACGTTATACTTGATATTCCACTTCTTTCCGTCTACAGGAACCCAACTAGTGATTCCACTTAGCTCAGAAGGAGTTAATGTAGCAAATCCTTTAGGCTCAACTACATCAGCAGGCACATCCTGCATCTGTGGGCGCTTCGCCGGACGAGCTTCCGGTACAGGATCAGGATTAAGACCCGCTGACTCGGATCCATCTGGATCTTTCGCACCCTTCTCCGCTTCAGCTTGCTCATTCTGCTCCTTCCTCTTTGCAGCCTCTAGGTCTGCGAGACTCTTCAGCTCATCTAGGTAATGACTACCGAGGGCCATATCAATCTTTGCGATTGACAACTTCAGCTTATTGAAAAGCTTTGTGTACGAAGTTACACCGAAAATCTTATCGAGGTCGTACAACTCCCAAGACTTCTCTTCATCAGTCAAAGGACCAGACTTAATGAGATCGCGAAGATCCTCAGGCACCTCTTCCTCATGCTTCGAAGCATTAATGAGTCGGAATGGGCTCTGCATAAGACCGAGCTTCTCCACGCCAAGATCATAATTACACCAATCACCGTAGAACTTGAAGATATTCAAAGCCAAGAGATTAGTGAAACCATAAGCAGGTACACCTTCTTCAGCAAACTCCAGTACCTTACCGTCATCGGTATTTACTGTGTTGATCTGCTTCGAAAGAATAACTGAATGCTTATTTTCCTTGTGCCAATCCATCATCGAACGATCGATACAATTCATCACGAAGTAATCGCGACCAGCCCAACCCTTGTCGTACTTAGCCTGATTAGTTCCCTCTGCGTACCCATTAACAGACACCATCCTAAAGATATCAGAATGCTTCCTCTCGTTAACGAATACCTTCGCCTTATTGACCCACTCAACCTCAGTAACCCTATCTATGATCTTCCATAGAATAAAAGCTGGGTTCTCTGTCTTGAGAGGAAGAATGACTCGAATGCGCTTACCATCATCTGCAACGATCTGAGAATGTCTCACAGTGCGAGAAGTAAACTTATCTTGGCCTGAATTAGGAACTCCGCCGAGACCACGAATGATCTTCATTACGCCTTTCTCAAGGCCGGAATATTTTACATTTTCAAAATCTCGCTGATAGCCCCCGCTAGAGGCTTTAGCTGCGCGATCCCTTTCTTCCTGTTCGGTTTTTACTGCAAACTGCTTGAATGCATCATCTGAAACTGCCATACATTTCTCCTTTTTGTACACTACGGTACTTTTTATCAAATGGGTAACTATACCCTTGATTACGTTTATTATAGAGCTAACTCGCTCGCGTTATTTAATTAGTCAGCAGATTGCTCGAAGACTCCATCAGTAACTTTATAAATATTGGCGCCGTTCTCCTTTAAGAATTCCATAGCCTGAGTCTTATGCGTAATGATAATCATCTGCTCAAATCCGTCGTTAATACTGGTCAAGGTTTCAAATAACCGCTCGCTATTAGACTCAGAACTGTATGCGTCAGGCTCGTCGAGAACCAAAAGTCCAGACTGGTATGAAAAAGCCACGGCACATTTAAAAGCTAGATTAGATACCGAAGTTTCAAAACCAGAGGCTAACTTAACATTCAACCATTCTGACGCGGGGTCTGCCTTATATAAAAAGTCTATACCTTTCTTCGTGGACAAAAGTTTAAATTGGAATCCCTCCTTAGTTGTGCTGAGGAAGTTATTCATATAAGACTCCAGTAAGGTACAGGCCTTTGAGTTGATAAAATTGGGAAACGTAGTCTCGTAGAACATCTTAACGAACTCGAGATTTTTGATTTCTAAGTCTAGAGTATTTATCTTCTCAGATAGCTTTTGCACCTGGTCAGAATCTTTTTGAATCTGCTCATCTAGCTTCTTGTTGAAAGCTTCTCGCTCTAACCTAGATGTCAATCTTTGATTATAATCCTGAATCTTAGCGCGTATGCCTTTCAGTTGTTCTTCATAAATAGCTGGATCAGAAGTTTCTAAGGCCTGCCATCGAGATTCGTTCTCTTTGAGCCATGTTTCTTTCTGATCGACCTCGGGTTCTATTCTACATAATTCTCTTGTTTTCTCTTGTAAAATCGTTTGTAGACTCTGCGTAGATAGCCTATCCTGGGTAATTTCACGTCGATTATTTTCAAGATTTTTTGTTGTTTTCTCGACCCCCACATTCTCACGATAAAGAGTATTCCTTAAGTCATCTAAGGTTTTACCGATCTCTTTAACACGCGCTACACAGGAAGTATGCTGGGCCGTAACCTGATTTTCATCAGAAATTAAATCCTGAATGTGCCTAGAAATAACTTTAACCCCGGTCTCTAACTCCTGGATCCTTGTTATATCACAATCTTGCCCACAAGCATCGCACTTACCTTTCTTATGTGTTTCCAAATGTGTATTGGAGATGGACCTAAGCACCTGAGCTTC
>Ga0209083_1000059_pt1 | contig 171322 bp, 136 predicted proteins | sample AM7aDNAmetaG_FD_184132 | JGI IMG/M metagenome (GOLD analysis project Ga0209083, IMG submission 184132) | Freshwater microbial communities from Finland to study Microbial Dark Matter (Phase II) - AM7a DNA metaG (SPAdes) (version 3) | ecosystem: Environmental > Aquatic > Freshwater > Lake ... | reverse complement strand
AAACACTTCCAAACGATTACGCTCTGTTCTTGACATACGAAGCTCATCCATCCGGCCGGTATACCCCGGCCTCAAGGGTGACACTTCTATTTGAGCTATGCCATGACAGTTCTACTCGCGCACAACAGCCGCTCTTGTCAAGCCTTGCAAAAACGCACAGTCCATGGCAAAATAGTCCCGCACCAGTTGGCTTCTGTTGTAGCCAACTGGTGTATCTGTAACAACTTGGGGAATGGTGTAACGGTAGCACAACAGACTCTGGATCTGTTTGTCTAGGTTCAAATCCTAGTTCCCCAGCTTCGTCGCCGTCTCTGACAGACGCTGACAAAGACTGAAAAGCCCCGGTATTTACTGGGGCTTTCAGTGTTTTTGGCTCACCATCGCCCCGGACAGTCCCGGACACGTTTTGCCAGCTTTTGACCGCTGACAGGGTACACTTTACGGGTACGCCAGCTTGTCCCGGTTTGCTCATGTTCGGGTGTACCATCTTCCCGTCCGTTCCCGTCGCCTGTTGGGCCTGAGCAGCAACCGCCATCGCCGGCAGACTCTCAACCGCCCCGGCCAGATCGAACACGCGCGGATCGGTGTAGACCTTCATGGTCAACCGCATATCGGTATGGCGCATCAGTTCCATGGCGATACGGGGAGTCACCCCGGCCTTGCTCAAAGACGTTCCAAAGGTGTGCCGCAGACTGTGGAAGTCCACAAGCCCGGCCTCGCCGTCATATTCGATGCCAGCGGCTTCCAGTATGTCCCGGTGCCGTTCCATCGTCGGGACATGGGCAAACACTCGAGCGCTGTCCTGGGCCTCGCCCTTGGCTTCCTTGAGCAGCTTGGCCACGTCCTGCCTGAGTGCCTGAGTATCCGCCCGCTTGCTCTTGGTTGTCGCCGCTCTCAGTGCAATGTAGGGGTTTGGCAAGGCGTCAAAGTGGAAGTCACCCCATTGCAACTGCTCAACCTCATTCCGGCGCAGTCCAGTGACAAGGATGAAACGATAACACAAGGCGTCATCCCCAGCCGCCGCCAACAATCGGTCCACTTCATCCTCTGTCAATGCCCGGCGCTCCCGGCGCTTGTCCGCTTCGCTCATCTTCTCAACACTGGCCAGCGGGTTGGCCGGCATGCGTTCGCGCTTCACCATCCAGCCGCAGAACGTCCGGGCAATCTCAAGATACTGGTTGGCTGTGGTTGCACCGATTTTGCCATCATCGGACAGGGCTTGCCGCTGCGCGATTGGAGTCTCACGCCAGACACAGAAGCGATCGGCGGTAATGTCTGGCCAGCGTGTCCACCCGCAACCGTCCGCCAGCTTCGCCAACCGCTTGCCCGCGTTGTAGACGTACATGGCAGACCGCCCCTTGGCTCTCAGATCGGCAAGATAATCGTCAAAGTGGGCAGACAGGGCCTTGGCCTTGCTGTCCGCATACTTGTCCAGCAGATCGGCCTCGCCGCGTTGCTGGTGCCGTTCAAACTCACTACGGGCCTGCTCCGCGCAGCTCTTCAGAGAGAATCCCGTTGACCGCCGGCGCTCAAGCCCACTCTCAAGCCAGCAGATTTGATATACGCCGCCACGTTTCTTGAGCCATGCCATGGGTTGTTACCTCTACTTCATCTTCAGGAGTGTGCGCTCGATTGGGTCGGTGATGCGACGTTCCATCAGATCGGTGATCGCCTGTCGCATCAGAGCATCAGTACACGTTGTATCGCCCGACATTAACGCCCTATGTGCCCACAGGCAGTTAATCTCTCTTGCCTGGCGCTGCGTTGGGAAATATCCCATCTCATTCGCGGCCGTGATGATAGTTCTGTGAATCCCTGCCATTGCCATACGTCACCTCACTACCCTAGATGATAACCGTTTGGTTAATAGCGTCAAGCGCAGATCAACCGCCTCAGCAATCTTCGCCGCCGTCTCAAGATTCAATCCCCGTTCACTATCGGCAAAGCGAGCCAACACAATCGGCGCGATGCCAGCCCGCTTGGCGGTCTGGTAGCGGCTCTGCCCTGCCCGTTCTGCCCGCGCGATCGCCGTCCGCAGTTCCGCCACGATGCCAGCGCCAGGATGCCCGCCAGCCGTTGCCGCTTTCACTGTGCCGCGTCTCTTCGTTGTCCGGGGTGTCTTGCTCATCGGTGATTCTCCGTTGCTCTCAGGGCCATTCTACAGCCCGGCCGGCAGTTTCAACTTTCGCCTGCCTTTTCGTCTCTGGTCTGCTTTCGGATCAAGGCAGACACTCCGTCCGCTTCCTGCTGGCGTACTTCCCTGCAAACACGGTCAACGTAGGTCCGGACCTTCCGGTGCCTGTCATCGGCCGGTAGCGCCGCAAAAGCCGGGTCCGCCGTCCAGACGTCAACCTCTGTCGATATCCCTGCGATTACGTTGTCCAAACACTGAATCAGCCGGGTGCAGCAACCGCCTACAAGCTGCTTTACCTTGTCCCGCGCGATGAGTTGGCCTCGCTTCTCTTCCAATTCGATGTAGCCGGCCTCAGCCTGCCTCAGTTCCTGTAGGGCCTTGGCCAGATCGTCAAAGTCACGGCCGCCGACATTATCCGATAGGGAAGCGCTGCCCAGTTTCTTCGATGCCAGTTGCATCGCCGCCCGGCTCACCTCGAGCGCAGACGCCTGCCCTGACAGCAGCGTATCGGTGAATTGATCGGGCTTGCCCTGTGGTCGCTGGCCAGATACTGCCGGTCTTGCTGGCACGGGCCTTGACGGCTTCCGCTGCCTCACGTTCTTGTATCGCCACGCCCGGACCTCTTCCAGCTTCCGGCGGCCGGCTTTGTCAGCCGCTGGAAAGCCCGGCAACTTTGATTCCTTGGCGAGTTGTCCGGGGTCTACATGCAACGCCTTGGCGCACTGCCGCAAAGACAGGGCCTCGCCGGGGTCTACGCCGTTTCCAGTGTTAAAGATGCTCATCTTGTGTTCCTTAGCTGGGCGCTGACTTCGTTTTTGTCAGCGCTGGTAAGTAGAAAAGGCGAACTTCGTGACTTTCGGCTCTTCTCAGATCGCCCGGAAGGACCCAAACGTCCAAATCCGGGGTCGTTCTGCCGGGGAAGCGTAGCGGCTCACGTGGATACCGCTACGCGTTCCCGGCAAGGCTCGCCGATGTGCAGCTCGTGCGACTCACTGCCCCTTGGTGCCGCCAGCTAGGGGAACCGTGCCGTGGCATACAGCCACGGTCGCCGGCGAACGCTCCGGCGCGACCTGTATGAGGTTCTATTTCAGCAGGTCCGGGTGTGCCGCCTGCAGGGTCGCGCCCCGTTGCGCGTCCAGCTCCATAAACCGAAGACGATTTCCCAACTCGTCAACATCGCCGGCCAACTTCTTCTGCGCTTCGATCATGCCCAAGAGCTTCTGGTAATGCCGGTCACGGGCAAGGGTGGCGGTGGCAAGCTCGCCCTTGGTTTTTGCGAGTTGCTTCCCGGCCGCTTGGCATTGCTCGTACTGCCTCACCACTTCAACGTCGGCATCAGGTTGCGACATGGGAAAGCCCAAAGCGCGTGTTGCATCAGCCAACGCGACAACATCATCGTCGTCTAGCGGCTTGCCCTGGGCGAGTTTCCGGACCAAGGGGCAGTATGTGCCCATGGCGACGGTTTGACGGGTCCGAACAAGCTGCCTCATTCGTTCGCCTACAGAACCGGTCAACTCTGGTGCCGGCTCTGGCTCTGGTGCCGCCACATAAGCCCCGGTGCCATCATCCATGCTGGCTTGCGGTGTTGTCTCATCTTCAACTGCACAAGTGTTCATCAGACGATCGATCTTGTCCATGATTATGGTCCTTTGCCGGTGTCCGGCAGTTCGGGTTACTTGGTTGTCGTCTCAGTGCGCAGGTTCGGCCGCCCGGGGAGGGGTTCGCCCTGCCACTTCGGCCGGCGGTCGGTTAGCTGTCGCTGCTCCGCTTCGGTGGATTGCCGCCGCGCTTCCATCTGCTGCCGGAAAGCCGCAGCTTCCCGCTCAAGTCTCTTTTCATGCTCGGTCATAACTGTCCTTTGCCCTGTTGGGCGGTTGGGTCTATCCGTTGGCACGTCGCCGCCGGGGTTGTGTTTTCCAATAGCTGCAATTCTGCCGCGTTCTCGTCCTGGGGGTCGCTGGATATCGTCGCCGCTGTGGCAACGTGGCTCCCAGCCCCAGCCGCCGCCATGGCGATACGCTCACAGCGGAAGGCGTAATCTCTGAGAAGGCGCTTGAGCACATGCCGCAAGCGGACCTCGACAGGAACGGCATCGCCCGTATCCCGAAGCTCAAGAGTGAATCCCGCCCTGTTTATCTCTCTCGCGCGCACGCGGGGGAAGAATACACTTGGACCCCTTCGTAGTATCTTGGCATCCTTCATGGTGTTTCCCCCGGTAAGTCATCGAAGGTGTCCAAGGGGTCCATGGTGTCCATGCTGCCCTTGTTAGAGGGGGTTTGGACACCTTGTTGGACACCTTGTTTCTCAGGGGGCAATTCCCATTGCCAATGCCCGGTGAATTGCTGCTTTCTGGCGCTCACCCGCAGTATGTCTTTGGCACGCCTGAGCGTTCGCCATGATATCGACGCCTCGAGCGCGATCGCCCAGACCGTTCCCGGCTCTGCTGTGTCGGGCTTCTTGCGGTCATATCCGCACCGCTTCGGGCCATCCCGTAGCTCATCCCGCAGAAGTGTCTTTGCATCTTCCAAGGCATCAGCGGACGGGCCGCGCTTCTGGCCTGCCTCTTCTGCCACGGCATCGTCGGCAGACATAATCACGGGGTCTTTTTCCCAATGCACAGCTCCAATCGGATCGCCTTCGATGCTGAACGCCAACCCGCCGCAATCCTTGGCCAGATTGTTTTTGCCCGGCAGGAATAGCCGCCGCTCGCGATTGTCTTTGTCCCGGCATAGGTGCCAAGCAACACGGGCGATGCCCACAAAGCCCGTTGAACCAAGCGCCATATTGTCAGCAGTTCCGCCAACGGCTTTCTTCCGGTGCATTACCAGCAACACGGCCGGGCCATACTGCGCCGCCAGCCGCGCCACTGGTGCCAACACGGCTCTGATTTCGTTGTCCCGGTGAGCATCAGTCTTGCCGCCGATGAAGCTCCCGATTGGGTCAATGATTACCAGCTTGGTTTCGGGGTGCCTCTGCAGCGCGGCCTCGAGCGCCGGAATGTCCGCAAGCGTGAAAGCCGCGTCCACCATTCGCCCGTTGTCATCGCGCCGCCGGACGCCTTCCAGCAGGTGAACACGCGACAAGTCGGCAAGGTGAGCGTCAAGGCGCGGCCGGATCGTATCGGCCGGATCATCTTCCGCAGTCACAAAGAGCACTTCGCCCCGTTCACATTCCGCGCCGTCGGGCCATGGTGTCCCGGTTGTCACCCGTGCTGCAAAGTCACACGTTGCGTAAGACTTCCCCAGCCCGGGCGCACCAACAAATAGCGACAGCCGGCCACAGGGGATACGGCCTCGCCACAGCCACGGGATAGCCTTCGCCTCGACGTCCGCCAGACAAATTATCGTCGGGCCTGGGCGCTGTGATTCATCGGCCGGCGCGGCCGCCTCGAAAAGCTGCAAAACGCCTTGGCAAATGTCGGCAGGCTCTTTGCTGTCCAGTGCCCCAAGGTGCTCGACAAAGTCGCCGCCCGGTGGAAGCCCCGCCAGCTTCACAATGCGGATATCGGCCGCCGCGTTTGCGTCCATCAGGATGCCAGCAACCTCGCCGGCATACTTCTGCCCCGGCTCATCGTTGTCGGGAAGGATGCCAACACGGGCAAACTGTGCCAGGGGTGTCCAATCCGTTTTGCTCGCCGCCGCTGCGCCGTGTGCCGACGTCACACACACCAGCCCGACAGAGCGCACCGCGTCGCAAGTCTTTTCACCCTCAGCCACGAATACCACGCCCGCCGGATCAGCGGCCAGAAGCTCAGGCAGACGGTACAGCGGCCAAAGCCCCTTTGGATCGCCCAGCCGCCAGCCGGCTTTGTTCAAGTGAACCGGACGGAAACTCTTGTCGCCGTCCGGCAGATCGGCGCGGACAACGCGGGCCACTTCTACGCTATCGCTGAAGTATTGCCACTCGCCCACCAGGATGCCGCCCGTTGACGATATCGCCGCTGCTATGGCCTCTTGCGCGTTCGGATAGACCCGGTGTGCCTTGCCGACATACTCGCTGCTCTTGTCGCGTTTGACGGGCTTTGCTTTGTCGGTCACCCGGTGAAGGTAGCCGCCGCCGTCTTTCGCCGTCTCGAAACTTCCCTGCTCGATCCGGCCGCACAGCACGACCTCGCCGTTGCGCTTCACTTTGCACCAATCCGGCTTGCCGCAGATCGGGCAGGGGTCGCTCTTTGTCACCTTGCGCCAATCGCTATTCATCGCGTCACCTCGCCCTGGGCATGCTCTGCCAACCACGCTTCAACGGTGGACAGCCGCCAGCGCAGACAAGTCTTGCTCAGCGTCAAATCGGCCGGGGGGAATCGTTTGGTCACAATCAGCCGGCGAAGTGTCCGGGGATTGACCGCCAGCATTCGGGCAATGCCGCGCTGGTCTGTGAATGCGGGGAGGGAATTAGCGGCCACGATCCACCCCCTGCCGTGGGAGTTTCCCGGCCTTGCGCAGTGCCCAACGGATCGTCTCAACGTAGGTGTCGGGAATCGCCCGCCGGCCTGTGATGATCGGGCAGGCGTCCCGGTGCAACGGGCTTCGGTATATTTCCCCGGACACGTCGCCCGGTGAGCATCCAAGCTCGTCGGCCACTTCCGCAACTGACTTGTATTTCGGATCCATCTGGTCACCTCGCGTTTTGACCGTCAAAGCGACGGCCTTAACTGAGGCGAATTATCCCGGTCGGCCAAGCGTTCGCGGAGTTGCGCAACTAAGAAGCGGCCTTAAATGGGCCGCTTTTGTGGGGATTGGACGTGGTTTGGGTCTATCGCTTGCGCGGAGTTGCGCAACGTTGCGCGCTGGGCTTGAGCGGAGTAAAGCCCGATGCGCTATTGCACTTCGGGCATTTGCCTGCGCCATTCTTGAGAGTGACTATCGCGCCGCATTGGTCGCACTCCGCAGATGTAATATCCGGCATGGCCGGCTTCGGGCTTCCTGCGGCCGCTTTCAGTTCCCGCGTCTTCATCCACTGGCGCAGACTCTCAGGGTCTATACGCCGCGCCGTGCCTTTGCCGGTGCTCTTGAGCGGGCCTCGACACGCGCCCGATATATCGGCCAACTCAACGCCCGCCTCTTCTGCCGCCTCAGTGACGGTCAATCCATCCATGGGAGCGTCTGGCGTCATTGTGCCGCTGGGTTGCACTGGATCGGCAATGTCAATCAGCCTCTCCAAGCTGTCACAAAGCCATGGAATGTCGGCATGGTTCAACGCGTCATTGTGGGCCAGATGGTAGCCAATGCCGCCGATGATTTTAAGAGCATCATTCGCCTGCGTTTGCTGGTCTACCGCTTGGCATGCGGCCGCAAGGTCGCTTATCGCCATTGGGCGAGTGACCAGCTTTTGCAGCGTGAAATCGTCTTGCACTTCCCGGCAAGCCCGTAGGCTCACACGTTCGGCCAGTGCCAGCAGAGAAGCCGGCCGCATAGGGGCAAACGCCCGCGCCAATCGGATCAACTCCAAAGTCTCAGACCGAAGCTCGTTCATTGCATCCTCTTTTCCGGGCCGCCGCCCGGCCGCCGGGTGGAGGATGCCACACGCGACAGCCGGGCATGCGTTCGGCGAGAGCTACTCGCCTGCCCGTTGTTTCATCTTACCGTTGTGACTTCACCAGACCCACAATCGCCGCGCGGATCGCCGCCGGCAGTGTGTCCCAAGCGGCCGCCACTTCGGCCAGATCGGCCGGTAGTTTCGGACAGTCCCGGACACGTTTTGACTCTTCACAGGGTACACTTTTCGGGTACACCTTTTCGCCCTGAGCAGTAACCACCGCATCAGAAGCGCCGTCCGGTGTAGGTTCAAATCCTAGTTCCCCAGCTTCGTCGCCGTCTCTGACAGACGCTGACAAAGACTGAAAAGCCCCGGTATTTACTGGGGCTTTCAGTGTTTTTGGCTCACCATCGCCCCGGACAGTCCCGGACACGTTTTGCCAGCTTTTGACCGCTGACAGGGTACACTTTACGGGTACGCCAGCTTGTCCCGGTTTGCTCATGTTCGGGTGTACCATCTTCCCGTCCGTTCCCGTCGCCTGTTGGGCCTGAGCAGCAACCGCCATCGCCGGCAGACTCTCAACCGCCCCGGCCAGATCGAACACGCGCGGATCGGTGTAGACCTTCATGGTCAACCGCATATCGGTATGGCGCATCAGTTCCATGGCGATACGGGGAGTCACCCCGGCCTTGCTCAAAGACGTTCCAAAGGTGTGCCGCAGACTGTGGAAGTCCACAAGCCCGGCCTCGCCGTCATATTCGATGCCAGCGGCTTCCAGTATGTCCCGGTGCCGTTCCATCGTCGGGACATGGGCAAACACTCGAGCGCTGTCCTGGGCCTCGCCCTTGGCTTCCTTGAGCAGCTTGGCCACGTCCTGCCTGAGTGCCTGAGTATCCGCCCGCTTGCTCTTGGTTGTCGCCGCTCTCAGTGCAATGTAGGGGTTTGGCAAGGCGTCAAAGTGGAAGTCACCCCATTGCAACTGCTCAACCTCATTCCGGCGCAGTCCAGTGACAAGGATGAAACGATAACACAAGGCGTCATCCCCAGCCGCCGCCAACAATCGGTCCACTTCATCCTCTGTCAATGCCCGGCGCTCCCGGCGCTTGTCCGCTTCGCTCATCTTCTCAACACTGGCCAGCGGGTTGGCCGGCATGCGTTCGCGCTTCACCATCCAGCCGCAGAACGTCCGGGCAATCTCAAGATACTGGTTGGCTGTGGTTGCACCGATTTTGCCATCATCGGACAGGGCTTGCCGCTGCGCGATTGGAGTCTCACGCCAGACACAGAAGCGATCGGCGGTAATGTCTGGCCAGCGTGTCCACCCGCAACCGTCCGCCAGCTTCGCCAACCGCTTGCCCGCGTTGTAGACGTACATGGCAGACCGCCCCTTGGCTCTCAGATCGGCAAGATAATCGTCAAAGTGGGCAGACAGGGCCTTGGCCTTGCTGTCCGCATACTTGTCCAGCAGATCGGCCTCGCCGCGTTGCTGGTGCCGTTCAAACTCACTACGGGCCTGCTCCGCGCAGCTCTTCAGAGAGAATCCCGTTGACCGCCGGCGCTCAAGCCCACTCTCAAGCCAGCAGATTTGATATACGCCGCCACGTTTCTTGAGCCATGCCATGGGTTGTTACCTCTACTTCATCTTCAGGAGTGTGCGCTCGATTGGGTCGGTGATGCGACGTTCCATCAGATCGGTGATCGCCTGTCGCATCAGAGCATCAGTACACGTTGTATCGCCCGACATTAACGCCCTATGTGCCCACAGGCAGTTAATCTCTCTTGCCTGGCGCTGCGTTGGGAAATATCCCATCTCATTCGCGGCCGTGATGATAGTTCTGTGAATCCCTGCCATTGCCATACGTCACCTCACTACCCTAGATGATAACCGTTTGGTTAATAGCGTCAAGCGCAGATCAACCGCCTCAGCAATCTTCGCCGCCGTCTCAAGATTCAATCCCCGTTCACTATCGGCAAAGCGAGCCAACACAATCGGCGCGATGCCAGCCCGCTTGGCGGTCTGGTAGCGGCTCTGCCCTGCCCGTTCTGCCCGCGCGATCGCCGTCCGCAGTTCCGCCACGATGCCAGCGCCAGGATGCCCGCCAGCCGTTGCCGCTTTCACTGTGCCGCGTCTCTTCGTTGTCCGGGGTGTCTTGCTCATCGGTGATTCTCCGTTGCTCTCAGGGCCATTCTACAGCCCGGCCGGCAGTTTCAACTTTCGCCTGCCTTTTCGTCTCTGGTCTGCTTTCGGATCAAGGCAGACACTCCGTCCGCTTCCTGCTGGCGTACTTCCCTGCAAACACGGTCAACGTAGGTCCGGACCTTCCGGTGCCTGTCATCGGCCGGTAGCGCCGCAAAAGCCGGGTCCGCCGTCCAGACGTCAACCTCTGTCGATATCCCTGCGATTACGTTGTCCAAACACTGAATCAGCCGGGTGCAGCAACCGCCTACAAGCTGCTTTACCTTGTCCCGCGCGATGAGTTGGCCTCGCTTCTCTTCCAATTCGATGTAGCCGGCCTCAGCCTGCCTCAGTTCCTGTAGGGCCTTGGCCAGATCGTCAAAGTCACGGCCGCCGACATTATCCGATAGGGAAGCGCTGCCCAGTTTCTTCGATGCCAGTTGCATCGCCGCCCGGCTCACCTCGAGCGCAGACGCCTGCCCTGACAGCAGCGTATCGGTGAATTGATCGGGCTTGCCCTGTGGTCGCTGGCCAGATACTGCCGGTCTTGCTGGCACGGGCCTTGACGGCTTCCGCTGCCTCACGTTCTTGTATCGCCACGCCCGGACCTCTTCCAGCTTCCGGCGGCCGGCTTTGTCAGCCGCTGGAAAGCCCGGCAACTTTGATTCCTTGGCGAGTTGTCCGGGGTCTACATGCAACGCCTTGGCGCACTGCCGCAAAGACAGGGCCTCGCCGGGGTCTACGCCGTTTCCAGTGTTAAAGATGCTCATCTTGTGTTCCTTAGCTGGGCGCTGACTTCGTTTTTGTCAGCGCTGGTAAGTAGAAAAGGCGAACTTCGTGACTTTCGGCTCTTCTCAGATCGCCCGGAAGGACCCAAACGTCCAAATCCGGGGTCGTTCTGCCGGGGAAGCGTAGCGGCTCACGTGGATACCGCTACGCGTTCCCGGCAAGGCTCGCCGATGTGCAGCTCGTGCGACTCACTGCCCCTTGGTGCCGCCAGCTAGGGGAACCGTGCCGTGGCATACAGCCACGGTCGCCGGCGAACGCTCCGGCGCGACCTGTATGAGGTTCTATTTCAGCAGGTCCGGGTGTGCCGCCTGCAGGGTCGCGCCCCGTTGCGCGTCCAGCTCCATAAACCGAAGACGATTTCCCAACTCGTCAACATCGCCGGCCAACTTCTTCTGCGCTTCGATCATGCCCAAGAGCTTCTGGTAATGCCGGTCACGGGCAAGGGTGGCGGTGGCAAGCTCGCCCTTGGTTTTTGCGAGTTGCTTCCCGGCCGCTTGGCATTGCTCGTACTGCCTCACCACTTCAACGTCGGCATCAGGTTGCGACATGGGAAAGCCCAAAGCGCGTGTTGCATCAGCCAACGCGACAACATCATCGTCGTCTAGCGGCTTGCCCTGGGCGAGTTTCCGGACCAAGGGGCAGTATGTGCCCATGGCGACGGTTTGACGGGTCCGAACAAGCTGCCTCATTCGTTCGCCTACAGAACCGGTCAACTCTGGTGCCGGCTCTGGCTCTGGTGCCGCCACATAAGCCCCGGTGCCATCATCCATGCTGGCTTGCGGTGTTGTCTCATCTTCAACTGCACAAGTGTTCATCAGACGATCGATCTTGTCCATGATTATGGTCCTTTGCCGGTGTCCGGCAGTTCGGGTTACTTGGTTGTCGTCTCAGTGCGCAGGTTCGGCCGCCCGGGGAGGGGTTCGCCCTGCCACTTCGGCCGGCGGTCGGTTAGCTGTCGCTGCTCCGCTTCGGTGGATTGCCGCCGCGCTTCCATCTGCTGCCGGAAAGCCGCAGCTTCCCGCTCAAGTCTCTTTTCATGCTCGGTCATAACTGTCCTTTGCCCTGTTGGGCGGTTGGGTCTATCCGTTGGCACGTCGCCGCCGGGGTTGTGTTTTCCAATAGCTGCAATTCTGCCGCGTTCTCGTCCTGGGGGTCGCTGGATATCGTCGCCGCTGTGGCAACGTGGCTCCCAGCCCCAGCCGCCGCCATGGCGATACGCTCACAGCGGAAGGCGTAATCTCTGAGAAGGCGCTTGAGCACATGCCGCAAGCGGACCTCGACAGGAACGGCATCGCCCGTATCCCGAAGCTCAAGAGTGAATCCCGCCCTGTTTATCTCTCTCGCGCGCACGCGGGGGAAGAATACACTTGGACCCCTTCGTAGTATCTTGGCATCCTTCATGGTGTTTCCCCCGGTAAGTCATCGAAGGTGTCCAAGGGGTCCATGGTGTCCATGCTGCCCTTGTTAGAGGGGGTTTGGACACCTTGTTGGACACCTTGTTTCTCAGGGGGCAATTCCCATTGCCAATGCCCGGTGAATTGCTGCTTTCTGGCGCTCACCCGCAGTATGTCTTTGGCACGCCTGAGCGTTCGCCATGATATCGACGCCTCGAGCGCGATCGCCCAGACCGTTCCCGGCTCTGCTGTGTCGGGCTTCTTGCGGTCATATCCGCACCGCTTCGGGCCATCCCGTAGCTCATCCCGCAGAAGTGTCTTTGCATCTTCCAAGGCATCAGCGGACGGGCCGCGCTTCTGGCCTGCCTCTTCTGCCACGGCATCGTCGGCAGACATAATCACGGGGTCTTTTTCCCAATGCACAGCTCCAATCGGATCGCCTTCGATGCTGAACGCCAACCCGCCGCAATCCTTGGCCAGATTGTTTTTGCCCGGCAGGAATAGCCGCCGCTCGCGATTGTCTTTGTCCCGGCATAGGTGCCAAGCAACACGGGCGATGCCCACAAAGCCCGTTGAACCAAGCGCCATATTGTCAGCAGTTCCGCCAACGGCTTTCTTCCGGTGCATTACCAGCAACACGGCCGGGCCATACTGCGCCGCCAGCCGCGCCACTGGTGCCAACACGGCTCTGATTTCGTTGTCCCGGTGAGCATCAGTCTTGCCGCCGATGAAGCTCCCGATTGGGTCAATGATTACCAGCTTGGTTTCGGGGTGCCTCTGCAGCGCGGCCTCGAGCGCCGGAATGTCCGCAAGCGTGAAAGCCGCGTCCACCATTCGCCCGTTGTCATCGCGCCGCCGGACGCCTTCCAGCAGGTGAACACGCGACAAGTCGGCAAGGTGAGCGTCAAGGCGCGGCCGGATCGTATCGGCCGGATCATCTTCCGCAGTCACAAAGAGCACTTCGCCCCGTTCACATTCCGCGCCGTCGGGCCATGGTGTCCCGGTTGTCACCCGTGCTGCAAAGTCACACGTTGCGTAAGACTTCCCCAGCCCGGGCGCACCAACAAATAGCGACAGCCGGCCACAGGGGATACGGCCTCGCCACAGCCACGGGATAGCCTTCGCCTCGACGTCCGCCAGACAAATTATCGTCGGGCCTGGGCGCTGTGATTCATCGGCCGGCGCGGCCGCCTCGAAAAGCTGCAAAACGCCTTGGCAAATGTCGGCAGGCTCTTTGCTGTCCAGTGCCCCAAGGTGCTCGACAAAGTCGCCGCCCGGTGGAAGCCCCGCCAGCTTCACAATGCGGATATCGGCCGCCGCGTTTGCGTCCATCAGGATGCCAGCAACCTCGCCGGCATACTTCTGCCCCGGCTCATCGTTGTCGGGAAGGATGCCAACACGGGCAAACTGTGCCAGGGGTGTCCAATCCGTTTTGCTCGCCGCCGCTGCGCCGTGTGCCGACGTCACACACACCAGCCCGACAGAGCGCACCGCGTCGCAAGTCTTTTCACCCTCAGCCACGAATACCACGCCCGCCGGATCAGCGGCCAGAAGCTCAGGCAGACGGTACAGCGGCCAAAGCCCCTTTGGATCGCCCAGCCGCCAGCCGGCTTTGTTCAAGTGAACCGGACGGAAACTCTTGTCGCCGTCCGGCAGATCGGCGCGGACAACGCGGGCCACTTCTACGCTATCGCTGAAGTATTGCCACTCGCCCACCAGGATGCCGCCCGTTGACGATATCGCCGCTGCTATGGCCTCTTGCGCGTTCGGATAGACCCGGTGTGCCTTGCCGACATACTCGCTGCTCTTGTCGCGTTTGACGGGCTTTGCTTTGTCGGTCACCCGGTGAAGGTAGCCGCCGCCGTCTTTCGCCGTCTCGAAACTTCCCTGCTCGATCCGGCCGCACAGCACGACCTCGCCGTTGCGCTTCACTTTGCACCAATCCGGCTTGCCGCAGATCGGGCAGGGGTCGCTCTTTGTCACCTTGCGCCAATCGCTATTCATCGCGTCACCTCGCCCTGGGCATGCTCTGCCAACCACGCTTCAACGGTGGACAGCCGCCAGCGCAGACAAGTCTTGCTCAGCGTCAAATCGGCCGGGGGGAATCGTTTGGTCACAATCAGCCGGCGAAGTGTCCGGGGATTGACCGCCAGCATTCGGGCAATGCCGCGCTGGTCTGTGAATGCGGGGAGGGAATTAGCGGCCACGATCCACCCCCTGCCGTGGGAGTTTCCCGGCCTTGCGCAGTGCCCAACGGATCGTCTCAACGTAGGTGTCGGGAATCGCCCGCCGGCCTGTGATGATCGGGCAGGCGTCCCGGTGCAACGGGCTTCGGTATATTTCCCCGGACACGTCGCCCGGTGAGCATCCAAGCTCGTCGGCCACTTCCGCAACTGACTTGTATTTCGGATCCATCTGGTCACCTCGCGTTTTGACCGTCAAAGCGACGGCCTTAACTGAGGCGAATTATCCCGGTCGGCCAAGCGTTCGCGGAGTTGCGCAACTAAGAAGCGGCCTTAAATGGGCCGCTTTTGTGGGGATTGGACGTGGTTTGGGTCTATCGCTTGCGCGGAGTTGCGCAACGTTGCGCGCTGGGCTTGAGCGGAGTAAAGCCCGATGCGCTATTGCACTTCGGGCATTTGCCTGCGCCATTCTTGAGAGTGACTATCGCGCCGCATTGGTCGCACTCCGCAGATGTAATATCCGGCATGGCCGGCTTCGGGCTTCCTGCGGCCGCTTTCAGTTCCCGCGTCTTCATCCACTGGCGCAGACTCTCAGGGTCTATACGCCGCGCCGTGCCTTTGCCGGTGCTCTTGAGCGGGCCTCGACACGCGCCCGATATATCGGCCAACTCAACGCCCGCCTCTTCTGCCGCCTCAGTGACGGTCAATCCATCCATGGGAGCGTCTGGCGTCATTGTGCCGCTGGGTTGCACTGGATCGGCAATGTCAATCAGCCTCTCCAAGCTGTCACAAAGCCATGGAATGTCGGCATGGTTCAACGCGTCATTGTGGGCCAGATGGTAGCCAATGCCGCCGATGATTTTAAGAGCATCATTCGCCTGCGTTTGCTGGTCTACCGCTTGGCATGCGGCCGCAAGGTCGCTTATCGCCATTGGGCGAGTGACCAGCTTTTGCAGCGTGAAATCGTCTTGCACTTCCCGGCAAGCCCGTAGGCTCACACGTTCGGCCAGTGCCAGCAGAGAAGCCGGCCGCATAGGGGCAAACGCCCGCGCCAATCGGATCAACTCCAAAGTCTCAGACCGAAGCTCGTTCATTGCATCCTCTTTTCCGGGCCGCCGCCCGGCCGCCGGGTGGAGGATGCCACACGCGACAGCCGGGCATGCGTTCGGCGAGAGCTACTCGCCTGCCCGTTGTTTCATCTTACCGTTGTGACTTCACCAGACCCACAATCGCCGCGCGGATCGCCGCCGGCAGTGTGTCCCAAGCGGCCGCCACTTCGGCCAGATCGGCCGGTAGTTTCGGACAGTCCCGGACACGTTTTGACTCTTCACAGGGTACACTTTTCGGGTACACCTTTTCGCCCTGAGCAGTAACCACCGCATCAGAAGCGCCGTCCGGTGTAGGTTCAAATCCTAGTTCCCCAGCTTGCTGAATAAGAGCCCTGTCCAACCGGACGGGGCTCTTTGCTTTGCACTATACCAGAAGACTGCCAGCATTAACGGCACTGGGGATCCCACCGGGCATACAACGTGTGATCGATCCCAAGCAGATCAAGCACTTTGCCTGCCACAAAGTCGGCGATCTCTGTCAGACTTGTGGGGTTCAGATACCACCCCGGGTTGGCTGGAGCGATGATCGCGCCGGCATCGGTGAGCGTCTTATAGTTGTTGACGTCGATCGGCGAAAGCGGCATCTCGCGATGCACCAGAATGAGCCGGCGGCGCTCCTTCAGGGCCACGGCGGCCGAGCGCGCAATCAGGTTATCCCCGATCCCGCAGGCGATCTCGCCCAGCGTGTTACTGGAACATGGAATCACCACCATTCCCTGGTGAAGAAACGTCCCCGATGCCAGGCGCGACCCGACATCGTTGTAGTTGTACAGGGTCATCCCGTGGTCCGTTCGGCCGGCAAGCGCCACCGGATCGACCTGCTCCATGCCCAGTTCATCATGCAGCAACCTGCGACCAAGGGGAGAAACCACCAGATGCACCCCCACCTGCTTCTCCGCCAGGGCATGCAGGAACCGCTGGGCATAGATCGCACCCGAAGCACCGGTAATCGCAACGACGATGTCCATATCGGAGATTATAGTGGATCCGGCTCACATAATGTGCTGCCATGCGATGCAGAAGCGACTAAGCATTGCAGAGGAAATCCGTATAATGCGAAACCTCGTAAGGCCAATGGGTCTATCGAGTTGGACGGTTTCACACAAAAAGGACGGAACATGCCAATCAAACTGCACGGGCTGCTAAGCGACAATATGATGATGCAGGAGGGAATCCCCGCCAGGATCTGGGGCACAGCAGGCAAAGGACAGAAGATCAGGATCAGCATGGCGGGCAAGACGGCCCAGGCGGTCGCCGACAAGAAGGGCGACTTTGAAGCGTTGATTGGCCCATTCCCTTACGGTGGCCCTTATACGCTTACGGTCGGCGACAAGAAGATCAAGAATGTACTCGTGGGCGATGTGTGGGTCTGCTCAGGCCAGTCGAACATGGAAATGTCGGTCAGCGCGGCCGCGAACGCTGACGAAGAAATCAAGAAGGCAAAGTATCCGAAGATCAGGATCCTCACGGTGACCAGATCGCTTTCTGGTCAAGCGGAGCAGGACATGCCCGGAAACGCCCTCTGGCGGGAAGTCACACCTCAGTCCATCGCGGGGTTTTCCGCGGCCGGCTACTATTTCGGCAGGGAACTGCACCAGAAGACCGGACATCCAATCGGGCTTATCAATACTTCCTGGGGCGGCACGAGAATAGAGCCGTGGCTGTCCATTGAGGGCTTTAGGAAATGGGAACGACATGATGAGGAAGTGAAGAAATACGCCCAGAAATTCAAGAAAGCGTCCAAGCGAGTGGACATGTCGGTGCAGCGAGTGGTAGCCCAGGCGGCGGCCGAAGTGCAGGTGCATACCGACTCCGGCAACGCCGGTGTCGCGATGGGTTTTGCAAATTTTGACCTCGACGACAGGAAGATGGAGACCTCTGAGCTGCCGGGATACTGGACAGACAACGGGTATGAGTTTGTGGGCGCTGTCTGGTACAGGAAGACCGTGAACATCCCGGAGAACTGGCTGGGGAACGATCTGTACCTCTCGCTCGGTTCATTCACCGACTTTGACAATACCTATTTCAACGGCGAGAGCGTGGGCTTTACCTGCAAAGATGTCCCCAATTTCTGGGATGCGCCCAGAAAGTACGTGGTCCCGGCAAAGATCGTGCGGCCAGGAAAGAACGTGATCGCCGTGCGAGTGTTTGCGCACAAGACGCACGGCGGAAGCAACGGCGTAATGAGGTCGATGAATCTCTCGGTGATAAACAAGGCCGGAAAAGGCGAGATTCCCCTGTTCGGCAAGTGGAAGATGGCCGTCGAGAAGAAGTTGCCGCGGCTCTTTGACACTCCCGGCGGCGCGAACGCGGGAGTTCTGGACTCGGTCACGCCGACATGGATACACAATTCCATGATCGCACCGCTGGTGAGATTCCCGATCAAGGGCGCCATCTGGTACCAGGGCGAATCCAACGCGTCGGAACCGCAGAAGTACGCTGAACTACTGCCTCTCCTGATACAGGATTGGCGGGAGAAGTGGAACGTGGGCGACTTCCCGTTCCATATCGTGTCGCTCGCAGGGTATAAGACCGCAGACCCGTGGCCGGAACTTCGCCAGGCGCAGTATGACACGCTCCGCCTGAAGAACACAGGCATCGCCATGGCGATCGACATCGGCGAGCCCAGCGATATACATCCCAAGAATAAGCAGGATGTGGGCAAGCGCCTCGCGCTAAGCGCGCTGGCAAAGGACTACGGTAAGGACGTGGAGTTCTCCGGGCCCGTGGCGATCAAGGCGGAAAAGAAAGGCACGAGGATTGTCGTTTCCTTCCAGCATGCCGCAGGACTCAAGACGCGCGGGTTCGTGGGCAAGCTGGTGGGATTCGAAGTTGCGGCAAAGAAAGGCGCGTTTGTTCCCGCAAAGAGCGCGAAGATCATCGGCAGCAATGTGGTGATCGACGCAGGGATTCCCTCTGCTTCGTACGTGCGCTACGCCTGGGACTGCTTCCCCGACGCGAATCTTTACAACGGCGCGGACCTTCCTGCAGTGCCGTTCAGGATGAAGATCGGTTGATAATACCGGACTGAACAACGCCCCAACACCTGCTCCAGCCCTTCACGGCAGTCGAGCAGGTGTTGGGGGCTCTGACGATGAATCAGCGGTTCTTCCTGATCTCCACCACCGGCTTGAGCGTCGCCAGTTCCTCGCCCGGCAGCACAACCTGGCTGGTGTTGGGCCCGACGCTCGGCAAAGCCCCGTCAAACGGCGCAATGCACTGTTGTAGAACCTGAAAGGTCGAGATGTCGCGCACCTCGCCGACAAGGTCGCCTTTGCGGACGCTGCTGCCAGGCCCCAGATACCACGTGAAGAACCCCGTATGCTGCGATGTGAAGATGTGCGTTGGGTCCGGCCGGCGGAAAGTTACCTGCTCAGGCGGCAACTCGGGTGCCCCGGGCAGCATGCCCAGGTGCCTGCAGACATTGACCATACCTCGGTGCATCGCCTGCACGATCGGCTCATAGACGATCTGGCTGGAACACGGTGCCTCGACCAGGATGGCCGCCACGTTCAGGTGCACGGGAATCGCCTTATGCAGTTGACCCACGGGTTGGACGCTGGCGCTGGTCTGATCGATCACCCGCGTGCCAAAGGCCAATGCCACCTCCTTGCTGGCACCGTGCTCCACACTGTACGACGTGAATGGATCATCGACGACTCTGGCCGCGTGGAAATCCAGCACGGCCGCTGCGTGTTTGAAGACCTGCTGGCTCAGGGCATGCGCCAGCCGATCCACCCATGATCCCGACGCGTTGCCCGGCCAGACGCGATTGATATTGCCACGCTCCTGCTGGGCGTACTGAGCCATGTCGCGGGTCTGCTCGGGATAGGCATCTTTCACTCGCGTAGTGGTGATGGCTGGAACGTCCACCAGCGGCAGTACGACGACGGTGCCTTGGAGCGCCTTAAGGTCCAGATCTCGCAGGAACCGTGGCACAGCGGTGGATCCACCATATTCTGTGCGGTGCTGCGCGCAGTGGAGGACCAGCACCGGTCCATCCTGCGCGCCGGCGGCCAGGATCAGGGGGATCTGCACGGTCTCCACCACAAATCGACCATAAACGATTCTTCCTGCTTCCGCCTGCACATTCTGGATCTTGAGCATAAGTACCTTGTTTCTTTGCAGAGGTGATATCCGGCCTAGAGTCCCGGCCGCCACACCTTCGCGGCTTCTACCATCGCCAGGTAGTTCTCGGGCGGAGTCTCGTAGACGACCGAGTTGCTGCTGCCCAGCACGTGGCCGATTCCGCCGGTCTCCCGCAGGTTGTCATCTACGGCTCGCCGAACATCATCGACATCGCCTTTGACCAGCACGCCGGCGCAGTCGATGTTGCCAAACAGGCACACGCCGGGGTACGCCTGTCGCAGATCTTTCAAACGCATACCCGCCGAGTAGTCGATCTCTCCATACCCGTGGCAACCTGCTTCCTTGAACAGCATGTCCACCGCTTTCCAGATGTCGCCGTCAGTGCGGAAGATGTAGCGCATGCCCAACCGACGGCACGCCCCTACGATCCGCCGAAGCCCGGGCAACACGATCTCCCTGAACAGGTAGGGCGAATAGGCGGGCCCGGCGTGATAGCAAAAGTCGCCGCCTGCCAGGCACACTCGCGCCCCATGCTCGCAGAACGCCTCAATCGCGGCCACCTGCCGGTCCGCGTGCTGGTCGTGCCAGATCCTCATCAGGTCGGTTTCCAGGTACAACGCCTCCAGCCACGCCAGGTCATGCATCCCGAAGCCGATCCCGCCTGCCCCACAAGCAGCCGCAAGCTCCGGCCCTGCCAATGCCAGAAGCCTGTCCCACTCGGCAAAGGCGGATTTGTCTGGCCGCTGGGCTCCCTGATACGCGGCCACCTGCCTGCGAAGATCGTCGATCAGACGATCGACGCCGTTTTCACGCAGGTAGTTGTCAGTCTCGTGCCAGCTACCCGACTCAGGACTGTACGTGCACACGGCCCAGACGCCGTCGCGGTCGCCGAAGAAGAAGGTGTACTGATCGATCTGGCGGGTCGGCCGGCGGGTCTCGCGCCAGGGCATGCGGATCATGTCGTAGCCCACCTCCCTGTAGAACCACGCCACATCTCGCAGCATCTTGTCCACAAACTCCGCGTGGGCTGCCTCGCCCTGCATCCATGAGCAGACTTCCCGGTATCGGAGTTCGCCCCCGCCGATGTCCAACTGCCGCCCCATGGCGGCCGAAGCGACGTTGGAGAAGACCGTCTGATCGAAGATCGGCACACGATCCGTCGGTTTGCCTGCAAAGGCCAGGGAGATACGCTCACGACTCGTCATCTCGATGTTCTCCTTCTGCCGGTCTCGCGGTCCTGGCCTTAGGCCAACTTCCTGATCACATCTACGATGAACCACATGCCAAAGCACACCATGGTAGTTCCGCACAGACACAGCAGCACTCGGCGGGTCGTTGTCCCCATCATCCGTGCTCCCCGGTGGCTGGCATAGGAGAGAGCTTCAAGCCAGAAGAAATCGCAGAGCCAGTGGATGGTGGCAAACAGCGCGAAGACCAAGGCTCCCATCTCCGCAGCTTGTGTGGCGAGGGCCAGCCCAACCGTTGCCCACCAGAGAAAGAAGTAGGGATTGGCCAGAGTGAGCACCAGGCCGGTCCATAGTGGGCCTGATGTGGTCGGGGCCTTGGGCTGTGTCGCTTCGCCACCATGCCGGATACCCCAGAGCATCAGCGCCCCCATGCTCATGAGCGATACTCCACCAGCAGTGCCAGCCCAGATCTGGAACCATCGAGCAGTCAGAAAGGCCGCGACACCCAGAACAATGGCCACCATCAGAGGCATTTCGATGATAGCATGCCCGATGGCAACCAATGCACCGGCATGGCGCGATCGTGTCCCCAGGCCGATCGTGGCCGCCGTCACCGGCCCGGGCGCCAGCACACCCGATAGCGATATGGCAACGACTTGCCCCAGCAGCACAACGACACCTGTAGACATGCTGCCGAGGATGCACCAGAAGCCGTCCTGGTTCAAGGGGCACTGTGCAGGATCCAGGCCCTAACGCCGATAGCCCCGATAGCAGACGCAAATGCCCAGCGTCAACGGAAACTGCTGCACATCCTGGAAGCCGGCGTCGCGCATCATGCTGATCATCTGCTCGCGGCCGATAAACGTGTTCACCGATTCGGGCAGGTACCTGTATGCGCCAGTCTTGTCGCCGCTGATCCAGGTTGCGGTATGCGGCAGCACCTTGCGGAAATAGACGTTGTACATCGCCCTGAGGACGGAGTTGGTCGGCAGAGAGAACTCCAGGATGATGACCCGCCCCCCAGGCTTGAGCACCCGGTGGAACTCCCGAATGGCCGCGGCCGGGTCGGTGACGTTGCGGATGCCAAAGGCGATGGAGACGACGTTGGCAGACGTATCGGGCAATGGAAGCGCTAGCGCATCGCCGTTGATCCAGCTCAAAGTCTGCCTGACTTCCGGCCGATAGAACGACTCTCCGGCGTGTTCGACCACCACAGCGCTGCCCAGCCATTTCCGTCGGGCGATCGGCAACATGGCATAGGTGAAGTCGATCCCCATCACTCGGCAAGGCGTGCGTTCCACATCCACCAGCAATAGCAGGTGGTCCGCGAACTTAATCGCGAGATCGCCCGTGCCGCAGGCGACATCCACAACCTGGTCATCGGCCTGCAAACCGGAGAGTCGCACCGCCGTCCGCCGCCAGTACTGATCCATCCAAAGGCTATGTAGGCGGTTGTTGATGTCATAAGAAGGAGCGATGGCCGAGAACATCCGCTGCACGCGCGTGCGCTTGTCCGCCACCGCATGCGGGTTTGCCAACAGCTCCTTGTTCCACGCCTCTTGCTGTGCCATGGCGTGCTATTGTAGGGATGAACACCTTTGTTTGTAGTGACCGTTCGTAGCGACGGCAAGCGCACTATTTCCGCCTGCGCTTGCCTCTGCCCTCATCCTTCGGCCGCCAGATCTTCATCGCTTCCGATCCTCGCTCTGCATCGCCCCCAGCTCCCACCGCCACCCCACTCCGCTCGATCAGCGGCGCACCCTTGATCTCCTCGATCTTGTCGCGAAGTTGCGCTGCCCGCTCAAACTCCAGATTCTTGGCGGCATCGAGCATCTCCTCTTCCATCAGCCGGATCAGCTCCGTCTGATCAAGTTCCGGCTCCTGTGCCCGCACAGCGGCTTCCACGGTTCGCCGTGCCTTGATCTCCCCCTCGATCCCTTCGCGTATCGCCTTGATGATCGTCTGCGGAGTGATGTTGTTCTGCTTGTTGAATTCTCTCTGCAGTTCCCGCCGCCGGGCCGTCTCGTCGATCGCCAACTTCATCGCCGGCGTGATGGTGTCAGCGTACAGGATGACGCGGGCATTCACATTTCGCGCCGCCCTGCCGATCGTCTGGATGATCGACGTCTCGGATCTCAGGAACCCGGTCTTGTCCGCATCAAGGATCGCCACCAGCGATACCTCCGGCAGGTCCAAACCCTCTCGCAGCAGGTTCACGCCCACCAGCACATCAAACTCGCCCAACCTCAGATCGCGGAGGATCTCAACCCGCTCGATGGTATCGATCTCCGAGTGCAGATACCGACCCTTGATGCCGCTCTCCTGGATATAGGCCGACAGGTCCTCGGCCATGCGCTTGGTCAGCGTCGTCACCAGGACGCGCTCGCCGCGCTCCTTGCGCAGCTTGATCTGCTCCAGCAGGTGTGGCACCTGGCCCTGTGCCGGATGCACATCGATCTCCGGGTCCACCAGTCCCGTCGGCCGGATGACCTGCTCGATGACCTCGCCGCCGCATTTCTCCAGTTCGTACTTGCTCGGCGTGGCCGATACAAACACCACCTGGTTCCACATCTTCTCGATCTCTTCGAACGTCAACGGGCGATTATCAAGGGCCGATGGCAGGCGGAAACCGTGTTCGACCAGCACCAGCTTGCGCTGCCGGTCGCCATTGTACATCGCATGCAACTGTGGCAGCGTCGCGTGCGATTCGTCGATGAACAGCAGGTAATCCTTCGGGAAGTAATCCAGCAGCGTGAAGGGCTTCTCGCCCGGCCGCCGGCCATCCAGGTGCCGCGAGTAATTCTCAATCCCCTGGCAATACCCCACCTCCTTGATCATCTCCATGTCATACTTCGTCCGCGCCAGCAGCCGCTGTGCCTCCAGCAGCTTGCCCTCGTGGCGGAGCTGCATCACCCGCTCATCCATCTCTGCCCGGATCGAGCCGATCGCCTCATCGATCTTATCCGTCGGCATCACGTAGTGGACCGCCGGATAGATGAAGACGCTCTGCTCCTGGCGCAGGATCTCGCCGGTCAGCGGATTGAGCGCGGCGAGCGAACTGATCTCGTCGCCAAACAGGTCGATCCGGTACGCGAACTCCTCATACGAGGGGTGCAGCTCGATCACATCCCCGCGCACGCGGAACGTCGACCGCTTGAAGTCCATGTCATTGCGGTTGTACTGCAGGTAGACCAGGCTCTCGAGGATCTTGTCTCTGGCGATCGTTTGCCCGACACTCAGTGGCAACACGCTGTTGCGGTATTCATCGGGTGAGCCCAGGCCGAAAATGCAGCTCACCGACGCCACCAGGATCACGTCGCGCCGACTCACCAGATTGCTCGTAGCAGCCAGGCGCAGGCGATCCAGGTCATCGTTCCTGGCGGCATCCTTCTCGATGTAGATGTCGCGCTGCGGGATGTAGGCCTCAGGCTGGTAATAGTCGTAGTAGCTGACGAAATAGCCAACGGCATTGTCGGGGAAGATCTCCTTCAGTTCCGAATACAATTGCGCCGCGAGGGTTTTGTTGTGGCTGATCACCAGGGTCGGCCGCTGCAGGCGCTCGACGACGTTCGCCACCGTGAACGTTTTTCCCGAACCAGTCACACCCAGCAACGTCTGGAATGCCCTGCCCTGCTCGATCCCCTTTACCAATCGATCGATCGCCAAAGGCTGATCGCCCTGCGGCTTGTACGGGCTGACGATCCTGAATTGCGGCATCGGCTGATTATACGGCATCGCCGCCGGATGATTCACATCGTCCTATCAAGATGCCGTACCGTACGACTCGTGCCAAAACGAGAACCGCGGAGCACGAGGGTCTCTCATTCTCCGCGGCCATTGTTTGACTACATCTGTATCCCCGCGCGCTGCCGGGAACAGGACCTGCTTAACGTCCTTTCGGCACGGGCCCTCTTGGACCGACCGCCTGACGCGGCGCGAGTCCCTGCCCACCCGCAATGGCTGCCGCGGCTGCAGCGGCTGCGGCTGGCTGGGGCCCTCCCGTGGCACCAGGTACCACAACAGCGGCCGGTTCCTGCCAGCCGATCTCCTTCTTGAACGTCGAAACGTCGCCCTGGTCTTCCTGGAAGTTCCTGCCTTCCAGCCGGCCGGAGTCATCACTGATCGTCACAGGTTGGTGTGAAACCGCGTCTGGCTTCACATCGACCAGACAGTAACCGCTGGAATAGTCCACCGGCCCATCTTTGCCGCCAATGATGTCGCCCGGGTCCGCCGAGAACAGCTTCTGGTGCCACACGCCTTTCTGCCAGCGATACACATCGAATCGCGCCGTCATGGCATTGGAGGCAATTCCCGTCGCCACAAAGAAACGCAGGATCGAAGGAGCCACCACATCGTCGCTCCACTCGCTCTCGTTGCTGTAGATCGCGAACTTCTTGGCAACTTCAGGATCCTTCACCGAGCTCTGACCATAGAAGGGGTTCTTGATGACGTAACGCATCTTGTACCGGTATGTCTTGCCTGGCTGAACCGTGTCATCATGGATCCAAACCAGCACATTCTTATTCAAATCACTAGGAACAAACGCTCCGCGCGGCACGGTATAGCCGTCTGGAATGGCATCGGCCAGCCCGCCGACTCCCTCCGCATTCGCGCCTGCCCGCATTGGCCCAAAACCTCCCCCTTCAGCGCCGCCGAAGCCTCCAGCGCCGCCAAGCCTGGCTCCCAGACCTTCACCACGATCTCCTCGTGGTCCACGCCCTCCATTGGGACCGGGTGCATCGTCCTGTGCCCCGCCGAATTGGTAGCTGATGTAAGGCGGCCGGCTCTGGTCGTCCGGCGCATACTGGCCAGCACCACCTCCGCCTGCTCCACCGCCGCGTCGCCCGCCCATGGCGCCACCACCACCGCCGCCGCCGCCGCTGCGCCGCCCGCCCATGGCGCCGCCCCCCCTTTGTTGCGCGCCAGCACCGCCTCGCATATTACGTCCCGCGCCAACGGGTTGTACCGGCTGAACCGGTGCAACGACCTTCGTCACCGGCTCATTCGGATTTGGCTGGCCCGGCACATACCACTCATCACCTGCCGAAAGCGGATAGAAACTCGGAACCAACAGCGTTTGGGCATTTGCCGAAGCCCAAGCATCGTACGTGCGCTCCTGTGCCGAGCCTGCGCCTGGCGCCGGCATCTCGGGAACCGAGTGATATGCCAATGGCTTGATCGTCGTCGTGTGACCCCATGTTCCATCAGGCAATAGCTCTTCGCGCGTTGTTTCCAGCCGCAGGAACTCAGTAGTCAGCTTTGCGGGAACATTGACAGCCGTGAAGGCCTTCGCAAGGTCATCGGTCCCAATCTCCCATGCGGCCGTAACCCACACCTTATCCACACCTTCCACCTCAGGCTCCGCCGGAGCCCCTAAGGCTCCCGCTGCCGGCGCTGCGCCTGCGCCCGCTGGCCGTGCCGCCGGCGCAGCAGGAGGGGCCGCTGGCCGTCCGCCGCCACCATGGCCAGCCGCATCGGCAGCGATCATTCGCGCCATGCGGGCTTCCATCGCATCCTCCATAGATTGCCTGCCTTGCAGGCGGGACTCCAAGCCTCCCGCAGCGGGACCACCACCGCCAGGGCCAGGTCCCCCCGCAGCACTCGCAGTCGCGCCGTCTGCTCTGCGCGCACGCGGCGCCATAGCCCGTGGTGCGGCATTGGGATCAGTCAGAACCGTGCTTTTCCCGCTCGAGTCTGCATACCACCGCGGAGTCGGAAGCACTGGCAGCGCCTTTGCTTCGATCGGGGTTTCAGCCGCCGGCGCCTTGCCCGGCTCCACGATCTTGCCGAGCGGAGCACCTGGAGAAATCCAGACTCCATCAACCATCGTCGGCAGTTTCTGGCTCTTCAGGCTCATGTTTTCCACAAACATCTTTCCATACGGCGGCACATCCTCCGATGGAACATGAGCATCGTTCATCGCCGCTTCCAGATTGGAGGTCGTCTGGGAATAGATATCACTCTCTACTGTCGCAAGGGTCACCGAACGGCCTCCGACATTGTCGGAAATCGGCGTCTGCAGCACGTAAAGGAACACCATCAGCAGCAGGAACAGGCCACCGATGCCTAGTGCCACCCACTCCACATACCGCTCGAGAAATGCTGTGACTTTCTGCATAGAGTCCTCACTGCAAACATCCGCTTACATTCCAGCCGGGGCCGGGCTCTCACCTGCAACTCCCAGAGCCTGTTTAATCGGCGCTGGCATCAGGGGTGCCGTCCAATCCCGGAACATCAACACCTCGCAAGAGATCGTCGCCCTAACTACCGGGGTCGAGCCATACACGACATTCTCCTGCAAACTTGTGACCACCGAATCCACCGAGGAAATGCTGACATCGTATGGCGTGATAAACCCGTTATAACCAAGCTGCGCCAACACATAAGGGAGTTGCGCAGCCTCCACATCCAGCACCAGTTGCACCGGGATCACGTCATACAATGCGTTGCATTTACGTCCTGTAAAAGACTCGCCCGGCATACCGCCACTGCCCGCCATCGCTCGCGCAGGTCCTCCCATTCCTCCACCCATGGGCCCCATCCCGGCACGTTGCTCCGCCCTCGCAGCCCTCATTAACGCAGCATCGTCCGCAGACAACCCGCCACCGCCACCCATCCGGGGCCCACCCATTCCTGCACCAGCTCCCTCACCACCTGCGGCCGGAATCGCTGCTAAATCGCCCCGATACTCTGCAATCGTCAGTGTCCGCACGTACTTCACCGGCGCATCGATCACGCACTGCTGTTTGCTTGCGCGACGATTGGCTTCCACGATCGCACTCAACACTTCCTCCTGGACCCAATAGTGCATCTGCGCATACCAGATTGTCTGGGGCAATGGAGCGGTTCCACTCGATGGCGAGCCAATCGCCGCATCAGGAACCACCGTGCCTTCGCTCATATAACATAGCAGATCTTTCGCGCGCTGCTGCTTCAGGCGCTCCGGCACCAGCTTGCTCTCTTTGTCGGATGCCTCCTGCTGCTCCTGCAGGCTGGCCGGGTCCGCAATACCGTCGCGTTTCACCACGCGGGGCTCGTACTGAGTTACCCAGAGCTTTTCGATGGCTGCGTCGATTTCCTCCGAGGTAGGCGGCGGACCCATGCGCAACTTGCCCGGCAGCGCCTGCACCGCCTTGAGATAGACCTCCCGGAACTCATAATCCTTTGTCGGCTGGGCAACCGGCAGCACCCCCTCAAGCAGAACAGGGCGGACATTCATCGCCACAGCTTCTTTCTTGACAAGCTGGGCTTCATCCGCCAGTTTCTGCTTAAGTCCGTCCGCCCACGCGATCACCTTTGGCGTAGGAAACACGTCGAGCTTTTGAGTGGTGCCGCCGTCCAGCGACACGGATGGCAGACTGCGAGGCTGCTTCAACAACGACTGCATCGCCACATTTACCGTGGCGCGCTGGCTCAATTTCGCCTGCGCTTCGCTCTTCCACGATCCCAGCGGCCAGAACCACAGGACCACGGCAACCACAGCCACTACGCCGCAGATGATGTTCAGGATGTTCTTTTTGACAATTTCCATGGATCACCTTCTCGCGATTACTTCGCCGGATTTCCCGCTTGAGGTGCGGCAGGAGCCGTAGTCGGAGATGCGAACTTCGCAATAACTGACTCGCTCGGGTCGATTACCACAGCACACATCACCACAAAATCCCAGTCCTGACGCACATCTTCGCCAGTCAGCGGATCGGGCACTTTGCCCGCGTCGTCCGTTGGTTCAGCAGTGGTGCCGGCTGCACGCGGAATATCCGGCCGGACTTGCGCTGCACGAGCGCCGCCTCGCATGCCCCCCCCGCCACCTGCCTCCGCCCTCGCAGCCATCATTGCCGCAACATCTGACGAAGACATCCCGCCACCCCCCCTGCCCATTCCGCCACGTTGTTCCGCCCTCGCAGCCGCGATTATCGCATCATCCGCAGACATCGCGCCCCGGTTGGCAGGCGGCATCCCGCCACCTTGGCCGAAAATGGCCGGGCGGGCGGCGGGCGCGCCGCTCGTCCTGGGCGCCCCCGGTACCCGTGCCGTCATGCCCGTGTCGTTGCGCAGGGCATCGTATTGCGCCGATATCTCCTGCAGCCGAATCTGGTTATTGGCCAGCTTGTTCTGAGACACGATAGCAGCGTTTGCTACCAAATACTTCTTGCCGGCATCGGTGGGAAAGCGAACCTTCAGGAGATTGCCAATAAAATCGTCCTGCACCAACAACGGACCATTCTTGAAGGGCGTCGAACACTTGATGGTCAGCAGGAATCCTTTTGCGCCGGTCAACCCACCGCCGGAGGTATCTGCGGCGGCCGCTGGAGCCGCAGCTCCCGCTCCCATCCCGAACCTGCCCCCTCCTCCCATCGGGCCTCCTCCACCCATCGCGCCTCCTCCACCCGCTGGGCCGCCACCTCCCATTGGTCTGCCTCCGCCTCCCATCATTCCCGCTCCACCTCCCACACCTCCCATACCTCCACCGCTAAACGTCGCCAGATTCACACCCGGCGCAATCGCCGCAGAGATGTCGGCCATATACTGCGTGCGCATATCATAGACAATCAGCAGTCTCCGCTGGTCGCGCGGCACCTTGGTTACCTTTGCGGCATCCCAGTCCTTCAGACCCTCTGCGACGGTTGGATCGGCCGCCGGAATCGCCGCACGCAGATCCGTCAGCAGGTTCGGCCACAGCATTCGATAGTCAGTCAGGCTGTAGATGTTCTTGATGGTCTCGATATCGTTCTTGCCGGCCGACTCCACCGTGCTCCACTGGTCCGACAGCTTCTTGGCCGCCGCCAGGGTTGAATCATTCTTGGCCTTGAGCTCATCGCTGCCACTGACGTTCTTGGCCATATACACGCTGCCCAGCGCGATGCCGGACCCTACCAGCATCATCCCTGCCGCCAGGCCAAACCACTTCGACTTCTCTTTCCACATCCGCTCACGATAGATGTGACTGGGCAACAGTGACGACTGGATCTTGCCCTCGCCCATCGCCTGCAGCGCCAAGCCATACGCGCCCGCCAGAGACAGCATGTTCTCGTTGAACATCGCCGCCATCTTCGGATCGGCCGGCACGCCACCGCGGAATGAATCCATCCGCTCGACATCAAGCTGCAGATTCTGCTGCAGATACCGCAGCAGATTGGGCAGGCGGAACGTTCCGCCCAGCGCAACAATCCGCTTGATCCGCGTCTCCCGGCGCACCGATGAGAAGAAACCCATCGACCGCTGGATCTCACTGACCAGGTCGCCGAAAATCGGCCGCATCGCCTGGAATATCTGCCGTGTGTATTTGCTGGTGCCCGCCGTCCGTTTCAGTTCTTCGGCCTTGGCAAAGTCCAGCTTGAACGCCTTCACCAGTGCGTCGGTAAAGCTGTTGCCGCCGATCGAAATGGAGCGCAGCCAGACACTGTCATTATCGGCGATGATCAGGTCGGTGTTCTCCGACCCCATATCGATGATCATCGTCGTATCTTTGAGCCGTCCGTCGTACTGCATCGCGTTGTAGTCGGCCAACGGGTTCATCTGCACGGCCGACACGTTCATGTCCGCATCTGTGAACAATTGCAGGTGCTTGGCCACCAGTTCCTTGCGCATCGCGAAGATGCCCACTTCCACATCCGGCGAACCGGGCGTCTCAAAGAGCTGGTACGACCACTCAACATCATCCAGCGGGAAGGGAATCTGCTGAATCGCCTCAAAACGAACGATGCTGGGAATCTGCTTGCGCTCGACCGGCGGCAGCTTGATAAAACGGGCGAAGCTTGATTGCCCGCTCACACCCACTGCAACAGCGCTGTTTTTGAGGCTGTGCCGCTGTACAAACGCGCTGACCGATGCCTGCAACAATGCATCACGGTTGGCATCGTCACTGGTAAGGATCCGTTCATGTTCAATGACATCAAAGTCATCGATCTTCACACCATCGCCAACCCTCGAAAGGCGGATGGCTTTCAGGGCCCTGTTACCAATATCAATGCCCCATGCATATCGAGCTGTCGCCATAGATTCTCCTACCATCGTGAGACGCTTTCGCGCTCAACCGTTCTGCCAGACCTCGTACTCACGCTGAGGGAAATGTTGCCGTGTGCCGGACTCGAAACTCCATGGCTTTCGCCACCGGAATCTCTCACCCGTCCGCCGGACGATATTCGTGTATCTTAGCAACTGCATTGGATTAAGGAAGACCTTTGCATCAGGGAAGATACTCGCTTGATCCGCCGTTACAATACCTCTGCGATGCCATCTTTTTCGGTCGTTACCCTCGGATGTAAAGTCAACCACTACGAGAGCCTCCAGGTGGAGCAGTTGCTCCGTAGTATGGGCTATTCCCGGGCTACCCCCGATGTTGCCGATGTCATCATCCTCAATACCTGCTCGGTCACCTCGGCGGCCGGTGCCAAAAGCCGCAACCTCCTCCGCCGCTATTCCCGCCCCCGATCCCCCGGCCATACCCCCCTCACCATTGCCATCGGATGCTGGGCAGGATCCGATACCGCCGCCGCCCAATCCATCGTCGGCCCATCGGCGGTGTTTACTCATAAGGATGACCTGCATACGCAACTCCTGAAACTTCTGACGCCCGATCGCGCTACAGGTTCCACGGAATTCCTGCCATATCTCCCCGCCGAGCCCTCCACCGGCGCTCTCTCCCTCCCCCTGCTCCACAGCCGTCAGCCGGACACCCAGCGTGCCATCCTAAAGGTACAGGATGGCTGCGATGCACACTGCACATACTGCATCATCCCTAAGCTTCGCCCTCTCCTCTGGCACAAGCCGGTGCATCAAGCCCTCCAGGAAGCATCCGCATTAGTTGCCGCCGGCCACCATGAGATCGTCCTAACTGGAGTATTCCTAGGCGCTTATGGCTATAATACGGCACTTCGACATCGCCAGTTCAACACCCCGGAATCCCTCCCGACCCTCATCGATGCCCTCTGCACCCAGGTCCCCGGCCTCCAGCGCCTCCGGCTCTCCAGTCTTGAGCCCGGCGATATCACTCCCGAACTCCTTCGCGCCCTTGCCGCCCACCGGCAAGTCATGCCCCACTTCCACCTCCCGCTCCAGAGCGGTTCTGACACCATCCTCAGCAAGATGAACCGCCAATACACTCGCGCCGATTACCTCCAGTCGGTAGGCCGTCTTCGCGACCTCTTCGACCGCCCCGCTCTCACCACCGACATCATCGTCGGTTTTCCCGGCGAAACCGACGATTTCTTCGCTCAGACCCTCGATCTGGTCCAACAAGTTGGCTTCCTCCACACCCATTGCTTCCCCTTCTCCCCCCGTCAGGGCACGGCCGCCGCCCGCTGGAAGAGCCAATTCGTCCACCATCAGACCATCACCGACCGAATGGATGCACTGGAAAAGTTCTCGCTCCAGCAAAGCCTTACGTATCGCCAGCAGTTCGTCGGCCAGACCGCCGAAATCCTCGTCGAACACCCCGGCGCGGACGAGTCTGCATCTTCTATCTCGCCATCTCCCACTCCCCCCCTCTCCCACTCCTCTTCCCCCGCCATCCGCCATGGCCGCTGCGAACGTTACTTCTCCATCCACTTTGAAGCCCCGCCCGGCTCCCCCGATCTCACTGGTCAACTCATCCTTCTAAAGATCACCCAAGCCACCCCCCACCGCACCTTGGGCACCCCGCAGCAGTAGGCCACCCGCCTCCGGTGGCGCTTCGGGCCTCAGACCGACCTCGTTGGTAGATACGCCGAAATATCCCGGACAACCAGGGCCCGATTGCGTATCCACCAAGCTGGTCTGCAAGGGCGGTAAGCCGCCACCCGAGGCGGGTGGCCTACGGCTGTGCATGGCTTGATGACCGCCTCTCACTCCATGTGTGACGGACCACTACAAGGCTCCGCTGCTGTCGTCTGCATTTCCCAACAATCGCCCTTCCCATGTGTATCTACCGCTGGATGTCTCTGTGCGTATAAGCCAACCTGATGTACTGAAGCCCCAAAGAAGGCATGACCTCGACGCTCTGCGCGCGTTTGCCATGCTGCTGGGGATCGTCTTGCATGTCGGTAGTGCCTTCACTCCGACGGGCGCCTTCGGCCGGGGCTCGTCCGCCCCGTGGTTCGGCCACGCCATCGGCCTGATCCATGGCTTCCGCATGCAGCTTTTCTTCATGGTCAGCGGCTTCTTCACGATGATGCTCCTGCGCCGCCGGGGCGCCTGGGCTGTCTCCAGGCAGCGCGCCCTGCGGATCGCCCTGCCCCTGCTACTGGGCATGTTCACGGTCATCCCGGCCGCCAACTGGGCCACGGAATGGGCGAACCAGCGGCAGCAGTCTTCCCAGCCTGCTCCCGCGCCCACCCTCGCCGCGGCCGTACAGTCACGCGATGGTAATGCTGTCCAGGCCCTGATCAGCGACCCGGCTCAGATCGATCGCCCCGATCCCCTTCGCGGCGTTACCCCCCTCATCTGGGCGGTCCTGAACAACGATCTGCCTACCGCCCGGTTGCTGCTGGACCACGGGGCCCGCATCGTCCGGGCAAGCCGCGGCAACACCCCCCTGCACTACGCCGCATTGCTCGGCCGGCGCGACATCGCCGAACTGCTCCTCCTGCGCGGCGCCAAGCCCAGCGCCACGAACTCGGCCGGCCAGACGGCCATCGCCATGACAGATTACTCATGGAATGACACCCGCTTCGCCGTTTACATCGCCGGTGGCCATTCTGGCGACCACAGCGTTGTCGAAGCCGGCCGCCAGCAGGTCAAGGAACTCTTTGCCCAGTTTGTGCCCGCACCCGCGCGGGTGGCGCAGGCCGCAAAGCCCGCCCTCCCTGTAACTCGCCCCGTCGCCTTGCCGCAAACCCGACCCTCCTCCCCCGCCACCCGCCCAGCGCCAAAGATCGCGGCGGCCACTCAGCCCACACGTGCACCTGCAACTGGACCATTGGCGCAGGCCGCAGGCACTGCCCGGCCGGCGACCCGTCCGGCCACCCGGCCTCAGACTCAGCCCGTCGCTGCCGCCAAGCCCCCTGCACCAGCCACACCCCAAGCCCCCGCCCGTCCGCCAGCACCCGATCTCGCCCAACGCTACATGACGTTCATGAGTTCCCCCACGTTTCGGATCTGGCTCAACGATGAGCCCGTCCAGATCTTCACCACTCCCATCTTTCGCCACCTCTGGTTCCTGTGGTTTCTCTGCTGGCTCACTCCGGGGCTGTTCCTGGCCGTCTGGGCCACCGACGCCCTCTCGCTTCGCATTCCCCGCTGGCTGGTGACCTCGCCGCTGTGCCTCCTCTGGCTGATCCCGCTGACACTGTTGCCGCAGTGGTTCATGCGGCATCCCGCCTACCTCTTCGGCCCGGAGACCTCCAGCGGCTGGATTCCCATGCCGCACGTCCTGCTCTTTTATGCGATCTTCTTCGGTTTCGGCGCCATGTATTACGCTTGCGGCGATTTCGCGTCGGACGGCACAGCCGATCGACCCGCCGCGCCCACCTCACGCTGGCGCGACGTGACCCGCTGGTGGTGGCTCTCGCTTCCGCTGGCCCTGGCCGTGGCCTATCCCCTCGGCAAAGCATACAGCAGCAGCCGCTCAGCCACTTCCCTCGCCATCACCATCTATGGCTGGCTGATGATCTTCGGCCTAATCGGCCTGTTTCGCGCCATGCTAAAAACCGAATCTAAAGGCATCCGCTATCTCTCCGATGCTTCCTATTGGCTGTACCTGACCCACATGATGCCGATCCCGATCATGCAATTTCTGCTGCGCGACTCACCCATGGCCGCCCCCTGGAAGTTCCTGCTCATGTGCCTGGCAATCGCGCTCGGTCTGCTGATCGTGTACGACCTGCTGATCCGATACACGTTCATCGGTGCGATGCTCAACGGACGCAAGATGCGCCCAGCCCTGTTCCACCGGCCAGTCGCACCCGCCGAAGCCCAAGCCCAACCTTAGCCCGGATGCCTGCGCGTGAAGATGTTTGAGGGTTTGGAGTGCGGCAACTTGTCACCGCTTTGATGCGAGGGACTTGTCCCGAACTCACCCCGCGGCAAGTCTCGGTGCGAGCAAGCGGGAACAAGTTCCCTACCTCCGTGACTACCCCAATCCTCCCTCTTGCCCCCCAAGTCAGGACACAGCTCCCGGCCAGTTCCGGCCCATGGTAGTCCCGGCGGAAGATAGCCTATCTTTGCTCTTGTTCATGCAAGGGCCGGTGTTACATTGTCTTCATTGAGCCCAGGGACGTTCCTCGGGCAAGAGTGGACCCGCGAAATAGGCGTCGATGGGTATCCGCGGCCGCGAAGACAGGCTATCTGAGGGCCGAGCCGGGTTCCGACCCGGCCCCCGCTTGCCGACAAGGGGCCGAGGAAGGGGAAGTGATGGGTCCTCTGTACTCGTTGGAGTTTGTACTCCTGATTGTGAGTGTGGTGTTTTATTACAAAGCCGCCGCACTGGATGATGCACCACAGTGGTTGTGGATGGGACTGAGCGCTGGAGTTTACTTTTTTACCTGGCGCGGACTGGGATGGACGTGGTTGGGGTGTCTATTAGGACAGGGAATGTTGTTTGTAGGAATCGCGCTGTTTCGCGTGTTGCGTGAACGGTGGAGTGGTAAGTGAATCCTGAGGCTGGCGTTCTCAATATGGGATGCACGCTCGCACCGGCAGCCCCTGCGGAATCAGAATTCCTTTCAATTTTCGGCGAAATAGGAGAACGTATGGGCGGTTGGCTCTCAGCATATGCTCTGTTGCAGGATGAGTTCATTCAGCGCACCCTGGAAGGCTGCCGGATTCCCGCAACGCTTCGGCGTCGCTTCGCGGAGCTTCACCCCATCCAAGATGCCTGGAACGACCTGCGCGTCAATCCAATCTATGACGACCTGATGGCCCTGCCGGATGACCCGGAATTGGCCCGGCGTGAACCCAACGACTTGAGCGAGATCCGCGCCCTCCGCCCGGCCGGCGTGCGCGACCTGAAGTGGCGGCCGGCGGCCGATGAATTGATGGATCGCCTCTGGGGCGCCTGGACCGCCCGCTGTGTGGGCTGCGCGCTCGGCAAGCCGGTGGAGGTCGGCTGGATGCCCCGGCCGACGATCAAGAAATATCTCCAGAACCGCGGCGAGTGGCCGCTGCGGGACTACTTCTCCGGCAGAGACGTGGGCGATGGCCTGCGGATCGAGAGCGATCTCTCCCAGCGCGAGAACACTGCCTTTATGCAGGGCGATGACGACATCACTTACTCACTGGTGGGCTTGAACGTTCTGGAAAAGCACGGGCCGGACTTCTCCTGGGCCGATGTCGCCGAGTCGTGGATGCGGCACATTCCCTTCTGGTTCATCTGCGGGGCAGAGGCGATGGCGTTCCTCAATCTGCTCAATCACTCGTGTCGGCAGGAGCGCGGCAGCGCAACCCCCGCCTTCACGCGTCGCTACCGCAATCCCTATCGCGAGTACATCGGCGCCCAGATCCGCTCGGATGGCTGGGCGTGGGCCTGCGCTGGCAAGCCGGAACTGGCCGCGGAGTTTGCCTACCGCGATGCCTGCTGGACGCACGAGCGGAACGGGATCTATGGCGAGATGTTCATGGCCGCAATCCAGGCGGCCGCGTTTGTCGAACACGATCCCGCCCGCCTCGTGGACATCGGCCTGTCCGAGATCCCGCGCGAGTGCCGGCTGGCCCAGAGCGTCCGCCAATGCCTGGCGTGGATCAAGCAGTGCCCTGACTTCGAGGCCTGCATGGACAAGGTCGATGAGGTCTGGGCCGGGAACCAGACGACGATTCCCAACGCCCTGGCCTGTGTGCTCAGCCTGTTCTATGGAGAGATGGATACGGTGGTGTCGCCGGCAATCGTGGTGATGTGCGGGCTGGACCCTGACAGCAACGGCGCAACCGTCGGGTCGATCGTCGGCGCGGCCTCCGGCAGAAAACGCATGAAACCCGATCTGGCCGACCGCCTGCACGACACGATCAGGAATGACATGATGGCCTGGCCGGAGGTCACCATGAAAGAGCTGGCAGCGCGCACGGCCGTCGTCTGGCACAAGGTGGACGAATACGCAAGGGACAGATCCGGACGGTGATCGCCACGCGGATTCTTTTTCCGGATCGGCGAGTTCGTCAGGGGCCATGGACACCCTGGCACCGTCGCGACAGAGAAGGCGAACATCGTTACGATACGCACTTCCATCGCGATCCGCGGCCGTCGTCGATACGCGACGCCCAAGTTGCCAAAGCGGTTGCGAAAGCGGAGACCATATGAGCCAGACATTCGATAAGACCTCTCTGCCCGAGGCCCTTTTCCAGGACAACAATTTGGCCAAGGCTCGATTTAGGCGCGGATGGCTCAAAGAGGCGACCTTCTCATCCAGCAATCTCGCCGGCGTGGCGATTCGCCGCTGCGCCATCGGCGGAATGACGATCGACGGCATACGGATCGATCTGTTACTCGAAGCGGAAAAAGATCGACGGGACAACAGGCGTGTGCGTTTACGGATTGCCGACCCCTATGACGTGACCGAAGTCCGCCGAGCCGTCAGCGAGTTGGGGATTGTGCGTCAGAAGTTCTGCGATCGTCTTCGCTCAGCGCCGCCTGAACATCTCGTTGCACTGACCGGCGACTGGCAGTGGTCTGCTCTGGAGCACCTGCGGCATCTGCTGTTTGCCGAGGAGCTTTATACCGACCGGTGGATCCAGCGCAATACTGAGCCGTTCAGCCCTTTCGGACTGTTGCCCGACTGGCTGGAGGGCAAACCGGGATACGAGATCGTGGGTACAGAGCCGATCCATGACCTCGATGCCGTCCTAGCCGCCTGGGAACGCGTCCATCAGCGCACGCGGCAGGTGCTCGACACGCTCTCGCAGAGTGTTCTGCGGACAAGCGTTAAGGATCTGTCCTTCGGCCAGAGCGACGTCGCTGCGGTGTTTGGCACATTGACCGGGCACGACCTATACCACATTAGTCTCGCCGAGTGGGTGCTGTCGGAAGTAGGTGCTCGATAGCGTGAACCGCTGTTAATGTGAAGATGTCACCTGTACCTTTTTCGGGGACGAACAACATGGGTCAAGGCATGTTCTTCCTGCATCCCCTGGCCATAGGAGCGTGGTGCTACAAGCCTGTCGTGCTTATCTCCTCGTTGGTCGTTGTCACTTTGGCAGGCTATGGGCTGGTAGTTGCCGCCGGCTTCTTCATCGGATTGACGACCGCCTGTGAGGGGATCTGCGGCAAGTCCGCCGGGGCCACGTCGTGGACCTTCAGATCCGCGTCGATCACGTGGTAATTGGCCGAATCTTTGGGGTGATACCAGAAGATCGGAACTCCGGCCTTGCCCGCGGGGACGTTCATGCCGGCGTAGTGCCAGTCCTTACCGTTCTTGGGGTCGGATGCGAATTTGAAGCCACGGTGGATGACGAGACCAGCCTGCATGTGACGCTCCAGTAGCTGTTTGCGTTGCGGTGAATCAGGGTCAAAGCCTTCCTTCTCGGATAGCGCGCTCAACGATTTGAGGAGAGCTTTTGTGAGCGCTTCCCTATCGAAAGAATCGGGGTATACCCCGCCGTTGATATCGGCCAGGTTTTTCAGTGCGTTGAGGAAGTCTTCCTCCTTCTCCGGGCTCGCGTCCATGTGCCGAGTTATCAGCTCGTAATCAGCGGGTGGCGTAAGGCTGAACATCGACTCATCGAGCGGCGGGTTCCATTGGAAATCCGTGTCGGTACTGCTCGGGGAGTCGATCTCTACGGGCAGGCGCGTCTCCATATCTGCCCAGATGGTCTGGTCGCCGGTCGAGGTGGTTACTTTGAAGCCCTTAGTCTTCCTGCCGCCGATGACTTTCTCGCCGACGGGCGTGCCATCCTTGTCATGGATATTCGCGTATTCCGCCAGAAGAGTCGGCACCTCCCTGTCTGCCGGCAGGTTGTCCAACTCCATCAACTCCGCCCGTTTGTCTTTGGGGTGGAGGGTGAGCGATCTGCCAGTTCGAGGATCGCTGATGGAGATCGAGTCGACAACATTGCCCAGCCGAAGAGTCATCCGCGAACGCCCCGACGAGTCAATGATGTTTTCGAACGTTACGGTCTGCGCGGACGGACCCGGTTGCGTCATTGTGCTCTTGAACTGCACGGAGTGGAGTTCGCCAACCTCCTTGGGCGCATCGGCAAGAGCGATCGAAGAACCTGCGATCCATACGAACCAGAACACGATTGCTGCTGATAGAACGCCCGTGCATGGAAGGAGGCTTTTCATGATGTTGTGATTATCCTGAGAAAAGTACGGTGCGACAAGGTCTCATGGCCGATTGTGTGCGGGCACCGCCAGCGGAAGACCACGCAAGATTGGGCGGCGTGGCGGCAGTGGGAGGCAGGATGCGGCATATGTGCCTCTTGAGCTTTTTCGTGGCCGATCTTAGCTCTGTTGCCTTCGTTTGCTGCGCGAATGACGGTTTGAGCTGCCACGCGGGACGCGTGGGCTACTTTGGGCGCCGGCCGCCTGTGGCGGCACGCTATTGATCCAGTACTGAAACTGGCGAGGATAGGCAACCACATGCCAAGCGGCACAAGACACGCTCCTGACACCCTGTCTCTGGACGCCGGCGCAAGCCGGCCTGCGGTGACATTTCGCGCGGTACTGGTTGGCCTTGCGGGCGTGTGCCTGATCGCTGCGGTGGGGCCGTACAACGACCTGCTGCTGGAAAACACCTTCCTGATCGGAGGGAACATGCCGCTGGGCATGCTGGTGCTGATGCTGCTATTGCTGGTATTCGTTAATGGTCCGCTGTCGCGGTGGGCGCCTCGCTATGCGTTTAGTGGCGGCGAACTGAGCGTCATCCTGGGCATGATGCTGGTGAGTTGTGCCGTGCCGCTGGTGGGGTTTACCAGCTACATCATTGGTATGCTGGAGGGGATCAAGCACAACGCCGGGTCGCAGTTTGAGGTGGCGACACTGCTCTCGAAGTTGCACCTCCCGGAATGGGTCTTCCCCGCCGTGCATGGGCAGACACCGGCGCAGCAGGCGTCGGACCCCGTGATCCGAGATCTTGTTGGGCGGATCCCGCCGGACAGTGCCTATGGCATCCCGTGGTCGGCATGGCTCTGGCCGCTGGTAAGCTGGACCATCTGGGCCCTGGCGATGTGGGGGGCCTGCATGTGTGTGAGTCTGATCGTCCGGCGGCAGTGGTTCGAGAACGAGCGACTGATGTTCCCCATTGCCATGGTGTACAACTCGCTGCTGGAAGCGCCCAAGCCGAAGCGCTGGTTCAATGATTTGCTGAGCAACAAGGTCTTCTGGTTGGGAGTGGCGTTCGTGGTAGCCTTGCGGGGGTGGAACGGCCTGGCAACGTACTTTCCCAAGTACTGGCCCGAGATCCCGTTGAACTTCAACGTCAGCGGCCTCATGAGGAATCCGCCGTATCTCTATATCGATTGGTGGGTAAAAGTTTCACATGTCTATTTTGCCGTTATCGGGATCAGTTTTTTCCTGCAGACGCGCATCGCCTTCAGCATCTGGTTCTTCTACATGCTCTATAACGTGGCCTTGATGGTGGCGGGCAGCTATCAGATGGACATCAAAGAATCGATGATAACCGACCAGTTGTGCGGATCCGCGGTGATGTGGGGTCTGCTGATACTTTGGGTGGGAAGAAACCATTACCTGATGGTGCTGCGGCAGATGTTCAGGGGGGCGGCCAGCGATGAACCTCGTGAGCAGTACCTGCCCTATCGACTGGCGGGTTGGGGACTGATGTTTTGTCTGGTGCTCATGGTCGGATGGCTTTACGCGGCCGGGACAACTTTTATTGGCGCCCTGGCCGTGGTCGTGATGTTGATGGGGTTGCTGGTGCTGGTCACCCGCATAGCTGCCGAGACGGGACTATACTATGACCAGATCAACGTTCCGCTGTACCGCATCTGGACCTATGCACTGCCGGCCAGGACGACGGGCGAGTCATTCTTCTGGAGCAGCTTCATGGGGGCGGCCTTCGCGCATGACACCAGGGAATGTGCCCCGGTCTACATGACCCATGCCCTGAAGACGGCCGACACCGCTGGCATCGCGACCGGATCGCGCCGCTTCGAGGGGCCGACTTTTGTGGTATTGCTCATGCTGTCGATGGTCGTTGCGCTGCTCGTTAGCGCCGTCAGCACGCTGCAGATGGATTACCATTACGCGACAGCTCTGAGCTCCGAAACCGTGATCAATCCCTATGCCGTGCAGGACATGGCCGGCCCAATGGTGTTGTCGCCAACCCGGCAGTACATGTCCGGCATAACCAGCGGAAGCGGTTGGATGGGAAACTTTGCCTTCGGCGCGGCAATCACGGCGATCCTTGGGGTGCTGCGTTTGCGTTTGGAGGCATGGCCGCTGCATCCGATAGGGTTTCTCCTGTCGTATACCGCGCCGGTGACGCACATGTGGTTCAATATTTTCCTGGGCTGGTTGATCAAGGCACTGGTGGTCAGGTTTGGCGGCGCGACGCTGTTGCGCCGGTCTCAGCCGCTGTTCATTGGTTTGATCATCGGCGAAGCCGTCGCCGCGGCCATATTCCTGAGCACTGCCCTGGTCCTGGCAGGCTTGGGAGAACCGTACAAGAGGATCTATTTCACCCCGTAACTCTGCTTTCTGCAGCCGCGGAGGATTCTCGTTGCATTGCCTCAAATAGAAGTTACTTATCCTGGAACTTTGATCCCCCGCCAAACCACTAACCCATGCCCTCACCACACTTTACGGCGTAAAAAGATAATCGCGCACTCCTGCGAATCTTCTCCATTCTGCACTCGACTGCCTTCCCATTTTGCATTTTGCCTTGAGGCATGCTGTGATATGGCCATGCCCATCACCAAGGCCCCCGAGCGAATGACCTCCCGCGATCGCGTCATGGCCGCTTTTGCCCATGCCAGGGTGGACCGCGTGCCAATCGACTACCACACCAACGAAGGCATCGATGCCCGCCTCAAGACCGCCCTCGGCATCGCCCGCAACGACGATGAATCCCTCCGCCAGGCCCTGGGTGTCGACTTCCGCGGAGTCGGCGTTCCGTACAAGGGACCCAAGCGCTTCGCCGATATCCCCGACCGCCACATCTCCCAAGAAACGGGCATCCGCACCCGCTGGATCGAGCACTCCTCCGGCGGCTACTGGGACTACTGTGATTTCCCCCTCCAGAATGCCACCCTCGACGAGATCGAAGCCTGGCCCATGGCTACTCCCAACGACTACGATTACTCCACCCTGCAGGACCAGGCCCGCCACAACAAGGGCTACGCGGTTTTCTACGGCGGTGCCGGTCTCGGCGACATCATCAACTCCACCGGCATGCTCCGCACCATGGAGCAGGTTCTCGTCGATCTCGCCACCGACGAGGAGGCCGGCCTGCGCCTGATTGACCGCAAGATCGAACGACAACTCGAAGTGACGCGACGATCCCTTGAGTTGCTCAAGAATCAAGTCGACTTCGTATGGATGGGAGAGGACCTCGGCACCCAGATTGGCCCGCTGATCAGCCTCGACCTCTACCGCCGACACATCCGTCCACGCCATCAGAAACTGATCGACGCCGCCCGTTCCTTCGGCTTGCCGGTCATGATCCACACCTGCGGATCAAGCTCCTGGGCCTATGACGATTTCATCGAAATGGGCATCGCCGCCGTCGACACGCTCCAACCCGAAGCGGCCAACATGAGCCCCCGCTACCTCAAGGACCGATACGGCTCTCGCCTGATGCTCCACGGCTGCATCAGCACGGCCGGCCCCGTCGCCTATGGAACACCCGAAGAGGTCCGCCGCGACGTGAAGGAGAAACTCGATATCCTCAGTCCCGGCGGCGGATATTGCCTCTCCCCCACACACCAGCTTCAGGACAACTCCCCGGTGGAAAACGTCATCGCCATGTACCAGGCCGCGCACTACTTTGGGCGGATGTGACTATTTTGCAGGCTGCGTCGTCGCCCCTTTGGCATCCGGCACGAACGTCAGGCTCACCGAGTTAATGCAGTACCGCTGCCCGGTCGGTTGATCTGGTGCATCATCAAATACATGCCCCAGATGCGACCCGCAGCGTGAGCACGTCACCTCTGTCCGCACCATCCCCGCCGACAGATCCTTTGTCAGCTTCACCCGATCCCCCGCAGCAGCCGCATAGAAACTCGGCCACCCACACCCGGAATGAAACTTTGTCGTCGAGTGGAAAAGCTCCTGCCCGCAGGCCGCGCAGTAGTACGTTCCCGGATCCGTGACATCCGTCAACTTCCCGGTGAACGCCCGTTCCGTTCCCTTCTCGCGCAATACCCGGTACTGCTCGGGCGTCAGTAGCTTCTGCCAGTCCGCATCACTTAGCTTGGTGGGGTTATCGATCATGACAGGCCTGGTCGCCGGCCCCGCAGATTCCTCCCCGGCCACGGGCCGGTCACACCCCGTGACCAATCCCGCAGCGAGCAAAACCGCAATGGCCAGCTTCATATTCAATTGAAGGCACGCGACGGGGAAAGGGCAAGTCGAAGCGAGGTAACCAGCCCTATCAGCCTCCTGGTACCAGAGACTAGCCATACCGCCCCCTCTGCCGCTACACTCCCAGCCGAGTGGGAGTTCACTTGGCCTTTGGATAGGGAGTGATGACTAATCTCCACACTGTTGCCACCTGAAGGAGTTACCAGATGGGTTTCGACAATATCATGATCTTCAGCAAGCATCTCAAGGGAATGCCCCTTGCCGATGCTGCAAAGATGCTTGACGCCGCAGGCATCCACGCGATTGACCTCACCGTCCGCAAGAACGGGCATGTAGAGCCCACCGCCGTCGAAGACCAACTCCCCGCCGCAGCCCAAACGCTCAAACAGAACGGCATCCGCATCGGCATGATCACCACCGAGATCACCGATCCCGCCAATCCGCTGACCGGCCGGATCCTTCGCACCGCCACGAAGTTGGGCATCACCCACTACAAACTGGGATACTACCCCTACCAGGGTTTTGGCACCCTCCGCGCCCAAAGACGGGAAGTGGCGGCCAAACTCAAGGACCTCGCCGCCATGAACCTGGAGATCGGCATCCGCGGCGGCTTCCACAATCATTGCGAAGACTCCCTGGGTGCTTCCCTCTGGGATATCGACTTCCTTCTCAACGGCATCGATCCCAAGGCCATCGGCTTGTACTTCGATCCCATGCATGCCACCGTCGAAGGCGGCAGCGCAGGTTGGCTGATGGCCCTGGACCTTCTGGCTGACCGGATCATCATGCTCGCCGTCAAGGACTTCCGTTGGTTGAATGACAAACATGGCTACGGCGGCGGCCGCCTGCACAGTATCGAGATGTGCCCATTGGAATCCGGCAACACGCAATGGCCGCAGGTGATCGAGATCCTCAAGAAGATCAACTTCGACGGGCCCATCTCCTTCCACGGTGAATATCAGGGCAAGTTCAGCTTCCGGGACTTGACCTCAGAGCAAGTCATCGAGCAAACTGCCGCCGACTTGAAAGTGTTCCAAAGCTGGCTCTAGCTGCAAACTGCGGTCTACTAATCCAAACAATCTGTCCTAGAGAAACGAAAGGCAACCATGTCATCCGCAAAACCAAACGTTTTTGTCGCCATCCGTCCGGAACTGTACAAGCGGCTCTTCTCCCCCGCCGTTGATCAACAGCTCCGCAGCGCCGCCAACCTGGCATTCAATACCGAAAACCGCAACCTCTCCGCGACCGATCTCGCCGCCGTCATCGGCTCCTACGATGCCATGGTTTCCGGCTGGGGCACTCCCGCCTTCACCCCTGAGGTCCTTGCCGCCAAAGGCAAGCTCCGCCTCGTCGCCCATTCCGCCGGCTCGGTCAAACACATGGTCACCGAGGCGTTCTTCAACAAAGGCCTGCAGCTCACCCACGCCGCCGCCGCCATCGCCCCATCTGTCGCCGAAATGTCGCTGATCATCACCATGATGATGCTGCGCAGCGTTCCCCAGTACATGCAGCTCATGCGCAACAACCAGCCCTGGGATGACGCCTCCAAAGTCCGCACCGGCATCGAGTTGGCCGGCACGCGCGTCGGCGTCGTCGGTGCCGGCTACACCGGCCGCTGCTTCATCCAGCTCCTGCGCGCCATGAACGCCGAGATCTGGGTGTACGACCCCTTCCTCACCGACAGCCGCGCTACCGAAATGGGCGTCAAGAAAGTCGAACTGCATGCCTTGCTGAAGGAGTGCCCCGTAGTCTCGCTGCAGGCGCCCAGCACACCCGAAACCAAACACATGATCGGCAAGAAAGAACTGGCACTGCTTCGCGATGGCGCGATCTTCATCAACACCGCCCGATCCTGGCTCACCGACGAAGCGGCCCTCTTCGAGGCCCTCAAGACCGGCCGGTTCATCGCCGCCCTCGACGTCTTTGACCAGGAACCGCTCCCTGCCGACAGCCCCTTCCGCACGCTTCCCAATGTCTACCTGACACCCCACATTGCCGGATTGTCCACCCAGACCAGCTTCCGCCAGGGCAAGTTCATGGCCGATGAGATCGAGCGCTTCTTCTCCGGCAAACCGCTGCAGTATCAGGTGACCCTCCCCATGCTCAAGACCATGGCCTAATATGCCCAAAAGAACCGACATCCATCCCGTCGCCGCGCAGATGTATCTCTTGCCGGTGCAGACGCGGCTGCCGCTGAAGTTCGGCCCCGAGACCGTCACCTCAGTCACCTGCGCCCGCGTACGTGTGACCGTCACCGGCCAAGACGGCCGATCTGCCGACGGTTGGGGCGAAACACCCTTGAGCGTCACCTGGGTCTGGCCCGGCACTCTCCCCTATCAGGAACGCCAGGATGCAATGGTGGCATTCTCCGCACACCTCTGCGCTGCCTGGTCCAGCTTCCGTTCTACAGGCCATCCGCTGGAGGTCGGCCATGCCTTCCAGCAGCAGGTTCTTCCTTCTCTGCTTCAGAAGTTCAACGCCCAGCGCACCGCCCGCGGCGCAGAACCCATGCCCCATCTGGCCGCCCTCGTCTGCTGCTCCGCCTTTGATATCGCCCTGCACGATGCCTTCGGCGTATTGCACGGCATCCCAACCTACAACACCTACAACGCCCAATACCTCAGTCACGACCTCTCGTTCTATCTCACTCCCGCTCCGGATGCCGCTGTCAGCTTCGCCGGCAAATACCCCCAGGACTTCTTCCTCGTGCCACCGGCCAAGACTCTTCCCGCCTGGCATCTGATCGGCGGCAAGGACTGGATCGAAGAGTCCGACATCGACGCCCCCATCCCCAATGATGGCGAACCGTATCTGCTGCGGCAGTGGATTCGCCGCGATGGCCTAAAGTGCCTGAAGGTGAAACTGCGCGGCAACGATCCCGATTGGGATTACAAGCGTCTGGTTGCCGTCGGCCATCTCGCCATCGAAGAGAAAGTCGACTGGCTCACCACCGACTTCAACTGCACCGTCACCGACGTTGCCTACGTCAATGAGATCCTCGACCGCCTCGTACTCGAAGAGCCCCGCATCTACGGGATGATCCTCTATGTCGAGCAGCCCTTCCCCTACGACCTCGAGCAGAACCGCATCGACGTGCACAGCGTTTCAGCGCGCAAGCCCCTGTTCATGGATGAAAGTGCCCACGACTGGCATCTCGTCCAGCTCGGCCGCAGCCTGGGGTGGACTGGTGTTGCCCTCAAGACCTGCAAGACCCAGACCGGCGCCCTCTTGAGCCTCTGCTGGGGCAAGGCCCACGGCATGACTCTCATGGTCCAGGACCTGACCAATCCCATGCTCGCTCAGATTCCCCACGTGCTGTTGGCCGCCCACGCCGGCACCATCATGGGCGTGGAAACCAACGCCATGCAGTTCTACCCCGCCGCCTCCGCGCCCGAGGCCCGCGTCCACCCCGGCATCTACACCCGCCGTCACGGCGTTCTCGACCTGAGCACGCTCACCGGTCCCGGCTTCGGCTACGACCTGAGCCGCATCACCCGCCAACTACCCGCGCCCTACGCCGGATAGTGAGCTGCGTCACCATCTTTACCGGACTGGTCAACCCACCACCCCCGCCGCTACACTCCCCCGCCACATGACCACTTCCGCAACCTCACCCACCCGTCCCCACGACCCCTACTCTGCCCTGCGCGACCCCGGCTATCGCTACTTCGCCATCGGCTGGATCATCGCCCAACTGGGCCAGCAGATCCAAAGCGTCGCCATTGGCTGGGAGCTCTTCAATCGCACCAAAGACCCTCTGGTCCTCGGCTGGGTCGGCCTGCTTCAGGCCATCCCCGTCATGGTACTGGCCTTGCCGGCCGGCCAGCTTTCCGACCGATTTGATCGTCGCCGCATTCTCCTCTGCACAATGCTGACCGCCGCCTGCTGCTCACTCGCCCTCGCCACCCTCTCCCACCTGCACGGTCCCATCTGGGCTTACTACATCGCCCTGACCGCCGGCGCTGTTTCTAATGCCATCGGCTGGCCGGCCCGGCAGTCCATCGTGCCCCAGATCGTCACACCTGAGAATCTGCCCAACGCCATCACCTGGAACAGCACCTTCTTCCAGCTTGCCTCCATCATCGGCCCCGGCGTCGGCGGTTTCGTGCTGGTGTGGAGTACCACCGCCTCCTACCTGATCACCGCCATCTGCCTGCTCGGCTATGCCAGCCTGCTCGGCGGCGTGAAACTCCGCACCACCAACGCCGGCCGCCGCGAACCGATCACCTTGCACACGCTGCTGGCCGGCATCCGCTTCGTCTATCAACAGAAAATCATCCTCGCGACCATCACCCTCGACCTGGTCGCCGTTCTCCTGGGCGGGGCCACGTATCTCCTGCCCATCTTCGCCACCACCATCCTGCATGCCGGCTCCGTACAATACGGCTGGCTGCGTGCCGCCCCCGCCATCGGCGCCATGCTCATGGCGTTGGCGCTGGCCCATCGCCCACCCATGCAGCGACCCGGCCGAGCCATGCTGCTGGCGGTTGCCGGTTTCGGTGTGGCGACCATCATCTTCGGCCTGTCGCACAACCTCTGGCTCTCCCTGATCATGCTCTTCCTCACCGGCGCCTTCGACAACATTTCGGTCGTCGTCCGCCACACTCTGCTGCAACTACTGACCCCCGACGAAATGCGTGGCCGCGTCTCCGCCGTCAACGTCGTCTTCATCGGCGCTTCCAACGACTTAGGCGGCTTCGAATCAGGCACAACCGCCCGCCTCTGGGGTCCAATCACCTCGGTCGTTGTCGGCGGCATCGGCGCTGTGCTGACCACGCTCTGGGTCTCCTTCCAATGGCCCCAAGTCCGCAAGATCGGCGTCCTGCACGAGGTCAAGCCTGAGGAGTGAGGCGACTCCGTCGGTAGTGGCGACAATCCTGTCGCCACGTATCCCTCCCCACTCCCCAAACGCCCGACGTTGCGCCAGCCGCCACACTCAATCCAAGAGTCGCTCACCTCTCAACCCGACCCTCTCTTGCCATGCGCGAGCTTCCTCCTTGGCTCTCAACGGCAAGCCACCAGCATGAGTAGCACTTTCATGCACTACAGAATGCGCCGCGTCATCCCTGTCGTACTCACCCTCCTCATCGCCCTCTGCACCACGGCACTTCACGGCGCCACCCGCACAGACCCGGCCGTCCGGCCTCTCCAGCCCCAGCCTGCGCCCGTCAAGTTCCTCGCCATGAACGACCTCCACATCAGCACCGCCGCAGACACCCCGTATCCCTCCAAGATCATCGCCGCGATGAATGCCGAAGGCGCAGCCACCGCCATCGTGGTCGGCGATCTGGTGAACAATGGCAAGGAAAGCGAACACCGTATCGCCAAAGGCGTCTTGGATCAGTTCACGATCCCCTACCACATCGTCCGCGGCAACCACGATGGCACCGACAGCATCGCCCACGTCTACCCCGCCGCCAACACCAGCAGCCATTTCGTAGTCCAGGGGATCCACTTCATCGCACTGGACCCCGATCCCGCCGAGACGACCCCCTGGCAGGCCAAGAAGGCCGTACCCGAAGCTCTCACCGCACTGCGCCAACAGCTTGCAACCATTCCCAATGACCAGCCGATCATTCTTCTATGCCACTATCCCCTGGCCAACGATGTCAACTATCACCTGGCAAACGCCGATGAAGTCCTCAGCCTCTTTGCCGGCCGGAAACTACTCGCGGCCGTCGGTGCCCACTACCACGCCAATACCGAGCGCTGGCAAAACGGCGTCCTCCTCACCACCACCGCCTGCGCAAGCTCCAATCGCGGCAACCACGACCGCGCCAACTCCGCTAAAGGCTATCGCGTCTTTGAGATAGACGCCGCCTTACACGTTACCACGCACTTCACGCAGGTACCCGAATAAACCCACGATTGTGTCGCTCGCTTACGAGTGTACACTCAACGGTGAACTCCGGCCGCGTTGTTGTTTTTCCCGGACGGTGCAATTGTTGATCAGGTATAGACACAATCCCCTCTGCCCCGTCGTCACCATTTGCCTGGCTGCGAACCTTCTCCGATTCGCCATCACTCTCGCCTCCCTCCTCTTCGTTTCCGCCGCCTTCGCCCTCGGCCCGGAACTCCTCACCAACGGCTCCTTCGACCAGCCCGGCGAAGGCACAGGCAAATCCCCCTTCCCCGGATGGACCGCCGGTGAGTGGGATGGCGGAACCTATCGCTTCTCGGCCGACGCCGGCCGCGAGGGTGGCTCCTGCATCGTCATCTCCTGTCTCAAGCAAGGCCGCGGTGGCATCGGCCAGGTGAAGGGCGTCGCCCTCGATCCCACCAAGCGCTACTTCTTCAGCCTCTGGGCGAAGGAAGACAACGCCAACGGCGGCGCTGCCTTCGTAAACTTTTATAGCCCCGACGCGGGCGACATCACCCAGTTAACACTCCCCGGCGGCACCCACACTTGGATGCAGGTGACGAAAGTCATCACGCCGCCAAAAACCTGCACGCTCAACCTCTATATCCACAACAAGACCATCGGCTCGCTGTACCTCGATGATGTCTCGCTGCGTGAGTTGGCCGCCGGCGAGGAACCGCTCGCCAGGCCCGGCCAGACGCGTGACCCCTACGTTCTGCCCGCCGGATCCGACTATGCCCTGGGCGTTGCCTCCCCCCTCGCCCGCATCTTCCCCGATGAGACCTTTCCCGACCGCCCCGCCGAGTCCTATCACTTCACCGCCGCTCGCGGCGAATCCGAAGGCTTCCAACTCGTCATCCTCCACCCGCGCAAAGACCTCAAGGGCCTAAAGATCACCGCTTCACCGCTCACCGACGCAAGTTCGGGCGCCCTCATCCCCGCATCGGCCATCACCATCTCCCCTCTCGGCTGCATCAACGTCCGCGTGGAAAGTCCTCGCATGTACATCCCGCGGCTGGGCCCTTACCCCGAGGTCCTCCTTCCCGATGCCCCCTTCGACGTGAAGATGGGCGAAGCCCGGCCGCTCTTCATCGACGTCAAGGTCGCCCCCGACACACGCCCCGGAACCTACACCAGCGCCCTCATCGTTACTCCCGATAACGCGCCAGCGCAGAAACTCACACTCACCCTGCACGTCCGCAGTTTCCAGCTCCCCGCCGGCCGCGCATCCCACCTGCGCACCATCTCCTTCATGGGCGATGGCTGGCAGAGCGTCGGCGGAAGAGAACAAGACTACGAGGCCATGGCTCTGGAGCATCGTCTGGGCGTCGGCGGCTTCGCCGTCTCCGGCACCTCGGGCACGAACGTCCGCAACGATTTCCGCAACTGGGGAAACACAGGCCCGAAGTACTCCCTCGCCAAGATCGAGCCCAAGCTCACCCGCCTGATGGACGGCGGCATGAACGCCTTCATGATGGCGGTCGTCCCCAATCTCGCCCGCGAGAAGCAGGACACCTACCCGCCCGGATATCTCGATTCCCTAACCCAGTTCGTCAGCGCCTACCACGACTTCGCCAGATCCAAAGGCTGGGCCGACTCCGCCTTCGTCTACGGCTACGATGAGGTGCCTCCGCAGCATTTCCAACTCGCAAAAGACACCTATGCCGCCCTCAAGAAAGCCTGTCCCGACGCTCGCGTGCTCCTCTGCCTCAACGAACCCGCGGCCGTTGCCGCCATGGCCGGCCACACCGACATCTACCTCCTCTACATCCACAACCACCTCAGCAGCCGCGTCGACGAATTGAAGAAACCCAACGAGCGCATCTGGTGGAGCTACGGCTGCATCTATCCGGCCCAGCGCCCAAACCAGTTCCTCGTCTATCCCGCCCTCGACCTGCGCATCATGCCCTGGCTGGCCGAGAAGTACGGCATCGAGGGCATGAGCGTCTGGGGTCTGACCTACTATCACGCCGCCAACAAGGGCCGCACCTTCCCAACCGACGACTGGGTGCCGACCTCCGCCGCCCCCGGCGACGGCGAATTGATCTACCCCGGCCCCTCCGGCCGCCCCCTCGCCTCTCTCCGCCTCAAGGCCATACGCGACGGCCTCGAAGACCGCGAATACCTCGCCCTCGCCGAGGACCGCGCAACCAAAGGTGACCCAACCGCCAAGTCCCTCCTCACCGAGATCCACAACTCCCTCAAGCAACCCACCGTCTTCCCCGACGACCCCGCCCTTCTCCTCCGCTGGCGCGACCGCCTCGGCGACCTCCTCGACGTCGCCGCCCAGACATCCCCATAACAGGATAAACGTACGCGCTCACCACCGCTCCGGCTCTCCCGCCCGCCACCGTAGAAGCGACTTTGTAGTCGCTTCCACCCGGCACACCGCACCCAGCCCATCACAGCACCGCCGCATCGGCAGAACACCCCAGAAGTGCCCACCTCATAGCCCTGACCAAACCACCCCGTCCATCCCGAACAAGCCCCAACCAGCAGCATAGTAGGCCACTCGCCCCGAGTGGCACCCCAAACCGCCGACCGTGATCCTTGGTCGATACGGCATCCAACCCCGCACATAAGAGACACGGCTCTGCATTTCACCGCGCATACCAAGCGGACAGCGCCTGAATCTGCCGGTTCTGCATCAGCCACCGTGCCATCCGGGCAACGCTGCCTGAACCCAGCAGCGGCGAGTACCCATGCTTATGGTCTACCAGCGTAACCGCGAGTTCAGCATCCGACACGCTGGCCGCGCTGCGCCCCTGCCCGATCGCCGACCAACGCGTCAGGTATAGCAGTACCGGGTAGGTCAACATCAGCCGCACAAACCCCTCGCTCACGCCCAGACCATAGCACGCCGGCCCGCAGAAGCTCATGCCCTGAAGCCTGCCCTGAAAGTACCTGGCAAACAGCGCATCAATCTCCGGATGCGAGCATTGCCGGGGCTTTTCCAGATCGTCAAACGCCACCGGCGGCAGCCCTTCGTGCAGTTGCGGGGTCATCCCCTGCCCGCGGACCATCCGCAACCTCGCGGCCGCCGCGCGGGCCCGATACCCCAGCCCCACCACCATCAGCGGGTGCCGCGGGGCATACTGCGCCACCAGCATACGCAACTGCACCTTGGCCGGAGCCAGCGGCGCTGGATCCAAACCCCTCGCCGTCTCCTCAGGCACAGCCTCGACCAGCGTACCGAGTAGCTCCTCCAGACGTTCCCCGCGCACCTTGTCGAACTTGGCCTGGCCGAGCATCTCTGCCACGAGGAGAGCATGAGTCACGCGCAAAGCCAAAGGTGTGCTGCCATCGCCAGCGAGCAAGCTGCCCAGACGAGCCACGACGCTCATTGTGTCCGGCCAATCAAGCTTCTCCCCGCGCGAGATGGCCGGCGGCCCGAATGTTGGTGCGGCCGCCCCGAGCTGGCAGAACTCCGTGATCTCCGCACGATGTTCCCTGATCGGAATGCCACGGCTGCCCGCGACCGACGGACAACTAAACCGCAAGCTCACAGCGATGCGGTCCCCGACCGGATAGAGAACAAACGGGTACAACCGACAAACCAGCGGTTTGGCCGGCTCCCCAAACTTGGCATGGATCCGGCACAGCCCCTTCTCATTGAGGAAGATACACGCCCCATCGCTCCGGCGCGCCAAGGCCCAGCGGCGCGAGAATATCCCGCCCGTACGGCGAACAAGTTTCCTGCCTGCCGGAATACCATCACTCTGCGACCATCCCTGACCGATGATCCGCTGCCGCTCCTCCTCAGTCACGACGACTTCATAAAGCCAGCAGCACCCCCCGCACCCATGGCAGGAATAGTTCTGGTTTTCCGGCAGAATCAGCTCAGCCATGCAGCCGATCCTACCACACCCGCGACCGGCAGGCATGCTACCTTCGCGCATCGGCCCCAGGCCGTTCGTGGCAATGCTTGACCAAGACCATCGCATCTATGGTTTGCGCTCCGCAATACCGCCGTTGTCTCCCCACCGCCCCAAAGCCAAAACCCACATCATCTCCTCGCACGCGGACACAAACCCAATAGAGTTCCTCCAATCTGCATCCGTGTCCAAAGCGTACCCGCTTTGACCGTGCCATCCGTGGCGACGATTTCTTGTGCCCTTTGAGCTTCCAATGGTCATTCCCCTGACGCTATCGCACCTTTCAGGCTTCCACCTCGCAAACGCATCGGTTCCGCCATCGGCGACCCTTACGGACAGCTCTCGTCGCTGCGTCACTTTGTCCCTTCCCATCCCCTTCTTGCCCTCCAAAAATCTGCACATTTTTTTCACCCCCGCTTTTTCCGGCATTTATTAACAAAAACCACCCGAACCTACCCCTATATATAGAGAGACGCACTTTTTTCCGCGTCTGGGCTATTTGGCAACCGAATACCGCCTGGCAACTGGATATGCACCGGCACCACGTTTGCACAGCCGATTCCCGGCCCAATGTCACACTTTGTCACAGATTGTCACACTTTATTTCCGCGGGACCACGACGCCCGTCTCGGTCTTCGACGCATGACGTATGGCCCACTTATCCACAATCACCTCGAACCTGCGCACCTCCTTCCCCAATTTCGCCCTAACTCCCTGTGTTTACAGCGGTTGTCGCATAGGGGGTAACCTCGTTGAGAACCTGCGCACCTGTCACTTATCCACACCTGGCACCTTTTCGTCCTTCTCTCCATCTCCCCCTCGTGTGTTCTTCTCTGCCTCCGCGTCCCCGCGTCTCCGCTCGACTGAGCTCGCCGAAGTCCGTGTCCCCCGCCTTCCCCTCGTTCCCCTCCCTTTCCGCCCTTCGCCCGTTGGCCATCCCGACATCCCGCGATAGATTGATCGGATCAGTTATCTCAGACGAAGGAGCACACTCATGACCAGATTCTGCATCTCCCTTGCCCTTGTCACCTTGTCCCTCGCGGGCGCGGGCGCGGCCGCCGCCGTTGCCCAGACCGCCCCCACAACCCCCACGCCGCAACAGAAGTGGGGAAAAGTCCTGACACCCATGGAAGTCGCCCTCCCCGATGGCGCTCTCGCCTTCCACTTCGGCGGCCACAAGTTCCCCACTATGAAATCCGTCACCAGCGGGACCCAGTACAGCGATAAGTCCGGCTATGGCTTCATCAACCCGCATGACATGAGCAACACCGGTAACTATGGCTGGCCAACCACCTTCCACCAGGCCCTGGTCTACCCCGAGAAATCGGGCGTGGACTTTGAATTCAAGGTGAAAGTGCCCCCCGGAGCGTACTGGGCCCACCTCACCTACAACCCCATGATCCGCCCCGACATGACCGACATTCGCTACCAGCTCAAGCTCAATGACTGGACGATCATGGACGACAACCCCACCCCCGAGCAGTTCAACGGTGAGAAGTATCTCTACCGATTCCTCTGGACCCAATACAGCGAGAAGCCCGATGCCATCTGGAACAACTACCTCCGCAAGATGTACATCTCCGAGGTCCACCAGATCAACGCTCCCGACGGTGTGGTAAGCCTGAAGGGAATCAACCAGGTGCTCTATGCCTTGATCCTTGTTCCCGCCCAGAAACAAGCGGAATTCCAGCAGATGGTCAGAACCCTCGACCAGCAGATGCTCGACAGCTACCACAACGGCGCATACTACGCCGTCCCCACGCACGCCAAGCCGCAGAAACAAGCCGACGACGGCGACTACGTCCTCTACGTGCCGGCTGAAGGCCAGACCGTCATGCCCTGGACCGGACCTACCGACGCCGAGCGCGCTCGCACTACCTTGAAGCGCGGCGGCACACGCGGCCAGCGACTGGCACTACAACTTGCCGTGGTCCCCTTTGCCGACCTGGGCAAGAGCGAACTGCAGTTGCACGACCTGAAGGGCGATGCCGGAACCATTCCCGCCGCCAGTATAAAGGGCCATTTCAAGAACTACCGCTGCGGAAACCTGAACAAGATCATGTTCAGCCGCGACGACTGGAGTTCAAAGTGCGATGTCACCGAGATGGTTCTATTGCCAAGCCTGTCGCTGGAGATGGAGAAAGGAATCACCCAGAACTACTGGCTCTGGATGCAGATTCCGCCCGATGCCCGTCCCGGCGTGTACAAGAGCGTCTTCACCTTCCGTCCCGCCAACGGCAAGACCACGGATGTGCCGGTGGAAATCGAAGTCTATGACTTTGCCTTGCAGCAGGATCTGCCCGACGCCTTCGGCATGTATGGCACCGGCGTTGACCCGACCCTGGTAGACGATGCCACGCGCAAAAAAGTCATGACCGATCGTTTCACATGGATGCGCCAGATTGGCCTCAACGCCATCACGCTGCACGCCCCGTCAATCATCAACGGCAATGATGGTTCATTGACGATGAAGTACGACACCATGCCGCTGGAAGTCGCCAAGGCCGTGGGCATGGGCAAGGACCCCCAACAGGCCATGATGATCGAAAACTTCTTCCTCCTCGGGCGTTATATCGGCTACCACATGCCCGGCAGCCCTGGCCCGGATGAAATCGACAAGGCGCCGGGGAAGGAACTGACGCTCCCCGGCTTTGACGACCTGTTCATCAGGTATGCCGGCGAGTTCAAGAAGACGCTCGACAACTTCGGTCTGCCCATCGTAACCAACATCGTGGATGAGCCGCGCGAGAAGTACATCAACCCCTGGAACCGCAACTTCGACGACACGATGAAGTACATCGCCCTGACCCGCAAGAGCGGCGACTGGCGCGTCGCCATGAACCCGATGGGCGACATCGATCATTACGTCAACAAGGATTACACACCCTTCATCGATGCCTGCGACGTGATGAGCACACATTCCTGGCCCCAGGCTCACAAAATCATGACGCAGACCCTCCAGAAAGGGAAAACCCTCTGGCTCTATAACTGTGGCATGGATCGCCTCACCTGGGGTTTCTACAACTGGAAAGTCGGCAGCACCGGCCGCTGGGAATGGCACTTCGCATTTCCCGAAGAAGACAGCTTCCGCGAGTACAAGTCGGCCGAGTGGTACAACCCGTTCACGAACAACAACGGCTATGGCCCGCCGGCCCCCTACTCCAAGTATCCCGGCGGAATGCTCTACCAATCGGTCTTCCTTCAGGTCGCCGAGGGCATCAACGATGCTCGCTACCTGTACACGCTGGAAAAGGCGATCGCCAAACCGAATCAGGATGCGGCCACTGTGGAGAAGGCCAAGGCCCTGCTGGACGGGATCCGCAAGGAAATCCCGGACTATCCCAAGGTCGAGGGGCTTGGCACAGGCGCCGGCGTTGGGGCGGTGAAGTCAGACCAGGCACTAGCGCTCACGGAGACCTGGCGGACGCAGATCGCGGAGCTCCTTAAGGTGCTAGGAAAGTAATCCCAGATGCCAAAACGAGTTCGGACGGAGTACGATTGCAGAAAGAGTCAATTCAGCAAAGGCCGGTGAATCATGCCCGTTAAGAAAATCACCTACTTCAACAAGCCCGGGAAACTCAACACCAACGCCGTCATAGCGGCTGTCAAGGTGATGGTTACAGAGACCGGGATTGAGCACGTGGTGGTTGCCACCACCTCTGGAGCTACCGCGCTGGCTTTTGCCAAGGCCCTGCAAAAGAAAGCCACGGTAATCGCCGTAACCTATCATGCCGGCTGGCATGGCGGGGACATTGTGGCGATCAAGCCGCAGGCTCGCGCGGCGCTCGAAAAGGCCGGAGTGCCGCTGGTCATGTGTTCGCATGCCCTCTCCGGGATTTCCCGCTCGGTGAGCAGAAAGTTCGGCGGACCCAATTACCCCGAGCTCATTGCAGCCACATTCAAGGCGTTCGGCGAGGGAGTGAAGGTGGCGGTGGAGGTGTCCGTGATGGCCGCTGACGCCGGGCTGGTTCCCACCGATCGGGACATCATTGCCGTAGGCGGCACCGGCACCGGCTCGGATGCGGCGATCCTGCTGCGTACCGCGCATCAGAACAGCTTCTTCACTCTGCGCGTACGCGAGATCATTGCCATGGTAAGTGGATAGACGCAGGCCCATTCTCCCAAAGCCGATGAAAGGCGGCGCAAGTGGTGGGGGAAAGTACCCGCGACAGGACTCGAACCTGTGACCTCCGGTTTAGGAAACCAGCGCTCTATCCAACTGAGCTACGCGGGCAATCGCGACTTCACTAACCCGGAGTCTAGCACACACGGCCACTTGCCTCCAGCGGCATGGCAGTCAGGGCTGTGTGTGAGTGCGCTGCTCAACTTCCCACTTCGCCAACATGCGTTCGATCTTCGCCTGCACCATCCGTCGAGCGTCACGCTTGGGGACGTTGATGTCGAAGAAGCGATCGTAGCCGGTGTGGGCGTGGCGGACATGGGCGATCACGGCAAGACGGATCTTTTCAGGATCCAGTTCCTTGGCCGAAGCGGAGCGGCCGACTCGGCCGGAGTATTTCTCACAGGCGTGCCGGGTGATCTCAGCGACTTCTTCCGGCGGACAACCGGGGAACAGCCGTCTGAGTTCGGCTGTGAACGTGAGGAGATACTGCTTGTCCTCAATCTCGCGTTTGGCGGCGGCTTTCTTGTTCTTCGCTTCGCGAACGGCAGCATCGGCGGCCGACTCCTCACGGGCGCGGTCAATGGCCGCCTGCTCGACCAGAGTGCCCTGCCGCTCGTAGCGCTTGCGGGCACGAGCCCAGCGAACAACTACGGCTTTGCGCGAGGAGTGCTTGCCGGCCCGGCGGGTGACGGCCGGGTCGCCGGAAGTGAGAAACGTCAGATCGTCCAGACCGGCACAAGTCATGCACAACGGCTGCTCATCGCGCAACGTCAGCAGGTTGCCGTCGAACATCTCCTTTCTGCACTTCGCGCATTGTGTATCCCGTCGGATCATGAAAACAACGATGTCCTCACTGTTCTTGGCGAGGTGACGGGCATGGTCCTTATCGCGCTGTTCCATGAAGGTGTGAGTATACCAGCCCGAGCCATTACTTCAGCGTCGCCAGCAGTTGCTGGATAGAGAATGTCGCTCCACAGACGACGCTGTCGGCCGCTCCGTAGTACAGCGTAAGCCTGTCTCCATCGACAGTGTGGCCGTTCGTGAATACGACCTGGCTGACAAAACCGCGTTTCTCATACTCGGCTGTCGGTGCCATCACCGGCGTATCTGAGCGAGCCAGAACCTTGTATGGGTCGTTCATATCCAGCAAGAGCAGTCCCAGGCAGTAGATGCCGGCGTCGTCCACGCCGTGGTAGATCTCAAGCCAGCCGGCATCTGTGCGGATTGGCGCTGCCCCAGCGCCGATCCGCCTGCTATCCCACATGCCCGGACGAGTCATCGCGATACAGCGATGCCCGCCCCAATGCAGCAGGTCAGGCGAACGGGCGATCCAGATGTAGTGGCCACCAATCTCCACGCCCGAAGGACGGTGCAGGGCATAAAAGTTGCCGCCGATCTTCTGGTCGAGGATCGCGCAATCTTTGTTGTGCGGCGGGAAGATGACGCCCATGCGATCGAAGTGCTTCCAGTCAGTCGTTCTGGCCGCCCCCACGGCGACACCACGGTCGGAGACGGCGGTAAAGGTGAGGTAGTATTCGCTGCCGATCTGAATGACGCGGGAGTCTTCCACGCCAAAGGTCTCATGCGGGCCTTCGCCGATCAGGGCCGGCATCGCTTCGGCCGTGAAGTGAGTGCCATCGTCGCTCCAGGCGAGGCGCAGATGAGAGAGAGTCGTCAGGTAGGTGATACCCTCATAGCGGAAGATGCGCGGGTCGGGGTATTGCAGTTTCGGGTCATCTGCGCTGATGCGCACGATCCGGACACCCTCGTCCGAGCCGGGGTCGAGTATGGGAGTGGAGACCCAGCCCGACTCCTGCGGCGGGCGCTCGGCCACACGCAGCAATAGACCCGTGCGCCCGCGGTAGCGGAAGGCGCCCGGGTTCAGAAGGCATTCGATCGTCCAGTCCGGCCGGGATGGCTTCACATCCTCCGGCCGAAGGATTGGGTTCTGCTCGAAACGTTTTGCCAGATCGGTCATGTGTACTCCCCTCTCTGGAACTTTCATAGCCGAGACCAGGGCGGGTGAGGAAGAGGTGAAATAGAACGCTGCCTGCATGTGACGAGAGCACCCAAAGAGGTAGCGCATCGCCTACTCCCCGCCCCGCGCACGCCGCACTTGCGCATCGCCTGTTGGGGTGCCGTCTGAATGTGGGGTTACTCTTGCCTGACGATATCGACCGATATCTCCACCGCCGGAATCGCTCCTCGGTTCTCAAGCCAGTGTGTGGTGTTCCTATCCTCGGGCCAGCCCACTCCCGGCCCATAGTCCGTGGCGACTCCATTTCGATGGTCGGTGATCGTTCCCTGCAGTATGTAGACGGTGCCTGGTCTGTCTTTATGGTCGTGAATCGGGCCGACGACGCCTCCAGACTCGATGGTCACCATACGCATTCGAAGCTGGCGGCCGGTCATGCCCTCGATCTCAGGGCCAAGGTCGACCGTTGCAAGTAGCTTTACCGCAACACCTTTGGTCTCAGGGGCGGGCCGTTGGTCGCTCATCGTGCTCTCCTTGCTCAGCCGCGGCGGGCGGCTTCGATTGCGGCGATGTCGATTTTCTTCATCGTCATCATCGCTTCGAACGCGCGTTTGGCGGCGGCACGATCGGGGTCGGTGACGGCTTTGATCAGGGCGCTGGGCGTGATCTGCCAGGATAAGCCCCATTTGTCCTGGCACCAGCCGCAGGCGTTCTCCTGGCCGCCGTTGCCGACGATCGCGTTCCAGTAGCGATCCGTTTCGGCCTGGTCAGCGGTCGAGACCTGAAATGAGAATGCCTGGTTGTGCTTGACGTTGGATCCGCCATTGAGTCCGAGGCAGGGAATGCCCATCACGGTAAACTCGACCATCAACGCATCCCCTTTCTTGCCCGATGGATAGTCTCCCGGTGCGCGGTGCACGGCGCCGACGGAAGAATCGGGAAAGGTTCTGGCGTAGAACCTCGCTGCATCCTCGGCGTCGCCATCGTACCAGAGGCAAATCGTGTTCTTTGCTGGTTTGGCCATGTCATTCCTCCATCGTAATGAGCGGCCTGCGCCGCGATATATGATAGGCTTGCAGCCGAAGGGCATCGGCTCGGCGCACTTTCCACGATCGAGCCACAGCAATTCCGATACCACATGACCGATCCAGAAGCCAGACTATTCACGGCCGATCTGCAGCCATCCTGGCGCGCCGCCGCAATTCTTTCGCGCTTGGCTCGACCTGGCTAAGCGAGCCATGCGGAATGTCCCCAACTGGAACATAGGTGCTCATCACAACGCCACTTTTTGAAACCTTCGAAGCCACGAGCCGCAGTGCATTTGGCCTTGCACCGTTTTCAAACAATCGCTTTCCACGGCCAAGAACTACCGGGTAGGTCCACACGTTGTATTCGTCAATGAGCGATGCCGCTTGTAGCGTCTGAATCAGATTGCCGCTGCCAATGATCTGAAGGTCGTGTCCGCTCTGAACCTTGAGCGCGCTGATGGCTGAAACGACGTCATCGCCAAGCAACGACGAATTGTTCCACTGTAACGACGTCAAGGTTCGTGACGCCACATGCTTCTTGGCCGCATTGAGCGTCCTGGCGATTGAATTATCCTCTGGTTGGTAAGGCCAATATGCCTCGAATATTTCGTAGGTTTTGCGACCCAGTACAAGGTCTCGATCTTTACCATCGAAACCTGCCGCAGAGATATCCATCCCGGCATCCCCGAAAGCGAACATCCAACCACCGAACGTGAAATTCCCGGTTGGATCTTCGGCCGGTCCGCCTGGGGCTTGCATGACGCCGTCCAGTGATATGAATGTGGATGCAATGAGTCTTCTCATATGACTCTCCTACGACCAATCATATCCCCGGCTCGGCCGGCCGCATTGGAGGGTTATCCGGCTGGCCCGACGACCTACACCTCCTACCCTCCTACACCTCGCGAAGTTCGAATGTGCCGTGATCGTGCGGCTGGCGGAACGTGCCCGTGACACGGTCGCCGTCCAATCGCGCGGCAAAAGCGACATCCCAACCGCGAGGGTCCCTGGCCGATCCCTCGATCTTGTTTTGAGAGTTCTTTGTGGCGATGAGTGTGAATGAAATTGGCACGCCAACAACGAAGACGAACTGACATTCGTATCGATCGCCGCGATCGACTAGCGTCAACGTCGCCGGCGCGTGCAAGCCTTGAAAGGCCGGGCTCGCCGAATCCACTGTCCCTTCAAACTTGCGGGTTGTCGTCGCGTTCAAGTTGGCTCCAGCCGGATGACGACCTGACGTTGAGCGGCCGGCCCACGACCGGCTTGCGAATACATGATACCTTGACTGCGGCCGGTCCGTTGCAGTGCGTGGTTATGCTGCAGCACGACGGCTCGCGCCCTTATGCGAGATCCGCAACCGTAAAGGACAGCGGGACGCCGGTTCGCTTGCTCGCAGCGAGTGTAACGATCTTTACCGGAAGAAGCCCGGCTTGGGACTTCGCGCTGGTCCATGCGGGGTACCACGTCGGCTTCGACTCGTACTCAGTCCACCTCCCGTCCCTCATCGAGCACTCGACGACATGTCCCCCGAACTGTCGGTCGACATAGATCATAACTGCATTTGCCGACGCTCGATCGGGATATTCGAGGGAAACCACTGCTGGAAACCGGTCACCGTTCGCACCAACCGCATATGCCGCGACGACGTCGGTATATTCCGTGATCCACGGCTCATCGCACGGCCGCATCGTCGTCTCATCCTGGCCCTCTCGATCCTCCTCGTCGAGCGCGAACTCCCAGCAGGGATAATCCTCCCAATGCTCAAGTGGGATGTGCCAGCCGGAGAACCGAAGGCGTGCATCTGCCATATCGTCCTCGCCCAACACTGAGATCAGTGCAGGCGACTGCATGCGCCGCATAACCCCTGATTATCCTGACCGGGATGTTACTTAACATCCCGGCACTGTGCGGCCACAATACCACGGGTGAGGGGGCTGCTCAAGAATTAGTAAAGTAGTTGACGATGAGGGGCGGGAGAGGGCCTTGTATACCGCAGTTCTCCTGCCCTTTCAGGGCAGATCCGTATTGCGCAAATGTCTACCCAGGGCTACGGGCGTACCCTTGCCCTGGGCTATGGTCTCCTGCCCCGTTCGGGGCAGAATGGCCGCCTGAAGTATCCTGCGAGCCTTATGCTCGGGCTTGCCTTCCCCGATGTGTCGGGACATCCCCTCACGTATCAACAGCCGCGAATCCGGTCTTCCTCTGCTTTCCCGGCGGACGGCCGCAGACAAACACAAAGCCCGCCCTCCTTCGCGGGAGGACGGGCGGCGTTGCGACCGTGGTGGCAGATGCGGGAAGAACAGGCTCAAGCCTGTATTCCAAACGTACTCCGAACGACGAAGTTAGTACCGGTAGTGGTCGGTCTTGTAGGGACCGGCGACGTCCACGCCGATGTACTTGGCCTGCTCGGGGCTCAGTTTCGTCAGCTTGGCGCCGATCTGGCCCAGGTGCAGGCGGGCGACCATCTCGTCCAGCTTCTTGGGCAGCGTGTAGACCTTGCCCTTCTCATAGGTGCAGCCGGACAGCGTGGGCTTGCCGGTCGCAGACAGAGCCAGATCGATCTGGGCGAGCGTCTGGTTGGTAAAACTGTTGCTCATCACGAAGCTCGGATGGCCGGTGGCGCAACCGAGGTTGAGCAGACGGCCTTCGGCCAGGATCAGAACGCCGTGGCCATCGGGGAACTGGAAGAGATCATACTGCGGTTTGATGTTGATCCGTTCGATGCCCTTGGCGTTCTTGAGACCGGCCATGTCGATCTCGTTATCGAAGTGACCGATGTTGCCGATGATCGCCTTGTCCTTCATCTTGCGCATGTGATCGACGGTGATCACGTTGGCGTTGCCCGTTGCTGTGATGAAGAGGTCGGCTTTGGAAATCCAGTTATCGACGGTGTCGACCTGGTAGCCCTCCATGGCCGCCTGTAGGGCGCAGATCGGGTCGACCTCGGTGACGACAACGCGGCAGCCCTGGCCCTTGAGCGACTGGGCGCAACCCTTGCCCACATCTCCATAGCCACAGACTACCGCAACCTTGCCAGATAGCATCACATCAGTGGCGCGGAACAGGCCATCCACCAGCGAATGTCGGCAGCCGTAGAGGTTATCGAACTTGCTCTTGGTTACCGAGTCGTTGACGTTGATGGCCGGCAGGTAGAGCCGGCCATCGCGCATGCGCTCATAGAGCCGGTGCACGCCGGTGGTCGTCTCTTCCGAGACGCCGTGGCACTGCTCCACGACACGATGCCAGCACTGTTTGTTCTTCCTGAAGGTGCCGGCCAGCAGGTCGAGGATGATCGCCATCTCTTCGTTGTCGGCCGTCTTCGACGAGGGCACCTTGCCAGCCTTCTCGAACTCATAGCCGAGGTGGATCAGGAGCGTGGCATCGCCGCCATCATCGACGATCTGCGTCGGGCCGTTCCAATTCCCGAAATCCAGGGCTTTCTGCGTGCACCACCAGTATTCCTCCAACGTCTCGCCCTTCCAGGCAAAGACGGGAATACCCCTGGGGTTGTCAACCGTGCCCTTGGGGCCAACAGCAACCGCGGCCGCCGCGTGGTCCTGGGTGGAGAAGATGTTGCACGAAGCCCAGCGGACCTTGGCGCCCAAGGCGACGAGGGTCTCGATGAGCACGGCCGTCTGAATCGTCATGTGAAGCGAGCCGGTGATGCGCTGGCCCTTGAGCGGCTGCTGCTTTGCATACCTGTTGCGGATCGCCATCAGACCGGGCATCTCCTGCTCGGCGAGCATGATCTCCTTGCGGCCCCAGTCGGCCAGAGAGAGATCGCGCACCTTGAAATCTGTCTTTGCGTTCGTTGCCTTCTTTGCCTTCTTTACCATTGGTTCCTTTCGATATTCGTTAGCGGGGTGACATTATGGGGATACGGAGAGCCTTTTCCACCTGAGAAGTCGGGCATTGGCGGCAAAACCCGCCGGCTTACGCCGACGGCTCGTTGGTCGCGCCCTATCTACGATGTCGATAGTGCAGCACCTCGACCTCCTCCATCGTTACCAGCCCTTCCTTCACATGCTCATTGAGGAAAGGCAGCAACACATCGATCCGCTCTCGCTTGTCCACGATCTCCACAATGATCGGCAGATCCTCCGACAAGCGCAGGAGCTTGAGCGTATGGACGCGGCTGCTGGCGCCGAACCCCATCGCACCGCGGATCACGGTGGCGCCGGCCATGCCGATCTCTCGTGCCTTCATGACAATGGCCTCGTAGAGCGCCTGGCTGCCCAGGCGATCACTCTCACCCACGAATATGCGGACAAGACAAACTTTCTGAGGCAGTTCCATGTGGCAGACCTCCGCAACCTTCGTCACGTCCCATACATCCACTGCGACAGGCGAATCCCCGCAAACGTCGCCAGTAGCCCCACCATAACACTTATTCCCACATACAGCAGCGCCATCCCCCACTGCCTTCCCTCCAGCAACTGCATCGTCTCCCATCCGAACGACGAAAACGTCGTGTAGCCTCCAAGCACACCGGTGATGATCCCCAGACGATACTCCTCGCGAATGAGGTACGGCCCGGTGAACAGCGCCATCAGGAAACCGATGACCAGGCAACCACTGATGTTCACGATTAGCGTGCCGAAGGGAAACACTGATCCCCTGGGCTGCACGAGGCCCTGCACCGCATAGCGCAGCACAGCGCCTGTCCCTCCGCCTAAGGCTATCAACACCAACTTCAGCATCGCCCTCCATGCTCTTGCGAAAGGGGAGCAAACGCAAGTGATAATGGAAACGCGGCAGACCGATGGGCCTGCCGCGCTGCATTCATGTCTATTCGTGGAAAAGCCTATATGCCAAACTTCCTTAACCCTTCGCGGAACTTGGCAATCGCTTCCATCGAGTCGATGCCTTCCACCTCGTGTTCGACGACATACCACTTGGTGCCGCCGATCGTGGAGCAGAACTCGAAGATGCCCTTCCAGTCCACCTTGCCTTCGCCGACCACCGCGCCGTGCGGGCCGCCGAATTCCTTCAAATGGACGCTCTCGCTACGGCCGGGCAACTGCTTCATCAGCGCCAGCGGATCACCGCCGCCCTGCATGCAGTTGCCACAGTCCATCTGCATCACCACATCGCTGCAGGTTGAGCCGAAGAGGATCTCCCACTGCGTCCGGCCACCGTTCATCTTCGCAAAGTCGCCACCGTGGGCATGGTATCCGGTTTTCATCCCGAACGGCTTGAGTTTCTCGGCGATCTCATTGAACAGCTTCGCCGAGGCGCCCAACGCTGCCACCGACTTGCGCATGTCGTCATTGATCCAGGCGACGATTGGGTATTCGCAGCCGATGATCTTGTGGAAATCCACCGTCTTCCGGAAGTTGTCTCCCTGAAAGGCATCAATCCCGTTGTGGGTACCACAGCATTTCAGGCCATTCTCATCCAGCAGCTTCTTCAGCTCATACGCTGTGCGGCCGTAGTAGCCGGCAAACTCCACCGCCTCATAGCCCATCGCCTTCACACCCTTAAGCACGGCGGGCAGGTCGGCCGCCGCGGCCTTCCGCACCGAATACAATTGAATACCAACACCAATTTTGCTCATCGTTTACTCCTAATTCTTTGAATGAAGTTGGCCTGACAGAATAACCGAACGCGCTAATTAGAGCGATACTCGTTCGCGCGATCAACTCGCCGGGCGATCTCGCTCGTATAACGCAGCCCCAATCGGTCGCGGTTGGCCCGCACCCACTCGCTCAGTTTCGTCTGGCCCAGCGGCGGCGACTGCACATAGAGCCGCTCCTCCATCAGCCCCTTGATTTCCTCTTTCGTGATCACCACATCCTTCACGATCAAACCAAGCATCTTGCACACGACCAGCCCCATCGACGGCGACATGGTGATGATCCGCCTCCGCACGCCGATCGCTTCGCCGATCATCTCGACCATGGCGCGATAGGTGAATGTCTCCGGGCCGATGGCATCGATCGTCTGCTGGCCCGTACCCAGCGCCTGCTCAACGGCCGCGGCCGCAAGATCATCCACATAGATCGGCTGCAGACGATATTGCCCATCGCCGAAGATCCCAAAGACCGGCATATGCCTCAGTCCCCAGGCAATGTTGTTGACCAGCACATCCTCTTTGCCGAACAGCACCGTCGGTCGGAGGATGCAATACGACCCGCCCAATGTCTTGAGAGCGTCTTCCAGTTCCGCTTTGCCGCTGAAGTATGGCAGATCCGATGTGCGGTCAGGCTTGGTGATGCTGACGTGCACGATGCGGCGGACGCCTGCGGCTCTGGCCGCCTGGAACATCACCTTGGTATTCGCTACCGCCTGGGCATGGGTGAACAGCTTGTGATCGAAACGCACCCAGTACGTGTTGATCAGCGCATCCACTCCAGAGAGCGTCTGCTGGAGACGTTCTGGATGATCGAAATCGAACCCCGCAACCGTAACCTTCGGCCCGAAGGGATTCGGCCGGCCGGGGGAATTGGTCAGTGTAAGCACATCAAGCCCGGCGTCCAGAAGACGCCGGGCTATGTACTTGCCAGAGTAGCCAAACGCACCGGTTACCGCGATGCGCATCGCTCACCTGTTTCGTCTGATCGGTTTACTTGGCAGCGTCGGCAGCGGCGCGTTTCGCTTCGAACTCGCGGACCTGCGGCGTACCATTGCGATCCATCTCCGACTTGAACTTGATCACATCGCCTGTGAGCTTGCCGGTATACTTCGTGACCATCTCGCCGTTCTGGCCCGTGCGAACGATCTTGAACGCGATCTCGCCATTCTTGATCGTGCCATCCGAGATCTCGGTATCGCCGTTGCGCCCGGGCATCGAGCCGGTAAGCTTTTCGCCATCCTGTTTCAGCGTGAGCTTCATTTCGCGAGCCGCGCCACCATTCCGGCCCTCAACCGTCCAGGTCCACGTGCCGGTAGCGCTGCTGGCTGCCGGGGTGGCCGGTGCGGGGGCGGCCGGCGCATCGGCGGCGCGAACAGCCGAAATACCAACGCCTGCGAACACCAGACCCGCCGCCATCAGAACCAAAAACTTCCGAGACATGCTTTCTCCTTCTGCCACGCGGGCAGATTAGTGATTACTTCACCAGACAGCATACCATGCCGTTAGTGTGAGCAATACTACTTTTGATGCCTAAACCTCAGGAAATATTCCGCCAGCCGCACCTTAAAGTCGATTTGCACCCCCCTGCCACGATGCGTCTGAAGGAATAGACCGAGTTCGTCAAGGCGAACCGTGTGCACGGTAATCCGCTCGGCCTCAACTCCGCCGCCCGCATGTACCTGGCGAAGGCCCGTCGCCAGGACCAGATCCACCTGTTCATCAGTCAGGCCCGCCGAGGAAGGCCCGTCAAAGAGGTAGTCGATCTTCTGTGCCTCATAGCCGGTCTCTTCCAGCAGTTCCCGCCGAGCGGCCGTCTCGATCTCCTCCCGTGCATCCTGATCGCCCACCAGTCCTGCCGGCAGTTCGATGGTGTCGGCACCCAACGGGATGCGGTACTGCTGCACCAGAATCAGCTTATCCGCCGCCGCCATCGCGATGATTCCCACCGCACGGTGCCCATGGGCTCGGCGCGCGTATTCCCACCGGCCACTTCGGACCAACTCAACATACTTCCCGGCGTACAAGACTTCAGGTGTCAGCGGTTCTGCCATGGAACACATGTTCCACCGACGCGCCACCATGATCAAGCCCGCCGTTTGACGGCGATTGTTGCCTCGCTATGATGCCAACTCTGCCGCCGACGGGGCCTTTGTGCCTCATCTGGCGGTGTTCCGGAGAGGTGTCCGAGTGGCTGAAGGAGCAGCACTGGAAATGCTGTGTGGGGCTTAAACCTCACCGAGGGTTCGAATCCCTCCCTCTCCGCTAAGTAGCTGTGAAGCATGGACTTGTGAGTGAGGCGGCTCTTTGAAGGGGTCGCCTCTTGCCTGTGCATCCAAATCCGGACCCAAGGAATTGGCTGCAGCAGGACCGCAACCGGAGAGCTTCACATCCCGAAGGCCTTCTCGCCGCCTAGATTGCCTTGGTAAATAAGGGCCGCCACGATCGCGAGACCTACCAAGAGGTACAGCCACCCAGGCCTGCGGCTCTGTACCTGAGAGGTAGCCCGCCACGCGAACACACCGATCAGAATCACCGCCATGCTGGTTCCGAGCCACTTGTGGATCGTCATGTGCAGATCGCCATTATCGTTGTGATCCCAGAACAGCCAGCCGGCAACCACCGTGAACGGCGTAATCGCGGCCGCGAAGAGCATCGTCCAGTATCCCACGATGCGCAGCGACACATTGTTCCAGAGGCGAGCGGCGATATCACTGAATACCGACACAGGGATCAGCGCTGCAGTAAAGTTCACGAGAATCGGGTGGATCTTCCACGCCGTCACCCAATCCCTGAGCCAGCCCTGCGACGCCGGCTCTGCCTGTGCCACGATCAAGGCAAGTAAATGGTCCATCTGCATCCTCTTCCCTTGTTGCTTCATGCGGGCGCACACACACACAGCGCTCCACGTGCGTTAGCCATTGTGCGATCGCGAACCATGTATTGTAGGACGCTGTTTTCCGCCAAGCTCAGGCAGGTCAAGGAACGTCAGGACCCGCACCGCGCGGCCAAGGATGCGAGCGCTCATGAAATAGAACCATGGATCGCACTGACCTTGCAGACAGGCATTCCCATCCGCAGCACCAGCACGATCCGCGGTTCTCACATATCCCCAACCAGCTCCTTACGCCGGCTTCTTCTCCGCCACCGGCGGCATCGCCACACGAATGTTCGCCTCGCGAAGCTGTTTGTCATCAATCGTGTTGGGCGCTCCGCACATTAGGTCCGCTCCGCTTTGCGTCTTCGGAAACGCGATGACATCGCGGATGTTGCTGATGCCGCGGAGGATCATCACCAGACGGTCGATGCCGAAGGCCAGCCCGCCATGCGGGGGCGCGCCATAGGCCAGGGCATCAAGCAGGAAGCCAAACTTGTGCTTCTGCTGCTCCTCGCTCAAGCCGAGCTGGGCAAAGACCTTCTGCTGCGTATCAATCCGGTGGATACGGATCGAGCCGCCGCCGATCTCCGAACCGTTGCAGACGATGTCGTAGGCCTTGCTCTTGATCGACTCCACCGTCGCCCGATCCTTGGAGTCCAGCTTCGCCAGGTCCTCATCGTTGGGCGCGGTAAACGGGTGATGGGTCGCCGCATAGCGCCCCTCTTCCTCGTCATAGTCAAACGCGGGGAAGTTCACCACCCACAGAAACGCGTACTTCTGGTTCGGCTCGATCTTCATGTCGCGGAACATCTTCAGCCGCAGTTCGCCCAGAACCTTGTGCACAACCTTGGGCGAATCGGCCGCGAAACAGAGTAGATCACCTTCCTTAGCACCGGTCGCCTCGATCAGCTTCGCCGCCACCGGGGCGAGGAATTTTGCGATGCCGGTGTCCACGCCCGTTGCCGTCACCTTGGTCACGGCTAAGCCCTTGGCGCCAAATCCCTTGGCCCACTCGGCCAGGGCATCGGTCTCCTTGCGGCTGAACTTTCCGCCGCCCGGCACCACGATGCACTTCACCATCGGGGCATTCTTGAACACACCGAAATCAAGCGTGTGCGCCAACTCGGTGATGTCACAGAGTTCCATCCCGAATCGCAGGTCCGGCCGGTCGCAGCCATACTTGTTCATTGCCAAGTCATAGTCCATCCGCATCAGCGGCAGCTTCACCTCAACGCCCAGGATCTCTTTCCACAGTTTGGCAACGAGCTGCTCCATGATGCTGGTGATGTTCTCCACGTCGATGAAGCTCATCTCCACATCAAGCTGCGTGAACTCCGCCTGCCGATCCGCTCGCGGGTCCTCATCGCGGAAGCAGCGGACAATCTGCATGTACTTGTCGCACCCCGCCACCATCAGCAGTTGCTTAAAGAGCTGCGGAGATTGCGGCAATGCATAAAAGTTGCCCGGCGCGAGCCGGCTGGGCACGATAAAATCCCGTGCCCCTTCCGGCGTCGAGCGCGTCAGGAACGGCGTCTCGATCTCCCAGAACCCCAGGTCGCCCAGGAAATCGCGGATCGTCTTGGTCACTTTGTAGCGAGTTCGCAATGTCTCCTGCATCTGCGGTCGGCGCAAATCCAGGAAGCGATACTGCAGTCTTCGCTCCTCCGACACCTTCTCATATTCATCGATCATGAACGGCGGTGTCGGGCTGATCGACAGCACCTCCATCGTCTTCACGCGAACTTCAACCTGCCCCGTCGGAATCTTCGGGTTCTCAAATCCCTCGCCGCGGGCGGTCACCGTGCCCGAGATCGATACCACCCACTCCGAGCGCAGCTTCCGCGACTCTTCATGCACCGCGTGGCCACACAGGTCCGCGTCAAACACAAGCTGCGTCAGCCCGTCGCGGTCGCGGATGTCGATAAACACCAGCCCACCGTGATCGCGGTACGAATGCACCCAGCCGGCCAGCTTGATCTCCTTGCCAACATCACTCTTGCGGAGCTGGCCGCAAGTGTGCGTACGGTAACGTGTTTCGATAGCTTCCATGGTTGTTGTCCCTTTATGTAATGATTGGGTAACAGCAGTCAGATCGTCTTAAGAACGAATGGCGGGTCGCACGAGCCCTAGAGCAACGGCATGACATGGCCGTACCCTTGAAGGGGCTCGTGCCGTCAATTCATGTCGCGACTGCTGTACATGCGAACAAGCATCGCAGGGATTCTATCCACCCGCTTCCAACCTGCAAACCACTCCTCCGGCCTACGCCGACACACACGGCACACCCTGTCGCCTTTTCTCCGTTGAGAGCACAACAGCCGCCTGATGAGGTCGCTCTCATGGAGCGCCGGCATCCCACTGGTTGCGGCACCATCGCCGCGCCCATACACTCTGCCCCCTCAGAGTCGCGGTGGATCACAGGGCTGGCATCGCCCTGCCTTCGGGCTCTCCAGGAGAGTGTTGTTACATGCCCAATGAGTGCATTCACGTAATCGCCTGTGGCGTTCTGGCAATCGATCTGCGCCACATTGCCCGCGAACTTGGCGTGCAGATTGAGATGACGTTTCTGCCCGGTGGATTGCACAACGACCCGAAGGAACTGCGCAAACGACTGCAGGCGGCCATCGATGATATCTCCGCCACGGGCAACGTAACGCAGATCGCCATCGGCTACGGTGTGTGCGGGCGCGGGGCGGTGGGCATCCATGCTCGTGGAGTGCCGCTGGCTATTCCGCGCGTGCATGATTGCATCGCGCTGTTTCTTGGGTCGGATGCCGCCTACCGCCGCGAGTTTGCGAAGTACCCTGGCACGTATTACATCTCGGCCGGCTGGGTACAGGAGAAGGTACAGCCGAGTTCCGCTACCGAAGCCGCCTGCGGCGGCCCCGCAGGCCCGGCAGCAAGCGGCCAGGATCCATGCGCCTGCGCCGATCCGGAGTTCCGCAAGCTTATTGAGAAGCATGGCCAAGAGAACGCCGAGGCGATCTCTCACTTCCTGAGCAGTTGGCAGCGCAACTACCAGCGTGCCGCGTTCATCGACACTGGCGCTGCGGAACACCAGCGCTATGCTCGCATCGCCCAGGACATGGCCCAGCGCTATGGCTGGAGGTACGAACAGCTTCAGGGCAGCGGCGCCTTGCTCAAGCAACTGCTGCAATGCCGGACCTCCAGCCCCGAAGTGCTCTGGGTCCCGGCCAACCATGTCACCGTATACGACCCGGTCGTTCGCGGCCTTGAGGCCGTGCCCGTCTGGAAAGCCGCGTTGCAGGATGATGAGGCACGTGACCAGATCGTCGACGTCGGCTCGGATCCCCAGCCCGGCGGCGATCAGGTGCATCTGGGTCTGGGCATCGATGCCGGCGGCACGTACACCGATGTCGTCCTGTATGACTTCGCTTCCGAGAGCGTCGTGCAGAAGGCAAAGTCCCCCACCACCAAGTGGGATTACACCATCGGAATCACCGGAGCTCTCGATCAGCTCGATCCCGTGCTCCTGGGCAAAGTGGACCTTGTGTCGGTATCGACCACGCTGGCCACCAACGCGATTGTCGAAGGCCGCGGACAGAAGGTAGGTCTACTGGTCATGCCCCCCTATGGCCTGCTCGACGATGATGACATCGCCCACCGCCCGGTTCGCGCGATCCAGGGCCAACTCGATATTGACGGCTCAGAACTCAAGAGCATCGATCCCGATCAGGTTCAGCGCATCGCCCGCATCATGGTCGAGCAGGACCAGATTAAGGCGTTTGCCGTTACGGGCTATGCCAGCCACATGAACCCCGTGCATGAGATGCAGGTGCGCGACATTATCCGCGCCCACACCGGCTTACCCGTCACCTGCGGCCACGAGGTTTCCGAGCAGTTGAACTACCGCGTTCGGGCGCACACCGCAGCCTTGAACGCCCGCATCATCCCGATCCTTGTCGCCTTCCTGCAGCAGGCCGGCGAATGTCTTCGCCAGCGTGGGATTACCGCGCCGATGATGGTGGTGCGCAGCGATGGTTCACTGATGAGCGTGCAAGTGGCCCAAGAGCGGCCAATTGAGACGATCCTCTCCGGCCCGGCCGCCAGCGTCGCCGGCGCCCGCTATCTCGCCAAAGCGCCCACGGCTTTCGTTGTTGACGTGGGCGGTACCACAACCGACACCGCACTAATAGCCAATGGCGAAGTGCGCACCACTCGAAGCGGAGCACGCGTTGGCGGGTGGCAGACACACGTCCAGGCATTGGACATGCGCGCAACCGGTCTTGGCGGCGACAGCCGCATTGCCCTGGTACAGGGCAAGCTGCAGATCGGCCCGCGGCGTGTTGGGCCCATCGCCTGGCTCGCCAGCCGGTCCCCGGGTACGGACCAGTGCCTCAACTGGATGCACTCCGAACTGAAGCAGCACGGCTTCACAGCGGGCCTGATGGAGATCTTCACTCTCAACGGCACACCACCCCAGCAGGCCCTATCCGATGAAGAAAACAGGATCATCCAGATCCTTTCCGAGCGACCGTATTGCGCCCTCGAACTGGCCATTCGCGTAAACGACGACTGGTGGGAAACACTCAACCTCGACCGCCTTGAGCGTGAGCACATCATTCAGCGCTGCGGGCTTACGCCTACGGATCTGCTCCATGTCACCGGCCAGTTCACGCGCTGGGATACCCGCGCGGCATCGCGCATGGCCGAACTGGTCGCCTCGGTCATGCATCTGGAACTCGAGCCCTTCACCAGGAAGGCAATCGACCTGTTCGTGCAGCTGCTTGCCGTTGAGGTGCTCAAAAAACAACTCGATGACGAAACGACAGCCGATGATATCGATAACTCCGAAGTCTGCCGCGTGCTGATGGACAACTGGCTCGCCGCCAAGCCCTCCGCCGCCTACCGTGTGCGGATCGGCTTGGGCGCCCCGATCATCGGCATCGGCGCACCGGTAGGCCACTTCCTCCCGGCCGCCGCCAAGCTGCTCGAGACCCAGGCAATCATCCCCGAGCACGCGGATGTGGCCAATGCGATCGGCGCCATCACCAGTTCCGTGACCGTCCACCGCCGCGTAGAGATCTGCCCCGACATCAACGGCCGATTCATCCTTCAGGGCGTCCAAGGCTCGCCCGTGTATCCCGAGTTCACCGAGGCCCGCGCTGCTGCCATGGAATCGCTCCGCCAGACCGTCACCGCGGCCGCCCGCTCCGCCGGCACCAGCCATAGCCGAATCCGCTTCACCATCCACGACAACATCGCCGCTTCGGGAGAAGAAGGCCACGTGTTCGTCAGCGAGATCATCGAAGCCCGCCTGACCGGCCGCCCCGACCTTGCCCGTGCCCTGCAGCCGGCTTGACGCACCGTAGGCTCTGCTGGAACCTCGTCCCTGAAAAACAAAGGGCTTGCCCAGGCATTACCTGGGCAAGCCCCGATCTATTTCTATTCCGTATTCGCTTGGCCTATGCCAATCGCGCTTTAGGCAGCCATCAGCTTCAACACCAGATCCACGGCGCTAGCCGCATCGGGTGAATAGCCATCAGCGCCAATTTCATCGCAGAACTGCTGCGTGACCGGAGCGCCGCCGATGATGACTTTCGTCTTCAATCCGGCTTCCTTGGCCGCAACCACCGTCTGCTTCATCGACGGCATCGTCGTCGTCAGCAGCGCCGACAACGCGATCACATCCGCATTGCTGCTCTTGGCCGCCTCGATGAACTTCTGCGGCGACACATTCGTCCCGAGATCCACCACGCCCAGGTTCGCGCCCTTGAGCATCATGGCGACCAGGTTCTTGCCGATATCATGCAGATCGCCCTGCACCGTGCCGATGACGCAGGTGTACTTCGGCTTGATGCCGGCTTTCACCAGCAGCGGCTCGAGAATCGCCATCGATTCCTTCATCGCGCGGGCGGCAATGAGCATCTCAGGCACAAACGCTTCGTTGCGCTTGAACTTTTCACCCACGATCGACATGCCCGGAACCAGGCCCTTCTCTACGATGTCCTGCGGCAACATCTTCGCATCCAACGCGGCCTTGGTGAGCTTCGTCGCTTCCGCGCGGTTGCCCTTGGCGATCGCATCGGTAAGTGGTTTGAGATCCATATCACTCCTTCAAAAGTTCTATAACTTGATGCCTCGACTCGAAGTAGTATCCTGCCTGACCGCAAAGTTTGCAAGACCACGGTACGCATTACTATGAAGCAATTGACCATCACCCTTTCCACCTCCTCGACCACCCAGCAGATTCCTCTCCCCAATGGCTTGGCGCGCCTTCCCCTCTCCGAGATTCTCCGCCGCAGTTCCTTCTCCCTCAACACCCGTTGCGGCGGCCGTGGCCTCTGCGATGGCTGCCTCGTCCACCTCCAATCCGGGACCCTCCGCCACCGCACCACCGGCCAGCTTATCTCTCCCATTCGTTCCGAGTCCCCCCTCATCCGCGCCTGCGAGCACACTCTCGCCGACACCGACCTGGCCCTCCTGGTCCCCGCCCGCTCGCTCCTCGCCTACGAACCCCAGGTCGTCTCCAACTTCAAAGTAAACATCTCCCGCTCCAACAACCCCATCTGGCAGGCTCTATCCCTCTCTCCGGCCGATCTTGCCGATCCCGCCAGCGCCCTCTCCGCCCATCTCGACGCCCCGGTCGCCCCGCTCCCCAATCTTGCTCCCAACACCACCACCGTCGCCGCAGAATACACCTGTCCCACTTGGTCCATTCTCGGCCCTCTCGATCACGCCCCCGCTAATCCCCTGGGCGTCGCCATCGACATCGGCACCACCACCGTCGCCGTCCTCGTCGTCGAACTCGCCACCGGCAAAATCGTCGCCTCCGCCACCGGCTTCAATCGCCAGATGCATCTTGGCGATGATGTCCTCACCCGCATCAATCTCTGCACCACCGACAAGCAGATGCTCTCTCGCCTGCAGACCGCCATCGTCAAAGACACGATCGAACGCCTGCTGCTTAAAGCCCTGAAGGAATCCTCCATCGCCGATGACCAGATCGCCTGCCTAAACGTCGCCGGCAACACCACCATGCTGCACCTCTTCGCCGGCGTCGATCCCTCTCCCATGGGTTTCTCCCCTTTCACCGCCCCCTTTCTCGAACACCGCATCCTCCCCTCCTCCAAGATCCACCTGAAGTTCAGTTCCCCCGACGCTTCCACCAACACCAACGGCATCATCTCCACCGACCCGGCCGTTCACCTGCTCCCCTCCGCCGCCGCCTACGTCGGCGCTGACATCACCGCCGGCGTCGTCTCCTCCGGCCTGGTCTACGATGATGGCCCCAGCCTCTTCGTCGACGTCGGCACCAACGGTGAGATCGTCTTCAAACAGGGCAAGAAGATGTGGGGCACCGCCACCGCCGCCGGGCCCGCCTTTGAAGGCTCACGCATGGCCTGCGGCATGCGCGCCGGCCAGGGCGCCGTCAGCCACATCAAAATGACCCGCACCGACTCCGGTCTTAAAGTCGACGTCGAAGTCATCGGCAACGTCAAACCCACCGGCATCTGCGGCTCCGCCTATGTCGATTTCCTCGCCCAGGCCCGCGAGTCCGGCCTGCTCTCTCCCTCCGGCCGTTTCCAGAGCGGCATCGCCGACGACCGCATCGCACCTTGCCGCGACCTGGGGCAGGGCTTCACCATCGCCCACGGCCACGGCCACGAACCCATCATCATCACCGAAGGCGACGTTGCCTCCCTCCTCCAGGCCAAAGCCGCCATCGCCGCCGGCATCCTCACCCTCATGCGCAAAGTCCACGCCGCCCCCGAATCCATCAAAACCCTCTATCTCGCCGGCGGTTTCGGCATGCACCTCAACATCGCCAACACCATTCGCTCCGGCCTGCTCCCCGGCTTCCGCGCTAACCAGGTCCAGCTCGTCGGCAACACCAGCCTCGCCGGCGCCTACCTCTCCCTCCTCGACGCCGGCGTCCTTGATGAAATCGCCCGCGTCGCCAAAGAAATCGAAATGGTCGAACTCAACCTCGACCCCGACTTCGAAGACTGCTACATCGACCAACTCATGCTATAGAACATTCACTGGAGCCTCCTCTTCATGCCCACTTGCAGATCAGTCCCGATCGTGGCGTCGCGATGCTTGATTCTGATCGGGCTCCTGCTCGCCGCACTGCTGGCCTCGGCATGCGCGCCATCAGCCAGGGAAGTCGCCGCCGCCAACTTCGGCCCCCCTCCCGATCGTTGCGAACGCCTCATTCAGCAAGACCTCGACCTGACCGTGTTCTCCGGCCATCCGGGCGAATACCTCTTCAAGCAGCCCCCCTACAAGGCCACCGTCAACCGCTCCCTCTTTACCAAAACCGAATTTGGCTGGATCATCGAATTCCAGGCCAAAGGACAGATCTCCATGGGCACCGGCGGCTACCGCACCTACCATTGCTTCTTCCCACCTGATGGCAGCATGACACTGCTGACCACCGACGCCAGCATTCATCGCATTTCCGATTAGGCCCTGCCTGACAGCGCAAAAGAAAAGGGCCGGGAACCAAGTCCCGGCCCAACCTTCAATCTGCCATCAGAAACATCTTACTTGCTCTTCTTCTTCGTGCTGCCCCTGGGCCTGCCACGTGGGCGCATCGTGTGCTCCATGCCCCACTTACGGCACGCCTTCACCTGCCAGCGGTCGCTGCCGAACGGCCTTCCGCGCTGCACGCTCAACCGGAACTTCTCCAGCTCCTTCTCATCCACCGCCGCATTCACGCTGCGCACCCAACCTTGCGGCGGGGTTCCCAGTGCATCGCTGAGCAATCCATGGCACGCTGCCTCCGGATGCCGCCGCGCCCACAAGCTTCCCCAGCGCCAATCCTGTGCGCTCTTCACCGCGCCCGCCGTCAGCGCGTTACGCTCGACAAACCGCAGAACCGTCCACGCCTCCGCCGCTTCCACCGGAAAGCTTCTATAGCGTCCCTGGTACAAACGCCCATCGCCGGCCGTCCCCGTGGCCGCATGACATCGCACCGCATGCGTGTGCGACATCCAACGTACAAACGCCGTCAATTCTCCATCCTTCTTAGGCCAGATCACCAGGTGCCAGTGATTCTTCATCAGGCACCACCCCAGGATCCGCGTGGGGCGTATCTCCTGTGCTTCGAGCATGACCTGCTCGAACGCCGCGTATTCGGCCTGCTTCCGAAACAAAGGCGCAGTTCCCGCCGAACGGTTAAGGACATGGAATATTGTTCCGCCGGGTGCAACTCTTGCTTGTCTGGGCATGTGATCCAGCCTACCGACAGCACGCCCCTTCATCAAGGTAAATCACGAAAATTCCGGCCGCGAACTCGGGGAAATACGAACCCAAAGCCTCAGCGCCGGGTATGCGTGTCTCAATCCGCCCGGGGCTCACTCCTCCACATGCGCCAATCTCGGCATGCAGGCAACAGGCTATCGTTCGGAGTTCAACCTTTAGGTTGCTCTTCTTCCCCTTCTCAAATCCTGAAATCTCAAATCGCAAATCTCCCCGTCTTCATCCAGCAGCCTACCAGCCCTTACCACAGGTTCCATGATCGACCCCTCAGCAGCAGGCTCACTTGCGAGAACACCGGCCCAAAGCTCGGCAGCACCGGCGGATCCACCGGCAATGAAGAGATGCTCGACCTGGTTTTGACATAAGCGATATCGGCAACATTGACCAGGTCATTCCCATCGAAATCCGATCGGTAGCTGCTTACCGTCTCCGGCAGACTGCTGCGACTCTTGGTCTGATTGATATCCGCCACGTTCACCTTCCCCAGATTCCCGCCGGTCGAATCGCCCGGCAGAACATCGAAGCGGAAGGCAAAATCGCCCCCGGCCACCCCGTTGCCGGAGGGGAAGGTGCTGGTAGCGCCCACCTGGCCAAAGCTGGTGGGATTGCTCCATTCACCATCCAACGCATTGCCGGCCGTGTCTGTCACCGGTGTCGCTCCACTTCCCGGCAGGGCAACATAGAGCTTATCCGCACCGATCATCGCGGAGAGCGACCAGGTGGCGACATGATCGCTGGCGCTATAGCTAAAACCCGACACGCTGTAGCTGCCCACCGACCCCACGATGGCAAACTGCGCTTGGGCCACCGAGACATCCTCACTGAAGGCAATCGAGATGCGATTGAGATTCCTCCAGGGAAGAGTCTGCAATTGGGCAGCACCTGAGCCCACCGGAATGGCAAAGCCATAGGTGGAACTCGAACCGCTCGTATTGGCCGCCAGGAAGGAAAGGAAGTTTGTGTTCCAGGCCGAGCCCCTCACATACACCGCCGCCACAGTTGGGGCGATCTCATCCACATCAGTCACGCCGATCGTGATCACCTTCTCAAACCACAAGCCGCCCGCGTCGGTTGTCTGCACCCGGATCGAGTAGCTGTTCTTCACTTCGTAGTTGAAACTGGCGGCGGTCCGGAGCGCGTTACCGACAATCGTGAAACTGCCGTTGTCGGCCGATCCGGTACCGGCCACCAACGTGTACGCGAAGGTATCACCCATATCGAGGTCCGCGGTGCTGAACGTACCGATGACGGTACCTGCAGGCTGATTCTCCGCAACACTCGAACTGCTCAGGGTGATGTCCGTGGGCACAGAGTCCTCGTACGCTCCGATATCCACCGTCCCGTGGACGACCCGGTCATGGCCGGCGCCACGCTGGTCGTAATTCACGCCAGAGGGGATCAGGCTGTTATCGCCGGCATCGAGCGCCAGGTTGCCCGCCAGCAGGGCCATCGTCCAGGTCGCTCCGCCATTGTCCTGCAGCGGTCCGAGCTTGGGATCGGTAATCCCGACGAGGTTGCCGTTTGCGCCGTCAGTCAGGCCCCCGCCCACCCCGATCAGGTTGTGGGCACTGGAGGGATTGAGCACCCCCGCCACGTCGTTCGCGGCGCCGTTACCGGTATTGCCCGAGAGGATGCTGTTGTAGGCCGCCGCAGTGCTCCTGTTGTAGTTGGCGACCGCCCCGCCATCCACGGCGGCCGAATTGCCGCTGAGGGTGCTGTTGTTGATCGTCAGCATACTTACGCGGCCGGTGCTGTAGATCGCCCCGCCCGCGGAGGCCGAGTTGCCACTAAGGGTGCTGTTGTTGAGCGTCAGCGAGCCGCCGAAGCCACCGTCGTCGCTATAGATGGCGCCGCCATACTCCGAGGTACCATTACCCGTCGCCGAATTGTTGCTGAGGGTACTGTTGCTGATCGTCAGGCTCGTGTAACTGCTGTAGATCGCTCCACCGCTCGACGAAGACGTGTTGCCGCTAAGGGTGCTGTTGTTGATCGCCAGCGGGCCTTCCGAACTGGAGATCGCCCCGCCGGAGACGGCCGAGTTGCCGCCCAGGGCGCTGTTGCTGATCGTCAGTCCACCCGTCTTGATGGAGACCGCTCCGCCAAGACCGCCAGATGTGTTGTCGCTGAGGGTGCTGTCGCTGATCGTCAGGATGTTGCTGTAGCCGGAACTGCGGATCGCTCCGCCAGAGCCAGAGGCCGAGTTGTCGCTGAAGGCACTGGTGCTGATCGTCACACTGCTGAGACCGGGAGCGGGGCAGTAGATCGCCCCGCCAGAGCCAGCAGGGGCCGCATTGCCGCTAAAGGTACTGTCGCTGATCGTCAGCGTCTTGGACGAGTTGCAGAGCGCGCCACCAGATGCAGCCGCGTTATCGCTGAAAGTGCTGTCGCTGATCGTCAGGGCGCTGTCACTGCCGAAGTAGTCGCTGTAGATCGCCCCGCCAGAGCCGGCGGCCGAGTTGCCGCTGAAAGTGCTGTCGTTGATCGTCAGTGTACTCTGCGCGTTGTAGATCGCCCCGCCATTGCCACCGACAGCATCAGAGATGGCATGCCCTCCCGTGATCGTCAGTCCCGAGATGCTCACCGTGCTGAGACTGAGGTTGAACACGCGGCTGTACAGCGCGGGATCGGGGTTGCCGCTGATCGTGAGCAGATCGGCCCCCAGCCCCTGGATCGTCAGGTCTGTATCGCTGATCGTCAGTTCAGTGCCATTGAGCACAATCGTGCCCCCGGCCAACGAGCTGGCGAAGCTGATGGTCTCGCCGGAGTTGGCGCTGGCGATCGCCTCGCGCAAGCTCATCACGCCATCGTTGGGGTCGGTCTCATCGGCCAGGGTCGTCACCTCCACGCCGGCGCTCAGCAGCACTCGATTCTCCAACGATTCAATCTCGGCACTCCGATGCACGGCCGCGAACAATTTCCCTAATGCAAGGTCGGCTCGGCTCCGACGCCGAACGGGCATATGGCTTCTCAGATCTGCGACACGAGCCTTCTGCCGATGTGACATGATCTTGCTCCCCATTTGTATGCACAGGCGCTTCGATGCACCTTGCATGAGTCCCCTGGATCAGCACCCATCAGGCAACAGCAACCGCCTGGTGGGCCACAACACAGTGTCAGCATCCTCGGCTTGGCCTTTGCCACCCCAGCGACTCCAGCCCGCAGCGCATTGCGAGAGAAGAGACCAACGGTCCCTTCCCTGCTGTATGGTCCATACATCTCCTTAGCCAGCGTAGGGGAAGCCGACAATGTCATCGCAATGTCGAATATGCATGCTGTGCATAGGAATGCTGGCCTGTCAATGGCCATATTCCGAAGAGGCGACATCGCCCGCTGGGCTCGGTAGGCCGGCGGAAGGATGAACTTGCGGCAACTATCGCCTCCGCTTGCGTAACCGACGTTCCCAGCGCCCTTCGGCTACGAGCCGACGCGGTCATTCTCCCCCTCTACCGCTCTGCCCGTCGACGTGCGTGTCCCCGCGTCTCCACCTCACCCCCTCACCCATTCTTCCCCTCTCCCCGGCGGCACTTTGACCTCCCCCCCTCTCGCGCGTATCTTCTCGCCCCCAGTATGGCTGATTCCTATATCCAAAATCTGTTTGCAGAACGCATCGGCGGAAACCAGTACGGCAAGAGCGACGCCATCTATAAGTTTGAGAAGATCAAGCGCGCCAAGCGAGCCGCCCTGGCGGCCAACCCAGGCGCGGAATTGATCGACATGGGCGTCGGCGAACCCGATGAGATGGCGTTCGACGTTTCCGTCAATGCCCTCTGCGCCGCCGCCAAGAAGCTCGACAACCGCGGCTATGCCGACAACGGCGGCGAACTCTATAAGCAGGCCGCCGCCCGCTGGATGTCCAGCGTCTGCGGAGTCAGCATCAACCCCGCAACGCAAGTCCTCCACTCCCTGGGCTCCAAGGCCGCCCTCTCCATCCTTCCCAAGTGCTTCATCAATCCCGGCGATATCGCCCTGATGACCACACCCGGCTACCCCGTCTTCGGCACCCACGCCAAGTACCTGGGCGGCCAGGTCCACAACCTCGCCCTGCTCGAAAAGAACAACTTCCTCCCCGATCTCGACTCCATCCCCTCCGAGATCCTGGCGAAGGCCAAGACCCTCGTCATCAACTACCCCAACAACCCCACCGGCGCATCGGCCACCCCCGAATTCTTCGCCAAGGTTGTCGCCTTCGCGAAGAAGAACAACATCATCGTCATCCACGATGCCGCGTACGCCGCCCTGGTCTTTGAGGGCAAGCCCCTCTCGTTCCTCGCCACTCCCGGGGCAATGGATGTCGGCGTCGAACTGCACTCGATGTCCAAGAGCTTCAACATGACCGGCTGGCGCCTCGGCTTCGTCGTCGGCAACGACCTGATCGTCCGCGCCTATGGCGATGTGAAAGACAACACCGACTCCGGCCAGTTCCTCGCGATCCAGGAAGCCTGTGCTATCTCGCTGCACAGCCCCAAGATCACGGCCGAAATCGCCGCCAAGTACAGCCGCCGGATGGACAACCTGGTAGGCGTTTTGAACAAGTACGGCTTCGCCGCCCGAAAGCCGCGCGGCTCATTCTTCCTCTACGTCCGCTGTCCAAAGAGCGGCGTCGGCAAGGATGGCAAGCGATCCACCTTCACCAGCGCAGAGTCCTTCAGCCAGTGGATGATCACCGAGAAGCTGATCAGCACTGTGCCCTGGGATGACGCCGGCGCATACGTTCGCTTCAGCGTCACCTTCATCGCCAAGGGCGAAGCTGATGAGAAGCGTGTGGTCGGCGAAATCGACACGCGTCTGTCCGACGCGAAGTTTGAGTTCTAGGCCCTATCTGGAGTGCGGTGACTTGTCACCGCTTTGCGGCTCGGGACTTGTCCCAAGCCTGCGTACTATGACTACCGCCTACATTGCCCTCGGAGCCAACCTCGGCGACCGTCGGGCCAATATCGCCCGCGCCGCTGAACTTCTGCGCGCCACCCCTGGCATCGAGGTGACCAAGGTCTCCGATCTGATCGAGACCGCCGCCGTGGGCGGACCACCCGACTCCCCGCCCTACCTCAACGGCGCTGCCGAACTGAAAACCACGCTCAGCCCCCAAGGCCTGCTCGAATGTCTGCTTGCCATTGAAGCCAAGATCGGCCGCACGCGCTGCGAGAAATGGGAAGCACGCCTGATCGACTTGGATCTGTTGCTCTATGGCGACCAGATCATCGACACCCTCGACCTGACGGTGCCCCACCCCCTGATGCACACCCGCCGCTTCGTCCTTGAGCCGCTGGCCCAGATCGCTCCTGACGCAGTCCATCCGGTGCTCGGAAAAACGATTGCCCATCTGCACGCCACCGTCGCCGGGCAAGCCTAATCGGTCATTCACCGCGGCTCCAGAACAAACCGTTGCGTCGTCGCGCCGGCCGTCCGCAGAATGTACCGCCCCTGGCCGCGAGCAGCCCAATGGATCGGACCAAGCCCCATCATCCTGGCAATGACATCAAAATCCGGCCGGCGGATGTAACCGTCAGGCAGGCCTGTTTCCACAGTTGCGTCGGCCGGCAAATTCGTCATCGCACGTACAATCTCCATGCTCTGGGCAACAGGCCAGCCGTTTTGATACGCATGGAGTTGGTGCGCCAGAGCACCTGTCACAGTGATCAACGCGGCCGCATAAACACCCATGAGCCACCGTCCAGCACGGTACCGACGCACGAGCAGGTCGGCCGCCCACCATGCCAGAGCAACATGCGCTGCCCACATTCCATTGTTGTAGTGCAAATAGCGAGGCAAACCTCTGAGCGTGAAGATCAGCATCTGCAAAGCCACTGCAAGCAGTACTAGCCGCAACACCTGCTGCTGCGCTGATCCATCCTGTTCGCGATGGCCGCGGAGGATTCCCCATAGACATGCGCTGGCGCCACCCCACACCAGTAGATACGCGATTCCTGTCACAGCAATCGGCAGTTGCAGGATTCCACCTGTGGCCTGCATCCATTGCTCGCCCGCCACACTGCCCAAGGACATAGCGCTCTGCATCCTTGGCGCCTGCAGACAGAGCATCAGACCGTCACTGCGGTTCGTCAGCCCGGGCGCTTGCCCGGGGAAATCCAGATGCAGCACAAGCAGATACGGAATCGAGCAGATCACTATCATCACCACGATCCCGCCAAGCCACCACTTCCATCGCAGCATCGCGCGCCATTGGGCGCCCAATAGGCACAGGATCAGCGCAAGAACCAGGGGCATCGTCATCAGATGCACACCAGCAAGCAACCAGATGCCGATGACGACGACCAACGGTTTCCAGAAGGCCGGTCGAGATACAAACGATGCATACGCTGCTACGGCGGCCATGCCAATCGGCATCGCAAGAGGGTTGTCCCAAGGCAGGCGGGCATAGAACCAGAAATACGGCCCGGCCAGAATGATCGGCACAAACCAGCGCCACCACTTCAAGACAGCCGCGAGCCAGAATAATCCGCCGGCCGTCATGGCGAAAAAGACCACCGTATGGATCAGAGCCACCGTCGGCAGATGATGGCTGCACAGAAGGATCGCCTGGTAGAACCATACCGGCACAGGACCGTAGTGGATGCCATACGTACCCAGAAGCCCATGGCTGGCCAGATGATGCAACCCATTCGCATCCAGCGCCATCTGCATGAGCGTTAGTTCATCGCTCAAGAAACCTGTGTCGCCCGGATAGCTCAGGGCCATGACCATCAGCAGTGCGGCCAGCACTACGGGACCAGACCATCCGGAACACGTCTCAGGGCGGATGGTCGTGCCACGGGTGGACCGCGCCAGAGAGTTATCAATGAGCTCGGGACTGTCGGAGCGGACGGCCCCACAAATGTCGGCCGATGGACATCGGCCCTTTCTAATCCGCCACATCCAACTCCTCGTCATGCCTTACATCCAGCCTGCGGAAGTCCTTCGTGCCGCGGGGAACCGTAAACACCACGTAGTCGATCTCGCTGTTGATCTCCGCCCCTACCAGCAGAATTATGGCCGCCAGATAGAACAGGAACAACAGAATGACCACGCTGCCGATCGCGCCATATGTCCGGTAGTAACCGTTGACGGCAAACTGATCGACGTAGAAACGGAATGCCAGGCCCATTGCCACCCACGCGATCACACAGAAGACGGCGCCCGGAGTCAGAAAGCGATATCTCCGTTTTACCTGGCAACCAAAATGGTAGACGACATTCAACACGATCATCAGCAACAGCAATCCCAGGGTCCACCGGGCGATGTCCAGCAGTACGCGCCACCGGGTCGGCAGTTGCCAGCCCAGCACCTGCTGGGAGTTAGTCCAGAGCCACTGAATCACCGCTCCTCCCACAGGCAACAGTATCACGACGATGAACATGAGTGTGGCCGCCACTATCGTCAGCAATGCCGCCAGCGCTCGATGCCGGATGAACGAACGGCTGGTGTCAATGTCATAGCATCGGTCGATCGCGGTCATGGTGGCCGACATGCCCCCCGATGCCGCCCACAGGGTGATCAGGAGGCCGATGCTCAGCAATCCGCCCTTCTTTTCATTCAACGCGAAGTCCACCCACCCGTGCAGGTCGGCCGCCGTCGTGGCCGGAAGCTGTTTGACCACTTCATTGATGCTGCCGATCACCTGCTGCTTCTGTCGATCCGGCATGTAGGGCAACAGCGTCAGCAGGGAGATCAGGAAGGGGAATACCGAGAACAGCCACGAATACGCCAAGGCGGACGCCCAAACAAGGACGTTGTCTTCCAAGACCTGGTCATACACGCGCTGCACCAGTTCCAGTGGACCGGCTTTGCGGAGGGCAATCGGTACATCGCGAAGTCGCGGCATGCGCCAGATTCTCGCGTAAAGACGTCCTGCAAGCTAGAGGCGCGGGCGCTTATAGCCGCGTCACCTTAGCTGCCGCTTTAGGGCCCGCCCAGACGGAAATCCACACCGACATTATCCTTGCCGATGGCAACCGTGCCGCCATCCATCATCTTCGGCAGGCCACCACCCGCGGCCATCACGCGATATGCGCCTGGCGGAAGCTGCAGCACATAGCCGCCGCTGGCGCCGGTGGCAGCACTAAACTTCGCCGACCCGCCCGTCACTTGGGCCGTGATCGTGACGCCGCCCAACCCTTCGCCAGGCGTATAGAAACCGTCCGCCTTGACGATGTCGGAATAGACAACGCCGGTCAGGCATGGATTGCCCAGGTTGTAGGCAAAATCCTGGGTGACCAACCAGCTATTGAAGTCAGTGCCCTGCGAGCGAAACGTGCCCTTCTGCACGCCAACGCCGGTTTCCCGGAATTCCGCGCGGAGCAGGTTTACTCGATGGCCGCGATCGGCCACGTCAGCGTCAAGAAAGAGCCCACGATACAGATCGTCGATTGCCTCGGCCGCTGGGGCATAGTCGCCGGTCTGGCCGACAAAGCCCAGGTTTTCGCCGCTACCGCACGGCGGGGTGAACGTATATCCAGCGGATCGCATGCGCTGTTCCGGTGTGCTGTCGCCGGCTCCTTCATGGCTCAGGGTGTTCTGGGTGAGCATCCACTGAGTATGCCTGCGCGCAGCTTGGGTCAGTTTCGGATGGAAGACAAGCGGCTGCCTGGGCGCATCACTGATGGTTCCCGGGGAGAGGCCTTCGTTCAGGTTGATGCCAAGACGCCTGGCCTCAGCCAGCGGGTTTGCTCGGGCGCGGTTGATGAGGTAGAGAAAGTACTGCTCCTGTGCCGTGGGATCAGCGCGGCCACTATCCCCCTCGGCAGCGATAATAGCCGATACCATCGTCGAGAGAATGACGACCATCGCAATTCGCCTCACTCCAATCAGTCCAGCCATAGTGGCGTGCAGCCTACCATGCGCAAGGCTTGCGTGCCTGTATGATTGCAGGCAGGATAGACAAGGAAGAACTGGCATGAAAAAGATGATTCGGATGTGGACGCTCGCAGGGGCGTTGGTCGCGTGCCAAATCGTGGCAGGCGCCTCAGACGACGCTTCTGGCGGATTAGTCAGCCAGATCAAGGTGGCACCGGACAAAGCGCCGGACTGCACCACGCTGAAGACCATTGCCGATACCATTACGCGCGGCTGCAAGAATAACGATGAAAGAGCCGTCGCAGTCTACAATTTCATGAATCTGACCCACTATCATCGTCAATATCCCAACGAGCCAGGCGGTCTGTCGGCATTGAAGGAGATCAACTGCTATGGCTGGAGTCTGTGCGGCGGGTTGCACTCGGAAGAGTCCGCTATCTGGGAGGCGTTGGGATGGAACTGGCGGTTCGTCGGCTGGGATGGCCATACCACCGTTGAGGCAGGCTATGACGGCGGCTGGCACTATCTGGACGTTTTCCTGAAGTTCTATGCCTGGAAGCCCGACGGCAAGGGCGGCCGCACCATCGCAGGCGAAGATGAACTATCGGCAAATCCGCACACACTGATCACCGACGCATATGAACTCGACAAGTGGCGTGGCTGCGTCTACGCCAAGAACAACCCATTCGTGATCAGCGGCAACAAGGCCAACTGGCGCGCCCCGGCATTCCTTTCCTGTGGCGACACGATCGAAGACACTGTCATCGGGCTCAAGTCGCACCGCGGCGCGGATCATGCTGCCGGATGGAACGGGATCGAGCACGCCTCGGGCACCTACTCGGCTGCCGTCAATCTGGCACCCGGCTTTTGCCTGGAGAACACCTGGGATGCGAAACCCGACGCCTGGTACTGGGCGGGAATGAACGAGGCACCGCAGCACACCTGCTCAGGCCACAAGGATACACGCAACGATCCGGCGTACGGACTGATTCTAGAACCCTACATCAACAGCAAGCCCGCCCGCAGCTATGGTAACGGCGCCCTGACCTTCACGCTCGATCCCGTGAACGATACCTGCCTGCAATCCTTCGCTGCTGTTGACAACGTCAAGGTAGCGGACAATGCGCTCGTGCCGACCGATCCCGGCAAACCTGCATCTGTGACGTTGAACCTGGCATCTCCGTACATTCTCACCCAAGCGTCCGGCATGGCTGTTGGTGCGGACACCTTCGAGGTCTCTGTGGACAAGGGCGCTACCTTCAAACCGGCCGAACTGGAAAATTTCAGTTCCGCCGTAAAAGGGCAGACCTCTGTGCTCGTGAAGGTCACGTTCAAACAGTCGCTCAAAGCCCTGAGGATTGCAGCCGTAGTGCAGAACAATCCCGGAGCGCTACCCTACCTGTCGCCTGGTAAGAACAGAGTCACGGTCTCGGTCGCCGACCCGGCTGCTCTGGGTGAGAACAAACTTAGCGTGACGTACGCGTACCGGCTCGGCTCGCGCTCCAAGAGCTTTGAGCAGTTGTGCAACCAGGACATGGAAATCGCCGGACAGCACAATGCCAAGTGGTCAGATACCATCACGTATGCGCAGAAGACTCTGTCTGCCAGGCAACTGCCGGCCACCTTCGACATCGATTGCCCTACGCCTAAGGGCCAGTATCCGGTCTATCCACGCATGTTGTTTCTGCGCCGCGAAGTGCTTGCACCTGGCGCAACGGCTCAGCCACTGCCGACGGGCGCTGTGGAGGCGCAATCGGCTGCCCCCGATGAACTCCAGGCCCTCCCCAACCCGTTCCTGATCGGCTCGGAGATGCCGATGCCCATCCATAGACGCGCCATCAGAACCACGACGATTCCACTTACTTACGTGCAGTTCGTCGACGAGAAAAGTGGAGTCACCAACAAAGGCGCCCTACGGTGGCCGAAGAATGGCGGTGAAGATGGCAAAGTGCTGCGCAGCGCTGTACTTGTCTCCGGAGACTTGACGAATCTGCCGACCAAAGGCATGGCCGCCGCACGCCTCACGGTGCCGGTCAGCGCTGGGCACAGCAAGGCCGCCGGCAAACTGGGTGTGGCATTGCTCAAGCATTCTGTGGAGCCCGGTAAGGCCTTCGATCTAATGACGCTGACCAACATCATCGGCAATGCCATTGTACCCACACAGCCGGGAGAAACGCCGGTGTACCAGCCAGCCAAGATGGTGGCGATCGACATCTCGCGCAGCGTGAAGGCCATTGCCGCCGGCGAGGTCAAGTTCAATGGTTTCGCACTGCGCATCGTGCCTGATCGCGGTACCGACCAGGGGTGGACCGTGCGCTGCGAGGTCTCGCCAACCGACAAGATGTGGCTGGAGATTGACACCTACGTGGAGTAGACAAGTCCCAGCTATAGCGTGACGCGCAGCCTACCACGCGTAGGACTTGGGAGCCTCGCCACCGGGGCCAGGGAATATCTCATCGAGTTTCTTCAGCGTCTCGGGCGAAAGCTTGATATCCGGAACCTTCAAGACACCAGTGAGCTGATCCATCGTCCGCGGGCCAATGATCGGGGCAGTGACGACCGGGTTGTTCAGCAGCCAGGCCAGACCGATATTGGCTGGCTCCTCACTAAGTTCGCGGCAGAGATCTTCATACTTCTGCAACTTGTCTCGCTTGCCATCCACGCGCTTTTCGAAGTTCTCACCGCTGCGCCGGCCTTCTTTTCGTTTCTGCAGCGCGCCGCCCAGCAAGCCGCCACCCAGCGGGCTCCAGGGGATGATCCCGAGGCCATAGTGCCGGCATGCGGGAACCACTTCCATTTCCACCATGCGGTTGTCAAGGTTGTATACGCTCTGCTCACTGATCAACCCAAGGAAGCCTCGCTGTTTGGCGACCTGGTTGTAGGTGGCGATATCCCAGCCGGCGAAGTTGCTGCTCCCGGCATAGTGTACCTTGCCCTGCTTGACGAGGACTTCGTAAGCCTGCCAGACCTCCTCGACCGGCAGATCGCGGTCAATATGGTGCATCTGATACAGATCGATGTAGTCGGTCTGCAGGCGTTTGAGGCTGCGCTCGCACTCCCGGACAATCTTCGATGCCGAAAGCCCACGACCAAAGTTCGGGTCGGGCTGATTGGGCAGGTCCATATCGCCAAAGACCTTGGTGGCCAGGATCACGCGATCGCGGCGAGCGCCGCCCAAGGCAAACCACCGGCCGACAATGATCTCCGTGAGTCCTTCGCCGCGTTTCCATCCATAGACGTCGGCCGTATCAAAGAAGTTGATGCCGACCTCCAGGGCCTTGTCCATGATGGCAAAGCTGTCCGACTCTGTGGTCTGCGGGCCGAAGTTCATCGTGCCAAGGCAAAGGGGGCTGACCTTCACGCCGCTGCGACCGAGATGACGATACTGCATTGTATGTTCTCCTTCTCTGGTAAGAGTATTGGCTACTGCGCTAGCCCCATTGTAGGCAGGGAGCCGTCAAAGGCTGCGGACAATATGGTTGCCAGAAACGGGCGGGATGTTCTGTGGCCACGTGCCTCCTCGCGTCACCCGACGCTGCCCCACCATTCACTTCGCAGCCTTCGCCGCCGCCCCGGCCACCAGCATTGCGCCCGCCAGCCAGAGGTAGGGAGACCAAGGCACATCCGACACTTGTGCTGCCATCATCTGCAGCCGCTCTTCGGCCGAACGCGCCGGCACTTGCTGCACGGAAGCAAACTTCGGCGCAGGAACACACACCACCGCGCGCTTGCCCGCGCGTTCGTATACGCCAGCTCGCAACCCATTCAGTTCCGCCGGCAATGTCTCCCCCACACGCTGCCAACTCGCATCCAGTACCCGCGGTGCGGTGTTCGTATCCGCTCCACCACCGGCAAACTCCACGATGTTCGTCCACAGCAGCACCTGCTCCGCGGAATCCGCCGGCATCTCCATGCCAACCCACACCCGCCGGTGCTGCTCATCGACCGCCAACATGACCACGTCGCCCACCGACAGGATGGGATCCCATCGTCCGGCGGGCAGAGGCAACGATGTCGCCAGCACCTGCTCCGGCAGCCGGACGTTCCGCAGGATCGCGTGATCCACTGGCAACTTGGGCACGCTGACCACGCGTTCTGCGGGTGTGACTACGATGCAATGATCAGCGGCAATCTCGTTCGGTGGCGCTATCGCCACTTCCTGTCCGTCCGGCCGGCGTCGCGCTGCCAGATATGCCGCCGCAAACCGCCTTACAGCCGGTGCTACCGAAGCACTTAACAGCAGCCTTGGCGCTGGATGATCCGGAACAATCCACCAGTCATTGTCATCAGCAAGATCATCAACCACATCGAGATGCACATGAGTTCTGTCGCCACTCACCGGCAGGATGTACTGACGTGTCTGTCCACGCGGCGGCAACTGCACTCGATGCGTCACCCCCGAGATGACCACCGCGGCCTCGGCGATCTCCATATCGTTCCGGATCTCCACCAGACATTGCTTGCCTGAAACGGCCGCCTTTACAATTCCGACATTGCGTATTGTGCCCCCCGGCACTATCTGCACAACCTTCGGATCAACATCCGGATGATCGCTCAACAGCACCGTCACGACCTCCTCGGCCACCTGTGCATGCACCAGAGCGTTCACGCGCTGGCGTGTATCGACCGCCGTCGCCGGCGCGTGCAAAGCTTGGCTAAGCTGCCCGCGCGACACCAGTCGATCCTCGCCAAGCGTATCCATCACGCGGATCTCGCTATTGCCGGCAAGCAGGTGCTCCAGAATCCCCATCGCTCGATCTGCCACATCGCGGCCCCGCTCATCGGCCAGCATGGTGACGCCGCGATCGACAATGATCGTTACCCGCGGCAATGTCGGTCGACGACTCCGCCACACCGGGGATGCCAGCGCCATGATCCCGAGGAAAATCGCCACCAGCAGCAACAGCACCGGCCACGCCGGCGGACGCCAACCTCGCCGTTTCTCTCTATCCTGCGGCTCTTCTCGTGGCCACAAGTCCAGATACGGCACCAGCACCTTCGGCCGATACTGCCGCAATGCCAGAATCACCAGGCCCACCCATGGCCCCAGCAGAATCAGCCACCACGGTTGCAGCAGGCTCATAGGCTTGCCTACTTAGTTCGCCCTTGAAGCTCTACTCTTCATCCGCCTTGCTCATCCCCCTCGCCTTCTCCACCAGCAGATAATTCCGCCCGCCATACATCGTGATCATCCCCGTCACCCGGAACCGCAGATCTTGCCCCGATTTCTCCAACGATCTCTCCATCCTCGCCAGCTCTGAGTTTGGCAGCAAGATCATCGGCGGATCGTTCAGCGCTCGTCCATCCGACTCGAAATGGAACTCCCATCCTGCATCGGTCTTCTGCAGCCGGCCGACACGATCCGTGATCACGTCTCCTTCACGTTTAAGCAGCAGATCGACCGACTCGCCATCCAGTTTGTTCACCGACCGTGTTTTCTTTACATCATTATCCGGCACCGGCCGCAGCGGCCGGACCGTGCCTGGCCTGGTCCGCAGCATCCGGTCGAGCGTGCTGTCAACAGTGCTGCGATCCAAGCGGGAATCCGCAGGCTGTGTCGCCTGTGTCGTAGCGGCCGGTCGCGTCGCAGCATGGACCGTCGCGGGAATAGCGGTCTCTTCGCCCGCCGCATAGCTGCCGACCACCATCGCCACATACCCAATTCCAATCCATGCAATTCTCATGCGAGCATCTCCAACTGCGCCTGCAACTGCTGCTGGCTCATTCCATCAACCAGGATAACTTTCCGCGGCTGTGCATGGCCGGATTCCACGCGAATCTGGCCCGGACGAACCTTCAGCCACTCCGCCAGGATTTCAAGCACCGCTTCGTTGGCCTTGCCCTTCTCCGGCGGCGCCATCACCTGCACCTTCACACCATCACCATACCGCCCGGCCACGCGGTTCCGCGAAGCCCCGGGCACCACCTTCGCCTGAAATCGCGCCTGCGGCAGAGCCATAACCTGAAGTATACTCACGGGCATGAACATTACGAAGCCACCCCGCGCGCTGACGCGAAGCCAATCTCGCGAAGTCGATCGCCGCGCGATCGAGCAGTACGCCATTCCCGGCATTATACTGATGGAAAACGCAGCCATTGCAGCCGAAAGAGTTGCTCTCGATATGCTCGGGGATGGTCCGGGGCAGCAGGCCCTGATCCTCTGCGGCGGCGGCAACAATGGCGGTGACGGACTGGCGATTGCCCGTCACCTTCATAACCATCGCATCGAGTTCACCCTCGCACTGACGGTCGATTCATCACGATACACCGGCGATGCATTGATCAACTGGCGCATCGTCCAGGCGATGAACATTCCCGTTCAGGCCGCAACGCCAAAGCTCGTCCACAGTTTCCAATGGGCCCTGGTCGTAGATGCCATCTTCGGCACCGGTCTGACCGCAGCTCCGCATGATCCGTTTCCTGCTCTGGCAGACGCCCTCAACAACAGCGGTCGGCCGGTGCTCGCCATTGATGTACCCTCTGGCATGGATTGCGATGTCGGCTCTCCCTTGGGCGCCTGCATCGTTGCCACCCGCACGATTACCTTCGTCGCCCCAAAGATCGGTTTCGCCAATCCAGTCGCTGCGCGATATCTTGGCGAGGTCGTCGTCGGCGACATCGGCTGTCCCATTGAACTCATCGACGCAGTTTGAACTTCCGTTTCCATGTGATGGAGAATCATGACCGCACTTCCACGTTCAACTCCCGAAGCCCAGGGGATCACCCCATCCGCCATCCGCGCTTTTGTCGATGAGATCGACCGTCAGCGCCTTGGCATGCACTCCATGATGCTCCTCCGCCACGGCCAGGTCGCCGCAGAGGGCTGGTGGCACCCCTACGTCGCCGACTATCCGCATATGCTTTTTTCCCTCACCAAGAGCTTTACCTCCACCGCCATCGGACTTGCCGTCAATGAGGGTCGACTCAGCGTCGATGACACCATCTTGGGCATCTTTCCCGAGGAAGCCCCCAAGGAGACATCCGCAACCCTTCAGGCCATGCGCGTGCGTCACTTACTGTCCATGACTACCGGCCATGAGCAGGATGTCACGCGACAGACGATGTCCGCACCCGACAAAAAGCTTGTCCGTGCGTTTCTCTCTCTTCCCGTGCAGCGCGAACCCGGCACCCATTTCATCTACAACTCCGCCGCCAGCCACATCCTCTCTGAGATCATTCAGAAACTCACCGGCCAAACGCTGCTGGAGTATCTCACACCTCGCCTCTTTGAACCCCTTGGCATCAAGCCCGCCCTCTGGGAGACCGCATCGGATGGCACCAACACCGGCGGCTGGGGCCTGAGCATCACGACGGAAGACATTGCCCGCTTCGGCCAGCTCTATCTCCAGAAAGGCCTTTGGAGTGGCAGGCAAATCATCCCCGAGGCTTGGATCGTCCAAGCCACCAGCAAGCAAGTCGACAACGGCACAAACCCAGATAGCGACTGGACCCAGGGTTACGGCTTCCAGTTCTGGCGTTGCCGCCACGGCATCTACCGCGGCGATGGCGCGTTCGGACAATACTGCATCGTCATGCTCGAATACGACGCCGTATTGGCAGTGACCGCCGGTACCAAGGACATGGCGGGCATCTTGACAGCCGTCTGGGATCATCTTCTTCCCGCGATGTCCGTATCGTCCCTGCCGGCCGACCCGAGGACCTGTGATGCCCTGCAGCGGCGCCTCGCGGAACTGCAGCTTCCGCCCGCCGCCGGCTTCGCCGAACAGCCCATCGCAGCAGATGTTGCCAGGCGAACCTACCTCTTCCCCACCAACGACCAGGAACTAAAGAGCATGCGTTTCACTTTCGATGGACCAACGCTTCTCGTGCAGATCAATGGCGCCGAGGAACTTCGCTTTGGCCACGGAAAATGGATCAAGCAGACCGCGAAATGGGATATGCTAACTCCCCAACCCATGGCATGCAGCTATGCTTGGACGGACCAGAACACGCTGGTCCTGCACGCCTGGCTTGTTCATACCCCGTTCGCTACCACGGTAACCTGTCGTTTCGGTGGGAACGAGCTGAAGTATCAGCACAAGGTGAACGTTGCCTTTGGCCCGACTGAAAAGCCCATGCTCAAAGCACGAGCAAGCCCTCAATGACCAGAGTGCACAAGCGTCGACTCGCCCTTTGCGTCTAGCACGCGCACCGAGCGCCACATCCTATTCATGACGCATCGCATCAATGGGGTCCAGCCGCGACGCACGCCACGCGGGATAAAACCCGAAGACGATCCCAACCCCCGCCGAAACCGCGCAGGCTACGACCACCGCCGTGACCGATGGCATGGTTTTCCACTTCAGAAGTGTCGTCACCACCATTGATACACCCCGGCCCAGCAGGACGCCCGCGATTCCGCCCAGGAGACACAGCAGCACGGCCTCGGTGAGGAACTGGCGGAGGATGTCTCTCGCCCTTGCCCCAACCGCCATGCGCACACCGATTTCCCGAGTTCGCTCCGTCACCGAAGCCAGCATGACGTTCATGATGCCGACTCCGCCGACCGCCAGCGAGATCAGCGCCACGCACAGCAGCAGGCTGGTCAGCACCTTCGTGGTCGAGGCAAGGTTCTCGGAGATTTCCGTCAGGTCGCGAATGCGGAAGTCATTTTCCATATCACCCATAAGTCCGTGCCGCTCGCGAAGAATGGCCGTGATCTGGCGGATGGCCAGCGGGACATCCTGCGGCGACGTCGCCGACACAAAGATATCATCCAGATCCACAAATCGCGTCAGCATCGGATTGTCAATCGCCTGTACATTGGATTTCTGCGGGTAAAGCTGCACCTGCTGACCAGGGTAGTACTGGTTGAGCGTATTGACCTGTGCCGCCGGCGCCGCCGCGACGGCCGCCGTTGCCTGTCTGGAGCCGGACAGGCGAAACCTCACCGTCGTCCAGGGCGCGATGACATAGTCATCCTGGTCGCGCCCCATCATGTTGCCCCCTTTGGGGCTCAGCACGCCTATCACGGTAACATCGATGTTCTTGATGCGCACCTGATGGCCCAGCGGCGATGCGCCGGCGAAAAGTTCGCGGACGACGGTTTGCCCGAGCAGGCATACCGGCGCAGCGCTGGCCACATCCGCATCGGTGAAGAGTTCACCCTCGGCCAGATCTGTCCAGTTGCGCACCAACAGGTAATCGAGTGTCGTGCCCCGGATGTCCGAGGGAGACCAGTTGCGGTTGCCGTAAATGACCTGGCCTTTGACATCCAGGCTGGGCGCTGCCCAGCGCACCGCGCTGCATTCGTGGAGAATGGCATCGCAGTCGGCCGGCGTCAGCGTCACTCTGGTGCCGACGCCGCTGCTGGCGCCGGCTTTCACAACATCGCTGGGATCGATCTGAACAACGCTGGCGCCCATGGCCGCAATCGTCTGCTGGATCGTATAAGCGGAGCCCTGCCCGATCTCCATCACGGCAATGACGGCCGCCACGCCGATGACGACGCCCAGACACGTGAGCATCGAGCGCATCATGTGCCGCCGCAAGGCGTGCATCGCCATTCGCAGCATTCGGTAGTACGATCGCATATCTGTCTTACCCCAGACGGCCCCCGGATTGCGCCAAGTGCGAGCAGACCCAACACTATTGGCCGACCTATTTGCCGACCGTGATAATCATGAACGAGTCAGGCACCATCTGCCCGCGCCCACCGCCCGGCCCGCCCTGCGGACGGCCGCCGGCTGGCGGCGTCGCTGGGGCGGCTGGAGCGGCCATCTCCGCCGCAATCAGGAATATCTTGCCTGTCTTGCTGTCCAACGTCGAGGTCCTGGCGCCCGGCCTGGTCTTCACGGTCTGTTCGACCTCAAAGTTCGTCGGGCTGTTCTCCTTGATCACCGTGAGCGTGCCATCCCGCTGCGAACTGAACGCCTCCATGGTCGCGGAGTTGAACGAAGCGCCATCGACGCCATTGCCGATGGGCAGATTGGTGATGATCTCGCCGGTATCCGCATTTACGATCACCACGGTCGCCGGCTCACGGCAAAACGCAAAGAGAATGTGATTCTGCACATCCATGGCCAGACCCGCGGGCGTTTTCCCCTTGGCGCTTAGTCCATAGCCCCCCGCCACCTGCATCTTCTGTATGTCCACCACCGCAATCGTATCCTTATCCTCAATATCGATGAAGATGCGGCCCTTGCCATCGCTGACGGCCTGCTCGGGAGCGCCGCCCAGGTTGATCGTCCCCAGCACCGATCCGTCGGCCGCATTGAGCACGGTCACGTTTGGCTCCCGGTGGCTCAGGATCAGCACGCGTTTGCTGAATGGGTCAAAGAGTATCCCATCTGGATTGCCATCGACCGGAATCGTCTTGATCGTCGCCAGTGTCTTCGTGTCAAACATCACCACCGGTTTGCTGCTGGCAAACCCATGGCCCGATACTGGATCAACCACAGCGCCGTGAACGCCGCTCACATTGGCTACTTCGCCAACAGACTTGAGCGTATCCAGGTCAAACACCGTGATTCGGCTGGTGGCACCGCCACTACGTGGTATGTACAGCCGCCGGCCATCCGCGTCGGCATAGACATAGTCAAAACCGCCGGCCCCGCCGACCTTGACAACATCGAGCACCTTGTACGGACCGGCCGCTGGCGTTGCCTGTGCAAGTCCGAGGGTTGAAGCAAGCACCGTCGCCGCCATCAGTGATACCGCAAAGCGCATGTTTCTCTCCTTGTAGAGCGCGCACCCCAACACCGCGCACGCACGACACGTTAGACGTCTGAACGCCGCTGGATATTCCATCAAATCCAGCGAGCAGGCGGGCACGACACTAAAATGATCTGGGTGCGCCCTCATGCTTCCGGTCCTTCCGGCCGACCGCCGTCTGATGTTTCTAACTTGGGCAAGCGCAGCTCTGCTGTAAAAACGCGGCCCGGATCCACCCGGATCGTCAGTTGCCCTCCCAGGAGGCGCGCCAGACGGTCGCACAGCGATAGCCCGAGGCCGCAGTGTCGGCCAATGGCCGCCCTGGCGGGGTCGCCCTGCCAGAATGGTTCGGCCGCATGCAGCGCAACGCCACTAGATAGCTTGCATGCGGTATTGCTGACCATGAGAGTGGCTGCTGATGCTTTACACACGATGGTGATGCGAATCTCACCGCCCTCGTCAGCATACGACACGGCATTATCGAACAGATTGCGCACGATCATCCGAAGTTGCTCGCAATCCGTAGCCAGAGGACATGTCTCGGGACCATCCCAGAGGACGCGCAGGCTGCGTGATGCCGCCTGAGCCTGAAAGGGCGTCCAGGACTCGGCGAGAAGGATGCGCACATCGACCGCCTGCCGCTGTGCGATGAGTCGGCCGCTCTGGGCGCGTGCCAGCAGAAGCAGTTGCTCCACCATCAGTTGCATTGGCGCGACGATGGCAAGGCACTTGTCCAATGCCTTCTCGTACGCCTCACGCTCGCGCGGGCGGGACCGGTTGACTTCCAGCGTTGCCTGCAAGCCCGCCAGGGGATTGCGCAGCTCGTGGGCAACATCGGCAGTAAAGGCCTGCTCACGGGCGAATGCAGCGCTGATGCGTTCAAGAAGTTCATTCAGCCGATCCGCCACAGGGAGCAGTTCCTCTGGCAACTCACGGGTTCCCAGACGGCGTTTGAGATCCATCTCGCCGATTGCCCTGATGTCGCCGGCGAGACCGCGCAGCGGGCGCAGTGATGCGCTGACCAGCAATCGGAGCAGCGCCGCACAAACAATGACGGCGCTCAGGCATGATGCCAGCAACAGCCAGCGGAGGTCCGCCAGCGCATGATCGAGTTCACCCGACTCGCGAGCCACCATGAGCCGTACCGTCTCGCTCGGTGCGGTCGTGGCATGGTTCGGGTCAGGCGTCGGCGCAAAGACGATGTGAACGGCCCGGCCATTGCGAGAATTCGGCAGCCGCACTTCCCAGGATGCTCCATCGGGGCGTGAGGGTGTGTCACTCAAGTCCCGCTGACGGAGTGAAGGGGATCGCAAAAGAGTGCTTCCATCCTGAAGCCACATCTGGAAGAACTGCGGATGCCGCCCGGGAAGGAACTCGGGCATTTGTTGGGGTTCGTATTCCACGGCGATCGCGCCATTGCCTTGTTCGATCAGCGCCGCCAGCGCCCGCGCCTCAACGATCAGGGCGGCGTCAAACCCGGCAAGCAGCGAGTGGCGCACCAGGAAATAGATGCCAAGGCCCAGCAGGCCCAGCACACATGCCGTGGCGCACGTTGTCGTGAACAGAAGTTGGCGCTGCAGGGAGCGGCTCATTCCCGTTCTCCCAGCATGTATCCCTGCCCGCGCCGAGTATGGATGAGGGGCAAACCACCCGTCTGGTCGAGTTTCTTCCGGAGCATGCCGATGTACACGTCCACGACATTGCTCTCAGGCGAGGCGTTGAAGTCATACATGTGCTGCCAGATATCCGCGCGCGAGACGACACGGTTGGCGTTCAGCGCCAGGTACTGCAGCAGGGCATACTCCCGTCCGCTGAGATCCACCGTCTTGCCGCCCCGCTGGACGGTCCGATGCACGGTATCGATCACCATGTCGCCGATCCGGATGAGCGTATCCCTGGCCTCGTACTTGCGGCGGATCAGGGCATTCACGCGGGCCAGCAGTTCCGCGAAAACAAAGGGTTTGACAAGGTAGTCATCCGCTCCCAGGTCCAACCCGCGCACGCGGTCCTCGGGCGTGTCGCGGGCGGTAAGAATCAGGATGTAGCTTGGAGATTTCCGCCGCCGCAGAGTGCGCAGCACCTCCAGGCCGCTGACCTTCGGCAACATCAGATCGAGTATGATGACATCGTGCTCACCGGACTGGGCGTGCCAGAGTCCACTCTCGCCGTCCGCCGCTTCATCAACGGCATGGCCGGCTTCGCGAAGCCCCTGCACAACCGCCGCCCGAATCGGCTCAAAGTCCTCAATGACCAGAATGCGCATGACCCGACCATCCTATCGGGGGGCACGGCCATGGCCAACGCATGCGGCCGGCCCTTGCCGCCTGTCTTCTTGAGCACGCCGATGCGGACTAGTCTTTGTCTTCCTTCTTGTCATCGTCGGCCTTCTTACTGATCAGCGAGCCATCTTCGGCAACTTTGACCTCAAAGGCCTTGCCGTCAATCGTGACATCGGCGCTGTATATGACCTTGCCTTTCTCGGTTTCCTTGTCGATGTCGCCGATCTTGCCGCCTTTGGCTTCCTTCTCAAGGGTCGCTTTGACGGCGGCGGGAACCTGATCCATCGGGATCTTCACATCCTGCTTGTCCTTGTGCTTGTCTGCGGCGCTGGCGCTAGTGACGGCACCGACGATCCCGATGCTGAGAAACGCCGCAAGAATCCAACGTACGTTCATGGTGTACTCTCCTCTAAGGGTGTGGATGCACTGCCAACCGATGGCAACGCCGCCACGAGACTGTGCATAAGTATCCCTGTCCAGCATGAAACCAGGATGAATAGACTTACGGTCCAAAGTACCTCACATGCGACGCAGGTGGGCACATGGTTCGATCACGCGCGTCTCGTGCAAGGGCCTGGGCCTGCGCCCGTTCGGCTGCATCTGTGGATGTTGCTCGAAACAATGAGCAAGTTGCGCGCCGCGCTGCCTGTAGATGGTTACATGGTCTTGTCCGCGTTCGCCTGCCGCCGTGCCGTGCGGGTCTTGTTAAACCAGGGAACCAGCCAGACCGCCGCTGCTGCGCCGATGACCGGGACAGCGAACCGCCACATCTGCCTCACGAGAGACGGCGGCGGTTCGGGCGGCCGCAGGCCATCGCTCTCCGGAGGCGTCCAGAATGGGGCCGTCTTGTCGAGCGCGGCAGTCCTCCCCTCTTGAAGAGCGTACAGAAGCTTGTTGGTGGCCAGATAGACTGTGCCGTTGGCCGCGGCGGGAGAAGCGACCATCTCGACCCTTTTGTCCCCGGGCTGACTGAGCACCGTTTTCGTCCTGTTCGCGGCGAAGACAAACAAACCGCCTTGCGTGGTCACGTAGACCTTGCCGTCGGCCACGAGCGGCGAACTCCAGACTGGCTTGGCCATGTGCTGCCAGTAGAGGGCGCCGGTATCGGCGTCCAGGCAGTATACCAGACCCGACACGTCGGCCGTGTAGAGCAGACCGTCGGCAATGACAGGGGTTGTGCAGCAGCTCTTGATTTGGTCAAAGGACCATATCCTTGCCGAGGCGGTGACGTCGCCGGTCCGAGTGGCGTCCAGGCACAGGAGGCGTCCTTCCTTGGCCCTGGTGCCGCTGTCGCTGGGCTCATTGCCCAATGCAACGTAGACGCGGTTGCGATAGAAGACGGGCGTGGCAATGATCTCCGCAAACTCCAGGCGAGTACCGGTAAACTCGGGGCTGTAGCTGCTGGGTGCAAGGCAATCGAACTTCCAGATTCGTCTAAGCACGCCAGGCGCGCCGGCGTTGCCGGGAGCAAACTCCGGGTCGAAGGCGTAGCAAGCTCCATTGCCACCGCCGTAGAAGAGCAACTCCCTGCCGCCAACCACGCCCAGCGCCGGTGAAGCGTGAGCGCCGTGAAAGGTCAGGTCGAAAATGCCTTCCTTGTCGACCGCCAGCAGCTTGCCAGTGTTCTTGTCCAGGACGATCAGGCTGGGGGAGTCGTAACTGGACTTGCCGTACTTGGATTTCCAGCGGTCAATCCAGTACTTGGAGCCGTCCTGGCCGTATGCGCTGAGCGTGCTGCCTGTGGCGATGTAGAGCCGATCACCCCGAACCAGGACCGACGTGCTCTGGGCATTGTGCGGCCAGCACTTGACCTCACGGATCAGATCAAATTGCCAGAGCACGTGGGCGTCAGTGGGTTCGGGCGCGACAGCGGTGCCGGGCGATAACTCGGTGAGGCGATTGCCATCGGCGTCGAGCTTGTTGCGATCCAAACATCGCCGGTCGGTCATGATCAGTTCAAGGTCGGCGGGCGAGGGTGGACGTCCGGCCAGTCCGTTGGCGTCCAGACAGAGCACCTCGCCGTTGTGTCCCAGGACATAGACGCGTTCGCCATCGACGGTGGGGGTGGAACACAATCCCCATGTTCGATTGACCAGGTTGGTGCGAAACGGCGAACGCAGTCGCCAGAGCAGCTTTCCGTCGGATTCCTGGAAGCACCAGAGCATCGCCGAACTGCGGTAGTTCATGCTGCCGCCGATCAGTACCTTGCCACCGGACACGACAATGCTGCCATACGCGCCGCCGCCGATCCGAGCAACCCACTTCACGTTCTGCAGGGGTGTGCCATCGGGTATGCCGGTCGCCTCGTCAAAAGTCGCGGGCAGTCCCGTCTCAGATGAGACGCCGTTGCGGTCGGCCGCACCACGCCACTGGGACCAGCCTTCGGTGCCGGCCAGGGCCGGCATGGCCGGCATCGTCAACACCAGCAGCGCAAGCCAGATCGTCCGCATCGCAATCCTGTGGCGCATCGTCGAATCCGTCATGCTTGCATGTCCTTGCCAATACAGATAGTGACCATAGGCGCGAGGTGGCTCGGTAACACTACAAGAATCCAACGACATTCATGATCATCACTCCCGTCTGCTATCGTGGAGGTACGCTGGGCGACCAACCTTTGGCCGACATTGTGACGGAACTAGGTATGAGTATCGTGGCGGCGTATGAAACCAGAATGAAAGCGCACGGGAAGGGACAGAGGTAGCATCGATGAGGCTGCCGCGATACTGGTTTTCATCTTTGCTTCATGCAAGACCGGTAGACATTCCAGCTTGAATCACAACGATAGGTGTATAGACATGGAGACCAGTGGAACTCGGGCGTAGATGGACATCGGTGAGATCGAGGGGGCCTGGCGCCGATGGCGCCGCGAGTGATTCGTCAGCGATCATTAGCGCCGATTCATTGAACCCGGGATTTCGGGGTAAACCGCCGCGTTTGCGCACGGCAGCGGTCGCATGCGTTGCATGGCTGATCGCAATGGGCGTGGCTCTGGCGCTGGATCCCACCGTATCCCGGTTGCTCGACATATGGAACACTCCCAGATGGCTTGAGAGCCACGGTGGATGGATGATGATGGTCGTGCGAGCGCCGGGCTACTTTGCTATCTACGTCCCGGTCCTGATAGGGCTGTGCTTTGTGCCCCGATGGAAGTGGCGCGCTGCGCTGCTGCTGGCGATCGCCGCGGTGAACGGGGCGATCGCATACACGCTTCTGAAGTGGAGTGTGGGCCGATACCGGCCGTTTGTGGACCAGATCCCCAACCCTCATCCATACGATTTCCACACCTTCTCAAGAGGTCTGCCCGGGCTCCTCGTATCACCTCCCAATCTCTGTTTCCCGTCCGGGCACAGCACGCTCGCGTTTGCCGCGATGACGTCGCTGGGAATGGTGTTCCCTCGATGGCGATGGGTCTTCTGGACTATTGCAGCCCTGACTGGCATTTCGCGTGTCGTTGAAGGCGCCCATTACGCGAGCGATGTCATCGCGGGCATCGCGGTCGGGGTAACGATGGCGATTCTCGCCCGCGGTGAGCTCGCCTGGGCGTGCGGGCCAATGGCTGCCCCGGAAACGCACACGAGTGAGAATAGATAAGCGCGGTTAAACTACGATCGAACAACGGCTTACGGCAGACTTCTCCGCCATGGACTTGCGCGAGTCCATGGTCGGTATCGGTTCCTCGGACGATCCGCAATGTTCCGCGCCCCAGAGCGTTATAAGGTGGGGCGTGCGCGAGCGAGACTTCCGGATGGACTCCACTGTCTCGATGACCTTCTTGGGTGCAAGTGGTGTCCACACTGCGTGCGAGGATTCAGAATTGGAGGTGGCAGATGAATGAAGATCTGGCCGGTGACATGGGTGACGCCCGAACTGACGGGGCTTCGCTGCGACGGGCCGACGCGGAGCAGGCGCGGGTAAACCGCCTGGAACGATTCCGCTCCAACGGCGATTCATCTCTGATGGGCACGGTTGCCCTGAAGACATGCCACGTTTGTGGTTGCGACCTCGCACACAAAATACGGTTCAAGGATGCAAACGGAAAATACTGGTGCTCCCGTTGCAACGAAATCGATCACGCACGTACCCGGCCGGCGCCGTGTGCGGATTGCGGTGTTGAGATGCCCCGAGATCAGATGTCGGAAATGCGCGGCATGATCCTGTGTCCGGTCTGCTTCGAGAATCGTCAAAAGGCGGGAGCGACGCTGCAGATACGGCATACGGCGCCCGCCCAAAGGCCACAATCTGCCCAATCCTCGCTTCCCGTGCTTCCACTGGTCTTTGCGACCATAGGAGTGGTGATGGCGATCATCGCTATCGCTCTGACGTTGCGCTGATGCCGCACGCTGGCCTGCATTGACGGCTCCAGTCGTTGACAAAACAAGCTCAACCGGTTGCACTCCAAACCGGCCAGGCATCTGTGCCACAACAACCGAGGTAATGCGATGCATGGGTTATGGGTTGGAGTATTGAGCGTCTTGGTCAGCGCTGGGGCGTGGGGCGCGAGGCCGGAAATGTCAATTATCCCACGAACGGCCGAAGCGCCGAGGATTGATGGCAAGTTTGACGACGCCTGCTGGTCGAAAGCCGCGGTATGGAAGGAATTCTCGCTGCCCGGCAAGAAAGATGCTCCGGCCAAAGCGGTGGAAGCAAGGGCCTGCTTTGACGATCAGGCTTTGTACCTCGCGATCCGCTGCACCGAACCTGAGCCGACGAAGATCCGAGCCAAAGTCACCACACGCAGTGCACAGGTATGGACCGATGATTGCGTCGAGATCTGGGTGCGTTCCGGCGGCAGTCAGACCGACGTGGATCAGTTCATCATCAATGCCATCGCCACACAGGAGGAACTCCGGCAGCGCGGCGGCAAGCGGGTCGAGGCACCGGCCAAGTGGCAGGCGGCAACCACCAGGTCGACTGATGCCTGGCAGGTGGAGTTGAAGATCACTGCCGCCGACATTGGTCTGGACAAGCTCTCACGCGGGGATGTGCTGGAGGTGAAGATTGGTCGGCAGGATTTCACAGCAACGAACAGCGTCGCCAGCGTCTGGCCAGCCGGGGTGCCCTACGGCCCGCTGGAAGGCTACGCCGCCGTAGCGCTCGAGAACGCCAATTTGCTGGCCAGCCCCAATTTTCAAGACCTGAAATCGTGGGGCGTTGCGCCCGAAAACCAGAAACTGATGACGGCCCAAAAAGATACCACTGGGCCCGTGCTTCGCGTCGATACACCCTCTGGCCAGGGATGGCGGCTGGACCAGTCATTCAAGCTTCGCCCCAACGCCCGGTACCGCCTGTCGGCTGATGTGAAAAGCCCCGGCGGCGTGACCATGCGCGTACGCGTTCGCCCAGAGGGGGAGGGGGCGGCCAGCGACCAGCGCATGGACCAGCGCGTGCCGGCCAGCACCGACTACCAGCGGCAGACGATGACTTTCTCCACTACCTCCGATGGGCGCGCGAGCATGAGCGTATGGGCAGACGCTTCCAAAGAAGCTGCCAGTTACGCCATCCGTGAGTTGAAACTGACGCGCGTGCCCAGCGGCGAGGCCGCTTCCTTCGGCCCGGGCATTCCGATCCACGCTGGCGCTGAGCCACTGTTGATCCAGAAGCTGCACGTGACTGACGCCCGCGTATTGCGCGGTTTCGTCGGCCAACCCGTTGATGGCACCACACGCAGCGGGGGTTGGGACGGCGCGGTCTGGGAGTATCCCCAGCCACACAGCAATACCGGCGTCGTCTACGCCTATCACAACAATGACGGTTTCCACGCCACCTTCGCCGACGATCTTGGCTTCAACGCTGTAGTGGTACGGGGTGGCATAAAGGCCAAACTCGTCGCCGACGCTGCCCAGTACGACGATCCGGCCAGCGGCAAGAACGTGACCACCTTCCCCGGCCAGGCGCAGGAGTCGCGGGCCTATTTCGAGCAACCGGTTAGAGCAAAGAAGATCAGCTTCTTCGACGTCAGTGACGGTGCCATGGCTGATTGCTCGTTCTTCCGCGTGCAACCGGTGCCGGCCGATGGGAAGCCGGGAGTGACGATGAAAGTCGTGGCCCAGAACAGAGATCCCGTGCCCACAGCCATGGTCGCCAAGTACCTGGCAGCACGTTTCCCGGCCGATGAGCGAACCATCTTCCGGTTGGATGGACCCGACACTCCCTACAAGGCGGAACGACTCAAACTCCCGGCCGGCAAGGCGGTACATCTGGTCGCCGAGCCCTTCACCCAGGAGCAGGCCTTTGGCGCCGTCGGGATCGAGTTCACCGTGGAAGGACAGGACAAGGAGCTTCCCTTCACCGTGCGCGTCCAGGATGCCCTCAATCCGCATTTGGAATTACACGGCGCGGATTACACGCTCGATGCCGCAGGGCGAGTTCGCCTCGTGTGCGATTTCGCCGACCAACTCGTCCCGGCCGGCCGAGCGCTTTGGGTGACGCTCAGGTTTGACCGGCCGGCAACGCTCTCCGACGTGCAGGTGCAACCTTTCTCAATGCCGCGCCAACAGGCCCTCGCCGAGGCCCTGCAGTATCGCAAGTTCCTCCTCAAGACCTTCTATTCCTCCCTGAGCGAGGCCCGGCCGTGGAACGGCTTCGGGCGGCAGAATGATGTCGCACGTTACCTGGCCGACGGCCGAGATGGCGAAGGCGACGGCCAGATCTACAACCTGCTGCGTCCCTACGTGGCCGAGGTCCTCGACACTCTCGACCAGTGCCGGGCCCTGGACCCGGACGGCAAGGATCCCATCGTCCGCCAGTATTACCAGTGGATCTACCGCACCATCCTGCGCCGATCGCCCGAAGGAATGCCCCCCTATCCAACTCAGTTCGCAAAGATCGACGGGGTGCCGGAATGGGCAGCCCTGCTGCATCAGGCCTGGATGCAGGCCCGCGCAGTACCCAAGTGGTGGATCGACAACCGCGAAGTTGCCACCGGTGAGTTCGGCGGCGAGGTAGGCGACGACAGCGACATGTACCAGAACTACGCCCCCTTCCCCTTCTTCGAGCGTAACGGCGTAGCCGGTGAATTGCTCGACGGCGCAGCCCGCATGGCGGTCCTTGCCGAAAAGCAGAACCTGGCCAATGGCCTGAACATCATGGCCACCGATCCTCTGCACGCCTACGAAGAGGGCATCAACCACATGGCGTTGATGGCCTACTGGAACTACGGCGATCCGGTCTACCTGGAACGCTGTATGGTCAATGCCGCCAATACGGAAAAGTCTCTTACCGTCAAGACCGACAAAGGCCACCGTCACTTCAAGAATGAGACCTGCGGCGCCGTTGACCTGAAGATGAATCGCGACCTAACCGGCGAGATCGGCTCCCACGCCCTCATGTGGCACCCGGCTCTGATCGCCGGCTTATATAACCACAATCCCAGGATCATTCAGATGCTGCGTGAGTGGGGCGACGGCTGGATGGAACACCAGCAACCGGGACAGTACGCCAGCGAAATCGCCCTGCCGGCCGACGTCTCCAAAGGCACCACCGCCAGCGGCCCATTCCCCGGCCTTTGGGGATACGCCGGGTCGGTATTTGTGGGTATCGCCGACCTCACTGGCGACGCGAAGTACGTGAAGCCTTACCTCGATTTTTGGGCCGAGGGCAAGACCGAGACCGTCAGCAGCCTGCACGCCCCGGAATTGGTGCAGATGGGCATGACCACTCCCGACAAAGCCGTCGATGCCCTTAAAGGACGCTGGAACGCCGCCCTCTACCAGAGCGGCGACAAGAAGCCCTTCATCGACGCCATCAAGAACGACATCGAAGAGCTGCAGCGTTTCCAGCACATGTATACCACAGTGGAATGCTTCACCGACCGCGTCTTCCTCTACCCGGCCATCAACCCGGCCATCGCCTACACCGGCGGCTATACCACGCGTAACAAGCTCAACCTCAACTACGCCGTAAGCTGGGATGGCTTTGGCACCGATTACGCCGCCCTGGTGACCAGTGCCACCGCCTCTCACCTCAAGGTGCTGCTGTGCAACATCTCGGATATGCCGATCAAGGGGCAGGCGACCATCTGGCGTCTGGAACATGGGGAGTACGACCTCAGCTTCGGCCCCGACGCCGACGGCAATGACCAGATCGACAATCCGGAGAAACAGGAAAAGCGCGAGATCGTTCGTGGCGATCGGCTGGATCTGGCCCTGCCCGCCAAAGCGGTCTACATCCTGGAACTCAAGCAAACCCGCAAGCTCGACGACCTCTCTACCCGTCCCGACCTGGCCCTGTCCCCCCTCGACCTGAGGCGTGACGGCGGCAAGGTCTTCGCCAAGGTGCACAACATCGGCGGCGGCGACGCCGCACAGGTGGTGGTGGCCTTGATCGGCGCCGGCGGCAAGGAGATCAAGCGCCAGACCCTCCCCGCCCTGGCCGCCCCACTGGATCTGATGCCCAAAATGATCGAAGTCAGCTTCGACGGCCTGCCCGATAATGCCAAGGGTTGGTCGATCGTGGTTGACCCTGACCATCAGGTATCCGAGATTTACGAAGGGAATAACCGCCTGGCCATAGCGCCCTGACGCTGGCCGGCGGCGTGTTCCGCGGTATACTGCAGCATATCGCACAGGAAGGATCAGCATGGCACTAAACGTCACGGTTGCAGCAGGCGAGTCTCAGAGTTACCGCATCAAGCTCACTGGCTCACTTGATACCGAAACGGTTCCTGAGTTCAACAAGGCGATTGACAGCGCCTTGGCTGACCAGAGCGCGCGTTGCCTGCGCATCGAGATGGAGGATCTTCAGTTCATCAGCAGCCTGGGTCTGGGCAGCCTCGCTCGTGCACGCAAGGCCATTGAGTCCCGCGGTGGATTGCTCGTGACCATCGGCGCTCAGCCGCAAATCCTGAAAGTATTCGAGATCGTCAAGATGCTCCCGAACGAAGTCGTCTTCGCGAACCGCCAGGAGGCCGACGAGTACCTGGCGATGATCCAGAAACGTGCCCTGGCTGAAAAGACCGCCAAGCCTAAGTAGGGATCACCCTAAGCATTATCTCGACTGCCGCCGGATCGTCATATCAAAATTCTTCACCATCGACTTATAGATCGCCCAGATAATAAGCCCGTAGATCCCACTGGAAATCAACGAACCGATGAACATCCCGATCCGCGCGCCCAGCATCAGGTCCGCCCCGCCCTCATCGAAGACGCGCCCGCCAAACTGCGCTGGAGCCGCAATCACCGACACCACCGTAATCGGACTGAACGCGGCAATCACCAGCGGCGCCCAGTTCCAACTCGTGGTACCAGCAATGGCGTTGCCGATCAGCCCGAAGATTCCCACGACGCCAACGACAATCGCCACGCTGATCATCACCGCCGACATTGTCCGCCGGCAGCGCAATGACATTTCAATCCCGACCACAGCGCCCAGCGCTGTCAGCGTCATCAGGATCAGCGGCACCACCACAATCGCCTCAGGGAACACCACCCACTGAAACTGCCCACCCTCAGCGATCATCCGGAAGACGTCGTAGACGACAAACACGAATATGCTCGCCACCGGCACCAGGTTCAGCGGCAGCGCCAGGCTCAACAGACCGCGCAGTTTGCCCCACAGGTAGTAACGGCTGGTGATCGGACTCGACAGCAGCAGATCCAGGCTGCCATCCTCCTTCTCGCGCGTAACCGTTGATGCCGCCACATTGGTGATGACAATCAGCACCACCGCAATCTCCAACAGCAGCATCCATAGCAGATATGTCTGCGCCTCCTTCAGACTCATTCCCCGCTTTGGATTCACCAGGTTCAGGGTGGTCACATCCTTGCGCGGCCCGGAAGCCACCGTATAGTCCTTGACGCCATAGCGCCCATCGAGATCGCTCATCCGGATCGCCTTGCCATCCAGGGTGATCTTCAGGCCCGGCGCGTATGTCTGCTCGATCGACCTGTCGCTGGTCAGGATCGTCACCATCCCCTGATCGGTGTTGAACGCTCCGCGAGCGATGTACTTATCCGGCATCTCCACATGCGCAAAGCGCGTGAGTGTCCAGATCGCACCGGCCAGGCCTGCTGCGATCAGGGCATAACGCATCCAGGTCATCCGCGCTGCCGAAGCTTTTGTCTTCGCCTCACGCCAGGCAATCGGGTTATGCCACACATAACGAGGCTTGTGCGTCGTTGCGCTGGCGATGATCCGCAGTTTCAGCAGCACCCAACTCCGCACGCTCAGTGTGGATTGCGCCACCCGCCGCAGAAACACCACCGAAGGAATCGTCAGCGCCATGCCCAGCACAAACGTTGCCGTGATATAGAACGTGTGCGGGCTGGTCAGATACCACCCGATCGGCCAGAATCGCAATTCTGCCGGCAGATCCGCGGCTAAGGGCGGAAGATACGATGGATCACCCATCGATGCCCGCAGCGCCAGAAACGGATTGATCCCCGTGAACCAGCTAATGTGTGAACTCTCATTGCTGTACACGGCCCCGCCCGTGATTTGCAGAAACGGAACGCTATCCAGCAGCACCAACCCCACCATGTAAAGCACGATGAACAGGTAGAACCCGAAGATCGTCCTCCGAGTGCCGATCCGGAAGGTCGCCAGCGCCATGGCGATCGCGCCCGTCACAAACGCCGTGCCCGCCGCGATGCCAAACGAATACAAAATGTTATCCAGCCCGACACCGCCGAAGATCTGCGTGATTGCAAAAATCGGGACGCCCGACAGCAGCAGTGCAATGACGAAGAACACTCGCGAGAGCAGCGAACCCAGCACAATCTGCCCGTTCGACAGCGGCGTCGCCAGCAGAATGTCATACGTCTGGCTGTCGCCCTCCTGCGTGATCGCCCCCGCCGTGAACACCGGAGCCAGCAGCGCCACCAGAATGAGCTGCACGTAACTGATCTTCTCGAAAATCCCCGCTGAGCTCTTGGCCAGATCATCCAGCTTGGTTTGCCCACTTGCCGCCAGCAGCATGAAGATCACCCACAGGCACAACAGCCCCAGATACCCGCAGCGGATCAGCATATCGCGCCGCCGCTTGCCGGCCATGGAGATGATGCGCAGCAGAATCGGATTCGCCGGTATCAACCGCCAGAAGATGTCTCGTGCAACCGCGATCACTGTACCACACCCTTCGTCAGCCGCATGAACGCCGTCTCCAGGTTCACTTCCTCTTCCTTCAACATCGTCACCCGAAACCCGTTCTTCACCAGCATCTCCGCCAGAAAGCTGACATCCTGCACATCTTCATTCACCACCACCTTCAGCATGCCATCCAGGGAGGTAATGCCAGCCACCCGTGGGTCGCCACTCAGCAGCCCCTGGGCAAGCTGGCTGTTCGATGAGACCGCCACCTGCAGTATCCGTCCCGACTTTACCCGCCGCAGGATATCCGCCACCGGCCCGCTGTAGAGCAGTTCCCCCTGCTCGATGATCCCCACCGTATTGCACAGGTCAGCCAGTTCCGGAAGGATGTGCGAAGAAATCAGGATCGTCTTGCCCATCCGCCGCAGTTCTTTGAGCAATTCGCGCATCTCGATTCGCGCTCGCGGGTCCAGATTGCCGGCCGGCTCGTCAAGCAGCAACACCTTCGGATCGTGCACCAGCACCCGCGCAATCGACAATCGCTGTTTCATCCCGCGCGAAAGCGAATCCACCAGCGTATCGCGCTTATGCCCCAGATCCGTCAGTTCCAGCACATCGTTGACGATCTTTGTCCGGTTTGTCCCATGAATGCCATACGCCGCCGCGAAGAACTCCAGATACTCCTGCACCACCATGTCTTCATAAGCGCCAAAACTATCCGGCACATACCCGATCAGCGGCCGGATCTGCCGCGACTGAAACCCCACCACCATATCGCAGATCCGCGCTTCCCCCCACGTCGGCTGCAACAGCGTCGCCAGAACCTTGATCGTGGTCGTCTTCCCCGCCCCGTTGGGTCCGATAAAGCCAAAGCAGTCGCCCTCCTGGATCTCCAGGTTCAGGTTCGACAACGCCACCAGCGATCCATATCGCTTCGTCAGGTTAATCGTCTTAATCACTGCGGCCATTGCACACTTCCTGCATCATCGTGATAGCTTCTCCACCACCCCTGTCGCCGATGTCGGCACCGGCGCTGTCGTCGCACTCGCACTGGGCGGACCCAGCGGCAGAATGAACTGACACAGAATCACACCATTCCCCGTAGGAGTCGCACCGTCCACCGTCAGCGGCATCGGCAGCGGCCCATAGGCTTCCGCCAGCACCACCATGCTTCCCGCCGCTACCGCCGGCGACACATTCAACCCCCGCGCCCCAACCCGAATTACATCCTTGCGCGTATTACGGTACTGGCCATCATTGCCCTTGTCATTGCGCATTGGCGGAACCCGGTCAAACAAACTGCAAAGAGGCAGCGACACTTCATACCCCGCCCCGGAGTCATCCACAGAATCGTCGTTGAGGATCTTTTCGCTGAATTTGCTCCCGGAATACCAGTAGCCCGCCCAGGCATCGCCCGGGATATACTCATTGCTGAAATCGCGATGCATCAACTCGATCCCGCCGTACACCACCTTACCCAGCCGCGGCACACCCTCACGCTGCCCCTTGCTGGGCCCGATCCGATACACCTTGTCACTCGACAGCAGTTCGGTCAGATCGATCCGCTCGCCCTGTTTCCACTGCGGTATATAGATGACACGATCCCCGCCCACATTGCTCCCATCTCCATTCACGTTCGCGCCGCGATACGCCAGATACACCTCCTGCAGCGTCCACGGTGTTGAATTCGTCAGCACCCCCTGCACATCCGGATAGCTCCGCCCCGTCAGGCTCACCTGCCCATCAATGCGCCCCGCAAACTCGCCTGTCCACCGAGCCTCGATCCGCTTCATCGTGCTGCGCCACGGCATATTCACCCGCACCGGGTCGTCGCTCGCCGCATCCACAATCGGCACGATGTATTGCTTCATCGCCAGAAACTGCGATTCATCTGCAAGATCACGATGCTTCGGATGGTCCGGATACGCTGTGATCCAGTTCGTCGTCCGCGGCCCCGTCTTCTGCAGTTCCAGCGTCTTAAGCCCGTCACTGGGTATATACAGCCCGATTCGGCTCTTGATCACCGCATTCTCCCCCGCCGGTACGCGCAGGATCGTCACATGTTCCAATCTTGGCGTCCCCGATTGCAGCACACGCACCACCAGCGTCGCCAGTACCGCCGCCGCCACCGCAACCACGCCAAACAGGAACCAGTTCAGCGTCGCCAGTTTCTTCAGGCTCAGGAACGCATACATTCCCGGCCCCGCGGCGACCCAGTAGACGGCGAAGAACAGTACCGCCATCAGCACATACCCCGACGCCCGCAGCCCCAGGCCACCGCCGGGAACGTTGCGAAATGCCATGCCCAGATCCACCCTCGCCGTCGCCTCGCCAAACGGCCCGACCTTTGGGTCCTTGCCCGGTGTAATGTCCGGCCGCGCCGTCGGCGTATTCCGCCAGCCCATCACCTCATCCCAGATGCTCGCCCACCCCTTTCTCAGCGACCGCACCAGCGATGGCTCGCCCAGGTCCTGAGCCAGCCATGTCACGCATCCCGCCCCCACCCGCCACCTCGCCAGGTAGGGTGATTCCACCGCCGCCTTGCCTTGGGCATCCCCTTCCCACGCCTTCGTCCGCAGCACCAGCGCCTCCGGCTTGGCTACCGCGACCGCCACCCGCCGAATCGCCGCGGCCCCTTCTGGGATCCCCCCCTGCCAATCCAGCTTGCCCATCGTCGGCAGCGGCTCCAGCGAATTGCTCTCCCGATACTCGCTCACCTTCACCGGCAGCAGGGCCTCAAACCCCCTGGTCTGCACCATCTCCTGCCCCTGACACACGACCAGCATCCCCCCTTGCCGCACATACTGTTCCAGCGCCCGATACCTGGGCTCCTCGGTCGGCTTCTTCGGGTCGGGCGCTGTCGATCCCAACCACAGAATGCTGTCGACCATCTCATAGCCCCGCACATCTTCTGGCAGATCCCGCGGCCGCAGGACAATGAACATCGGCGCATCGCTCAGCCCATCGACATTCTCATACTCCTGCCTCGCTGGCAGGCTCACCCCATCGCTCACGCACAAAACCACCCGCACTCCCCTCACTTCCTTCGGCGCCGCGGGAGGCAGAACATCCACTCGCTTGATCCCCTGCTGAGTGATCGGCAAGCTGGCAATCGTCTTGCCGCTCATATTGGTCAGTAAAACCTTCAGTTCCTGATCGAGCACCTTCGGGCTGCCCCCCACCGCCGCATCATGAAGTCCCCCATTGGTCGGCTGTGGCCGGAAATACATCCAGAACCGCTGCTCCGCCTGTCGTCCGGCCGCATCCGGCGTCAGCGTCACCGTCCGCGTCACCAGCACCCGGTCATGGTCGCAGTCCTCCTGCACCACCCGAATCTGCAGTTCAACCGCCGAATCCCCCGTCGCCCGCAACACCACGCTCATGGGCACCCAGCATTCCGGCCGGTAGTATCCCTGAAACCCAACACTCTCTACCGAGCCCTCGGCCTGTGCCCAGAGGACCGACGCCATGGACAGAATCAATAACCCCGCCCACCAATTTCGCATTGCCATTCCAATGTACGCCAAAGCCATTCCGAAGCAAGCTTTCGTGTTTCACTTCCAAACATTCCCGGCCGTTATAACGCCATCGCCGGGTTGGAGTTACAGCTATGCCGGAGCCCCCGCATACGTATTTCATATCCGCACTCCTGCCTCTCCTTCCACGAGTGGGGCCAGGGACGAGGGTGCCGTCTCCACGCTTGCCCTTTGCCCATCGGCCATCCCTCCCGTTACCATCGCATACTATGCCACGTTCCATCTTCATCCTTGGCGACAGCATCTCCATCCAGTACGGCCCGTTCCTCCAGCAAGCCCTCGAGGGCTTCGCCGATGTCAGCCGCAAGTCCGGACTGGAAGAAGCCCTGCAGGATCTCAATCGCGCCCAAGGCGCCAACGGCGGCGACTCCCGCGATTGCCGACAGTATCTTCAAGAGATGCTCCGTGCCCGCGCTCTTCACCCTGACCTGTTCCTACTCAATTGCGGCCTGCACGATATCAAGTGCAAGACCGGTGCCCGCCAGACCCAGGTGCCGCCGGATGCATACAGAGCCAACCTGCAGGCCATCCTCCAACTGCTCAGCGATGCCGCCATCCCCCTCGTCTGGATCCGCACCACACCCGTGGACGAAGCCAAGCACAACGTGGCCGCCAACGACATCTGGCGCTGGTCCGCGGATGTCGATCGCTACAACGCCATCGCCGACGAAGTAATGCGTAAAGCCCACATCGCCATCATCGACCTGCACGGCTACACGTCAGGACTGGGTCAGGAACTCACCTCCGATGGCCGCCATTTCCCCGAATCTATCCAGCGCCTGCAAGCCGCATTCCTCGCCGGCTGGGTTCAATGCTACCTCGCCCACTAAGTCAGAACGCCATCCGCCGCCATCCCCTGCCCTCCGCCGATCGCGCCGGCAATCCCAGAATCTCCCGGCCGAGATCCACATAATACTGGTAGTTCTCCAACGGCGTCCCATTTGGAATGCGATGATCCAGCCCAAACACGATTCCACCAGCTTCCCGCATCATCGGCTGCATCTTATATTCCAACTCCCGTCGAATCGCCGCTTTGTCCTGCCGCAGCACATGCTTATCCATCCCGCCGGCCATCGCCAGTCGCCGCCCATACGCCTTCCGCAATGCCACGATATCCATCCCCGCCGCCGGCTCCATCGGATAGATACAGGTCAGTCCGCAATCCAGCAGATCCGGGATCACGCTATTGACGTTGCCGTCCGTATCCAATTGGAATATCCGGGCCCCGCGCGATCGCAGCATGTCCCAGGCGGCGCGGTAGTGCGGCTTGAAGTACTGCTGGATCTGCGCTGGCCCCACCAGCGGCCCGGATTTGCCCGCGAAATCCTCATGCACGGAAAGCTGGTCTATCCGCAGTTTGTCGCCGATCGGCTCCAGCACTTTCATCGCCGTGTCGGTCAGAGTGGCGAGGATATCCTGCATCAGCTCCGGCTGATCGTAATACGCCATGCAGGCGACCTCTTCGCCCATCAGTTCTCGCGGTATGTTGAACGCCCCAGGGATTCCGCCAACCACCAGATGTCCCTGTGCCTGCAGTGCCGCAGCTCGTGCCACCGCATTCCAATCGATCCGATCCGGAGTGAACTGGAACATCGGCTTGAGCTTCAGCCAGTCGTCCATATTCCGGACGGGAAAGTCCAGTGGCAGCGGAATCGTCGCCGCCTTCTTAAAGAGCTTTGCCGTGCGTCCCAGGTAATCCCGTTCAATGCGATATTCGTCGGTCTCCTCCAGAACGATCGTGGCGTATCCTCGCGGGCCGCAATAGCCGCCGCATTCAGTGATCGGCACGTAATCCCAATCAAAGGCGACCATCTCCACTTCATCCTGAGTCGCCCCCTGCTCCCGCCACTGCTCTTCCAGTCCCACCAGCGGCCCAAAGAGCTCCACAAACATCGGCCGCTCAAACCCCTTAAAGGTCATCAGATCCAGATATGCCTCGCGCGTCCATCTCATATCTCTTGCGCTTCCTTCCCACTCGACCTCTCTCCTCCACAGCTCACTTGATGCAATACAGATTCTCTTTGCCGCGGATGAACATCCGGCCATCCATCACCGCCGGCGATGCACTGACTTTCTCGCCCAGCGGAAACGCCCCCAACTCCTTGAATTCCGCGCCCAAACCAAACACATGCGTCACCCCGTCATCACTCGTCAGGTATACCCTATCGCCCACCAGCACGGGCGAAGCGTGAACCGTCCCGCCCACATCGTGCGTCCATACTTCTTTACCCGTCACTGCATCCAGGCACGTCAGCGTGCCCCCGCCATGTGTCAACAGCAGCCGTTTCCCATCCGTCAGCGGGCTGACGATGTCAGGCAGCAGCGGCTCCTTGTTCGTCCAGAGCACATGCGTTGCCGTCACATCGCCCTTGCCATCGGCGCGAATCGCGGCCGCCACCGCGCGATCATTGGCAACATACAGCACACCATCGCGGAAGACCGGACTGGCTGCGACATCGCCTTCAAGCAGTTTCGCCTTCCAGATCTCCTTGCCGCTGGTCGCATCATACGCGATCACCCACGGGTTCCCCGTCGTGTAGATGCGCCCACCTGCAACAATGGGCGATGACCAGCTATTCTCCACCGGCCGCGGCGTCTTCCACACCTGGCGGCCCGTCGCCCCATCGAAGCAAAGCAATGCCGACTTGCCCGAATCCGGATCGCTGGTCTGATCAAACTGAACGATCACATTCCCCTTGTCCATCGCCAGCGATGCCGCATACCCATAGGTGCTTTCCGAAACTCCTAAGTTCTTGTTCCACAGCCGTTTGCCACTGTAGTCGAAAGCCGCAAGATCCCCGGTGGCGAACATCGCATACACTCGCACGCCATCGGTCACCGGCGTCGCCGCGGCATGACCGGTATCTTCGAACACGTTAGGATTCTGTAGTGTTCCACGTGGAACACTGCCGCGCCATTTCAACTGTCCCGAAGCGTCATCAAACGCGAACACTTCCTGGCTGGTTCCATCCGATCCGGCAAGAAATACCAGACCACCGAAAACTACCGGCGAACCATGCCCAGGCAGCGGCACCGAGCTCTTCCAGGCAATCCCCTTGCCCGCTGCTCCATCCCACGCTTGCGGCATCGACCCGGCCGCCACCACACCGTCACCTGGAAACCCACGGAAACTCGGCCAGCCCTTGGCAAGTAGCTCCGGCCCCGCCGGCGGCAGCACCGGACCGGCCTCTTTCACCTCCGGCAATTCCGGCCGGGAGAGCACAGCCCACGCACCCGCGCTGCCGACGATGACCGCAGCACTCACCGCAACGCCCAGCCGTGCCAGTTTCTTTTCCTGCCAGGTGTCCGGGCGCTCGCCGGTCAGCTTTGGCGGCTCTGCCGCCAGCGTCGAATAGCTCTTGAGCGCCAGAGCCAGCGCCGCCCCGGCCGCCACCAGCAGCCATGCCCCGCGCTTCACCTGTTTCTGGCTGGCGAAGTACGTGGCCCGCAGTTTCTGATCGGTCTGGCGGATGCGCTCTTTCAACGCCTCGTCGTTCGACCGATCAACCAGTTCCTGTTTCATCGCCGCAATCTGCGGTGAATTCAACGGCGTCTGCCGGCGTTCTTCTGCGATCGTCAGCACCAGCATGGTGACCATGAACAGGCACACCGCCGCCGCCACCATCGCAGTTCCCCCCGCCGCCTGCCGCCATGCCACCTGCTGTGTCTTGGCCTGTGCCAGATGTATTGTCATGGCTTTCCCATCGCCTCGACGACCGGCAGTTCCGAAATCAGGCCGCGCCGCTTGAGTTCCACAGGACAGGACATGAAACAGCGGGCACAGGCAATGCACGTGCCGGGGTCCGCCGTATAGTCCGGGTTCCGCCGGCGAATACTATAGGCAATCAGCTTGCCGCCGATCGCCAACCCCATCCACACGCCAACCAGCGCCCCGCCGATCCGGAATCGGCGCACAAGCATCGGCAGCTGCGCGTACAGTTCCTCGGCCGTCCCACCAGTGTCGCGAAAGGCTTTCACTTCATCCGGCACTGGCATGACCGCATGCGCATCCTGCTGCATCACCGCTTGGGCAAGTTGCACATCGCGATGCGCCAGCGCCAGCGTAGGGCCCGCTAGGTAGCCAACACCCGCCATCGCGACGATGATCAACGGCGACACCGCAAGAACGCTAATAAGGCCCCGTTTGCCCGCCGAGACAGGCAGTGGTTTGTCTTGAGTCGTCGGCAGCCGGATGGCACCAAATGGGCAGCTCTTCTCACAGAGGCGGCAGTTGATGCATTCGGCAGGCGTGATCGTCACCTGCTTCCGCGAAAGCCGTGACAGCAGGCGGAGAATGACGCCATATGGGCAGAGAAACCGGCAGTAAGGCCGGCCGATAACAACGCCAAGAGCAAGCAGGACCCCGCCAAGAAAGAACATGTGGCTGGGTCCGTTCAGACGAAACATCGGAACAAACGGGTCATACTGGCAAATGATGTACGGTCCGCCGGCCGCCGCGTACATGCACGCCAGGCCAAGATACAAGTATGCCAGCAGCCCCAGGCTCTCCTCCAGCCACCGGGGAACATGCAGGCCCTTCCAGGACACCAGGTCCTGAAATGCGCCTAAGGGGCAAACGCTCGAACAGAACACTCGGCCGTACAACAGCACAAACAGCAGCGGCAGTGCAAAGAACACCGCCACCACCCAAGGCAGCGCCCCCCCGGTGGCAATCGCCTCAGTCACGTTCTGGATTGAACCAATAGGGCAAACGCATCCTTTGCGAAAGAAGCCGAACCAGGCAACCGCGAAGATCGTCAGCAGCATCACTTCCCGGCGCGAGCGACGGTAGAACACCAGCCAGACCGCCGTCGCCAATGCCGCCAGAAGCAGGCCGCTATCGACGTAATCCCACCAAGGGGCCGACCTTGCCGGAAACTGGTCCTGTGGGATCTGATATGTGGTCCGAAACTCTGGCGGCGGGAATCGGTCTTCGCCCTTCGCCGTGGAACTAAACCACAGATGAACACAGATGAACACGGATGAAGTCAGGATGCCAAGCATCCTGCGCCCGCAGGCATTCCCTCTGTGTTGGTCTATGTTCATCTGTAGTTTCACGTCAGCTTGTTCGCGTTTTGGATTTAAGGAGGTAGGGAGTAGCGATGGGCACTTTGCGAACCGCTCGGCTGGGGCAATTGATCGCAATCGAACACTGATTGCACTTTACGCAGATGTTCTGGTCGATCTGCAGAAACAGCGATCCATTGCCGAACTGCGTGCAGCCCTTGACGCACTTGCTGCAACCAATGCATTTGTCGCGATCGATCTTGTATTGGAAATAAGGGTCTTCAACGTACGTGCGGACGATCGCGCCAGTCGGGCAAAGCTGGTTCTCCGCCGCCGTGTTGAGCTGGTTGGGTTGCGGCTCAAAGAACCCTGTGCACAAATCACAATAGCCGCACACGGCAAATGCGTGGAAGCAGCGAGAAGCCGACTGCTTCAGGACGCAGGTGGTGGCGCACTTGCCGCATTGGATGCACTTATACGGATCGATCTGCCAGGCGGCCGGCTGAGCGGCGCGCCAGCTCAGCGCCTTGTCGTCCGCGCAATCGCCGGCTTGCGGGCACTGGTCGCAGGGGCGTTTGCCATCGCACGTGCTCTTGCGCGTAACGAGATAGCCCGCGCCGCCAGAAACGGCAGCAAACGCGGCCGCGCATACAGAGGTTCTTAAGAACTCTCGCCGGTTCATTGTTCCAACGCTCTACTTCAGATTCAGGCACACCATTGCCTGCTTATTCCGGACAATCACCTTGCCATCGGCGATGATCGGCGCGGTCCAGCTTTGGCCGCCCAAGGGGGTCATCTGGCTCAATTCCTTGTACGCATCAGGGGTTGCCTGCACGAGCACCAGGCGGCCGTCTGCGCCGCTCATGACATACAACACCCCATCGGCCGCCACCAGACCGCCCTTTTCAAACTTCGCCTTCTGCCGCCAGATATCGCTGCCAGTCTTGGGATCGAGGCAGACCAGATCACCATTGTCGGTAGTACTGTAGATCCGTCCATCAATCAACACCGGACTGGAAAAGTGAAGTTGGATCGCCTTGTTCTTCCAGACCTCTTTGGCACCTTCGGGCGCGATCTCAAGCAACGCGCAGCCCACCTCATAGCCCGATGAGATAAACACGGTATCGCCCATCACGATCGGGGCAGCCGTATTGACGTCGTAGCTCGTCTTCCATGGGAAGCTCCAGAGCTTCTTCCCGCTATCTGCCGCATAGCCATTTACCGAAGTCGCAGAGAAGACCACGTACTGCTTCACACCATTGATGGTTGCCACGACGGGTGTGGAATACCCGGGCTGATCCGTCCCCGATTTCCAGATCAGCGCGCCCGTCTTGCGGTTCACCGCCACCACCGAAGATCCCTGGCCACCAGGAACAAGGATCACGTTCTCCCCATCCACGATCGGCGAACAGGCAAAAGCCCACGCGGGCGAGCGGCCGCCAAAGTCAGCCATCTTCTTCTGCCAGATGACCTTGCCATCAGCCTCCGCAAGACAGTTGATGACGCCCTTCATCGAGACCGTATACACCATGCCATCGTTGATGCAGGGCGTGGCGCGGTTGAAACCATAGTTGGCTCCCCCCGACTCCTCATACGCGTAGCGCCATGCTTCTTTGCCGCTGGCGATATCCAATGCACGGACGATGTCCTGATTCTGGTCGTGGTCCACAACAAAGACCTTGCCATGCGCAACGGCCGGCCCGCTGAAACCATCATCACCCAGCGTCACTTTCCAGAGCTGCTCCGGCTTCTTCTGCGCCCAATTCGTATTCAGCCCGCTCTCGGGGGAAATGCCATTGGCATTTGGCCCTCGGAACTGCGGCCAGTCGGCCGCCCCCGCCAATGCCGCCGAAATCAACACCGCGCCCGTCAATACTGCCAGCTTCTTCACAAAACACTCCTCTGATCTCAGATCCTTAATTGCAGGACATCCAACGTATGGGGAGGTTAGCGTAGGCGACGGATTGTCTCAACTCCGTGGCATTCGCCTTGCTCAAATGCCTGACCTCGCTGCCCTGCTGGATTGACATTGCGGCATTGCCAACACCTGAGCTATCCTCGCGGACATGAGCAAGAGCATCCCGGTCATTGTCGGAATTGGCGAAGTACTATGGGATATCTTCCCCGGCGGCAGGCAACTCGGTGGAGCCCCTGCCAATTTCGCCTACCACGCACATGCCCAGGGGGCCGAAGGGTTTATCGTCAGCGCTGTCGGCGATGATGATCTGGGCCGCGAAATCGTGGAGCGTCTGCAGTACCTTGGACTGGATACACGGTTCCTGCAGACAGCACGGAATCGGCCGACCGGGACAGTAAGCGTCGAGGTCGACTTATCCGGCAAACCGAAGTATGTCATCCACGACAACGTGGCATGGGATCACATCACCTGGGATGAAACGCTCACCGAATTGGCGCTTGCGGCCGACGCCGTCTGCCTGGGAACACTGGCACAGCGGTCGTTTATCTCCCGAAGCACAATCCTGGCGTTCGTGCAGCACACCCGACCGGAATGCCTGCGCATCTTCGATCTGAACCTGCGCCAGCACTTCTACCAGCGCGATCTGATTGATACGACGCTGCAGGTATGCAACCTGCTGAAGATGAATGATGATGAATGGCCGATGCTGGCGAAGATGCTGGAGCTGGATCCATCCATTCCCGAAGGCATCATCGACTTGACGAAGCGCTATGAGCTGCGGTTGGTAGCACTGACGCAAGGGGCGCAGGGAAGCTTGCTGGTAACGACCGATGGCCTTGATCCGCAACCGGGGCGCAACGTGCAGGTGGTCGATACGGTTGGCGCCGGCGATGCATTCACCGCGAGCCTGGCGATTGGACTATTGCGTGGCCAAGCTTTGCCACAGGTGCATTCGCGCGCGGCACAGATCGCCGCGTATGTATGCACCCAGTCCGGCGGAACACCACCGATTCCGAAGGAACTGCTGGCATGACCCTCGGCGGCCCGCCGAGCCGCTGTTACACTTCGGCCAATACCTGTCGCGCCCATTGCACAAACGCCGGGAATATATGTTCCGGCTCCGCCAGTTCCGGGTGCCAGCGTTTTTCATGCTCGAACGTGAGGTAACCGTCGTATCCGGCTTTGCGCAGCAGTTGCACAGCGCGGCGAAGCTGGATATCGCCCGTCCCCGGCGTAACGTAGCGCCAGCCATCGAGCGACGCCTGCGCATGATCGGGCTCGTGCCGGCAGTCCTTCAAATGCGTGTTGCGCACCTTCGAGCCAATCTTTGAGAACGCCATATCCACCGACTCGCCGGCAAACCGAGGCGAATGCGCAATGTCCCAGACCAGTCCGACATTGGGCGCGCAGATAGCATTGAGCAGCATCAGGCAATCATGGGAAGCGATCCAGTTGTCGTGCGTCTCAAGCAACCACTGCACATCGGACGCCCCGGGCAAAGCGAGGATGCGATGCATGCACTCCCGGGCAATCTTCACAGCACCCTCGCGGCCATGGCGATCAATGCTGCCCCCGCCATACACGCGCACAAACTGGCTGCCCAACGCCTTGAGGGCCGGGATGGTTCTCTGTGCTTCCTCGACGTTTGCCGTGCATTGATCCGGATCGCACAGACGAATGCTGGAGCTGATCCCGCTGACCGCCAGACCCGCGTCGCGGAACATCCGCGCTGTCGCATCAACCTGGGTGCTGAATTCGCGCAGCAAAGTTACATCGAGTTTCTCGCCGAGTCCGCGAAAATCCACTGCATCAAAACCGTATTCTTTCGCTCTGGCCAAAATGGTCGGCAGACCCCATTTAGGGCATCCCAGAGTCGTGAATGACAGTTTCATACCGTTTCTATACATCTTCCTTGGCAAAACTGGCAACCCCCGTTGTCAGCGGAGATCACCACAGATTACCCAGCTTAACACAGAGCATCGGTCGGCCGCCTAGTCAGACTCAGCTTATGAAAGTCCGAAGAGCCGGCGGGCATTCTCGGCCATCTGCGTTTCCAACTCGCTCAGGCTCACCCCGCGCTCCTGCGCGATCAGGGCATAGGTGTGCTTGATAAGGGCCGGCTCGTTGTTCTTCTGCCGCCGCAGCGGCTCGGGAGCCAGATACGGCGCATCGGTCTCGATCAGCAGACGGTTCGCAGGAACCATCCGCGCGATTTCGCGAAGGTATCCCGCGTTCTTGAAAGTGACAATGCCGGTTATCCCAACGTAGTAACCGGCATCCAGAATGCGATGGGCCTCCGCCATCGTCCCGGTAAAGCAGTGATAAACGCCCCTGAAACCGCCCTGCTCGCGGAGAATGTCCAGGCAGATGCTATTGGCTTCGCGGCAATGGAGCACCAGAGGTTTATCTGCCGCCCGGGCAGCATCAAGCTGACGATGGAAGACTCGCTGCTGCGCCTCGCGCGGTGAGAAGTCGTAGTGGTAGTCCAGGCCCATTTCCCCCGCCGCGCACACCAGCGGATCAGCAAACATCGCCACCACCTGGGCAAGTTCGTCTTCATTTGTCTCTCCGGCATGGTGAGGATGGATCCCGACCGCGCAGTGAATCTGAGGATAGCGCCGGGCCAGGTCACGACAGGTGATACAGTCGCCTAGCCGCGTCCCGATCGTGATCATGCTTGTGACGCCGGCGGCCATCGCGCGCTGCAACACCGCGTCGATCTGGTCGAACAGTGGCGCGTACGACAGGTGGCAATGCGTATCAATCATTAGGCAGAATTGATACCGGCGGATGCGAACCCGCACAAGCGGCCACCGACATCAAGCGCATCCGAATCGTGTGCTCGCCCAAAAAGAGGGAGGTGCTGCCGACGAGGGCGTCCGGCAGCACCTTTTCGCCGCGGAGGCGGAGGTTCGTATCGTGCTTTTCGGTATTAGAGCAGTGTAGGATCCGCGCTCCCAAACATGTCAGGAACGGTGTCCGTGCCAAGCAACTCATCGGAGAACGGCGTAGCGGCAAGCTGATTCACCGTGGCCCGCGGATCAAACTGCACTGCAGGCGCAAGCTGCAGAGAATCGCTGCCGCTCCCGCTGAGCATTGAACTGCCTTGACGTGTCCCTACAAAGGCAAATACCTGGCTGAACATATCGTAGGAATCAGGGTAAACGCCTTCCGGGCTGACCATCCGCACCTGCGCCGACACGGTGACTCGATTCGTATCCGAATACGCGGGCAGAATGCGAACAGTACTCTCACCGGTCGTTCCACTGCCAATGGGGGTGTGGTCAACCCCGAAGTCAGAAAGACTGACCGATTCCCGCAAAGTGGTGCCATTGTAGAAGCTCACCAACGTACTTCGCCATAACATCTCGGTCTCATTCTGCACCGCGGCCCGCAGAGTGATCTGCTTGATGCTCGGAACTGTACCAACACCAAACTTCAACTGCGAGCCGGCGTTGCCGGTCACCCAAGTCAGCCCATTCGCACCTGCCTGGAAAGTGTAGCACGCAGCAAGCCAGCCGCTGTCAACCCCGTTACTCTCGTCCCCATCCCCATCCCATGTCACATTTTCCGTCACTTTGCTGTTAGCCGACCCAGCATCCAGTTCAGGAGCCCCCCAGCCTTGTCCATCGCTGCCATATTGCAGATCGGCTACATAGTTGTAGCCCGTGATCGACGAAATCGTATTAGCAGCAGCGTAGTACACGAGGGCCATAGCTATCTCCATCTGCTCGGAGCCGTGAGCCTGAAACCTGCCTGGACGATCCTGAGCCCGCCGCTCGGACCTGCCAGCATCTATATCTACTAACGCAAGTGAATGCGAAGCCTCACGCGGCTAGGGCAAGAACCAGACGGGCATCAGCGAGTTTCATCACACACCATTCGAAGCCCGGCATCTTCAAAGCGATTCTCGGGCTGCCCTGCAGATCGTGACGCCGACCGGCACTGCTGCGCAGGTGACATGAAACTTCCCCCGCGCAGATTGTAGAAATCTACTTCCCCCTCGGCAGTGGACACACTTACACCCGATGTCTGAAATGGTTTAGAAAGGTCACGACACCATTCGTTGACCCCCCCGTGCATATCGTACAAGCCCCAGATGTTGGGCGTGAGGCTTGCCACCGGATGAGGCAATTGATTGCTGTTGCCTCGATACCATCCCATCGTGTCAAGCGTTCCGGGCCAGGCATACGCCCTTGAGTTGGCACTGGCCCGGCACGCATATTCCCACTCCTCCCCAGTCGGCAATCGGTACGTCACATGTTCACGATTCGACAACTCCCGGCAGAACGCCAGTGCATTCTCAAGAGTGACACCGTGAACTGGGATATTATCTCCCTGCACGAGTTGGCCCGGCGGCAATGAGCCCATCACCAGGCGGTACTCTCGTTGCGTAACTTCCGTAACACCGATCAGGAACGGGTGGTCGATGGTAACCCGGTGGAGGGGCTCGTTGGAGTCATGGCCCGCTTCCGTTGCGGGGCTGCCCATCATGAAACTGCCCGGCGGAACACTCGCCAGACGCATGCCGATGGAGTTGGAAATCCGCGGCAGCGTCAGATCCTGGCGAGAATCAGGTGGGCACTGCTGCCACGCAATCACCCCAGCAATCGCGATCGTCACCACCGCGACGAAAGCCGCGCCCGCCCAGTTGCGCCAGAGGCGCGCCCGCGAGGGAAGCGTGGCGCGATCAAGTGTCCGGCCGGCCAGATAGTTCTCGAGGTCGTCGCCCAGTTCGGCTGCGGAGGCGTAGCGGCGGTCGGGCGCCTTGGCCAGTGCACGCAGCACAATCGCGTCCAGACCCGAACGAATCTGGCGCGCGAACGGCCCGCGTACTTGCCCAGGCGGCGCGGGCTCGACGGTCAGAATGTTGTTCAGCACCTCCTGGATCGATCCCGCGATGGAGTACGGGAATACGCCGCACAACGCCTGGTACAGCATCACCCCCAGCGAGTAGACGTCGGAACGTACGTCCATCGGGTGTTCACCGGGCGAAACCTGCTCGGGGCTCGCCCATGGCAGCGAACCGACAATCTGTCCGGCCATGGTCACCGAGCGAGCAGCGGCGATCTCGGAGTCCTCGCCTATTCGCGCCAGCCCGAAGTCCAGGATATGTGGCTCGCCGCGCCGATCGACCAGCACGTTCGTGGGCTTGAGATCGCGGTGGATAATCCCCTTCTGATGCGCTTCGGCGACCGCGCGGCAGATCAACACAAACAGTTCCAGCGCCCGTTTTACATCGGGTTCCGGCTCCGATCGCAGGCCATCCATGTGCTCATCCAGCGGGCACCCCTCGATAAAGGGCATGACCAGGAACATCGAACCGTCTGCCGTGCGTCCCCGGTCCAGGATCGGCACGATATGGGGATGATCCAGGCCCGCCATGATCTGCGCTTCGCGCTCAAAGCGGGCGCGATGCCGTGACCCAGTCAGCGCGCCACCCCAGATCACCTTGATCGCGACCGTCTTGCCTGTGATCTCATGCCGCGCCCGAAACACGGCCCCCTGCCCGCCGGAGCTGGCTTCGGCAATCACCGTGTAGCCGTGGATCGGTTCCGAGGGTAGACGCTGGGGGTCCGGACGCGGATGCCCCGGCAGGCGCGCCGCAAGCGGATCGGAGTCATGCCGGGCCAGCATGGATATTGGGCCGGCCTTCTGGGCAGCCAGGAATGTGCGATGGATGTCGCGCAGTGCGGCAAGCTCATCCTGAAGTTCCGGCCGCATATTCGGCCACTGCGCCAGAACCACGCTATCGGGCAGGTTCTCTCCCTGGGCCCGGCGGGAAACCACATCCGCGACCACTTTCGCCAGTTCCTTTTGCCGCGCAGCATCGCCGTTGGAAGAAGCCCCCGCCGCCCGGGCGTTCTTCGGCAATGATCCATGACTCATCGTCTGCCGGTTCACCGTTAATCGCCCTTCGGGTCACAAGTATGCTGAAAATGACCTCATCTCAAGCCGCAGAGCCTTGAGCCCACGGTTGCACAGCATGAGAACCGAACCGCTGCTGCGGTTCATTCGCGCTGCAATATCGTTCACGGCCATGCCCTCAAGGTAACGGCAGCGCAGCGCCTCACGATAATCGGCTGGCAAACGGTTCATGCACCGCTGCACCGCGGCAAGAAGTTCGTGAGCCGCCGCGGATCGACTGGGCGTTCGCTCATACACCGAGAGATCCTGCAATAACTTCACAACCGCTTCATCCGTATCGCCTGCGGCAAGGTCTTCGGAGCGTCCGCCGCCGCGCTTGGCGGAGTTGTTCAGGCGGACCAGATCGATCAGGCGGTTTCGGGCAATCCGCAACATCCATCGCAATGCCATTCCCGGCTCAGACGCCTTGAATGACGCCATGTTGCGAAACACCTCAAAGTAGACATCCTGCAGGATGTCCTGTGGCTCAATCGTGCGGCGAAGGTCCTCTGGAATCTTTCGCGAGATATACCGCATCAGGTCGCCACGAGCCTGCAACAGCAGCAGTTGCAGCGCCGCCCCATCGCCACTGGAAGCCCGCCGGATAAGTTGCAGTTGGGGGTCCTCTTGGCTCATCGTGCACTCATGCCATCATCGCATATTGGGGTCCATCGGCGACCACATGCTGTCCAGCGTACTTTGCCCCGTATTCATGTCCACCAGGTCGCTTTGGTACCTCACCTCAACGTGACCATCCGCATATCCAATATTCACGCATCCGCGGCCTTTGGGCACGCCACCGCCTCGGATTGCATGTCGCGCGTATGGCAGCTCACAGTTCTGAGGACCCCACTGACCCATGGACACAGGTGGCGCGATGCCTCCACCCCCACCGAAACGCTTTCCTGCCGTGGTGCCGAGCTGTCCGATCAGTCTTGCTCCGGTATACCATCCCAACGGATCGTTGACGTTAGTAAATTGTTCTGTGACAAGGATCATCCTGTCTGCATTCCGAACCGATGTATTCCAGAAGACACCGCCCTTTGGCATTGATGCTCTGCCGCCAAAACTGCTGGCCCAGAAGTTCATCGAGTAGGAACGCTGAGCCTGAACATCTTCCGAACACACCAGTACACCACCACCCAGACCACGGGCGGGGTTAGGAACCGGCGTCACAAGCCATGCTCCCAGAACTCCTTCGCCATACCAGTAACAGTCTGCCGTCGCGCCGGCATTGATCGGAAAGCAGCCCCCGTTCTCACCGGCATAACCCTGTAGCGCCAAACAGATTTGCCGCACGTTGCTTGCACATTGGATGCGGTTGGCCATCCGGCGAGCCGCCGACACCGCCGGCAGAAGAATGGAAATCAGGACCGAGATGATTCCGATCACCACCAGCAGTTCCACCAGGGTGAACCCCCGGCACCGTGTCACACCTGTCTGAATGAAAGGGTATATGCTTCTAGACATGCCCGCTCCACCTTACACAATTGTGGTCTGCCTCTCACACCGCTGGCTTCACGTAGTTCTCCCTGAAGTTGAGTCCATAGCGCCTGATTCATAGATTCTGACGCATCAGAAGCGCCATCGCAAGAGCCAGATGACTCAATTCTTAAAGATTCCCATCTTTCCGCGTGAGCTTCGCTGCCCGTTTTCGTTACACCTATTAGGAGTATTGTTTTCATAGCCACCCAGAGAAAGCCGGATCGTTGACTCGGTGGTCTGTACGGGAAGTGTTTGTAAATATCGTTCAGACGAGCCAGAGCATCGCTCCGCGTCGGCATCATGCGACCTTGGGTGGCTGTAGGGGGCCACCCAAGGCGTTTTCTTTCCGCCTTGCGCTCTTCCCTTTATAACGATCCCGTCCCGATAGCCGACGTCGGCATCTCATGCCAGCTCAGATAGCCCGCAGTGCTGTTATCCGCGCGGCGTTATTCCGCTTCGAATGCATTGGTGATGTGCTCGACCTCGGCTTCCCCCTGCTCGGGCCAGACGATCGAGATGACATCAAAGCGGCATGATGGCTTGCTGTCCTTGTAGTGCGCGAGATAGACGCGAGCCGCCCGAGTCAACGCCTTCCTCTTCCTCTGGTTGACCTGCTGATAGGGCTTGAACACATCCCCCGAGCGGCGGGTCTTCACTTCGACGAACACCAGCAGCTCCCCTTTCCGCGCAACGATATCGATCTCCCCACCAGCCGCCTCAAAGTTGCACATCAGGATCTTGTAGCCCTGTCGCCGCAAGTGGCGTGCGGCAACGACTTCGCCCCGATTACCCAGCGCCTTGCGCGGAGTCATCGGGGCGATCAATGTACTGAGCCATCGCATCATGCCTCACCAGAGTGTAAGGCCAGAAGCGTGGCGTGCAATGTTTACTTGGCTGCTTCCACCGGCGTATCGGATGGAACCTCGATCTTCTTGGCCTTCTTTTCCGACAGGCGGGTCGCCTTGCCGACGCGGTCGCGCAGATAAAAGAGCTTCGCCCGGCGCGTCTGCCCCGACCGCTTGACCGTAATGCTCGCGATGAAAGGCGAGTGGGTCGGGAAGATACGCTCAACACCTTCATTGTTGACGATGCGGCGAACCGTGAAGGTCTGGTTGATCCCCGAGCTCTTCACCATGATGACCGTACCGGAGAATACCTGGATGCGCTCCTTGTCACCCTCGACGATTCGGGTCGCCACATCCACGGTGTCGCCGACCTTGAACGCCGGGACTTCCTTCTTCATGTACTCTTGCTCAATCTCTTTGACGATTCCGTATGACATGGCTCGCTCCGTTCGTTATTCTCAATCGCAAATCTCAAATCCTGAATCTCAGATCTCAAATCTCGCAAGCGGCTTTCACCGCTTCTTCTTCTTCGGCTCAAGTGCATCCGGATTCCGCTGCAGGTACTCCTGCCACAAATCCGGCCGGCGCTCCCGGGTTCGCAGCATTCGCTGCTCGTGCCGCCATTGGGCAATCTTTCTATGATCACCCGACAGCAGCACCTCCGGCACCACCATCTGACCAAACTCTCGCGGCCGGGTGTACTGGGGATACTCCAGCAGCCCATCGGCGAATGTCTCGTCAGCAGCGCCATCTTCAGCGCCCAACGCTCCAGGCAGCAACCGGACGATCGTGTCAACCACAACCATCGCAGCCAGTTCACCACCTGACAGCACATAATCGCCGATGGACAATTCCATCGGCTTCAGGCCATCGATGATTCGTTCATCGAAGCCTTCATAGTGGCCGGCAATCATCAGGATCCGCTTCTCGGCGGCCAACTCCTGGGCCAAAGCCTGCGTCAGGGGCTTTCCCTGAGGCGAGAGAATGATCCGTCTTGCCGGCCGATCATCCTCAGCTTCAACCTTCGCAACGGCGTCGAACAGAACCTGGCACATCATCACCATGCCCGGTCCGCCGCCGAATGGCTTGTCATCCACGGACTTATGATTGTCCGTCGCGAAATCTCGAATGTTCGTCAGGTGATAGCTGACCAGTCCCTTTTCGGCCGCCCTCTTGGGGATGCTGGTGCCCAGAACGGGCGTAAACATCTCCGGGAAGAGGGTCAGGATGTCGATCCGCAGCGCCATGTTCTTTCGAGAGTCCGCTCTCATGTGCGCCGCCTGCCGCCACCTGCCGCGGCCGGATCAACCTCTTCAGGCCCATCAGGCCTTGGGGGCTTCCTTCTTCTCTTCCACCTTCGGCTTGGGCTTGCCTGGATGGGGCAGGACCAGTCCCTTGTGATCCAGTCCATTCTTCTTCAGCATGGACGAGACCGTCTCAGAAGGGATCGCTCCGTTATCCAGCCAGTATTTGCAGCGCTCCAGGTTGACCACGAACTTCTTCGTCTGGTCTTTGTTCGCCGGGTCATAAAAACCCAGTTCCTCGATCACGCGGCCATCGCGCGGAGACCGTGAATCCACCGCGTTTACGCGGAAGAAATTCACGTGGCTGCGACCCATGCGCTTCATGCGAAGTTTGACTGCCATGTACCTTTTTCTCCAAGTCTTCCAAATTCAGCGAGTCGCGAAGTATAGCGACCCCACTCTTCATTACAAGCCCGCGGCGGGACGATCCATGCCACAATGGCAGTTTCTCCGGATTAACGACTATAACCCTAACAGAAATAGCGACTGCGTCTATAACGCTATGCTAAATATATAGTTATAAATTCGGCCCAGCATCGTTTCCACGCCTTCCCGGCTTGCCATTGTGGATAACCTGTGGATAACAATTCCGCCAAGATTTCAAGGTGTGCTGATGTATTCGTCAGCGCACCTTGACCGACTACTCCTTCTTCGCCGCTTCAGCAGCCGATACCTCTTCGATGACGGCCGACTCCAGCACCCTGTCGGCCGCCTTGTTCTCCCGCATGCGGGTATACATGGTCTGCAGCGTGCCATCCTTCGCCAGACGTTGCTTGAGCTTCTCAGGACGCTCACCGCTCTGCAAGGCGGCCGCGGCGATCTGGCCATTAAGCTCACCCTCGCTCACGTCCAGGTTCTCCATGGTCGCGATCTTCTCGAGGATAAAGTGCGTCTTCAATTCCGTCGCAGCCTGATCGCCCGCGCCGGCGCGGATGGCCTCGATATTCGCCTCGATCTGATTCAGCGGCACGCCGCGTACATACAGGTCTGATGCCCGGCGCTGAACGACGCGCTGCTCTTCCAGAGCAGAAAGCTTGGTCGGCAGCTCAAACTTCACCTGCTCCAGCAGATACTTCACGACCTGATCGCGCATGTTCTGCTGAACATCGTTCTTGATCCGAATCTCCATCTGCTCCTTCAGAGCCTCGCGCAGTTCGCCCTCATCCTTGAACCCAAGGCTGTCGAGGAATTCCTGGTTCACCTCGGCCAGTTCCAGCTTCTTGATGTCTTTGACTGCTATTTCGATCTCCACTTCCTTGCCGCGGATATTCTCGCTGGGGTGATCCGCCGGAGCTTTGACCGTCAATTTCTTCGATTCACCAGGCTTTACGCCGGCCAACTGCTTGTCGATATCCTCAACGAAGATGCCGGCGATGCGGCCGGGCTGCACCGTAAACTGCGCATCCTCCTGCCTAGCGATCTGCGCTCCGGCAAGAGTAATGGTGAAGTTGGCAACCACGCGGTCCTTGCTCTCCACACCACGGTCTTCAACCGGCACCAATGTCCCCTGCTGCTCGCGGAGGTTGTTCATCGCCTGGCTGATGTGCTCTTCCGTCAATTCAATCTTGGGCTTCTTGATCACGATTCCCTTGAGTTCCGGCAGTTCAAACGTCGGCCGAACCTCGATCTGGAACGTGTAGCTCAACGATCCGGCGGCCGGCAGCACAATATCATCGGGCTTCTCAAATTCCGGCTCACCAACCACTTCAAGTTTGTTCTTCGCGATCACATACCGATAGCTCTCACCAACAAGATTGTCCCTCACGTCCTTGCGAACATCATCGCCATATCGCTTTTCGATCAGCCTTTGCGGAGCTTTGCCTGGCCGGAACCCCGGCAGAGCCGCCTTGAGCCGCAGATCCTTGTAGTTTTCGCTGATCTTGCCGCTGATGCGCTCAGCGGGGATCTCGATGGTCACCTTCTTGGTCGAAGAACCAATCTCTTCGATCTTTGCCGGATAGTCGAACTCCACGCCTGTCTCTGTTTCGGACATGAGATTTCCTCTTGCCACCGACCCATGAGGGGTGTTCCCTGCAAGCTGCCGGTGCTTTGGTGCCTTCTGCTGCAAGCTCTTCCACAAGGGCTTGTCAGAGAGCCCCGTATCCTAGCGGGCAGCTTTCTTTTTGCAAAGACCCTTTCAAGCCGGCCGTCGGCCCTCTACAATCCAGGCATTCATGGCCGATCAGAAGTTAATCCTCAACGTTGATGACGACTGGAAACGCCAGGCGCAGGAAGAAAAGCGCAAGCTGGCCGAGCAGGAAGCCAAACAAAAGCAGGCTGCCGCTCCACCCGCCCCCTCCTCCGCACCCCAGGCACCCGACGCCGAGGCCGCGATCTCCGATGCTGAACTGGAAGCGGCCGGCAACACCCCCTTCGCCTCTCTCGTCCAGTCGCTGCTGACCCAGACGCTGGTCTACTTAGGCAGTATGGGCTCGCGTAACGGCATGCCGATGATGAACCTGGATTCGGCACGCAAGGCCGTGGACATGCTGGGCGCCCTCGACGACAAGTGCAAAGGCAACCTCAACGACCTCGAACAGCGTCTGCTCGACACCGCCCTTTACGAAGCCCGCAACCGCTTCGTCTCCGTCGCCTCGCAGATGCTGGGGCCGTAAGAGACACCGATGCACCGGCCGGTCCGCTCCCATGCCAGACTCACGCCAGCGTTCACTCCGGCCGTGGGCCATAGTGCGGCAACGCATCCCCCAACTCAACGGCCCCGAGATCCGGCCCCTTCCCGGCAAAGCCATCATTGAAATTGGGCAGGACCTGACCGGCATTGACCGCGGCTGAACCTGACGAAAGCCGCATGTCCACCGGCTGGCACTGCCGTTTGGCATCAGTAGGCGGCCTGGCCCCCGATGCGAACGCCGACGCCAGATCGACCAGCACTGCATGCCGGTAGACTGGTGCCTTCGCCCTGGCCTCATCCATCGTCGTGTAACGAACCTGGTTCCAATACAGGAATGTCGGAAACGAACCACCAAAGCCGTCGTAGTCAAAGTCGCAGTCAACCATCGGGGCCCGGCACTCATAGCCATAGTTCCCGGCCGTGCCGATAAACAGGTTGTTGCGATAGACGCTGTTACGCACCTTCTCGCCGCCGGCATAGAGCACCAGCGGCGGACCGGACTTGACCGCCGTGTTGTGGAATATCAATGCGCCCGAGGGGCTGTTGTGCATCTTGAACACTTCCAACTCGACGTTGTAGAGGATATTGCGGAAGATGTAGACCGGCCCACCAAAGATCGGCTGCTCCGAGATGCCTTGGAAGACGTTCGTATAGCGATTCTCGAAGTTGCGCGTGTTGCGCTGCGAGTAGTCCATCTCCGCGCCATCGTCCGTGCACTCGCTGATGTCGTTGTTATGGATATCAATCGCAGCGCAGTTGGGCGACGGGAATGTGTCGATGCCGTCGGCAAACCCCCGCACGCGGTTGTAGCAGACCACGTGGCCCTGTCCGCTGATCTGCACTCCGCGCGGGTTTTCAATTCCCTTGGTCCGCGGCCAGGTACATGGACCTTCCATCAGGTTATCGGAAATGAAGTAGTCCACCACATCGCCCCTCGTATCGCGGGTCGCGGTGAACCCGTAGTCAGTCTTGTAAAGGTGACAGCGACGGACCACGATGCGAGCGGAATCGTGAGCGACGATAGCCCAGTTGGCGTTGCGAACCGACAACCGTTCAAACCATACATCATGAACATCAGAGGCCGAGATCCCGCGCTCCGGCCGCTGTGCCGCCCCGCCCTGCGCGTCGATCACCGCTTCGCCATCGCCCGCACCCGACCAGACAATGGGCTTAGACGGCTCACCCGACTTGGAGATGGTGAACTCCCCTTCATAGACGCCCTTGTGCAGCAGGAACATATCGCCCGGTTTGGCGGCCGCTTGTGCCGCCGCAACGCCCTTGAACGGATCGGCCGATGTCCCGGTGCCGCCGCCCGATCCCGGAACAACGTGGAACCGAGGAGCCTCCTTGGCGATGGCCGGTTCAGCGCGCGTCCTCGCCGACAGCACCTTCTGAATCGACCCGCCATCGGGGTCCAGGAGCGTCAGCCTCATCTCATACACCGTATCCGGGTCAAGCATGACCACGCTGCCCGCGAAGAGCCAGCCGTCGGCCGGCACCCTCAGCGCGCTGCCGTACTGCTCAGCCACATGCGCGCCCTTCTCAACGCGGAATAGCGGCATGGCCTTGCGCCATTGGTCCTGGCCGCCCTTGCGGTACTCAACGGCGATGCTGGCATTGCGATTGTCATCGCCGCGGATGATCCAGTAGGCCCCCAGGCATCGTAGCGTTGGCCGCTCCATCACGGGTTCGCCCACGGGAATTGAGGCATCTTCCGCGCGAGCCGCCGACGCCAGAACAGTCGCGAGAAAGCTCACCAGCACGAACAGTACTCTTGGCATGGTTCTCCTTTAGAACAGGCAACTCCGCGCTGGCGGCCCGGGCCAAGATGCGCCCCACCGCCTCCGCTTACATCAGTTACCCTCGTTTGAGCACGATGTTGCCTCCCCCGACCGACCGTGAGGTATACTGATGCCCAGGATCACGATGCACCGCTTTATCTCCATTCTTGTCATCTGCCTCTTCGCATGCACCGCCTGCACCCATACATCGCAGCCCCCCACCCGGCCAACGTCCTTCACCACGCAACCCACCCTCAAGCCAATCGACCTTCATTACAGCATCTATCTCGCCCGGTTCGACCAGCGCATCACGGTCTCTCCTGACGGCCTGTTGCGTAGCGTTCAAACAGAGAACAAGAGCTACGGCGGCAACGACATCGACCCGAAGCTCCAACGCATCGAAATCCGCGAAGGAAAGCTAACCCTCCAGCAGATGACAGACTTATCTCGCCTCTTTGCCAACTGGGGCTCCCTGTCATCGACAGCCTCCGGCAACCTAGCCGACGGCCCCGACATCTCGATCCGCTATGGCGACAAAACCATCTCCGGTGGCACCGAACTCCCCAGGCAGGTCATGAACATCCAGGTCAAACTAACAGAACTCGCTCGCTCAATGCCTCTGGTAGACCATTGAACAAGTGGCACAGTCGTCTTCGACTGTGGTGCCCGCATCCGTCTTCGGGTGCGCGGCGCGCGAGACAAGAACCCACACTTGTCGGATCCGTCGCAGTCAGGATGCTTTCCGCCTTGCGGCCCCTCGTCCATGCTCATTCACTTAGCTAATGAGTTGCCTAATCATGTAGTGTGATGACGGTAAACATCCATGACGCCAAGACGCATCTGTCGGCCCTGCTGCAGAAAGTCGAGCACGGCCAGACCATCGTGATCGCCCGCAATGGCAAGCCGGTGGCTTAGCTGACCGCGGCCACTCCCAAGCCCCGCAGCCGCAAAGGTGGCTTCGCCAAAGGTGAGTTCAGGGTTCCCGATTCCTTCTTTGATCCATTGCCGGATGAAGTGCTAATCTGATCATCACAACGATCCATTCGACCGCATCATCATCTCTCAGGCCCGGATGGAGGATATGACCATCGTGACGCGGGATGAAAACACCAAACGCTACGATGTAAGAACGCTCTGGTAGCCCTTGCCGTACCCCCCGACGGGTGGAACCGCAGTGCCACGCCAGAACACGCGGGCCGGCACACATCGATGACAAACGGAAGATAGCGGATATACTGGCGGCCTGTTGACCCGCCGTGTCCGGCCCCCACGGCGTTGGCCATCGAACACCTGGGCGCCGCAACCGGGAGGAGAAGTCCCATGACTAGCCACGTCAGACGACTGAAGAGACTATTGTTAGCGGTCAGTGCCGCCAGCATTCTGGCAGGATGCTCGAGCACTAGCGTGATGGGTCAGGCGGCCCCGCAGCCGGCGGCAGCGCCCCAGCCGGCCAGCACCAAGAAACCCAACATTGTCGTGATCTGGGGCGATGACATCGGCATGTGGAATGTCGGCGCCTACACCCATGGCATGATGGGCAAGACGCCCAACATTGACAGCATCGCTAAGCAGGGCGCGATCTTCACCGATCACTACGGACAGGCAAGCTCCACAGCCGGACGCGCTGCGTTCATCACCGGGCAGATCCCGTTGCGGACCGGCGAGACGACCATCGGCATCCCCGGCTCCACGCTCGGTATCCAGAAGGAGGATCCGACGCTGGCCGAAGTACTCAAGAGCCAAGGCTACGCAACCGGCCAGTTTGGCAAGAACCACCTCGGCGACCGCAATGAGTTCCTGCCCACCGTGCACGGCTTCGATGAGTGGTTCGGCAATCTCTACCACCTCAATGCCGAGGAAGAACCCGAGCAGTTGGCCTATCCTGGCCAGAAGAACCCGGCCTATAAGGAGAAGTTCGGCCCACGCGGCGTCATGCACGCCTGGGCCACGCAGACCGATGACCCGACCACCGATCCGGTCTTCGGCAAGGTAGGCAAACAGAAGATCGAGAACACCGGTCCGCTGACGCGCAAGCGCATGGAAACGTTTGACGCCGAGGTGCTTGGCGAGACGCTGAAGTACCTGGACAAGGTCGGCAAAGGCGACAAGCCCTTCTTCGTCTGGTTCAACACCACCGCCACCCACATCTGGTCGCATTCGCCGCAGAAGTACATCCAGATGGCCGTGGACGAAGGCCGGCCCGAGACCGATGTGATACGCGCCAAGATGCTCGAGCATGATGAGCAGGTCGGTGTGCTTCTGAAGAAGCTCAAGGACCTGGGAGTCGATGACAATACCATCGTCGTTTACTCCACCGATAATGGTGTCGAGACAATGCTGTGGCCCGATGGTGGGATGGGTCCGTTCCGCGGCGAGAAGGGGACCACCTGGGAAGGCGGCTTCCGCGTGCCGTGCCTGATCAAGTGGCCCGGCCATATCGCGCCCGGGACGGAACTCAACGGCCTGCAGAGCCATGAGGATCTGTTCGTTACTCTCGCCGCCGCCGCGGGGATGCCCAACCTGAAGACGGAACTGCTTGCCGGCAAGAAGATGGGCGACATGACCTACAAGGTCCATCTCGACGGCTTCAACCAGCTTGACTACTGGACCGGCAAGACCGACAAGTCCGCCCGCCGTGCGTTTTTCTACTACGATGAGACCGACCTGATGGCCGTCCGCGTGGACAACTGGAAGATGCACATCGGCGTCAAGCCCGAAGGGCTGTGGTGGAACGAGAAGTACTACCCCAACGTTCCCTATCTCTTCAACCTGCGCATGGATCCGATGGAGAGGATGGATCCGGAGTCGCACGAGTGGGGCTACATCGGCCGGAAGTTCTTCGCCGAGAACATGTGGGCGCCGACTGCCGCCGCGCCCTTCATGGCCGAGCACATCAAGAGCCTGATCGAGTACCCGCCGCGTCAGAAGGCGGACACGCTGAGCCTGAGAAAGGCATTGGACGCGGCCATGCAGAAACTGGAGAACCCCAAGAGCGGCAATAACTAGCCGTTGCCTCGGCTGTGCGCGAGACCGGGCCGCATCCGCCAAGTGGCGGGTGCGGCCCTTGCCTTGGTCCTCTGTCGCTGCGGATAGGGGGCCTGTGCGGACGGGGACCTGGATTCGCAGTGCTGAGCGCAGCGAAGTCCCGGCCGCGCCGGCAGTCATTTCCCCGCGTACCCGCGGGGATGCCTCGAGTGCCAGATCCACGCCGACCGGATGATCACCTCGGGGTCCTTGTGCTTGGCCTCCCAGCCCAGGAGTTGCTTCGCCCTCGTCGGGTCGGCCCACAGTGCAATAGCATCACCCGCTCGCCTCGGCCCCACCGTCAGCGGCACTGTCTTGCCCGAAACCTTCTCCACCGCCTTAATGATCTCCTTGTTCGAGAACCCGCGACCCGTGCCCAGATTGCAGAAGACACTCTGCCCCGGCATCAACTTCTGCATCGCCAGAATATGCGCATCAGCCAGATCCTCGACATGGATGTAGTCTCGGACATTCGTCCCATCGGGTGTCGGATAGTCCGTGCCAAAGAGTGTCAGCGCTGGCCGCATCCCCATGGCCGCCAGAATCGCCGATGGAATCAGATGCGTCTCAGGATCATGATCTTCGCCAATTGTCCCATCCAGCGCGCAGCCCGATGCGTTGAAGTAGCGCAGCGCTGCGAACGAAAACTGCTTATCGGCCGCCACCAGGTCGCTCAGGACATTCTCGACCATCAGTTTGCTCCGGCCATACGGCGACACCGGCGCCTTCTTTTCCTCCTCCGTGATCGGCACACTCGTCGGATCGCCGTAGGTAGCACACGTCGATGAGAAGACAAACCGCTTCACGCCGGCCGCCTGCATGCACTCCAGCACGGCAACCGTCGTGGCGACATTGTTCTGGTAGTACATCAGCGGCTTCTGCACGCTCTCCCCGACGTATGCGTAAGCGGCAAAGTGCATGACCGTATCGATCTTGTGATCGCGCAGCGCCTTGCTCAGCGTCGCCCGGTCGTTCAGATCCGCGACCACGGCCGGCACCTTGAGGATATCGACAACCTCGATGTGCCCGCGCGAGCCATTGTCATAGATGACCGGGTTATGCCCGGCCGCTTTGAGCTGTTTGACCGTATGCGAACCAATGTAACCAGCGCCGCCAGCAACCAGAACATTCATCGCAGTTGCTCTCCTTCTTCAACCAAATGCCATTCCATGCACATTGTCAGACATAACCTAGAACGCGGACACGCCGCCAACCGTCGCCTCACTATCCGCAAACCGCTGCACCGAATAGAGCCGCCGATACAACCCATCGAGCTTCAGCAGTTCGTCATGGGTGCCCATCTCGCGGATCTTCCGGTCCTCCAGCACCACGATCTTGTCGGCGTTGCGCACGGTCGAGAGCCGGTGGGCGATCACGATGGTCGTGCGTCCTTTCATCAGGTGTTCAATCGCCTCCTGAATCAGCAATTCGGTTTCTGTGTCCACCGACGATGTGGCTTCGTCGAGGATCAGGATCGGCGCATCCTTCAGGATGGCGCGGGCAATAGAGAGCCGCTGCTTCTGGCCGCCCGAGAGCTTGACGCCCCGTTCGCCGATCATCGTGTCGTACCCCTCTGGAAGCTGGGTAATGAACTGATGAGCATTGGCCGCCTGGCACGCCGCCAGCACCTCATCCTCGGTGGCATCGGACTTGCCGAAGAGAATGTTCTCGCGAACGGTGCCATAGAAGAGGAACACATCCTGCAGCACGATGCTGATCTGCTGCCGCAGGCTCTCAAGCGTGTACTGCCGGATATCCCGGCCGTCCAGCGTTACCGCGCCGCCGGTGACATCGTAGAACCGGGGAATCAGGCTCACCAACGTGGATTTGCCGACCCCGGTCGGCCCAACCAGCGCCACGGCCTTGTGGGCTGGAATGTCCAGGGTGATGTCTTCAAGCACCGCGGTTCCAGCGTTGTACTCGAAGCTCAAAGACTCCAGGCGAATATGTCCTTCAGCTCGGTCGGGGATATCCACCGATCCCGTCACATTATGCGGTTCCTCGACCTCCTTGAGCAGTGCCGAGATCCGGTCGGCCCCGGCCATGGAACTCTGGATCGCCTCCCAGGCGCCGCTGAGGTTGCGCACCGGGGCATAGAACATGTCCAGGTACATGAAGAATGCCACGAGTTCGGGCACTTCCAGGCGGCCCTGCAGCGCCAGCCTGCCGCCAAAGAAGATCACGATCAGCATGCCCAGCGACGAGGTGAAGTTAACGAACGGCTGAAAGGTCGCCATCAGCCGCAGTGCCCGCAGCAGCGATTGGCGGTAGTTGTCGATCTGCTGGTGCACCCGCTTCGCCTCGTGCGGCTCGCGCGTAAACGCCTTGATCTCGCGGATGCCCGAGAGGTTGTCATTCAACACTGCATTCAGGTCGCCCAACTCCCGCTGGCGATTGCGAAACGCCGGCCGTACACGACGCGCGTACACGCGCAGCGAGACCACCACCAGCGGAATCGGAATGGTGCTCAGCAGCGCCAGCTTCCAGTTCAGGATAAACAACACCGCCGTGACCGCCACAAACGTAACCACGTTCACAACGACATCGGGGATGGCATGGGATACCAGTTGCTCGAACAGCTCCGTGTCGTTGATCACCTGCGACATCAACTGGCCAACCTGCTTGTCGTGATAGAACCGCAGGGAAAGCCGCTGCAGGTGGGTATAGATGTACTTGCGCGTGTCGGCGACCACGCCCCATCCTGCCAGATGCGACATGTACGAGCCCAGGAACTGCAGCCCCGCCCGGGCCAGGTACACCGCCAGCACCAGCAGCGTCAGCTTCCAGACTCGGTCCATCGCATCCGGCGCGGCCAGACCGGCTCCGGCCGCCTTGATCGTCTCCAAGAGGATCTTGATTACCCAGGGGATCAGAAGCTGCACGCCAACCAGCGCCAGCATGGCGACGGCAGCAAGAATGAGTGCGGACCTGTAGCGTCTCGCACTCGAGAAGATCAGTTGCAGAGGTTTCATAGGCATTACGACTGGTTCGGCTTCGCAGGCGCGGTAAATACAATCAGCAGCCCGATACAGCGGGCATCATCGCGGCGGCAGTATACCAATCTGCAGCGCCGATTGCCTTCACATCACATGTGCCTCATCCGGATGCAGCGTCTCGATCACATCCTTGCGTATATCCAGCATGCTGTCGAACCAGGCCGTATCGACACCTTTGTCCCCCTGGAGCACATCGGCCAACCCGTTGAAGGCAACCAGCATGTCATCCCCATCACCACCCGCCAGGCGGTTCCGGCCGGCGCCGCCGTCCAGCGTGTCGTTGCCGCCACCACCGTAAAGGCGATCATCGCCCTCCTCGCCGTAGAGTTCGTCATCGGCAGCGCCGCCATAGAGTGTATCGTTGCCAGCGCCGCCGTAGATGGTGGCCGCGCCGACGCCCGCACCGATGCGGATCAAATCGTTCCCCTCACCGGCACTGATCAGGATGCCATGCACCGAAGCGGCATCGAACGCGTCGCTCCAACCGGCCATCTTGACAGAGATGCGGCCGCGAATGAGTGCAACCGAAATGGAGTCTGCGCGATCCGAGCCAACCACATTCAGCGTGCCATCGCCGCTCAAATTCACCTGATACGCACTGACCTTCTTCACCGCCGATACCGAACCGCCGAAGAAATCGTCGGCCACATACACCGCGCGCAGGCTATGCCCTCCCGTCGCCGCAAGCGTGCCTGTCCACATTGCTTTGGAACTTATTACGTCTACCGTATCGAGGATCGTCGCGCCGTCATAGAACGTGACCGTCCCCTGCGGCGTCTGCTGAGAGGCGTTCTTCTTTGCAATGGTGGCAGTGAGCGTGACCGCCTGCGACACTTCGACCATGGATGTCGAAGCAGAGAGTCTCAGTGTCGTCGGCGTACTGGCGGGCACCTTGGTTGGTCGGTACTTGCTCACCACAGGCGCGGCCGCCCGTATCGCACGAGCCGCATTGGCATAGCCAGCTACGCCCGTCGGCACGCCGTCATAGAGCACGTCCGGATTGGAGTAGTACGGGATGGTGGTCTGCGTCCCCGTTATATTCGGATCATCGTACGCCATCAAATCGTGATACGGCTCGCCGTTGACCGTAAAGCGGTAACCATAAGAATCACCATACAGTCCACCCGAGCCCCCAGCTCCGCCCGCGGCCGTTTCATGGTCGTGAGCCGCTCCAAGAATGTGTCCAATCTCATGGGCGAACGCATACACCGGCGCGGTGCTGTTGTCCTGCCGCACCGTCATACATGCCAAAGATGGATTCATCGGGTCCGTCAGTGATTGCATCATATATGCCAGTCCACCCAAATCGCCATCGAGCTGCGCTTCCTGCCAGAGACACATCACATCGGCGCCATACTTGCTCCGCAGCGCGGGCACCGCATCCATGTAACCATCGCCCGGATCGGCCAGACGCTGCAGATCCGTCGACATATTGCCGGTCTCGACATAGTCAGTCTTCGCTGCATACACCAGTTCGGCGCTGGCAGGAATCTGGCTGTTGATGAATGCGTCGTTTACCTCGGCAATCGCCGCGTAGATCCAGCTGGTGATGTCGACATCGAAAGAGGTCGCCTGGTTCACCGCGCTCTGCGTATAGACCACCAGAATATCGATCACCTGCGGATAGATGACATGGAGCGCCGCTGCATCAGAATCGGCCGGTGTAAACAAAGCGTCGCCGGAATAGGATGCGGTAACCCAGTGAAACCCGGCCGGCAGCGCGCTGGTGCTGAACTGGGCGATGCCATCGACAATACTGGCCGTGCCCAAAGTCACGTCGGGATTGCCATCCCCATCGACATCGTCCGAGAATGTCATCGTGCCAGAGGGCAACGTAGTGGCAGCATCCTGTGTGCCCACTACAGCCGTAAACGTCGCGGGCTTGCCCACCACAGTCTCAGAACCCGAGACAAGCACGTTCACATTGGATTGCAGAGATGCCGCCAGGAATTGACGTTGCTCAAGACATTCGACCTGCATCGCCAATGCACATCGCAGGGAACCGGTCATAGCCCCGTATCGCTTCGTCGCCCGCTGCCTCATAGTCGATCAATCCCACTTGAAGACGCCCTTGCCCCATGCGTACAAATACGCCACCAGCAGGATCAGCACGAAGACCAGCATCTCCACCAGCAGCAGCCCCGTCGGATTCAATGGAAAGATCGTCGCCCAGGGATAGAAGAAGACGATTTCCACATCGAACACCACAAAGATCATCGCCACGATGTAGAACCGGGCGTTGAACCGCCGCCGCGTATCCCCCACCGGCACCACGCCGCTTTCGTAGATCGTCGCTTTGGTCGATCCTGACCGGCCCGGGCCAAGGATGATGCTGGCGACCACGGTCCCCACCGCAAAGAGCAGTCCAATCACGATCAATAGCACCACCGGCGCCCAGGCCGACAGCGGCTGCATCACAGTAGCAAGGTTCATCGCGTCCATGTCTGACCGCAATTAAAGTCCGACACCGACTGATTTGCAACCCACGGCATCTTGCGGGCTTCATCCTTGCGCCTTGTTCCTTTACTATTACCTCCCATGGGAATCATTCCCTCCCGCAACCCCTGGCAGCGCCGCACCATCCCGGTGCAGGAAGACCTTCCCTGCGTCTACTGCGGCTACAACCTTCGCGGACTTGCACTCTCGGGCAAATGCCCGGAGTGCGGCGGCTCGAACTGGGATGCCCTGCTCCGCCGCGATATCCCTTCGCTGCGCTCGGCACTCAGCAATGCCGCCCTGTCCTGCCTGACGCTGGCCGCCTGGCCGCTCATCCTCGCAACGCTGATCGCCCTCCCTCCCGCCTCGCCGGTCACCCCCGCGGCCGGGATCATCCTGTTGTTCATCAATACCATCTGTACCGTCATCGGCGGGTGTTTCTGGGTCTGGATGCCGATTGCCCAGTTCCCACCGGCGGACAAGGAACAGGAACGCATCCTGGTCCTCACGGCTCTGACTTTCATCGGCTCCACGGCTGCCGGAATCTGCACCATTTCTCTTGGCATAGGCATCCCGGCTGCCGGCAGCGTTTCGGTTGCCGCGCACTACGGCCTGGGCATCGCCTGGGATGTTGTCCTGCTCCTGGCATCCGGCCAACTCATCGTCGTCTTGGGCGTCCCTGCCCGCGTCCTGATGGCGCTGCATGAGAATGCCATCTCCCGACTCGTACAACTGATTCAGATCCTCTGCATCGTCGTCGGCGTCTTCGCGCTGGGCTCACTGCTCCTGGAGGCAACACCTCACGCCGGCGAACTGCGCATGAGTCTGCTGGCAGTGGCCGCCGCGACGGGAGGCCTGATGACCCTCGCCCTTTCCTTCGCCGCCCTGTGCTTCCTTCGCCAAAGTAGCCGCCCCAAGTAAAAAGGGGTCGGGAGTCTTTAAAAAAGACTCCCGACCCCTTTACGTGCATCTCGCTCCCCAAACGAACAATGGATACACTCGATGCTCTATGACGGTCTGCAAGACAATCCAGGAATGCCGCGAGGCGCGAGAGAGCCTTGGCAAGATCGCTTTTGTTCCCACCATGGGCGCCCTGCACGCCGGACACGTTTCACTGATGCAAGTGGCCCGCCAGCGTGCGCCGCGCGTTGCGGTCAGCATCTTCGTGAATCCTACCCAGTTCGGTCCCGGCGAAGACCTTACCCGGTACCCCCGCCCTGTGGAGCAGGACTTGGCTACGTGTCGCGATGCCGGCGTCGATCTTGTCTTTAGCCCCGATCCGGCTGAGATGTATCCCCTCGGCTCACCCGAGATCGCCATCGATCTGCCTCAGTTCACCACCGTCCTCGAAGGTCGGCATCGCCCCGGCCATTTCAAAGGCGTCTGCCAGATCGTCGCCAAACTCTTCAATATCGTTCAACCCCAAGTCGCCTGCTTCGGACAAAAGGATTACCAGCAGCTTGCCATCATCCAGGCCATGGTCAAAGCCCTTGATTTTCCCATAACCATTATCCCCTCCCCCACCATCCGCGAACCCGATGGCCTGGCCATGAGCAGTCGTAATCGCTTCCTTGCCCCCGATGAGCGCAAGCGAGCCCTCTCAATTTCTCGCGCCCTCTTCCTGGCCCGCGATGAAGTTGCCAAGGGCATCCGCCAGACCAACCGTCTGATTGCTCTGATGCAACAGAGGATTCTCGCCCCCGGCCAACTTGGTCACATCCCTGTCTACATCGACTACGTCGCCGCCGTCGATCCCGCCACCTTCAAACCCAAAGAACACGTTGATGGCCCTATCCTCCTGGCCATCGCCACCCGAGTCGGCAACACGCGCCTGATAGACAACGTTGTTGTGGAACCGTAGCGACCTTATTGGCCATTCTCCCCCCTACCGCATTAGGATGCCGCAACTATGTCTGCGTCCACGCAAAAGCTTCGCATCATCGTCGGCGGATTAGTCGGGCAATACCCACTGGGCGGGGTCGCGTGGGATTACTTTCACTATGTCCTGGGCCTGCACGAACTTGGCCATGATGTCTATTACGACGAGAACACCAACACCTGGCCCTACGATGCCGTGAAGCAGCAGCCATCGGATGATGGATCCGTCAACGCAAAGTTCCTGGGCGATTTCTTCCGCATTCACGCCCCCGATCTGTCGGACAAGTGGCACTACTGCGTGCTGCTCAAAGACCACTTCGGAATGAGCAAGCAGAAGTTTGACGAGATCGCCGCCACCGCCGACATCTACCTGAACGTCTCCGGCGGCTGCATCCTCCCTGAGTCTCTGAATCCCAAGTGCATCAAGGTGTTCATGGACACCGACCCCGGCTTCACACAGATCGGACTGCACGGGGCATTAGAGAAGGATGGGCGCGACAAGGGACGGTTCGCCGAAGTCGCCGCATTTGACCGCCACCTGACCTACGCCGAGAACATCTGGGCAGATGATTGCCGGCTGCCGCGTTTTGACTTCAAGTGGATTACCACGCGGCCGATCGTCACGCTGCCTCACTGGGATTTCGCCCGCCGGCAATCGCCCAAAGAAACCGTCATGACCACCGTCATGACTCTGAACTTCACCAAGGAGATGCGCAAATACACCTATCAAGGGGTGGACTACTTCGACAAGCGGGCGGAGTTCGAGAAGTTCATCGACCTGCCCGGTCGTTCGCCCCTCCCACTGCGACTGGCGATGGGCTCCAACAGCGGCATCGAGCCGATCACCTCGCGCAAGTGGCAGGTGGTCCCGGCCTATGATGTCAGTCAGACCCCCGAGGCCTATCAGCACTTCATCGCCGACAGCTTGGGCGAATGGTCGATCGCCAAGAACTTTTATGTGGCCACGCGCAGCGGCTGGTTCTCCTGCCGCACCTGCTGCTATCTCGCCGCCGGCCGCCCGGCCGTGGTGCAGGACACCGCCTGGAGCCGCTATGTTCCCGCCGGCCGGGGGCTGTTTGCCTTCAACACCGCCGACCAGGCGATTGCCGGCCTGGAAGCGATCGCCCGCGACCCCGAAGGTCAGCGCCAGGCCGCCTTCGAAGTTGCCCGTGAGTACCTGGCACCCGACAGAGTCCTGCCGGGAATGCTAGACCACATCATGGCCGGCCAGTAATCTCGGCCAGAAGCTTGGCCGCCTGACCTGACGGCGCGATGAGATAAACCGGCGACGTGGAGAGTTGCGCCGGCGCGGTCGCGAGCTTTCGGCCGACGACATCCACCCATGCCAGCTCACTCTTGGGCGGGAGCTTCGCTGGCGTTTCGCGGGTAGACCAGACGGCAACGATGCTCTGTTTGCCCGTCTCAAACGCAGCGCACCATCCATCATCGCCAATTCGGTCGCTGCCGGCCGACCGCGGCGAAGCACCCAGCACGCTGGTCAGCATCGCGAGTGCAGGATACAGCTTCCGCGGCGCCCCGCCGTAGTCGAAGATTGCGCACTCCAGGTCGGCCGCGTTCACCTGGCCGCTGGCGCCGGAATGGATGAAGATGCGCTCGACGCCATGCGAGAGCATGATCAGGAAGTAGCGCACCGTGTAGTCGGCACACTGTCGCTCATCAGCCAACAGGCGATTCTCAGCCCACGACGATGGAACCGGTACAAACGGCTCCCGCGGCAGGCGGTCCGTGCCGTAGTAGGAGAACTCCGTGATCCAGATCGGCTTTCGGCCGCCGCGGCCATCCATCATTGCCAGCAGTTCATCCATGTCGGCCGCGAACGCTTCGGGCGCCCGAAGGCCCGGGTACATATGCACGTTCAGGATATCGATCTGCTGCAGGATTCCGGCGTCGATCAGTTCGCGTGTCATCTGCCGCGGGCCACCGGCCAGGCCACCGATGACGCGGCACTTGGGGTCGGCCCCCTTCATCGCCTTGGAGGCGACCGTCAACAGATTCACATAGTCGGCGGGACCGTACTTGCGCCCGCCGTACTTGTTGGCGCTGTCGGCCGGGAGCGCATAATCGGTATGGATCGGCTCGTTGAGGAATTCCCAGACGTTAATGCGATCCTTGTAACGCCCCACCGCAGCCGCGATGAAGTCCGCCAGTTGCTTCGCCTCACGAGGTGCCCAGGCCTGGCGCAGCCGCACGCCGGGATAACCGCTGCTGGCGAGGTTGGCCGGCGCCTCGCTGTTCCACTCCGCCGACGGGAACGGCGGCAGCAACGGCAAAACACGTTCGTTCTGCTTCAGCACGCGGCCAATCTGCTGATCGCTGACATCCCAGTGCCATTCGCCAGGCTTGGGCTCGATATGCTGCCACTTGAGCGACCAATCGCGATACCAGCTCACACCCGCACCATCCGCCAGCCCGATCAGTTCACCGGCCGCAAAGGCATGATTGATCCCGCAGACCGTGTCACGAAGTTCGCGCTTGGGCACTATCGCCAGACGCACATGCGCCGGGCCATCTACACCGGCCGCGCTGGCGGTGATCTCGTAGTATCCGCGCCAGTCGGCCGGAATCGTCACGCGCCCTACGACCGTCGTCTTCGGCGACGCCGCAAGCTTCAGTCCCGGCAGTTGCAGCGTCTGGCCGTAAAAATCCTTCGCGTCGAGTTGGACCACGACCTCGCTCACCGCATCGAGTGAGTTGGTTATATGGACAAGAACTTCGGCCGAATCGCCCACGTAGGTGATCCCTCCCGACGTTGGAGTTGTCAGTGCCAACTCCACTGGAGTATGAGCAACATACGCTGTCGCCGCTTCGGCCTGCTCAAGCTGCACGCTATCCACATCGACGTGGCAGGAGCGTTGCTCCGCCAGATCCGGCCCAATCGTGACATAGGCATAGCGCGCCTGCGGCCGGAACGTGAACCCATACTGCGACCAGGCGGCCGTGAGATTCACCTTCCTGCGCTGCTGCCGAAGCGATCCGGTCGGGTCCTGCTCGGAAATGCCGACAATGGCAGGCACGCCAGCCTCACTTGCGCGCAGTTGGCAGGACAGCGTGTACGGTTTGCCTGGCTCAACGGCAATCCAGCCGAGATTCGCCGCAAGCGGCGAGAGTTCTTGCCTGAAGATGGGCTGGTAATAATCGAAAGCCAACTCAGGCGCCATGCCTGGACCCAGCGCGATGCGCAGGAACGAACTACCATCGGCTGCCCCACCTTGCTCGATGGTACCATGCAGGGACGCGAGATTGCCCCAACCGGTGTTCGCGCCCACCGATGACCAGCCAGCGGACCCATTCTCAAATGACCCATTGCAAACCAGGTTCCGCGATATTCCGGCAGGAGTGGTATTAGTGAACCTGGCAGCCTGTGCAGTATGCGCACTCACGCGCAGGTCGCGCAATTCGAGCATCCCCGGCTCCGTAAACCAGACCTGCAGGCGGTTGTTATCGGCCGTGTCCTGCGTCGCCTTGAACACCTTGCGGCATGGAGTCCACCGGTCGCTTACCGCAATCTCAGCGGTCAGGCCGCACTCGCTCCAGTCCCTGGTGTTTCGGATCGCCACCGAAACCACGCCACCACGGATGCCCGATGCTCGAATCTGGGCGGAGAACTCGTATGTGCGCCCTTTTTGCAGGGGCACGTTAGCCTGGGCCAGCATCGCATGCGATGAAGGTGTCCGCGGATCGCAGCGCGCACAGGCGAGCCTCAAGTACGGCCCATCCGCATCTTGTACGACCGATAGCTGCTGGGTCACCGTGGCGGGATCACCCGAAGTTGTCCAGGATTCAGGCGTGCCATTCGCCGCCACGGCGAAGTTGGCATTCCTGAGCAGATTGGGCGCATCATCGCCCAACGCCATGGCCGCACCGCATACGATTGCCAGCATCACCGCCAGGAAACTCGATGTGCGCATAGATTACCTCGCTGCGCGGAATGTAATCACGCGGTCAAATTCAGCGATAAACAGATCAGTCTTGCGCCTTGCGGCCCACAGTTCCAGTTCGATATCGCCCCGGCCAGTGACCAGCACCTTCACCCGACGCTTGCCAATCCGACATTTCAGATCCCGGACCACGCGTGAGTGGCTGCGATCCAGGCCGTCGGCGATGCGCAGGATGGCGCCGCCCACGTCGACAATGTGGCGATCCTCGCTGGACAGAGACATGTATGTGCTGTGACTCGGCTTGGGCATGCTCGCCCGATGATAGCGTGTCATGTTCGCAATAATACCGATCTCGCGATCGGAGAAGCCTTTGAGCCCGCCATTTTGCACCAGGTACATGCTGTGCTTGTGATGCCGGCTGGGGGCAATGTGCCAGCCGATGTCATGCAACATGGCCGCATGCTCCAGCAGTTCGCGAGCTTTGGCGTTCAGCCCGTGCAGAGATTCAAGCTGATCGAAGAGTTTGAGCGCAATCGCGACCACCTGCAGGCTGTGCATCTCATTCCATTCGCACTTGCGAGCGAGATCCAGCACGCTGCGATGACGCGGATCGGGCACCTTGCGGCGGACCGCCAGATCCGGCAGATGCCGGCCGATGTATTCCAGCAGGATCCCTTCACGCAGCGCTGAACCACAGAGCACAATGCGCTTGATGCCCAGTTCTGCCATGATGAACTGCACCAATAGCGCGCCGGCGATGATCTGGTCCTGCCGCTTCTCATCAAGACCGCGGATCTTCACACGATCGGCCGCTTCGGTCTTGAGCAGCTTGTCCACCAGATCATTCAAGGCCTCGCGTTCGATCTCCGCTCGGGCAGCGTTCGCCCGGCTGCTGCACATGGCCGCCAAGTTCTCCAGCGTGCCGCTGGTGCCGACCACGCGAACCGGTTTGAGATCGCGCACCTGCTGCAGCAACGGCATCAGTTCATCCCGATAGTACTGCAGAAGTCGCTCAACCTCCCGCTTTCTGGGGGGATCGCTGTGGACGAATTTCGCGGTCATCCTTGCTGACCCGATCTTTCGACTCTCCAGCAGCAACGGCGCGTTCGCATCGGCGACAATCAGTTCAACGCTGCCGCCTCCGATATCAATAATCAGGTGGTGCCCGCCGGCGAAGTCCATGGCATGCCGCACGCCGATATAGATCAGTCGCGCTTCTTCCCTGGCGCTGACCACGCGCACATTCACACCGCCCTCACGCCTGGCCCGCTCGATGAAGTCGCCGCCATTCTCAGCTTCGCGCACGGCACTGGTCGCCACCGCAACAACCTTTTCGCACCCGCGGCGCAACGCGGTCTGCCCAAATCGCTTCAAGGCCAACAGTGCCCGGTCCATCGCTTCAGGACTGAGTCGATGCGAGGGGAAACTGTTGCGCCCCAGCCCCACCATCTCCTTCATCCGCCAGAGGTTCGTCGCCCCTCCATCGGCATCAATCTGGGCGATGACCATGTGCAGGCTGTTCGAGCCCACATCGATCGCGGCCAGACGCAGTTCATGGTCGCTGTCCGCCCGATCGCGGATCTTAAGCTGCTGATTCACTGGATTTGCCATCAGACCCACCCACTGTTGGAGCAGCCGGTTCAGGCGGCAATATCGCGGCGGCGAGCGGGCTGGCCGATTCACCGGTGGCAACTGCGAGCTCAGTTAGGAGGAACTCGCGATGCCGCTTCCACAAACGGGCGAACTGTACCAGGTGCTTCGCTGACTCCCGGTGTATATGGGCAGCCAGCAGGATCAGGTTCCGCTGCTCGACATGCCACTCGCCCCCGTTAAGCTCGCTCTCACACACCTGCATTACTCGCGCACAAAGCACATGATAGTCATGCCAGACACCAAGCGCATCCTGCAGTTGCTTGAACCGCCGCAGCACGCGGACCGTTGATCCCATGTGCTGAGCCTGTGCCATCTCAAAAGTGTAGCGCAGCGACTTCCCCGCAATCCGCAGCGCATGCGGCTGCACATCGTGCTGGCCATCACCGGCCAGCAGTGCATCGCTCAGTCCGTCCGCCTGGGATGAGAACTCCGCAAACTGCGCCCTCAGCGCCTGCCGGATCAACGTGCGGACCCGATCATCCTTGGACGTAAGCGATCCACGAATCGCCATCCAATACCCCGTCTGCGCCAGCCATTTGTCAACATTTGCCTCTTGCGCGACCCGCTGGCTCGTCTTGATCCGCTCCTCGGCCATCTCAGCGCGTACTCGTTCGCACGCGTCTGGATAGACACCCCCCGATGCAAAATCGCTCAGGTGCTCCTGCATCACGTCCAAGTCTCGCAGGGCCTGCACACTACGGCGGATGCGTTTCAGTGCCCGCCTGAGCAGTTTCCACTGTTGCTCCTCTGCCAGGGGAGACATGACCTGCATCGCCGCCCCCATCCGCCGCGTCGCCACTCGCGCCCGATGCACTGCCGAGGGTGTGCCGCGCAGCACGGCGTCCGGGGCCTGGTTGGCCAGTTCGGCCAGCACCTCGTCCATGTACAACACGGCGCCCGGCGATTTGTTGCGCGCCATCGGCTACTCCTGGCTTGCCACCTTCGGTTCGTTACTCGAACTCCCCGGCATATCTTCCATCTCGGCATGGGCCACCAAGGTTCCCAACACCACGCCCAAAGCGCCCATCGCGGCATAATCCAGGGGCAACGCTGCACTGAACCCGCGCATTGCCGCCGGAATGGTCGCCACATCCACGCCCGTTGCCCATACTGCGTTGATCACATAGCCTGCGATACCAACAATCATCGGAACCACCCACGCCCAGCGCCAGATATGCCCGGTGGCAAAATGCGCCACCCACGTGCCAATACCTGCCGCGAACAAGACCGACAGCAGCGCTTGCGGTTTCTGGTAGTTCTGCCCAAGCACCCAGAGCATCGCCGCTGTCGCCAGGAATTGGACCCCGCCACTGCCCAGTCCGACCGTGCCGATCGCACCGGGCGCCTCATTGGCCGAGCCGCGTAAAGCACGCCAGGTAACCGCGATGAGCATCACCAATAGTGTCAACACCGCCAGTTCGACGGCCAGCAGCCAGAAGATCTCTCGCCCGCCGGCCGCCTGCATCACACTGCCCATGGTTCCGCCGCGAATGGAGAACCCTAGCAGGGCCGTGGCCGCGACCACAGCCGGCATCCGCATATCGACCGGCGGAGCGATAATCAGCGAGACGATCAGCCCCAGCAGCAGCGATACCACCGCTCCGGCCAATCCCATCGCGGCGATATGCACAGGCTGCTGCACGAACACTCCCTGCCACCCGGGATAGAGCGGGAAACCAACGACGCGGGCAATGATGAACCCCGCGGCGGTACAGATCCCCATGGCAGTAAACAGACGAAGAATGCCAAACCAGCCCATCCGCTGCCAGAGCCGCTGGGCTGTGTAGTTGATCGCAGATTCCAAGGATAGCCGCATAGGTTCCTTCTTTGCTCGACAATACTACCGCCGATGGACACCATAGCACAGGGCTTCTCGCTGGCCAGCGCCGTCCAAACAGGATATAAACATTCTGTGCAAACGTTGTTCGGTGATAGCGATCTCCCCGCAGCACCCGGTAGCACCGCGCAATTGGCCATTGCCCGCGTTGCCGTGGAACATGCCGTCGATCGGGAACTCGATTACCTCATCCCGCCCAAACTCGCCAGCGAGGTATCCGTCGGCCAGCGCGTAAAGGTGCCGCTGGGCCGCGGCAACCACCACTGCTATGCCTACGTGATCGGCCTCCCCGGCCACAGTGACGTGCCGATCAGCAGGCTCAAGCCCATCACCGCCATTGACGATGCCCGCACGCTGCTCACACCCGCCCTGCTCGACCTGGCCCGCTGGATGTGCCGTTACTATGTTACCCCGCTGGGTACCGTGCTGGAAAGCGTCATCCCATCAGCCGTAAAGAATCGCACCGGCATCGGCCAGATCACCATGGTTCAGGCGGCCTTGACGCATGCGCAGATGCAGGAACTGCTGGGCAAATCCAAGCGAGGCAAGACTTCCGCCATCCTTGGCGCCCTGCTGAACCTCTCGGAAAATGAGAGTATCGAACTGGTTCGCCTTGCCACTGCCGCCGGCGTGAAGATCCCCACCCTGCGCCGTCTTGCCGGCAAGGGCATTCTCAAGATGACCCGGCAGGTGGATTACGGTCTTCCCCCACAAGTCGAAGGCCAGCAGTTCACCCCCGAGCCGCCGCTCCCGCTGAACGCCCAGCAGCAACCAGCGCTGAATGCCATCTCCGCCCAGATCACTGCCGGACGTTTCGCCATCAGCCTGCTTCACGGCATTACCGGCAGTGGCAAAACCGAGATTTACCTCCACGCGATCCGCCAGGTGGTTGATGCCGGCAAACAGGCGATCGTTCTGGTCCCCGAGATCGCTCTTACCCCACAAACGGCGCAGCGATTCCTCCGCCGATTCGGCAAAGTAGCCATCCTCCACTCCGGCCTGAGCGCCACAGAACGCCACGCACAATGGCGCAGCATTGCCGCCGGCCGCGCCTGCGTCGTCGTCGGCGCCCGCTCGGCCATCTTTGCCCCCCTGCCCAACCTCGGCCTGATCGTCATCGACGAGGAACACGAGTCGAGCTATAAGCAGGAGTCCGCGCCACGTTATCACGCCCGCGATGTTGCCATCAAGCGGGCGCAGATGCAGAACATCCCGATTGTTCTGGGCTCCGCCACACCCAGCCTGGAGATGTACCACCGCATCCGCGCGGCGGCCGTCGAGGCTCAGGCCAGCGGCACCCCCGGCCACGCCTATCTCGTTCTTTCCCAACGCGCCACCCCCCAGCAGCTTCCCAAGGTTGAGCTGATCGACATGAAGATGGCCAACATTCACCGGCCGGGCATCCACCTGCTTTCCCCCCGCCTCGAACAGGCGATGAAAAACACCTTCGCCGCCGGCCAGCAGGCCATCCTGCTGCTCAACCGCCGCGGCTATGCCAGCTACATTCGCTGTAACGCCTGCAAGGAAGCCGTGCAGTGCAAATACTGCAGCGTGGCAATGGTCTATCACCGCTCCAAGGATGCTCATATGCATTCCGGCCGGACCGATCTCGCCGTCGGCACGGGCTCAATGCATTGCCACTATTGCCTGGCGGTGAATCCCCTGCCGACCTCATGCCCGCAATGCGGAACAAAGCTCTCACTCTTCGGCCTGGGCACCCAGCGGGTGGAAGAGGAACTACAAAAGAAAATGCCTGGCGTCACATTTGCCCGCGTCGACAGCGACACGATGCACCAGACCAGCGACTATGAGAGTGTGCTCAACGCTTTCGGAGCCGGAAAGATCCAACTTTTAATGGGCACACAGATGATCGCCAAAGGCCTGGATTTCCCGAACGTGACTCTCGTTGGCGTCATCAGCGGCGATACCGCCCTGGCTCTGCCCGATTTCCGCGCTGCCGAACGCACCTTCCAACTACTCACCCAAGTCTCCGGCCGGGCCGGCCGCGGACAGAAGGCCGGCATCGTCATCCTGCAAAGCTACCTGCCCGACGATCTCACCATCCGCGATGCCATCAGCCAGAACTACAACGCCTTCGCCCTGCGCGAACTAGGCCACCGCAAGAGCGCCCAGCTCCCACCCTACACCCGAATGGTGCGCATCGTCCTGCGCGAGACCGACGAGAAGAAGCTCGAGCAACTCGCCGATCATATTTACACCCAACTCAAGGCCGCCGCCCCCGGCATCCCCGACCTGCACCTGCAGGAACCCATCGAGTGCGCCATCTCCCGCATCGCCGGCCACCACCGCAAACAGATCATCATGCACAGCCCCACAACCGCCAGCCTCCAGCAGGTCCTGGCCGTCCTGCGCAAAGAGGGCGACCTGATGCAAGGTGACCGCATCGCAATCGACGTCGATCCTGTATCGCTGCTGTAGCATGCCCGTTCGCAGTGGGGTGAAAGACGGCGATGACTGCGCCTCTGGATGCGTCAATACTATCGCTAGCGATCGGCTGCGCTGGAGGCACGGAGTCATGAAGACGCTGCCGATTTGCCAGTGTCTCAGCGACTCAGAAACCGGTAGGCCTGCTTGAATTCAGCACGGACACCTGGTTTGAGATGCTTACGCCAACTCGGTAGGGGTTCCATTCTCTGACAACTGCGCGTCGCCAGTGCGTAGCCGAACATGGCCGCAGTCATGTATGTCGGCGCCGCCTGGCCTGTGCCAGGCCAGCGACGCGTATCACTATCCCAGTGACGCGGAATGTTAGCCAGAAACACGCCCATCCCATGGAAAACCACGCTTAGATCAGTGACCAGCTCGTGGTCAAAGACTTCTGGATCGATCCGGTTGTCGCCCAGAAGTCGAGCATGTGAGAGTTCGTGTGCAAGGGTGCCGACCAACTCCATCGGTGAATCGAATTGCCTGCGCTCAATGCGGATCGTGAAACGGGAACCTTCAGCAAACGTTCCGGCGACCCCGCCGATCATCTGCCCGCGTTCGTTAACGAGCATTGGCCGGTCTGCCTCGCTGTAGAACTCGAAATCGACCATGTCCTCCGACACGCACATGTACTGGCACACGCGCCGGCCAAGGACAATCACCGAGTCGTCATCGCGGTCGTACCTCTCCGGAAAGAACTCTGGTGTGGGAAGGACATTTGGCGAATCCAAGAGAAGATCGCCGCCGAACTCATCTATCAGCCAGCGCCACCGGTGCTCCACCCACTGGCGCGTCACAGCGTCAAGCGGGCAATCTTTGCTGGGCCATGGCCACATGGCTGCTGAACTCCTTCGTGGGAGAGCGTGCTTGCACCTTTACGGCCCGGTCGTCGTCGATACTGATTCCCCGGATTCGTTATCCTTATCCTGGCTGGGGGGCCGGTAATGTCCCGTGATCACGAATATCCCGCCCAGCAGGTTCCAGAACATCTGCTCAAGACGGATCGACATCGTCAAGGCGAATGCCTGCGAAATCGTCGCTCCCTGTTTTGCGGTAAGATTGATGGCAAAAAACTCCATCACGCCAACGCCCTGCGGCGAGATCGGAATCGCTCCCACCAGCACCGTCACCGGCACCACGACGAAGTAATACCCCGACGTCAACGGCAAACCGAACGATTTGCCCGCCAGCAGCGCGGCGACCACCACATTCAGATGCACAGGCACAGTGATCGCCATGGCCCAGAGGATCAGCGCTGGCCTCTTGCCATAGATCGCCATCACCTCCAAAGCACTCTCGAACTGTGCTCGCATCGGCATTCGCGACAAGATGCGCTCTGACCGCAGCAACCCCTTTACCCACGGACTGAATACCACCACCACACCCATGGCGGTACATGCCAGGATCACGCCGCCCATCATTGCCACATAGCCGCACGCCCGTACAGCCGGGTCAAGCCGGTTGTCCGCTACCAACCAGAACCCGCCGGCGATCGTGCTGCCCACGATGATAAGCACAATCAGGCCGATCACCCGATCGACAATCACAGACAACACGGCTCGCGTCTTGTAAGGAGTATGCTTCGATGCGTAATAGGCCTTGAGCAGATCACCGCCGCTGGAGCCCATCGGCACACAGGTGTTGTAGAACAGCCCCACCATGTTGAGCACGTTCGCCTGCCATAGCGGCATGTGGATATCCAGCGCCCCCAGCAACCGCTGCCAGCGAATGCTGGTCAGCACGATCGTCAATGGGAAAATCACAACCGCGAGCACCAGCAGCCATGGATTGGCCTGCTTCACCATCCGGCCAATGCCGATCTCCACTCGCGGGTGCGGCACGCTCAGAACGAACCCGCCAACCACCTGATCGGGGGTGATCCACCGCCCCTCGGCGTCGGGTGTGTCGGCCACCAGCAGCCGCCTGGCGACTGGCTGCTTTTCATCCTCCGCCGTCAGGTCCATGGCCAGCAGCGATAGCTCGCGCCCAACGCCATTCTCAATAGCCGTGACCTTCTTCCGGTCAGGCTTGCTCAGCAACTCATCGGCAGGTCGCTGCTGTGTCTGACGCGTCTTGGGGTCTTCCAACAGGTACTGCCCCGGCCCGATCTGCTGGAGAACCACCATGCTCTGCGGGCGTGATCGGTCGTCAAGAATCAGTGTCCGATCGGCAATGGACATCTGCGAAACGACCCACCAGATGCCGACAACGGCTATCCCCCAGCGGACAATGAAACTGGCGACCTTGCGGAGCTTCTTGCTCATGCGGGGGCTGATTCTGCCGGATCAACAGCGTTTCCGCAACGTTTCGCTTTGGTTATTGCAGCCTGATCCTCACACTCTCGGCGTGCGCATCCAAGCCTTCGGCCGTGGCGAGTTCGACAATCGCCTCCGCATCGTGCGCAAGTCCGGCCTTCTCATATCGCTCGATGCTCGATCGGCGCATGAACTCATAGACCGATATGCCGCTGCTGAATCGCGCTGTCGAATTCGTCGGCAGGCAGTGACTCGGCCCTGCCACGTAATCCCCCGCCGCCACTGCCGCGTACTTGCCGACAAACACCGCTCCGGCATGCCGCAACTTCGCCAGCACGGCATCATCGTCACGTGTCTGGATATTGACATGCTCCGCGGCAAACTCATTCGCCCAGCCGATCGCTTCATCCAGCGTTGGGCAAACAATAATAGCCGAGCGGTCTTTGAGCGCATTGCGGATTGCCTCGACGCGATTGCGCTGGCCCATCTGCCGGACCACTTCCTGCTGCACCGCCGTTGCCAACACCTGGCTATCCGTCACCAGGTAGCCGCTGCCCGGATCGTGCTCCGCCTGCGCAATGAGATCGGCCGCGATAAATGCCGGTTCTCCACTCTCGTCGGCGATGGTCACGATCTCCGATGGCCCGAGGTAGCCATCAATCCCGACACACCCAGCCACCGCCCGCTTGGCAAGCTGCACATATACATTGCCTGGCCCAACGATCTTGTCCACTGCGGGGATTGTCGCCGTACCAAACGCCATCGCCGCAATCGCCGCCACACCGCCGGCCCGGTATACATCACTAAGCCCCAACTCATGACACGCCGCCAGCACCAGGTCGCTCTTGCCAAAACGGCTCGGAGGTGTGCAGACTACCACTCTCTTCACTCCCGCCACCTGCGCCGGCACCGAAAGCATGATCAGACTCGACGGATACGCGGCCTTCCCACCGGGGAAGTAGCAGCCCGCCGAATCCAGCGGGACAAACCGAAGGCCCAGTTCCACCCCGTCTCGCCTGAGCATCGGCACTTCCGACGGCAGGACATGTTGCTGGTACTGGCGCACCTGCCGAATCGACTGCCGGATCGCCTCCAGCAGCGGCCGCTCCACCCGCCCATGCGCCAAGGTCATCTCATCCGTCCGCACACGTATCTGATCCGCCGTAAACTCCGGATCATCAAACTTCCTGGCCCAATGCACCACCGCCTCATCACCGCGCTCGGCCACATCCGCCAGGATCTCGTTAACTGCCTCAGCTTGCTTGCCGCGTTCACCCTTGAGCAGCGCCAGCTCGCGTGGGTCCAGCCGGAGCTGCCTCAGCAACTGCCGGGCGCGTTCTCTCTCGCTCGCAATCGTGCTATGAAGAACCGGGATCATGTTCAGAATGTAGAGACACCAACGTGCATCTGCAAGGCGGCCTGCGAGTACGCGCACCTCACCGCCCGGCACCGGCCTAAAGTGTTTCTGGGTTTTGGCGAACTCCGTCCGACTGTTAACAGTATATTAACTCAAGAGTGCCTAAGTCGTGATCTGACAAGGCTCTGGCGCAATGGCGACCCCAAGTCGCGATTCTCTTTGCACCACCGCATATAGAGGGTATAGTGTCAGCGTACCCAAGGGATTGGGCTTTTGAAACGGAGACCCAAGGATGGGAAACGCAACTCAACTCAACGTAAAACACGCGCCGGACCGCGGCCTCTTCGAGGGTTCCGCACAGGGTGGCGTCGCTGTGGCTGATGCTCCACCCAGGAGGGTTCAAAAACCTGTGCGTCGCGAAACCGCCGAGACGATGGCCCTGAAGCAGAAGGACATCGCCGTCTCTGAGTTCTTCGCCAAGAACCGTCATCTGCTTGGATTCGATAACCCACGCAAGGCTCTGCTGACCTGCGTAAAAGAGGCCGTAGACAACTCGCTCGATGCCTGTGAAGAGGCCGGCATCCTTCCCGACGTTACCGTAATCATCGAAGACCTTCAGCCCGACCGACCCGCAACACTGAAGCAGTCGCGCTATCGCGTAACCGTCGTCGATAATGGACCGGGCATCGTCCGCCGCCAGATCGAAAACGTCTTCGGCCGTCTTCTCTTCGGCTCCAAGTTCCACCGCCTGAAGATGTCTCGCGGCCAACAGGGCATCGGAATCTCTGCCGCCGGCATGTACGGCCTGATCACCACCGGCAAGCCGATGGTGATCCACTCTCGCCCATCTGCCCGTAAGCCCGCTCACCTGATTGAGCTGGCGATGAACACCAAGACAAACCGCGCTGAAGTGACTGTCGATACCGAAACGGAAGACTTCCCGCCGCAACAGTATAAGAGCCTCAACGCCGGCACCCGCGAAAACGACTTTCTCAATCCTGAGGACTACCCCACCGGCACCAGCGTTACTATCGAGCTTGAGGGACGCTACCAGAAAGGGCGTGGCTCGGTCGATGATTTCCTGGAACTGGCCGCCATTGCCAATCCCCACGCGAAGATCACTTTCGTCCCGCCCACCCGCGTTGCCGCCAACGATCAGGAAGAACTCCCACTCGGTGAGGCCTCCCCAACTGATGCGGCCGCTGCACAGCCTCAAGCCCTCAACGCTGAGTCCGTGCAGGCCCCCAATGGTGTTGATCCCACCATCACCACTGTCATCAAAGACGGCGTGATCATCTTCCCGCGCGGCACCGATCAACTTCCACCCGAGACCAAAGAAATCCAGCCGCACCCCAAAGGCATTGAACTGGGCATCCTCATCCAGATGATCAATGACTTCGAGCAGGCCAACAAAGGTGGCGGCACCCTCTACAACTTCCTTCAGGAAAAGTTCTGCCGCATCAGCCCCGAAAAAGCCGGCGAGTTCTGTCAGGCCATCAAGGTCCATAGCCGCACCAAGGCCGGCGACCTCACTCCCGAACAGATCGAAGCACTCTTCAAACAGTTCCAGGAAGCTCGGCTTCCCTCCCCTCCCACCAACTGCCTCGCTCCCATCGGCATGCGCCAACTCCTCGCCGGTTTGCTCAAAGGTGTCAAGGCCGAGTTTTATGCCGCCAGCACCCGTGATCCAGAAGTTTATCGCGGCCGCCCGTTCCAGATCGAGGCCGCGATCGCCTTCGGCGGCGAACTGCCCGGCGATGAACCAGCCCGCGTCATCCGCTTCGCCAACCGCGTTCCCCTGCTGTTTCAGCCTTCCGCATGCTCCAGCTTCAAGGCGGTGGTTGAGACCGGCTGGCGCAACTACAACTTGTCGCAGCCGCGCGGCTCGATCCCGGTCGGCCCGCTGGTGATCATGATCCACATGGCCTCTGTTTGGGTGCCCTTCACAAGTGAATCGAAGGAAGCCATCGCCGACTATGATGAGATCCGGAAGGAAATGAAGCTGGCACTGATGGAGTGCGGCCGCAAACTCGGCACCTACCTTCGCAAGCGTCAGAAGATGCAGCGGGAAACCGCCCGCCGCGATGTCTTCGAACGTTACATCGGCGAGATCGCCAAGGCAATCAACGCCATCACCGGCACCGATGCCAAGGCGCTCTACGACAAGCTCTTGGAAGAAGCCCGCAAACGCACCGCGGTCGCCGATGTCGAACTTGACGAAAACGGCCAGGTCATCCACAAGGATGAACACGAAGACCTGAAAGCCGATGATGGCGTGGTGATGGTCGAAAGCCGGGCATCGCATCTGCAACTGCCCGAAGGCTCCGCCAACACCCCTCCCGACACGGCCGCCGCTCCCGGACCGGACAGGACAAATGGCAAGACGGTTACCGATAATCTCGTCCCCCTAAACGGCAAGCCCAAGAAGGCAAAGAAGAAATCCAGATCCGACGGCGGCGAAGAGCTATTTTGAGCGCCGACAACGCGGCAGAACACAGGCAGACCCCATGGCCAAGAAAACCGTAAAAAGCGCATCCGAAATCGCCCGCGGCAGTAAACGCATCAAGCAGCGCGACAAGACCACCCTGGGCAAGATTGTCGGCCTCGCTGAAGGCGTATCCAAAGCGGCGCACAAGGGCCGTGATATTTCTGTTGCCATCCCTACCCGTTCGCGCGCCAACACTCTCTGGAACAAGAAGCAGCGCATCCTGCAGATGGGCGACGGCAAAGCCGATCGCGAGCTCTTCAACCTCAACCAGGCCAAGCAGTTCATGCAGACCATGCTGCATGCCAGCACCATCAAGGACCTGATCGACGCTGACAAGACGTCAAGCCTTCGTGGTGTCTTCTATAAAGCCAAGCACACCGTCGCCGGCACCAAGGAGAATACTTTCGACACACAGGATGAGTCTGACCCGATCCTGGAAGATCTCGAAGTCGCCTTGGGCGCTCTGCGTGAAGAACTGCACGTCTTCGCCGAGAACCGCGGCGCTATGGTGGGAAACATCACTCTCATCGACAAGGGCGATCAAATCGACTGTCGGCACATGGGTTCCGGCGGATACGCCATGCCCTCCATCGTCGAACCCGACATCATTGAGTTCAAGAAATGCGAAGCCGACTTCGTCCTCCACGTCGAAAAGGGCACCGTTTGGAACCGCTTCAATGAGGATCGCTTCTGGGAGAAGAACAACTGCATCCTCACTCACGGCGCCGGCCAGCCTCCACGCGGCTGCCGCCGGCTCCTGCAGCGTCTGCATCAGGAGCTCAAGCTCCCCATCATCTGCCTGCTCGACTGCGATCCCTGGGGACACTATATCTACTCCGTCATCAAGCAGGGCTCAATTTCACTGGCCTTTGAATCCTCGCGCCTGGCTATCCCCGAAGCCAAGTTCCTCGGTATCCGCGCCAAGGACTACCGTGACTGCAGCCTGAGTGATGCTGTTAAGATCGACCTGAAAGAAAACGACATCAAGCGAGCGCAGGAGATCGCCGCCTACCCTTGGTTCAAGGACCATCGTGGCTGGCAGAAGGAAATTGACCACATGCTCTTCAACGGCTTCAAGATGGAAGTCGAGTCACTGATCACCAAGGACATCAGCTACGTCACCGAAGAATACGTCCCCGCACGCCTGAAGAAGAAGGACTGGTTGGATTGATCCCTCGGATAGCCAGCACCTCCGCCGGCGTGAGCCGGACGCCATACTCCGGAAGCTGCAGCAGAAGCTGCTCCACATCCTGAAACACAATGCCTCGAATCCCGTGGCATTTCGCCCGTTCGATGTTCGAAGGATTGTCGTCGACGAGCAGGCAGCACTTGGGCGGCCGGCGCACGATCTTCAGCAGATTCTCAAACGCCGTTCCCTGACGCTTCGAGTGCCCGGCCTCAAAGGAGTAGAAGTGCTGCGGGATCACGCTTAGAAATGGGTGCACATCGTGGATGTAGGCAATCCACTCCCTGGCATGATCTGACAGCAGCACCACCTGATAACGCCGCGCCAGGAGCCGCACCATATCCTCCATCCCCGGCACCTGGCGATGGAATCCTGCACGGATCAGTCGTTTCATCTCGTCGTAACCGATCCCAGGGCTCTCTGGCGCTGCACAAGAGAGGATCCGCCGGAGGTACTCATCTTCGTCGATTTCACCGCAGCACAACTCCACCAGCCACTGCCCATTCACCAGCTCATAGCACCTATCCTCACTCAGCCCCAAGGCCCTCGAAAGCGGAGTGACCAGATCTCCCATGCCGCCAATCAGCACATCGGAGAGATCAAAGATGAAGGTTGTAACCGGGCTCACACTTCCATCCAATGTACAGGCCGAAGTGGCCCGAACAAGCGCGCCCGAACCATACTTTCCCGTATTTTCTATCCCCACAAGTGCAGCACGACCTCCGCCGCCCGCTGACCGGACCGTGCCGCCCCCTCCATCGTGGCCGGCCAATCGGTCCGCGTGTAGTCGCCGGCAAGCGTCAGCCCCGACACCCTCGTCCGCTGCCCCGGCCGCAGGTGATCGATCCCCGGCACCGGCCGAAATGTCGCCCGATTCTCCTTCACCATTACGCTATCCGCGAGCTTAAGCCCCATCATCTCTGGATAAACCTGCCTCAGTTCCGACACAAACAACTCCGCCAGGTCCACCCCATCGGGCAACAGGTCGGCAGCGCTGACCACGCCGTGGATCAGTTCCGGCCGCTGCTCATCGACGAACACCCATTGCAGATGCGTGCCAACCAATGCTACTGGCGCATCAATCGTCACCGGCCGATCAAACAGCAGGTGCGCTCCCAGAATTGGCCGGAACTCGATTTGCTCGATCCGCTGCAGGCGTTCATCCAGCCCATACACACTCCGCAGCAGTGGAATCGCCCCGCTTGGCGAAGCCGCCAGCACCACCTGCCCGGCCGGCAATCGCTCGCCGCCTACCAACTCCACCCCTGCCACCCGCCCTTTCTCCAGCACCAACTCACGTACCTGTGCTCCCATACGGACAGACAAGCCCCCAAGGCGGCTATAGAGTTCCGTCAGCGGCACCCGCGCATAACCCAGCCGATACCCTCCGCGACTCGCCAGGAATCCTTCCTGGAAGACCTGCATGCCATACTTGGCGCTGGCCTGCGCGCAATGCTCGTTCAGGGCGCTGACGGCAATCACATCCCAAAACTCACCGATCGTATCGTCCGACTGGTCCTGCTCGCGCAGATACGCCCCGAAGCTGGTATCGCCCCGCTGTTCCCGGCCTGTTTCGCCTTCCACCATCATCGCCGCCATCGCCCGGACGATCTCGACTTTCTGCCGCAGCTTCAAGAGCCCGAATCGCAGCATCGATGGCCCCAGATGCAACGGCGCAGGCAGCATCGCCGCCCGCATCTCTGCCCGCCGGCCGTCCGGTCCGGCAAAGCGGATCACATCGTCATACCGGATCAGGCCCGCGACCCCCAGGCGGCCATACAAGCTCTGCAGTTCGCTGCAGCACCCCAGAAGCACATGCTGAGCATTATCGAGCAATCCCGCCGGCCCCAGTGCATGGGCAAAGCTTCCCGCCCGACCACCCAGGAGCCGCCGCTGCTCCAGCAACAGCACCTTCGCTCCGGCATCGGCCAGATTCACTGCCGCCGAAATCCCGGCCACACCGCCACCGACGACAATCACATCATGGCGGGTCACGCTTCCCCCGCGATCCGCAGTTTCTCCGCGAGCCACATCTGTCGCAGGACCTCCCCCGCCTTCTGCATCGCCGACAGCCGAACCTTCTTCCGCAGCACGACAGCCGGATCACGAGCGATCTTCTTCAGGATGCCATGGTAGATCGCGGTCATGGTGCGCAGGGTCGGCCGGGCATCAGCCTCGACCAGCAACTCAAGCTGCGCCGAACTGGCATAGAAGCTCTCGGCCCGCTCTATTTGGAACCGCATCAGTTCCATGAAAGCCGCCGACGCACGACCGTCAATCTCCCGGCTGAGATTCACCTGGTATTGAGCCAGCTCATCTTCCGGCAGGTAGATCCGACCACGGCCGAAATCCTCACGAACATCGCGGAGGATGTTCGTAAGCTGGAAAGCGATCCCGCGATCGTTCGCCAGTTCGATCGCCCGTGAATCGCGAAAGCCCCAAATGTAAACGGCCGCAATGCCGACGGTCGATGCCACGCAGTAGCAGTATCGACGAAGCTGATCGAAGTTCGTGTAATGGCACCCCTGAAGGTCTTGAAGCTGGCCATCGATCGCCGAGTCGAGCAGATCCGGCGGGATGCAAAACCGGTGCATCGCTTCACGCAGCGATGGGAACATGATGTGCTGCGGTTCTTCGCCGGCAAGGGCCGCATGCGTTGCACGCCGCCACTGCTGCAACTGAGCCGCAGCCGTCGTCTTGTCAGTACCAGCATCGACAGCATCATCCGCAATGTCGTCGATGTGCCGCATGAAGGAATAGAGCGCAAACATGGCGTTGCGCTTCGGCGCCGGCAACGCGCTCATGCCATAGTAAAAGTTCTTCGCCGCCGAGCGCATCAGCTCGTGACACCAGTTGCGCGATTCCTCGATGGAGATGCGACTCATAGGCCAATCAGGTAGCGTGCCAGGAGGCTTAGTTTGGTCCAACGGCCGATGGTCGGCCGGTGTTCGAGAGTGTTGTAGCCGATCCGCCGGATCGCCGCCAATACCGCCCGGCCGCCCCGCCCATAGAGCGCCACATCGGTACGCACGCGCCGACGCACCATGGGTAGAAGCGCCTCGCCCTTTTCGAACAATTCCAGAGTTCGCTTGACCTCGAACTCCATCATCCCAGCGAACTCCGGCGTGAATCGTTTGGCGACAATATCCTCCTCGCGAACGCCAAAGCGAGCCATATCCTCGCGCGGAATGTAGATCCGCCCGCGGCTCAGGTCATTGCCCACATCCTGCCAGAAGTTCGCCAGTTGCAGACCCGTGCACGTGAAGTCAGACAACCGCTGCCGCTCCGCATCGCCATAGCCACAGAGATACAGCACCAGGTGCCCCACCGGGTCGGCCGACCGGCGACAGTAGTCCGCCACCTGCTCATACGTTTCGTATCGGCTGACTCGTTGATCCTGCAGGAAAGCGTCGATCAGCTTCAGAAACGGATCGGGCGGGATGTTGAACTGTCGAACGGTCTGCTGCAGCGCGACCTCGATGAGCTCGCCGGGTTCACCATCGTACATCCGCTGAACATCATCGCGCAACTTCATCAGAAGCCGCTGAGCTTGCTGTGGATCACCGGTTTCGTCGGCCAGATCGTCGGCATGACGGCAGAACGCGTATACGTTGACAAAGTGTGGCCGCAGCTTTCGCGGCAACAACCACGAGACCACCGTAAAGTTCTCGTAGTGACCCGCAAGCTCTGCCGTATAGGCGAACGCCTGCCGGATCCGCTCAGGTTGTGTAGACGACTCGGCCTGCACCACGCTAGGATTGTGACCTTGCCTGCGTCGTTTTCAAGGAAGTGAATGAAAGTTATCCTGGCGAACCCACGCGGCTTCTGTGCCGGCGTCAATATGGCGATCGAGGTTGTTGAGCAGGCCCTGAAGATTCATGGGCCGCCAATCTACGTCTACCATGAGATCGTGCATAACCGGCACGTCGTCGAAGGCTTTACCGGCCGCGGCGTCAGCTTCGTTAACAGCATAGACCAGATTCCACCCGGGCAGGTCGTTGTTTACTCCGCCCACGGTATCGACCCGGATGTCCGCCTGCAGGCCCAGCAGCGCCGGTTGATTGAGGTCGACGCCACCTGTCCGCTGGTGACGAAAGTGCATTTGGAGGTGCTTCGCTTCGCGCGTGATGGCTACACCATCGTCTTCATTGGCCACAAGAACCACGATGAGGCGGTTGGCACCGTCGGCGAATCGCCGGACAACATCGTTGTGGCGGAATCCGTTGGAGATGTGCACTCCCTGCAGGTTCCCGACCCCGATAAGGTAGCCTATGTAACGCAGACGACCCTAAGCGTCTCCGAGGCGGCCTCCGTCATCGAGGCGTTGAAGCTGCGATTCCCCAAGATCGTCGGCCCTAAGAAGGGCGATATCTGCTATGCGACCACCAACCGGCAATCTGCCGTTCGCGAACTCTCGGATGAGGCCGATGTCGTGATCGTCATTGGCTCGAGAAACTCGTCAAACTCCAGGCGGCTCGTAGAGGCGGCAAAGGACCATGGCCGGCAGGCCCATCTGATCGACGATGAATCTGAACTTGATCCCCTGTGGCTTACCGCAAGTGACACCGTCGTCGTAACGGCCGGCGCATCAGCGCCCGAACACCTCGTGCAGGCCTTAGTTGACCGGCTGCAGCGCGACTATGGCGCAACCCTGGAGACGCGGACCCTGGTGGAAGAGAAGACGCTCTTTGAACTACCCCGGTCATTGAACAACCTGGCCGCCACCACGTAGGTAGGGCCTAGCGCTTGGTCGGAAACGTCACCTCAATCCACACGCAGTCAGTTCTCGTCTTTAGCGTCGGCTTATCCATCTTTGCCGGCAGCAGCACCGTATCGCCCCGACGCAGCGCCGTCGCTTCGGCAATACCGGCGACCCCGATCTCGGCTTCACCTTCGAGCATCATCCAGACAACCGGCTGGTCATACGGTATCTGCTGCTGCACGCCGCCAACGAAACGGACCTTCTCCATGGTGAAGAACTCGCAGGTACACAACCGGGTGACGGCGGTATGAACACTGGCGACATGACTTCGAACCTGCGGAACGTCATTCTTGCCAGCAAAATCAATGCACTCCAGAGCTTGCTGAACATGCAGCGGACGCGGCTTGCCCGTGGATGGGTCCACGCGGTTAAAGTCATACACGCGGAACGTGGAATCGCTTGGTGTCTGCACCTCCGCCGCCAGCACCCCTTTGCCTAATGTGTGAACCGTCCCGGATCGAAGGAAGTAGCAGTCGCCATCCTTCACTTTGATGGCCCGGATCAACTGCTCCACCGTGCCATCCGCGATGGCTTTGGCAAAAGCCTCCCTCGTCACTCCCGGCACTAACCCTTTGAGAAGCTGCGTCTCCGGATCATGCTGCACGATATACCACGCCTCGGTCTTCAGGAAGGATCCCGGATGTGTCCGGCAGTACTCCGCATCCGGATGCACCTGCACCGACAGATCCTCCCCGGCATCGAGATACTTGATCAGGATCGGAAACTGCTCACCGTTCACCAGCCCCACATCGCCGTAGAGTTCCTCGCCGAACTGCCCCACCAGTTCATGCAGCGTCCTGCCTGCCAACACACCATTTGCCACCGCCGCACTGAGCCATTCTTTGTTGTTCCCCACCACGCCCGGCGGGATATCGTAGATCTCCCAACTCTCGCCAATCTTGCCCGGGGGCGTGGACTTGCCCAGCACGGTCTGGATTTTCCTCCCACCCCAGATCTTCTCGAGATACCATGGCACAAACTTCAACGGATACAGCGGCATTGTCCTCACTTCCTTCTTGAGTCAGAACTTCCGGTCAAACCGGGCAACGAATTCCCGCCCCGCCGCCTCGCTCTTCGATCGGATGTGAAACGCCAGCCGCTCCGCCGGCATCTTGTTCGCCAGCTCCACAAACTTATCCGGATTATCCCCGATGATAAACAGCCCCTTCCCCGCCTCCGCGATCTTCCGGTACTTCGTCACCCAATACGGGTCCTCATTCGGCGGATCGCCCGGCCGGGAAACGTACTGAATCGCACTGATCCCCGGCACCGAGAGAATCAAATCCAGGTGCTGCCACTCCCCCGGCCCATCCAGGTGATAGATCGAGTGCGCCATCCGCGCTGACTTTTCCTTCAGTTCCGGAAGCACAAACTCCTCGAACATCGCCGCTGAAAACATCACCGATGCATCACACTGATACACCGACCACGGCTTATCCGACCACACTGGCATCCACGTGGTATACCCATCCTGGCCCATCGACTTGATCAGCTCATTCTGCTTGTCGTAATAGGTAAACCACAGCTTGCCGATCGCCTCCCGGCACTTCTTGACCTGCTCCGGCTTCTCGATCAGATCCACCATCAGCTTCTCTTCGCACCGGAACGAAGCCAGGATATCCAGATCTCCGCCCAGGTCCGAAAGCCCGACGATAAAATCGCCCTCCGACACCTCGATCGCCCGCCGCGTCAATTCCTGGATCAGTTTCCAGAAGCGGTTCTCCGCGTCGAACCTCATCTGCCCGGCGATACTTTCCAGCCGATTGTCCGCCAGCTCATTAAACCAGATCGACTCCGGCATAAACGTCGGCCACGGCCCAACACACGCCGCCATGCTCCCCGGCCCCGTATTCGGGAACCACGCCGGCACCGCATCTCCGCCGAACCACAGGCTGTTGAACCGGTTGCGAAGGTCCGCCATCCGGTAATCCAGGTCCGTCCATTGCGCTTCCACAGATGCCGGCTTCTTCACCGCCACCAGTGGCGCCCGCGGCTTATCCAGCAGTGCGTCAATGTAGATGATCGGCCCTTTTTTGAGCTTGCCATCAAACCACTGCGTCCAACGCGTCTTGGATACCGCCAGTTCTTCGGCCGTTCGTAATGCCATGGTTACTTCCCCGCCGGCAACATGCCGATCGGCTTCGTGCTGATCACCATTTCATCAATCCACAGCTTCTGCGGATGCGGCAGCAGCCCCGGTCCGAAATACGGCGCCATGATGAACTGGTTGAACTTCATCTTCGGAAAATCCGTAGTCCGGAAAACCACATCCGTATGCTCGACGACCAGTTTCCCATCGAACCACCCGCGGATGATCCCATCCGCATTAGGCTTATCCTTCGCCATATCCAGCGTATTGAGCTTGTACTGTGCCTCTACGCAATGCCACTGATCATCCGTAAACAGCTTCTCTTTGCTATCATACATCTTCCCGTTATAGCCCCCCATCAACGGCCCCTGCGTCAATCCATGCGGCGCATCCTTGTTCTGGATATCCGTCAACGCCAGCCGCAGCTTCCCATTGACCGGCTCCAGATACGTCGTCAGGTGCGACGCGGCCGGCCCGTGGAACGGCGGATTCTCCGTCGTCATGAAGTGCGTCATGTGCGGGTGATAATCCCGCCCGCTCCATCCCCACCCTTTGCTCAACTTGATGTAGTAGCGCAGGTAGATCTCATCCGTCGGCTCAAACAGGTGCCTCACCGCCGACGACCCGCTCGTCCCTCCGCCAGCCTTCAACCATTCATACTCAAGACACCCCTTCCCCGCGGCCGCCGCATCAACGATCCGGAACTGCGTCCCATCGTACCAACCCCGATCCTGCAGTTTCGCATCCTCGAAGCTTTCATTCACGAGGATACCAGCCGCCGGAGCGGGCGCGCGCTTCGGAGTCTCGGCCGCCGACGCCGTAAGCACAGTCATGCATGTCGAGACGAAGATCCCGAGTACGGATGAGATTCGAGTCATAGGCGGCAGAGTATATCCCGCTGCCGCCCTGGCACATAATCCCATAGCCACCAAGAAGTTAGTTCTCGCCTTACTTCCCTTCTTTGGCAGCAGCCAACGGACCAATCGGTTTCGTGCTGATCACCAACTCATCAATCCAGAGCTTCTGCGGATGCGGCAGCAATCCCGTACCGAAGTAGGGAGCGATGATGAACTGATTGAATTTCATCTTCGGGAAATCCGTTGAACGGAGGATGATATCCTTGCGATCGACGACAAGTTTGCCGTCGAACCAACCACGGGCGATCCCATCCGGATTTGGCCGATCTTTCGCCACATCCAGCGTGTTCAGTTTGAACTCCGCCTCGACGCAGTGCCATTGATCATCGACGAAGAGTATCTCCTTGCTGTCGTACCACATTTCGTTGTACCCACCCTTGAGTGGCCCCTGAGTCAGGCCGTGCGGCGCATCCTTGTTCTGGATGTCCTGCGTGGCCAGGCGGAGCTTGCCGCCGACCGGTTCGATGTACATCGTCAGATGTGACGCCGCTGGCCCCGCGTATGCGGCGTTTTCCGTCGTCATGAAATGCGTCAGGTGTGGATGGTACGTCTTGCCGCTCCAGCCCCACCCCTTGCTCAGGCGCAGATAGAAGCGGATATAGACATCATCGGTCGGCTCAAACAACCGCCGAATCGGCGCTGAGCCGGAGACTCGTGACTTGAGGTCAACCCATTCATATTCAATGCACCCCTTGCCGGCCGCCGCCCCGCCAACGATCCGGAACTGCTCTCCATCGTACCACTCGCGCTTGAGCAACCCCGCATCATCGAAGCTTTCGCTCACCAGTACTCCCCCTCCCGCGCCCGCCGCCGCACCCGCGCCGGCCGCCGCCCCAGGAGCATCCGCCGCACCCGCGCCGGCCACCGCCCCAGGAGCATCCGCCGCTCCCGCCCAAGCCACCATCATCCATCCGCACACCCAGATACCCAGTATCGCGCAGATTCTGCTCATGGTTTCCGTACCTTATCACGGAACCATCCCGACTTACAGCTATCACGCTCGTCAACGGTGCCCCCTTCCACAATCTCCAATCCTGCCGGCACTCGACCCGCACCCGCCCTCCCGCTCTCTCCCACTCTCGCCTTCTCTTCTTCACACACCCACGCCCGGGCTGGCTTACGGCCCTCACGTCGCCTCGGCGCCACGCGAGACAAGACCCATGCGCCGATAGTCTTCCGTCTTCGAGGCGTTCGTGGCGCCGTGAGCCGGTATCCCGGCGGGCGTGAGACATCTTCTTCAATTCATGGATGGGAAATCCCCCGCCGCAACGAGGCTTGCCCTATGGGCTGCTCTGTCTGTTACAATCTCAAGCCAAAACATGCAACGCCGCCTCTTCAACATCCTCTCGGTAACTATTTACCGTGCCACGGCACGAAACAGCAAATCGATCGCCCTGAGGAATTCGCGTGGTATCGTGTAATTGCTCTGTTTTGGTTTTGGAGATTGTGGTATACCTGCCGGCGCCATGGATGGCG